>LFRM01264357.1_pt2 | contig 31991 bp, 25 predicted proteins | sample 618341 | NCBI WGS metagenome assembly LFRM01 (sample SAMN03654438, study PRJNA283298) | anaerobic digester metagenome | isolation source: pool of bioreactors CSTR01a, CSTR02a, and CSTR03a thermophilic anaerobic... | place: Denmark: Kgs. Lyngby | collected 2014-05-21 | reverse complement strand
TGGACATCAACGAGGAGTGGGTTACCGGCAGAAGGTATTTGACGATGGAGAAGGAATGATCAAGCAAGGAGACAGGGCTCAGACAAATTACAGAAGATCTGAGACGTTACCTTAAAAAAAAGAAATAGTTGCTGCTGACGTTATTGTTTTTGAAAGTACAGGGGCATTGTTGCTCTTTGAAAAGATTTGCAACATCAATCCTTCTGCAAAGAAAATTTATCGAGTTTCTGATGATTTAGAAACCATCGGTGCCCCTTGGTATGTTATAAATTGTGAACAACAGATTGCACCAATGTTTGATCTGATCAGTGTCCCATCAGAGTATATCTACCGAAAGTTTGCCCATCTGCCCAACAGCAGGCTGCATTATCACGGGATCAACAAAGAGATATTCTCAAAGCAGCACGATGTACCAGAAGAATACAGCAGGTTTGAGAAGAACATTGTCTTCGTCGGGACGAGTCACTTTGATTATGATTTCATAAAAACAGCCGCAGAATCATTCCCTCACTGGGGATTCCATATCATCGGTCCTCTCGCGAAGGTGGGAGAATCCTCAAATTTACTCTACTACGGCGAGATGCCCTTTGCCGAAACCGTTCCGTACATACAGCATGCGGATATAGGCCTGCAGAACCTCATCAGTGACCACGGTCTAGCATCATTTTCAGATAGCCTGAAGGTACTACAATATACATACTGCAAATTACCGATTGTTGCCCCTGTTGGACTTCAATCGTCGAGAAAAAATTTTGTCTACTATGTTCCCGGGGATGAGGACTCTATCAGGACTGCCCTTGAACATGCTGCGGAGTATGAGAGAAGGTCAATCGATCCGTCAAATATACATTCCTGGGACGAACTCGCAGAGTTGCTCATAAAAGAGGTCTATAACAAATAAACCTCTCGATCAAACTGCAGAATGCGGATTTTAGCGCAAACATGTTGCCAAAATGTAGTCTCGATCGAGGTTACAGGGTATGAGTTTCTCTCAGGAATAAGAGACCAAATACCTGCGGTACGTCTTCGTTTTCAGGAGCGAACAATTCTTTCTTTTTGTTATTTACCCTGTAAGGGTATGTAGTCAAATTCTGAAAGAAAATCAATGACTTTTTGCTGGCTATTGGGGTTTCGATCCGATGTAGGTCCGCGGACTTCGCACCATATTGCAGGTTTATATCCTGCTCCCAAATACTCCTCCATCCCACAAACCGTTTCAAACTCATTCCCTTCTACATCTATTTTTGTACAGGTTATTTTCCCCGGATCGATCGAACTTCGGGACAGGAAGTTATCAAACCGGTCTACGGCGACCTCTATCTCATTCTCATAACCTGACTCATCCCATGACTTATTACTTCCAACGAGCGAATTTCCCCCGAGGTTATCGTCTTTTGCGACAAAAAACGCTGTTTTTCCCTCAAAATTGCTTAACGCAGAGCAATGTACTTCATCAAACACTGATTTATTTCTCGAAAGAAAACTATAATGGCGAGGTTCCGGCTCGAACAAAACAGTATACGCACCCAGCTCCTTTGCTAACAGGCTGTAGATGCCCAGATTCGCGCCGATGTCGATGAAAATGACATCGTCGTTGATATATTGTTTAAAGACTGTATACAGATCTGATTTTTTGTATTTTCGAATGATATTGTTGAAAGCGTAGTATAACACCCTCTCATTTGAGAAAGAGAGATCTAGACTTATTGCGTATTTATTGTCGCCGTAGATATGTTTTACCCCCCCCCGATTTGAGTACATACGATCCGCCGTACGTAGAACTAATTCTCTATTACGTCCAACGATATCCACGTTAATAGGTAATACGGATAGTAACTGCTTGAAGATTTCCATAATAGGACCTACATTTAAATATACTCTACCTACCCATAAATTTGCTGTATCATGATTGCTATGTTGCACAAATCCAAATGGTATTAAAGGGAAAGGAGATCGGGTGTCCCAGCATACTCTCATGTTAAGGAGTGACCAATGGCGCTTGCATACGGGGATATTCGCAACTGAGGAACATAAAGTTGAAACCTGATCCGGCAGGGTGTGTTCGTCAATTTTGAAGGAGTGTCCCGCCGGAGCACAGTATGCACTGGGACCCGCTCGGTTCAGTGGGACCTCGAGCGACCACATATTTTTCCTCACCCCTCGAGAATATCCTTGACAATTCCAAATTGAGTAAACATCGGGCAACTCCTCCCAAGGGGAAAGGGGTTCCGCACCAGGGGGTCTAGAAGATCGCGAGGTGTTGGCCCTCGCTGGGCGTCAAGAGAATTCCTTCTATGGTCTCCAACCTTCGACCCAAATCTCTGTGCCTGACCTTGATGAAGACCTCTCATCTCCCCTGCTATCTTCCCGTCTAACTTCCAGCTCGTCCATCTGGTTGACAACTTAACCTCATAAAAACTGGTCTGAGAGGTGCAAAAGCCTTATTGGCTAATTTTAAGCAGTTTTTCTTTTATCAAATGCTCTAATAACAACCTCCCAAAAGGTATAGTATAAATATCCATTTTCATCATGTATCCCATATGAGCGACGACAAGGACAAATCCTCGCCAGCACCACCGCCAAAGCCGGAGATCCGGAGGATATCTCCTAGACCTGCAGGAAAGAGTTCGGGAATCAGTGTACGCTCATTGGGCGCTGATGAGGGGGGTAACTGTGCATGACCGATAATTCCTGTGGCGGAGGCGAGAGTAACTCAGATATTTCCTCTTCTGATAGTCCCGTTGAAGAGAGAACAGCAGCCTTGCTTGATGAAGCGCGTATTATCTTTGATAGACTGACTGCGAATATCGATGCAATTAATGCGAAGATATTGGCAATTTTTCAGATCTTTTTGGTGCTAGTGACCCTCCAGATTGCTGTCTTTGGCCTGGTTTTCCCGAATAATCTCTCTGATTTCTCCTGCATCGACTGGATCTTGTTCAGCGGGGTTGCCGTTATAACTGTAGTTACACTGGGCTATCTCTGGTATCTTATCTCACCTAAAAAGTACGAATACCCAGAAATTTTTGAAGAGAGGCGTTTTTCGGAACTTTGTAGTGTGGATCGACCGACGCTTCTCTCTGATTTCCTCTATCACACGCGAGAGGCTTATAACACCAACTTCGAGGCCTATACGCTACTGAGTCGGGGTTTGAAAATCTCGTTGATACTTGTAGTTCTCGATCTGGTCATCTTTATATTCTTTATCGGTAATTATGTCATTGGTTAGGTGAAGGAATGTGACTGGGGATTCTGACAGAGGCAGCGACAGGAAAAGACCAGAAAAGGTCGATCCAAAACCTGCAGGAAAAGCGAAAGGAACGAGGACGGTCATCGCTTCGAGATCTGAACGGAAACACGAAAAATAATGTCCAGCTAAGGTGTTGGGGTCCGCGAAAGTGATGATATTGATCTTTACAGCATCTCTTGAGATCGAATCAAAACGGAAACGTTGTCGTTACCTTTTTGGGTCTCCATGTGGAGTGATATGTGATATCGCATGAGCGACGAGAAGCCTTCACGACCAAAACCCTCACAAAAACCGCCTAGGCAGGCACCAACGCGCATTGTTGTCCAGCCCGCGGGGAGTGCGCCTGGAATCAGAACCTTTCTGAATATCAAAGTGCCTCCTAAAGAACGAAAAACAGGGGAATAACCCGAAAGTCCCATTTTATTTTCCCGTTTTCCTGCCATGTCGGCCATGACCTCCGGTTGAACTGGGGCATCCCAAACTGTCTTTGTCAACGACGTGCCTGGTAGGCGAGTTATGGTTATCTGACACGAGTCACGCCAGTGTATGAACACAAGCCCCTCTACCTGGCACCCTCCAAGGTGAGGGGAATCCCCCTCACCCGGCGGATGTTGGACGCTCTTCTCTATCGATTCTCCAACAACTCATATAATCTCTCCCTCACATCATCCTGCCTTTCCCAGCCCACACACTCCTCCATACCGTCGACAATCTTCTCCAACCGCTCTGCATACCAGCCTAAATGCTCAACGCCTGCGATCAGGTTGTTCTGGTTGTCGAAGGGATCCGGAATCTCCCCTCCCCGGAACGCTCTGATGAGGCATTTTAACGCACCCCTGAAATCCGGATAGAGATCATTGTACCAGTCGCTCCTCTCCGCGTACCCGACAATCGCGGATTCGATCGCAAAGGAGGAGACACCGAAGTTGTACGTATCCCTGACGCGCTTGCACAGCCGGATAACGTTCCTGAAGTTCTCCTTGCCCTGTGCCACTTCCTCAAGGCGTTCCTTATCCCGGTGCGGCGCCGTCAGGATCCATCCGTTTCCCCGGTCACCCTTTGGGATGTCGTAGAAGATCTCACCGCTAACGTTATGCCGGAACACTCCTGCCGGGACCAGGTCAAGTTTCAAGTCCTTTGATCTGATCGTCGCTGTGATCGCCTGGCCGTTCCGTACTGGTGCCTCGACCCCATACTTGCCCGTTGCAGACTCGACGACATCTTTGAGCCAGTTCAGTAACTTTCTCGGGCTTACCCCGGAGTCGTCGGATTTCTTGTACCTCTCATCATACTTGGGATTCGGATCGGCACGGCCGAGTCCACTCCCGACGCTGATGCCGTTCTGTGAGAATACACCGTGATTCGAATCAAGGATCACCAGGATGTCAAACTCATCCACCGCCGCCACCTTGGTGCCCTTAAAGTAACTCCCAAAGTAGAGGATGTTTCGGTCTGGATAGAGGACCGGTTCACCGGTACGTCCCTTGATCTCCTGCTTGACCAGGTCTATGAACCATTCCCGGCTCCTGACGGCAGATGATATATCGGGCTGGGGAAGCCTGATGACTTCGCCGATATACCAGTTTAAAGCCTGCGATACGTCTCCCATTTACTCCTCCCGGCACTCTCCCGGAGAGTACCTCTCCTCGCCGTCCTCGAACCCCTCGCGGGCTTTCTCGTAGTCGTCCCGGTTCGTTGAAAGGCAGACGGCATCTTCAGTGATCAGTTCATATTCTTGGGCAAGGTTATCGAGCCGCTCTCTGAGTTCATCTGCGGACAGGGCTCCATCCTGGTAGTATGCTTTCATTCTGGAACATTCATTGGCGATACGCAGGTATTTTGTTGCGACCATCCTGTGCTGTTCTGCTGTGCGTGAATAGTTGAAGAACGCCTGCACAACTGCGAGCACGGTAGCTATCAGGCCGATGATACCGATTATCAGGCCGAAGGTGCGGATCTCTGATACGAACATGTAGACCAGGTTCGACGCGATAACCGCGTTCGCCACAATGAGGAAGAGCCCGATACAGGTGTTGTAGTGATCCTTCCGGTCGGCTGCATTGAAGTGCTTCTTCTTGCCGTAGAGGGCATTTACTCGCAGGTGCTCAACTGCACGGATGGTATGGTACTCACCCATGGTGGGGATCTCTATATGGAGGATATATCAACGTATGCTTTTGTTTCTGCCGTTAAAGTCGAGATTTCAGTTTTTATCTTGGGCCAGAGTCACTCATTCTGAGAAAGTGCTATAGTATCATTTTACTTTGCTGGTGCTGATTGAGCGTAACATAATGCAAATTGGACCTATCTATATCCATCTGTTCTCCGAGAGGAGTCGTCGATGAAGTGGCCCGACCTTAAAGTGTGAGGGAAAATTGCTGTTGTCTGAAAAACGATCATCGTCAGAATGTGGCCTTGAGAGTACGGATGATACCGACAGTTATTATTTTGCTATCACCCTCGGAGGGGCCAGGAGGGCAGGCACCCCGCAATCCTTCGCCGCCACAAGGACGCTCACGGTGCCGGTCACGTTCGCCTCGTTCGAGGCAAGCGGGTTCTTCACCGAGGGGATCGCCGCCTGGTGAAAGATGCCGTCCGCGCCGGGAAAGGTCTCCATTAAAAGATCGAGGTCGGTGATGCTCCCCTCGATGAAGGTCACCCGGGGATGACCCAGAAGATGCTGATCCTTGATGAGATGGGATATGTGACCGTTGACCTTCCGGGTGCTGAACTGCTGTTCCAGGTATTTGCGTCCCGCCATGAAACCTCCAGCACCATCGTCACATCAAATCTGATCTTCTCCGAGTGGATCAAAATATTCCATGAACCGATCCTTACTGCTTGCTGCTCTCCTCGATCGGATTACTCACCGGGCTCTGGTGATGAATAGAAACGGTACCAGTTTCAGACAGCGGTTAGAGAATGAGTGTCTTAATATGGTACTTGAGAAGTGAAGTATAGTGAGTGGTCAAAAAGGAATGAGCCCACTGGTCAATTTTGAATAAGCGTGTACACTCGAATCGCATGGATCTCCCGAAGTTAATGAACAAACTATGCGCTGGCCCACTACCCTATCATCAATGGCCTCACCTACAACTTCCCTGCCTATCTCGATGCCTCCGTATCCTCGGCCTTCCGCCTGGTCGAGATGTCATCCGCGATGCGGTCGAGACCCGGGTAGGCGCGATTCCCGCCCTGGTGTGAGAGGGGGAAGTTTCCCTTTCCATCCATCTCAAGGACTGTCTCTCAGGTATGTCCTATTTTTAAGGATTTTGAGGTGAATCTGGCACTGAAAACCCCCTACGGAGTAGAGAGCTATGGAGGTTTACTTTCGTCTTGATCCACCTGGAATGTTTAGAGTAAGGCGTTAATCCGCTCAAATAATTGACTCGCCCGCTGTACTGTCAGGTCTCCAATCTTATCCGCTAATTCCGCCTGGTGTTTCAAGAGGTAAGTTGCAGGTTTGAAGTGATTGAATTCTCCATTGTCGATATTGTTTTGCTTAAAGTAGTCTTCGAGACGCTTGACGATCCTCGGGTTTTCATTCGTGAGCATTTCAAGAGTTAACTTGGCGGGCAGAGCTTGATGATACGCCCCATTGACAAGCGTGAGATAAAAGTCCCGATCAAAGAGATCCTCGATATCAGCGTCGCGCGTTCTAGTGAATTCGCCGACTTGAATCAGGCTGTTTTGACCGAGGATTGCATTCGCCTTCAGGTTGTCTATTCGTTGGCGGTCCTTCTTTGCAACGTCCATGAGAACAGCAATATTGAGCTTATTCGATCCTAGCAGGGACACAAAGGTGGACACCTTATCGGCGCCACCGACAGGAGTGACTACCCAACGAGGATCAAGTTTTGACAACCCCTTTTCCTGGGTAATTTCACTGAGTATCTGAAGATAGATAAGATCGGAAGGCCCTTCAACCAGGAGACAGTTCGGGCCGATGAATAATGTTTGTGCCAGATCATATCCCAGAGCAGCCTGAATGGGAAATACTGTATCCTTATCGTTTCTCAAGATATCCTCTGTAATTATAGTTCCTTTCGCGTCTACGTCCTCTACCATTCGTACTTGGTTTAACTTTGTAGGGTCTATCATGAATGGGGAGTGGGTAGTATACACCACCTGATGCTTTGGGGCAAGTCTCTCATCGATGAACCGGAGAAAGTCTCCCTGCGCTTTTGCATGTAAACTGAGCCCTGGCTCATCAAGTAATAAGACAAGATCTCTATTTTTGTCTTCGATCTGAGAGAAATAGGCGAAGAACGAGAAAAACCAGATGAAGCCACGAGAACGCTCATCGAAGGGCACTGTAACGCGGTGTCGGTTGTTTTTCACTCGAACATGCAGGATCGTCCCCTGATCCAGTGGAGGTAAATCCTGTGGATCTGCCGGGGAGATTGCGAACTCTACCTCAAGTTGTTTATTCTGAGTCCAATACTCAAAGACCTGATCTGTGATCGTGATCGATGCAGATTCCATTTCTGCTTTTAGTTTTTCAAAATTTTGCTGATTTTCAAAGTCTTCTAGTTTATTCCCGGATAGTTCGAGGAGGGACAAAAATGTACGATCGGCTTCATCTAACTGATTAGAATTTCGTCGTTGTTTTAAATATTGTATAGATATCCGTCCATTAATAGTGTAATAATCTCCGAAATAAATAAAGTATGGGAGAAATCGTTCTAAGTAATTATTAATTATGTGATAATCCAAGCCCTTCGAGTATGTTGATTGTAATCTTGTGCGCAAGTCAGCGACGTTGCTATTGCCATCAGCCATTTCTTCCAACGCTGAAATAAGTTCTGGAATTGTATCGATATTTTCTAAATTTTCCTTTTGAGGATCTGTGAGATCTGACTTCTCTAATATTCCACGAACTGCTTTCCTTTCATCCGTCTTGAAACCCCACCTCAACTCGTTCTTATAGTTCTTTGTCACCGTAATTTGACGTGAAGAGAGGATATCATGTCCAAGGGCTGCCTCTATTTGTGCTACCTCTTCGTCGGTCAACTCAAATGATGCGCAAACGACGTCTGCTGGATTTTTCTCGTGTGTCTTCCGATATATCGAGTAACCCTTCCTTGGATAATCCAGGATGTCAAAGTTGCCTTTAGACTCCTCTATCGGATTGAGTCTCATGAGCGCCTGAAGGAATGCGGTTTTACCGGACTCATTCTTTCCAACGAGGCACGTCACATTGTCAAAGTTGACAATCTCCGAATCGTCGATGCTCTTAAAATAGGTTACCCGTGCGTTGATGAGTTTCATAGAGACCCTCGTTTAATGATTCGAGTATTGTAAAGTAGGCAACTTAAATGTATTGATATTAAAGCCCTCTTGAATTCACACATGCGGAAAGATAGTTTAGTGTCGCCCTATTTGGTGCCAGTGGCTTGCTTCTCACCGTCACCACCGTAGGTTGTTGCACAACCTACGAGTTAAACAAACTGATGCGTCGTGACTAGATGCCTGTGGACTGTCAGATTAGTCAATAAGTCCCTGCTTCTGCGCCCTAAAGCTCTTGCAAAACTGCATCGTCACAGACATTCCGCCCATCCCCGATCACCGGCACTCACAACCCCTTCACCCGCTCCGGCTCGAGCCCCCGGTACTCCTTATGCCCGGTAAAGACCACCGCCGCATCCGCACCGGCAAGCACCCCCGCAAGGCCCCGCGACAACCCGGCGGCGCACTCGGTGGACGTAGGCCTGGGTCCACCCAGGGGTCGTGCACGGCAACCTCCGCCCCCACCGCGAGCATCCCCCTCAAAGAACGCCCCCGCCAGCGTCTTCTGGGCGGCATCGGAGTCGTTGATGAAGGCCTGGCTGAGCAGGGCAATTGTTGAACCTTTCAAGGTCTTCCCCGCCAGCGCCGACTCCGTCAGGTGAAGCATGTGATCGAGCATGAAGTTGTTGATCCTGTGGGTGTAGCAGGACCCGTAGCAGGGCTCCCAGCCCTCGGGACAGATGACAATTAAAGCCATCTTGACAAATCAGTTTGATCTGGGTTGTTCACTACAACAGGTCTATCATAATAGAAATGATCCTTTGGTTGAAGTAAACCCTTGGAGAGATCATCTAAGTCAAACCTTTGTTGAAATTCTTGGTCTTCCATCTCTGTGCTGGGAAAAAAGGCTACTTGATATGTTCTATGGTAATTGCTTCTGTAATAACTTCCAATCTTTACGTCGCTAGATTCGTGCTTCCGACGGTCAAGTAGTGTTTCCAAAGTTGATTTGAACAAATAGCCAAGTTTCTTCTTTTGATGCTTGTTCGACTCGTTATGAAGACATGTGTACACTGCACCAAGGAGGATATCCATGAGCTGAATGAATTGTGATTCGTCCCTGTTGCTCTTTCTATGATCAGAATCGATGAACTCTATCTCATCGTCAAGGATTAGAATGTGTTCATTTTGGATGCTAATTTTATATATTGGGTGCCATGAACAATACTTGTGATTCTTTTGGCTCCCATCATCGTGATAGATCTTGTGAATTACGAGAGTTTTGTAATCCTTGAAAAAGTATTTGAGTCCGCTCAGTAGTGTCGTTCTATAAAAACGGTTGTAAATTGTCAATATCCGATCAGAATCCGAGCCAAACTGATCCAGTTTTAAGTTTGTGAGATTTATACCCAAAATGTTGAAAAAAACCTTCTTATCGCCTCTCGCACATGCGCCTGAAGATATGAATTCAATCCATTTACATGCAATCTTAAATCTAGCATCCGATTTATGAACCTCTTTGTAGTGAACTTCTGTATTGTTTTTATCGTGATACCCACATGGATGTGAGCACTCGTGTTCATTATCTGACCAATCTCCATACCTAAAACATCGATAGTTCTTTAAAATCTTTAGACAAGACTCTTTCTTATCGAGTGGGATAAACAGTATACCAATGTAAATCCACTTGGTTCCATCTAGTGGATCAACGACTTCAAAAATTTCATCGGAGTATACTTCGATATCAAGCTGCTCATATCTCTCGTCGACTTTATCCCACAGCTCGTAATTTTCTGATAGCAAGAAATCACTAGTGAGTAGGTTAAAGCACGGTTGACTTTAAAAGTTCTTATTTCGAATGGCCGTACGGAGGCCACATTAACAAAAACTGGATATCTATCTGATAAACCGAAAATGCAAAATCCATAGAAGAATTAAACCAATATGTTATCGGTCGATCTAAACACTCGATATATTTACACAAACAGAGGCTGTGGGTGCCTACGGGAGAACGAAAATACTATTCAGTGAGAAATGCCCTCAACCAAGGCGAATTGAATCTCGATTTGGGTATGTTAAAACAGCTCTTTCTGGCAATATATTCCGATTTTAGGGATGAATATTACTTTCAGAAGGCTTTTGGGTACGAGTGCGTCGATGCAGGCTTTGTTCTTGGAACAACAGGTCAAAATACAGAAGCCTTCTTTTTGAGGAAACTGCGCAAACAAAACCTTTGGCCAATTGAAACGATGGTGAATAATTACTCTGAAGGCGATCTGTTTGATATTATCGAACTGTTGTATGACTTAATTGCAAAACCTATTGATGGGTACTACCACAGTTGGGATCAGTGTGGGTGGCATTATCAGACCTTTGATGAGCCAGCAGGGCAGTCTGAGTTCAGACAAAAAATTAATGATATCCTTCGGGATTATTGTGAGGGGTATGAACTATCTGAAGCTGGCGAAATTCTCTCAATCGGTGATACTGGACTTGAGAGTTTACTTGAAGCAGAGGTACCCGAGTTTGACCCAGACAACATTGATGGGAGGTTAAAACAGGCAGTATTGAAGTTTCGCAGGTATAATTCATCTGACGAAGAGAGGAGAGAAGCAGTTCGCGCTCTGGCCGATATTCTGGAATACTTAAGGACAAAGTACGGGACAAATCTTATAAAAAAAGACGAGTCCTATCTCTTCGATATTGCCAATAATTTCGGGATTCGCCATCACAATCCCCGTCAAAAGACCGACTACGACACAGGTATATGGTTGCCATGGGTTTTCTATGTTTACCTTGCCTCTATCCACCTATCAATTCGACTGAATCAGCGAACCAGCAGTGAAGAAGACAAGGACTAAACGCGCAATACTTTCTACCGTTAAACCGCGAGTTACACCGGATGGAACATTCGCAGAGATCCCAATAATTCGCGGAATACCTTATGCCAACCAGAGATTAGGTTTTCTTTCTGCCTCCTTTCTGGCGTGGGCTTCGGTCCCTCATAGGGCGCCCGCTAGCGGGTTGACGATACCATCGGCGTCAGGTTAAGGTCAGTGCCTGTACTTTTTGCTACGAGTGATAAAAACAGCGTGGGTGCTGCTGAAGGATCGGGAGCCCTGCTCTCCTTATTCAGTCTCTCAACGTGCCCCTTCGTAGATTAAGCCGAACGTGTCTGCCACCAAGCGGGAGTGGAGGTCTGAATGGGTCCTTAAGAAGTATGTATGACTCTGAATCATCCCTGGCCTTCATTAGACAATCATCCCGAGTGCGAAGGTATTTCGCATCCTCCTGGTAATGATAGATCATTCATGGTGGGGCATGGATGTTTGCGGGGATAATGAGTAGCCTCATAGCTACAGCACTGATAGAAGGGGGCAAAAAGCTCGGCACGATGGTGTTTCGTGAAAAGGACGTCAGAGATTGGGTGGAATCCTCTGACTTTAGAGAATTTTTAGATGAGAAGATACGCTTTGAAACACCCCCCGAACCTGCTCCCGATCCTGCCGCACTCACTGAGTTCTTCTCTTCTGATACAGTGTCCCTCATTGTGGAGCAGGTCTTCGAACAGAATGACCAGAGCCTCTCAAAACTTGAAGAAGAGTTTGTTAGGGCAGTTGAAGGCTGTATCCCCGATTCTGAAGTTCCAAATCCAGAATTTGCTCACTGGTTGTTTAATGTGGTGATTTCGGCATTTGAGACATTTCTCTCAACGAAAGCAAAAAAGGGCGATACGAGGGCAGAGGAATATCTCCATGTAGTGCGCCACAAGAAAGAAGTGAAAGGGCAAAAGGAGATCGTAGAGAAGGTGGACGGGGTCCAAAAATCAGTCATCACAGAACTCAAGCGATCTATCGAGCGCCCTGCAGGCGGCAGAATCCAGAAGTTCATCCCGTGGCAGGAATATTTCCGCCGCGTTGAACAGCACTTAATGCCCCTGGACACAGGACCGCGGTTAAAACAGACTGCGCACTACCTGAACAAAGCAGAGGAATTTCTGGCCGACAACCACAACAAAATCCTTGTTCTCCATGCCCCAGGTGGATCCGGAAAATCACACCTGCTCCGCCAGATCGCGTTCGATCTCGAAGTAAAGCATCCTGAGTATACCATACTCTCAGTAACACCAGATTTCCCGAGCCTGGAGGACGCCCTCTCGAGTGAGCTTGATGGCGACGGACAGTATCTCCTGTTGTTTGACGATGTAGACAGACGGCATAAGGAACTCGCTCCACTCTTTACATACGTAAAGTACCATTCTTCGAACGTGAAGGCTATCCTCACAGCACGAACCGCGGGGCTCCGGGGCATCTACCAGACCGTTCTTAAAGAACAGTTGTGTCAGGGGCTAGCCAAAGTGGCGAGGATCAGGGACTGGGACAGGGACGACCTCAAAGAGTTGTTGCGGTTTGTCCTCGACGGCAGACACCACCGACAGGAAGAACTAATCGTTGCGAGGATACCGAACCCATATCTGATCATCTGGGCTGGAAAAATCATGAAAGGAGAACCTGGAGTTGAAGTCGAGAAACTTCAACAAAAATTTGTTGCCGACATAGAATCTGCGGCCTTCCAGTCACTCCTGCCTGAATTCGATGAAGAAACAGCTAAAGCATTTCTGGCGGATCTGGCACTGATCGGATCCTTTAGAAAGGACGATAAAACCATCCTGTCGCTTTTGAAAGAGAGATATGGCATTGGTGTAGATCAAATACAGGCTCATATCGATCTTCTGACGGAAAACGGCGTCCTCAGGGAGGTTGGTTTCTCCACCAGATTTAACCCGGACATGACGGGAGATCTCTATCTTGCATACTGCATAGACCAGATCCAGGAGTCCGGTGTATTAAGCAGATGGATCGATTCGTGGGGACCCGCATATTATAGCACAATTCTCGAAAACCTCGAAGCAGCTTCAAGAATCTATAAAGGGGATATCATCAAGGAGTATTATTCTGCATGGGTCAATAGAGCCATCGAAGAGTCTAAAGCGACATCGGGTTATGCCAGGAGAGATCGTTTAGAATCCCTCTCCCGGTTCTGTCACCTGGTTCCCGAAGAGTCGATCGATCTCATGTACACCTATATCGACATCCCCCCTCCTGAGGGCGAAGATGGTGCTATCTTGTCTCCGAATAGAGACACCTATGGCGCTGTAATCCTTCCTCTGATCCGCGCTGGCCACCACAGAGAGGAGATATTCGATCTCCTCGATCATATTCACCATAAGGTTCCCGACGGTCGATATTTCAACTATGAGGTAGGATCATTGGTCGCTGAGACAGTCTCTCCTTTCTACAATACACTTGAAAAGATACGTGAGACATTGACTCTACTGGAGGATAGGCTTGATGTGGAGAACGAATTCTCCATCATTGCGCTTGGTAAGGCCCTTTCAGAGGCATTGAGAGCAGATCACGAGATGAGTTATCTATCATCCCCAAGCACGATAACCTGGGGTGCGCGACCACTTCCAGCCGCTCCTGCTGTCCTTGAAACCCGGGAACATGCAATCTCGATACTGAAGAGGATGCTTTGCCATCAATCAGTGCAGGTAAGAAGGAAGGCCGTTGAGATCTCTAGGAAGATCGGATCTAAATCCAGAAATGGGGAATGTCCACTCTCAGAGAGGATTGCAGAGGAGCGGAGGATCATTTTAGCAGAACTCAAGCAGTTGGTCCCGCATGAGAGCGATTATGGGGTATTGTGCGATATCGAGAGTCTCCTCTTCTGGTGGTGGGAGTACAAAGTCCCAGGTACAGAAGATGCCGAGTCTATTCTAGAGGCGTTTCCGCGTCCCATGGAGTATATCCTCTATGGTCTTTTATTCTACTCGAGACCGCTGTTCCTCTCATTCAACCCGGAGACGATACCTCTAGGTGAAGAGGAGAGGGATGACTGGTGTTTTAATGTGAATCCCGACCTTGCAATTTATACAGATACGTTTACCGGATTTTGCGAAACTATCGTAAATTATCTCTCTACTAAATACTCAAATCCTGATTCTGTTACTACTTTGCTTCAAGAACTCCAGGGATATTTGGCGCACGCAAATTTAAACATTCATCAGTTGGAGTCGCTATTATCTGCCTGGATCACAAAAGATCCAGATATATTCTTTGAATTGCGCAATCGGGAGCAGAACTGGAGTGAGCTGCCGGTCGAATTCAAGAATGCCATTGATCTCGGGCTGTGCACTCACGAACCCAAACAATTAGAATCTTTTGCAGGTGAAATACTGATTGCCCCTCAAAGAGCAGACTCTAGGAGAATAGACCGCTTCATATGGCTGATGACAAGATATCCTCCAGATGAGGCCAGAGTCAGGGATTGGCTGGCCAAACTAATTGATACTGGTCAAAGAGAGATACACCTGACACTCCTCCATAATCTACAGGTGCTATCCTCCCGCCTTGAGAATTACGAGATCTGCGTAACGTCCTATCTGGATATCTTGAGTTACTACGAGACGATGGATGAAAAACTCCTTGAGTCTGTTTCGTGGGTGTTACGCGATCTGAAGGAGAATGAAGACTACCTGGATGACTATCAGAAAAGCGCAATCAGAAGATGCCTAAAGGAGATACTAATCTCTACTCCTTCGCTTGGGAACAGTCGTGAACACCATGTTCAGATGTTTCAGAGGTTAATAAATTACATTCTCACCGATACCGAGGAGATCCTGGATTTTATCCGCCAAAGGGCTGGGAAAAAGCGGGATTCACGTAATTATCAGGTACTTCCTCTGGATAAAGTTTCATTCTTGGAGAACGTAGGAGAGTGTACTGAATTAGATCCAATCCTTGATGAGCTGCTTGCCCTTATGAACGAGGGGCTCATCTATCGTGAGCAGCTCTCTGTTCAATTGAGAGCAATCGTGTCATTGAGACATCAGGCATCAGGGAAGTTATACCTTGAAGAGTATGCTGAGCGCTTGCTGAACGAAGGAAGAGTGGGTGACGCTCTGGCTCTCTGTCCTGCCTTCCTCTCCCAACCCGGTACCGAGGAAACCGTCCTAAAGATCCTGGGCGATGCGGTTGCCGCCGGTAAAAGGAAAGATATCGGGAGACTGTTTCGTGAATACATCTGGCAGCATGGCGTAATCTCGATCGAAGGAAGCCGTTCACCTGACCTCGAACAAAAGAGGGAGGTCATCTCGCGCTTACTGAACCTTGCACCGGGGGGGCAACTACGGGCAGTTCTCCGTGAGGTGTTAAAGCGGGTCGACGCTGAGATACGGACTATTAAAATAGAATACGAAGAGGACTGTGTAATATGGTGATAATCATCGAGGAACCATGGACTCCAATACGAAGATCTACTTGAAGCGAGCTACAATCTCCCTTGCGAAGATGCTCACCTCACCATTACCGGTTCTCGGTGTTTCCCTGGGTGAGTTCCTTGATTGAGTATCGGAGCCAGGTAAAACTGGAACGGTTATGGTGTTTTTATGAAGAGTTTGTGGTCTACGTTGAATCGGAGGATTCCTTTGAGTTTGACCACAACCATCTTACCAGTGAGGAATTCGGAGATATTTTCGAGTCCATCCTGTGGAGAGTTGTAAACACCGCCTCCAAGGAGAAAGCACAAAGATTTAAGAAGATTCTGCTGAACGAGATGAAACATACCTATGCGTCTGACTTTAAAGAAACGTTCCTCGATATCGTCTCCCGCATCAACGAAGATCAGATCCTGATCCTCAATCACTTCCGGAATGTCAACGGTTCCGAACCTGAAAGTGATCCCGATCGGGGAGTCATTGACGGAGGGGCTGCTGAAGGTGAAAGTGCCGAAGTCTCTCTCAATCGCGAGAGGGACCTCCTCGGGTTCGATGAAGCAAAGTATCTCTTCTATGTTCAGGATTTGGTCTCAAAATCGCTTCTCTATGATGAAATCGTTGCGCTGTTTGGTGGAGGAACAAAACCCTACACCAATTTGAGAATAACTCCCTTTGGGGAGGAGTTTCTGGGATTTATAGAGGGGTTTCCTGATCAGTAGGCTGCACATTGCTTTTAGCCCCTCCGGTGTGTCCTAATTATCGGTCGCGTGGGGTCTGGTCAGAGGGCTCCTCATGGTTCTCTCCCTCGATTATTTTCTCCCCTTGATGTTCGGGGAATATCAAACTCCACATCTCAATATCCTGGATCATCCGGGCCTTTGTGTCAGGGATCAGACCGGGGTCGATCGAGACTACATATGCCAGTGCCCCCATGAACGCGCCCGCATCAACTTCAGGGGCTATTGCGGTCAAAAAATACAGGAATAGGGTATCCCGGCAGATGTCGTCGATAGGCCTCTCCCAGAGCAGCTTCATGAATGCAAGTGTGGTTCAACCCCGGTAACCTGCCCGACCGGCGGATCCAGCGTACGGATTCAACTGCGTCAGTGAATGGAGTTTTAAGATCCCAGGATGCTTTATCTGCAGCTGTGATAAGCAACTCGACATCGAGAGGTAGAAGATGATAGTTCCAGGTGACCAGACGTAGCATCTAGTTGTTGTACTGTTCTCCGGTGATGGCGCCCGCGTGGAGGCAGTCGAGGAGGAGAGCAGGAATGGAGAATACAGAGCGAATCTTGAACTCATGCTGGAAGGGCGCAACTCAAAGACCACGTTGACCTTTTTTTTCTCTGTAAGCCACCCGCTCAGCAACCTTCTGATTAAAAACTCCGCGGAGGCAAGAGACATCGGATCCCGGGGTGCCGGGATCATCTCCCCATGCCGGGCGTCCACACCCCGGGCTATTGGCGGTCTGTTTGAACCTCTGTAACTCGTGGGGGCGTGCAGGGCGGCGCGGGAAGTCCCTGGTCGTCGAGGCCCGGGGATGAGAGCAGAGCCGCTCTTCTTCGTATCGATAGGCATACCTCCCGGGGTATTCTGTGAACACGGGGTGATCGTTTCCTCCAGGGATCGTGCATATCCGGATGCCGCCTGGAGAAGCACGGTTGCATGAAGCACTCGATACTGGTAGGTGGCTCTACAACACGCTGAGTGCTCACATAGATACCATCCAATCTGCCCGTTGGAATATTTTGGGTGTTGTTATCTACAGAGATGTCCTAAAGGGGACGCTGGGGACATATCGAATGTGATAGAAATATGACTGTTCCGGTCACATTCTCCGATCCGAAATGTGCGCAGATTGTGAAGTCATCATTTCACGGCGGTTCTTCGATTATCCTTCCCGTCCCTCCCTCGTTCCAGCGTTCCTGCCAGTTGTAACCGGTCTGATGAGAGACCCCAACCGCTTCCGCAGCGTTGACAACGCTCATCCCCTTATACCGTAGCTGAACAAACACGAGGCGCGGGACCACCTGGGGCAATCCTTTGGGGTGCGTGATCTGTTTCTTCAGGACAGAGAGGGAAACGTGTCTGGCGATCGTGATCTGTTCACGCCCGGTCATATGGAAGACTCAAGGTTCAAAAAAGTAGCACCACGAACTATAACCTGACCGGAGACGCAGCGGGAATATCGGTAGGAGGCTCTCTGGACGGGAACTGTGCAACAGAGCACGTGGGACCAAATGAATCATATAGAAGAAGAGTCTACTCACTGTAGAGAGGCAGGTACCGATCATGGAGGTTTATATAGGTCGTGTACGAGGGAGGGTCATGATCAGACCGCCCAAATTCGGGCCAGATGGGTCGGTGCTGGGCCGATTAGCCCAAAAAAAGGGGGCTGTTGCAACCANNGTTGCAACCATTAGAAAACCCGATAGGGATTGAAACTAAATCATAGGAATTAGGATTGATACTATCCTCATTGTGTTGCAACCATTAGAAAACCCGATAGGGATTGAAACACAGATTCTACATGGAACTAAAGCGGATTTTGATTATAGTTGCAACCATTAGAAAACCCGATAGGGATTGAAACAAAAGGTCTAGCCGGGCCTCCCCTACATGGACGAATGTCAGTTGCAACCATTAGAAAACCCGATAGGGATTGAAACTGGACTTGTATTGAAGAGAGAGCGCGTATTGATTCTGTTGCAACCATTAGAAAACCCGATAGGGATTGAAACTAACGGGTTAGTGATTTTATCCCGTTACAGAACGGAGCCCGGTTGCAACCATTAGAAAACCCGATAGGGATTGAAACTCAATGCTGCCTCAAGATCATCAGCGTAATCATCCGTTGCAACCATTAGAAAACCCGATAGGGATTGAAACGAGGCCTTCGGGGAAGAGCCGGAGGACGCATGAGCCCGAGTTGCAACCATTAGAAAACCCGATAGGGATTGAAACTTTGGCATGAACTTCTCCATGCACAGAAGATTGATTCCGAGTTGCAACCATTAGAAAACCCGATAGGGATTGAAACTCTTGAACGCTTCAGCGAACCGGCCTGTGGTGCTTGTTGCAACCATTAGAAAACCCGATAGGGATTGAAACACGCTCCCGGTTGGCGATAGCGGGGATTTCATCTGTATGGTTGCAACCATTAGAAAACCCGATAGGGATTGAAACTACGAGGAGGTGCATGCCGTCGCGTTCGGCCTCATCCAGTTGCAACCATTAGAAAACCCGATAGGGATTGAAACAATACTCTCCTTACGAAATAGGTATTCCAAAAGGTGCAGTTGCAACCATTAGAAAACCCGATAGGGATTGAAACGACGATTTCGGCCGCCCCCAGGAACGAGACCTCGGAGGTTGCAACCATTAGAAAACCCGATAGGGATTGAAACCCAGCGTAGCCGATGAAAACCCTGTCCCCGCGCTGCTGTTGCAACCATTAGAAAACCCGATAGGGATTGAAACCAAGATAGAGGTTGCGCCGTACGACGAGACCACGCCGTTGCAACCATTAGAAAACCCGATAGGGATTGAAACCGGCCGGGCTGCCGCGCGGACGGAGGAGAAGTTTGCGTTGCAACCATTAGAAAACCCGATAGGGATTGAAACATCGGGGTCGTGCTGCTCGTAGTCCTGCTCGCCTACGCGTTGCAACCATTAGAAAACCCGATAGGGATTGAAACCTGGTAACGCCTTCTCAGGTCTGGCTGTTGATGACGTTGCAACCATTAGAAAACCCGATAGGGATTGAAACGTCCGGGATATCCGGAATACCGGGGCGTATATTGCGGTTGCAACCATTAGAAAACCCGATAGGGATTGAAACATGGTGCAGACGTCCGTGATCGAGAGCCCGAGCCGGTGTTGCAACCATTAGAAAACCCGATAGGGATTGAAACTTTAGAGGATATGCCTGGAAGAGCACCAGCCAGTACAAGGTTGCAACCATTAGAAAACCCGATAGGGATTGAAACGATCACCCCGTGACCCTCGTCCGTCCTACAGCCCGCGTGTTGCAACCATTAGAAAACCCGATAGGGATTGAAACACCATCGACGGCCCCCGGGAGCCGATCTTCGGCGTGTGGGTTGCAACCATTAGAAAACCCGATAGGGATTGAAACCCCATGATAGGCGATCGAGGCAGTAGTCCGGCGTCCGTTGCAACCATTAGAAAACCCGATAGGGATTGAAACACACCCCTATCTTTCTTCCACCGCATCACCCGAGAGTTGCAACCATTAGAAAACCCGATAGGGATTGAAACAGCTGGTGCCGGGTGCTGCCGGGGGACCCGGGGGGGTCCCGTTGCAACCATTAGAAAACCCGATAGGGATTGAAACAGATCTGTCGATGCGGCGGCGACCGGGGAGATCCGTTGCAACCATTAGAAAACCCGATAGGGATTGAAACTGTTCTGAGGACTGTTACACACACGCGGTGGTCACAGTTGCAACCATTAGAAAACCCGATAGGGATTGAAACTCGTCGATGAACGTCGAACCCCAGATCGGGCTTAGTTGCAACCATTAGAAAACCCGATAGGGATTGAAACCTCTGTGATAGGAAGGTGGCCGGGGCGAATATCCGGGTTGCAACCATTAGAAAACCCGATAGGGATTGAAACTTGGGCGTTTGGCGTCCATCCGTCGCCGTCCCAGTATCGGTTGCAACCATTAGAAAACCCGATAGGGATTGAAACCAAGGGATAGAAGCAGAATAATGTGCACCGAATGCGGGTTGCAACCATTAGAAAACCCGATAGGGATTGAAACTAACTATGTTGACACTGTCTGATCTCGTCTGTAGTGCGAGTTGCAACCATTAGAAAACCCGATAGGGATTGAAACTGGTCTAGCCGGGTTGCCGGATACCCGCCATCGAGTTGCAACCATTAGAAAACCCGATAGGGATTGAAACGACCCGGCGGTCTCAGCGACCGCAACCAGCAACGAGTTGCAACCATTAGAAAACCCGATAGGGATTGAAACGGTGCAGCAGGCTTGATAGCCTGGGCAACCGCTGCCTTCGTTGCAACCATTAGAAAACCCGATAGGGATTGAAACAGATCGAATGTTCCGCCATCTTTCAGGCCTTGGATAAAGTTGCAACCATTAGAAAACCCGATAGGGATTGAAACACAGTTACGTTATCTTCGATTACGATTGTCGACTTCATTGTTGCAACCATTAGAAAACCCGATAGGGATTGAAACGGGCTGGTTGCCGCTCGCCCCCGCCGTCGTCGCGCTCTGTTGCAACCATTCGAAAACCCGCCAGGGATTGAAACAATCAGTTTGCCGGCCGTCAAGGCCTCCCGGTTACAACACGTAAGCCAATCTAGCAGGAGCAGAAAAACAAGGATTATATACTTCCCATCTGCGCGCGAAACTCTCCTCAAAACCGAGAACGCTCATCAAACCCGGGAATTACCACTCTGCCGAGATCCCGGGAGGCACCCCTCTCCTGCCCTGAGCATAACTTCTCCGCTGAACTGCAGTTTCACAATCTTCCTCCGACTCTCCTGCTCCATCTGAACCAGTCCCCCGGATGCAAGTTTTGCGCAGGCCCGCGATGTCGTGCTCTCAGACACCCCCGTCCGTCTGGCAATCTCTGAGATTGAGGCAGGACCATGCTCGGCGATGTCAGCCAGTATCCGAAGTCCTCTCTCATCGATCGAGAGAGGGAGGCGCGGAGGTTTGTATACTTCAATTTCCCTTGATATATCCGAGAAGATTGCACATTGATGAATACGTGGGGCGAGCACGAGCGTGGCGGTAGTAAGGGCAACGAGCACCTCTCGCGGGCCGCCGGAGAGATTAACTGTCAGAATTCCATCAGGAAGATGTGGCGGTGTTGACCTGCGGATCTCGTCCAAGAGCGCCAGTATCATGAATTCAATACTCCGGTTATCAACCAAGAGGACGTCAACGCTGATATCACTGCTGATCTTCTGACTCATCACCCTGACATTCTCGATGGCTCGCTTTGCCCGAGCATCCTCCCCGAACTCCGGCCGGATCAGGCAGATCCGATCCCCCTGTTCAATCCCGCACCTGACGATCAGGGAGAGAATATGGGAGGTATCAAACCCGAGTGGCGAGAGGTAGGTCTTCATCAGACCAGTAGTTCTTCCCCACCTGTATATATGCACTTTGATGCAAATCGGTCCGGAACGTTGCATTTTTTTCGAAAATACGTCTCAAAATTAAGCATAAGGTTTATCTAGCTCAGGTCAATATGCTAAACTATGCGCCAGATTCTCATCACGGTGCGACCGAAGAATGCATTCGAGGTCCCCCATAGCGATGGGTATCAGGTATACTCGGCGTTGCTTGCGCTTCTCAACTCCGCAAATCCAGAGGTCAGCGAAAGGATACACAACTCTCCAGTGCTCACAATGTCGATAGGCAGCCTCTCCGGGAAGTTCGAGAAAAGCAACAAACAGGGCTTCAAGCGCCTTGCGCCAGATGAGATGTATACACTACGGATCGGTATCACCAACCCGCACGAGGAGGAGATCTTCCAGACTCTGGTATACCCTATTCTCCTTGAAAGACGGGATATTGTACTGGATCGGGGGGAACTGTGTGTTAACCACGTAGAAGATAGGCAGGTGTCATATGACGATCTGTTCCGCAGGGTTGCCGGGTACAAGGGCTCAACGCTGACCATCCAGTTTTTGACCCCGACATGTATCCAGTACAAGAACAGCAGAGTCACTGAGATGTTTCCTCATCGGATCGCAGTATTTCATTCAATTCTCTCAAAGTGGAACCAGGTGTGTCCCGAGGGCTACAGGATGGATATTAAACGCGATGAATTCGGCAGGTATCTCATTGAGAGACCCGACCTGCAATCCTATACCACACATAGCGTTCTGGTGAATACCGTTTTTGACAGGAAAAAGAATCACCCCCGTCCTATCTTTAAACAGGGTTTTGTGGGGCGGTGCAGGTACTCGTTCACACCCGATGCCCCCAGATCGTTCCGGAATGCTGCCACAATTCTTGCATTATTCTCAGAATTTAGCGGTATTGGATCGAGCGTTGCCCGGGGGTGTGGTCAGGTGAGCGTAGACTTAGAGGAGAAGATTACATGATAGTAACGTCACCAGAAGGCCTGGAGAGCATTATCTCGCCAGAGGAATTGCGTGAATATTTTCAGACAGAGATGGGGGGTGTAACCTATGACCCCTACCAGGTTCTGATCGATTATTATGAGGTCATGGACCCGGCCATCCGTAGTTCCAGCGTTGCATACGCCCCGGCAAAGAGCACAGAGATGGGGAAAGTTGACCAGACGATGCTTAGCCATATCAGGAATGGTGTCTGGGCTCTCATCGAACTCAACGTGGGACTGACCGCCCTTGGTTCTGCAAACAGCCTATCTGAGCAGGAACTGAGAGAAGTGATCGCCCTCTTTTCGGTTCACGATCTCCATAAAATTCATGGAAACGATTGGAAAGAGCAGTTTGATATTTCCCGGGAAGAAGTCATCGAGTATGCAGAGGCGTTCGGGGCAACAAAATTCGCTCCAGAACTCACAGAACATGATTTTCAGTCAGTCGCCGTTGCGCTGCACAAGACGATGGGATTTCATGCAGATCTCTCAGCAAAGTTTAATCTCTACCGTCCCTGGTTAACGATCGCCGATACGCTTGCAAGCATAGAACGGCCACAGGTAACGCCATGGATGCAGCAACAACTGGGCCGGATCGACCCCTCGGTCGACTTTTACTACCATACATTCCAGGAGGCGACCGGGATCCTCACGAACCTTGTCCACACCGGGATCGCTGAGTGGGCCTCGAAAAAAGGCCTCCACCCCCTCCTCATCTTCGAAAAAGGGGTACTGTACCTCGGAGAGGCAGGCCAACCGTGCCAGTTGAAGGGCGAGGAGGATATCGAGGAGATCTACCGGGCGTTCCGGTCGGCGCTCAACTCCTCTCATGCTGCGCTCTCAAATACGTTTGAACTGCAGAAGAGTATCCAGACGCAAGGAAGCAAGGGACTCTACAGTATTGGAAATGTCTTCTTCTTCTATTCGGGAATAGAGAATGTCGCTAAAGCCTTCGCGGCTGCGGCTGTATTGCGCGAGAGCGAGAACACAACAACCATCGAAGTAGACTGTGCCGGTGGCATGCTCAAGGTGGGGACTTCAGAGCCAAATATGCAGTACCCTCCGGCGCAGACGGTGGACATCCCCCGGAAATACATCACGAGCATCACCATCGACGGGCAGCCGGTGGATACCGGCGACGTCCTGATCTCCTGTCGCTCAGAAGAGCGGAAGAAGAATAAATTCACACTGGTTCCGGTAGCCGTGGAGATCGATGGAGAGAGGGTTTCAGGGAAGGTCGTCATTCACGGGACCGGTCTGATGACCAGCCAGGTTGGGTACCGGGCGCACATCATGGAGGATTTCGGGGTCGATATCGGCTGGGACGCAGAGATCATATCCTACTCCCGCGCGATCTCGGGGCTCCGGATGCAACTCATCGAACCCCTCATCAGGATCGGTGCACTGGAATCAGATGACCCTGTCCTTGAGACATGTCGGATGTTCGGCGTTGATGCAACCCTCGCCAGGCGCCTCTCAGAGTATGCTCAGGCTCATCGCACAGACGACCACCACCGCGTTGGAGGGTTCTGGAATTACTCGTATGTCATTGCCCGGGATCTCCTTGATCGCGAGATCGATGGGATTCGGTTCGCCGAGATCCAGTCATCCTACGAGAAGATCCAGTATCTTGAGGACTGCATCATGCGCTATCTCCGGAGGGTCCCCCCTGAGAAGCTTGAGGAACTTGAGTCTGAGTTGCTCTACCCCTACCAGGAGAAGATGCTCGTCTGGATATCCGAGAACCTCAACTTCAATGGTTCGATGTTCTACGGCACATTTAAGAATAAAGCCGATAAATTCCAGGCATATCGTGATGGAAAAGGCATCTGTCGTCTCTCCAACGACACACCCTATGATAAGGAAAAGATACCCCTCTCCAAGGAGGTGGGTATGCTTGGTTGCTCATTCTCCAACCGTTTGCCTGTAGGCGCAACAGAACCAGAACTCCTTGTTTCGGTCCCCATTGCGATCGAGATGGGATTGCGGCATATAGGCCATGGTATCAAAGGGGGGGAGAACAGGATTTATTTCCGGCTCATCCCAGACCATTTCTATACGCCGGTTCTATCCCGATTGTTCTCGCAGTTCTTGAGTGTATTTAACGGAGACTCCCAGGCGAACGTCCGGGAGCTTGCCGCAGATATCCTCTCCTGGGATACACCCCAGTATGAACTGCTGGTCCGGGATCTCATCTCGGAGTCCGGGCGAAAGAACGTCCTGCGGTATGCCGGCTATGGCTACAAGAGTCTCCATACAACCTATGATATCGTCTTTAACAAGGTAAGAGACAACGACACCGAATACTGGTTCTTCGGGGCATACCTCGGGTTAATCCTCGCTGCCGCTACCGGCTGCAGGGTGGTCGTCGGCGAGAACCCGATCGGCATGAGTAGCGGTGATGAGTTCTCAGAGACAGTGAAACTCGACGCACCGCATGCTGCCGTGAAGCGGGTCTTCGGTGACGCCATCCCGCTTACTGAATTGGGCAATGTGATCGAACTCGCGTCGCTTATAATCGTGCTTGGTTACGAGATCGTGATGGATGATAAGAGATTCCCGAAACATCTGCAGACGCTTAAAAACAAGATGTTCCCCGGGAGCTCGCTCTTAAAAGATATCTGGAGAAGGTATGAAAATGAACAGAGAACAGGGGCATTTATCAACCGTGCCCGTGGGTATCGCAGAGAGAATGGAGAGATTGTGTATGATGACAGACCCGGCCTTATTGCTCTGGCATTACGGCTCGATCACATTGGAGGCGATATAATGGCAGTTAAGACGATTCATGAACTTGCTGAACTCGGCCTGACGGTTGCTATTCCGAGAGGATTTGAACCGCACCGGGTCGAGAAACTCTTCCGTGAGTCGGTGAAGGCGATCCTCGCGAAGCGTGACGGCTCGTTTGCGCGGGAAGACTATGTTGATGCCGTGTCTGGACGGCTGCTCAAGATGATGCGCCGTGCAGGGAAAGATCAGTTCTACCTTGTCCCCGGACTCTATGATTTTGACCGGACACACCGGTTTGCGGAAGCGTTTGTCAACCTTATCTTCTACGGGTTGTTTGATGGCAACGCCGGGAAGTTGAAACGCGCCGCAAACGATATCAGCGACGGTTTTTACTCAGCCACCCTTGAACTCCGGGATGAAGCGTATCAGCGGGAGAGGGCGGCGATTGAAGCGAAGAAGCAAGAAAAGAAATTTGAGGAGGCTACACACAATGGCTGAGAAGCTTGAGGCATTTACAGAAAAAATTACCGGCTACACGCTGGAGAAACCGGAGAGAAAACCGCAGCAGAATTACATAAATATCCTGATCCTGCGTGAATTACAGAGCGCCGCACGGTTCACCACTGACGGGCTTGAAGCAAACTCTGCTGTTATCAGGATCGGTGAGATCGAGGAGACCGTCGGAAAACTGTTTGGACGAAAACAGGTTGCCAGTGACCGGAGGATTGCAAAGGCACTCCAGAGGACGCTGATCCAGGAAAAGATGAACGCGGCAGTGAATAAAGGCACATGGGAGGGTTGCTCAATGGCGGTCAACCAGATGTGCCAGCGGTGCCCTGAGTGTGCACTTTTTGGCAGTGCTGCGTCAGATGAGGGGATCAGCATCACATCGCGCGTGATGTATGATGAGGCGTACACGATCCGTTCCATCAGCACGATTGTGGAGGAGTACTTCCAGAACGCGCCAGGCGACGACTACGCAAAAGGGGCTACATCTGCCATCCGGGAACCAGACTTCTTCAAGGAAGGCACGCTCTTTCCCTGTGTGGTGACCCTCAGAGACGTCACACCTGAAGAGGTTCTCTTCTTCCTCAACGTCACCGACCGGAACGCCCGGTATGGTGCGACCGGGACGCGGTTCGGCAAGACCAGAAACCACATCCTGGGGGTTTACGCCAGTCACCGCGAGGGTCCGTCGAGTCTTGAGGTCACCCGCGGTGTTGCAGTTGCCCTTGCAAGGGAAGCAGCCGCAGACGATGAAGATTCCTCAGACCTGAAAGAACACCTGAGGGAGGTCATGACCGCAGATACCCTCTCCCTTGAATCGGTGATCAGAGCCGCCATCCAGGTCTACGAAGACCTTGCTGAGAAACGGCGGATTGCTTACGTAAAATCTGATGCAGATGAAGTGAGCGGTATCCTCGACGAGATGAAAGACGATGCGGTTGTTAAAGCCATCCTTGAGGCGCAGGTAGATAAGATCGCAGATTATGTTTCTGCGAACTGAGGGGAGGTACCGATGTCTCAGGTACCGGGTTCCTCGAACGGCGGTGCAGGTACTCGTGCCTTTGAGGGAATCCTCGAGCTCATGAGCGAGTTGTTCTTTGCCTCGCTCGAACCCGGCAACAACTACGTGACTCGACCGATCATCCTGAATACCGCGCTGTACTACGCGCTTGGGTACGCACGGGGGGGCTACGTCAACAAACCGACAAACAGGCGGACAAAAAAGCAGCATCCGGCATACGTCGAGGAGACCAGCGAGATCGCGGACACGATATACGTGAGTCCTGCGCGGCCGATAGGGGACATCCGTTATACAAGCGAGCTCGCAAACGCTCGAAGCGACGAGTATATCCAGTATAATCGACTGAGGGAACAGAAAAACACTCCAACAGGCAAGATTGGAACCAGGAAGCAGATCCAGCCGGGTGCCCGATTCCGGTTCTTTGTGCTTACATTTGATGGGAGTGAACCCGATATGCCTCCATATATCCGTGTCGGGAAGAAACGGTCCAAGGCACTCGTCACGTGGAGGGAGGTCCCGGTCAGCATGACTGACGGAGAGTTCCTGATGAACCACCCGGTCCTCGTCGATGACCTTGCAGAGATGCCTGTCGGGGATCTCTCTTTTCAGCGCATGCAACCGTTCGATGTGATTGAACGGGGGAGGTTTATCGGACCGCATCTGGTGCTTGACTGTGGGGGTTCCGCAGGCAGGTTTGAACTCCCGGCAAATATCCGGTTTCTCCGGAGGTACCGGACGTGATAGTGGAGGGGCTCTCGATACCTCGCTATGATGCTGAACCACTCCTCGATTCTTTTCTTCCATACGGGCATCAGGTTATTGCACGTGAAACAATTCAGAACCGTGATGAGTTCTTCCTGTTTGTAACGGCCCCAACCGGATCGGGGAAGACTGATTCATGGGCGATACCTGCCCTTTCCGGCGAGCTGGGCGTTGTCATGGCACTCTACCCGACAAACGCGCTTGCAAAAGACCAATTCAGGACGCTCACCTCGCTCCGTGACCATCTGGGGTCTCAGACGCCGGTCGAGTTTGTAACCTCAAAGACCCTCGGGATCCTGCGCGACAGGGCCGGTAGCAGGATGACCCGGGGGGATGTCCTGGAAGATCTGCTCCGTTCGATGTACCGGGCAGGCAGTGGCATCGTCGTGACCAACCCTGATATCTTCATCTACGCCATCAAGAACTACTATTACAACAAATACCTCTCTTCCACACTGAAGAATTTTGTTACCACCATTGTTTTTGATGAGTTCCACCTCTACGATCTCCGGCAGAGGGATTTAATCCTCTTCATTCTGCACGATCTGTTGTTATCAGATGCCGCTGGCATGCAGAAGTTTATCTTCCTGTCTGCAACGCCTGAACCCTCTCTCCTGGCAAAAATCAGGGATGTGATCAAGGCCCGGCCGGTCGTGGCTGACGTTTTCTGTGACCTGCCTGTGGTCGACGAGCGGCTCATCTTGCCAGAGGTTGATATTGAGTTCCTGCACGGCCAGAGGTTCAGGACGGGGGAGGTCCTTGTGCAGCATCTGGATGACTTCCTTGAGTTTCGAGAGGGGTTCAGGACCGCCGTCATCCTGGATAGCGCTATCGAGGTGGCGCTGGTCAGCGAGACCCTGCGGAACCAGACCGATCTTGAGATTTGTGAGGTGAGCGGGTTCCGAAGAGATCCGATCGACGAGCCGTTCGACATCCTTGTTGGAAACAAGGCGGTTGAGGTCGGGATTGACTTTAAAGGGGATACTGCTATCCAGCGCCTGGTCTTTTCAGGGAATACGGTGAGCGAGTTTCTGCAACGGTTTGGCAGGCTGAGAAACCCCCAGCCTGATGTCGGGTACAGGGCGCTCTGTTATGCCCCGGCCGCGGTGGTGCGGTACTTCTCCGGTCATGACCGGCTGTCACGGCAGCAGCTGGAAGACGGGCTGCGAAGGACAATGCAGGATCCCCGTATTTTTGAGAACTTCAGGTGGCGGTACGGCTACCTGGAGGCATGGGAGTACATATACCGGAACGCAACCGGCATCGGTGTTCGGGAAGCCAGGGCGATAAAGCGAGGTGCCTACCCTCCATTGCAGGGAGGGGTGCCACGGGATGTACGGATTAATTATCTGGGTCGGGGGATGCATCTGATCTATCACCATTACCTGAAGGAGGGAGGGGTGCGACCTCAGGAGGTTAAGCGTTACCTCACGAAAATTGAGGCGATGAGCGACGCAAACCTTGATATCATCGAAGAACTGGGGAATTTCCGTGGTAGCGAGTTGTCGCTTGCTTACTATCAGGTTCTGACGGGTAACGTCGGGACGTATAACCTCTTCTTTCTTCTCCGATGGGCGGACCTGGAAATCGTGGACCGCCGGAGGTTTTTGCAGCGGATCCCTGAGGATAAGGTGAGAGAAGCAAAGGAGGTTCTTGATAGAGCGGTTGGGTGTGCGATCATCCACGGGATGAACGAACGCCCGCGAAAGGTCTCCCTTGATGGTGCATGGTTCTGCCAGATGGATGAGGCAGAGGCGGCACGAAGACCGGAGAAGGTGTTTGGGATCCGTCCGGTCGTGCGGAGCCAGAATCGGGATGAGCGACCCCTTGATCTTGCAGGTATTTCGAGGGAGATCGAGAAGCAGGGTCTCTTCTGCAGATTTCTATCTCATTCCGGCTTTATTTCGAAGCGGCTCTATGATCTCGACGATTACACGGTCCTGATGAATTTTAAGGATGGAAGCCTCGCTCTCGGCATTGATGCTCTGTATGTGGACTGTGCCGTACACGATCTCTACCAGCGGAGAGGTGATTGATGCGATGGTTGGGGGTCTCATCAACATCTCTGATCTCAACCAGTTCCTCTACTGTCCCCGCAGGCTCTATTATCTCATGTTCTTCAAGACCCAGGAGATCAACGTCCACCTCGCAGACGGCAGGGGTTTGCACGCCCGCCAGGGACGCCGGGGGGGATGGTACCGGGAGGTTTACCTGAGGTCCGAGCGTCTCGGGCTCCACGGCAAGATTGATCTGATCGATGTGCGGGATGGAGTGGTGCCGGTCGAGCGCAAGCGGGGGTATGCGTATTATGAGAACGACCTTGTCCAGCTTGCGGCATACGCGATGCTGCTGGAGGAGCGCCTCGACGAGCAGGTTCCTCTTGGGTACCTCTATCTCTACGGGACGAATGAACGACATCCAATCGCGATCACCGGGAGGCTCAGGCAGATGGTCATGGATACGGTTGCGGATATCAGGGCAATGAGGGTTGACAGGATCCCGACGTTTTGTGAGAATCCGCGGAAATGTGAGAAGTGTAGCGTGGTTGGATACTGTATGCCGTATGAGGCCAAGATCCTGGGAGAGATCTGATTGGAAGCAGTAGCGAGCGATAGTGCGGAGAAGTTCCGTGATGTGAGAGCGGCGGAAGGGCTGTTTGACGATGAGGTGATCTATGTATCGGCGCAGGGCAGCCGCATCGGGGTCAATGGAGGTAGGATTGTCGTCACCCCGGCAGGTGAGCAGGATTCCGTGAGTTCTTTCCCGATGGGGAAGGTGCGCACGGTCAATGTGTTCGGAAATATATCTGTTTCCACTCCGTTTCTCGCGAGATGTGGGAAAGCAGGGATCACAGTGAACTACTTCTCGAGGTATGGAAAGTACGTGGGTAGTTTTGTTCCTGACCAGAATACGATTGCTGAGATCAGGCGACGCCAGGCGGCGCTCGGGGGGGCGGAAGCGCTTGAAATCGCCCAGGCGATCGTCGGCGCCAAGATCCGGAATTCTCGCACCCTGCTTTCCCGGAAGAAGGTGCGCCCCCCGGAACGGATGAAAACCCTTGAGGCGAGCGTGCATTCCGCCGGTGATATACAGCACCTTCTCGGGATAGAGGGTGAGGCTGCCGCACGGTATTTTGGGTGCCTGGACGATTGTCTCATTGAGGGGTGGACGTTTAAGAAGAGGACGCGGAGGCCTCCGCAGGACCATATTAACTCGCTTCTCTCACTGACGTATTCCATGATGAAGAATGAGGTGATGAGCGCTCTCCGGCAGTACAATCTGGATCCGTTCATCGGTGTGATGCATACCGACCGGCATGGCAGGCCGGCGCTGGCCCTCGACCTTTTGGAGGAGTTTCGACCGATCTTCTGCGATGCCTTCGCAATCAGGCTGGTGAATCAGCGTATCCTGAGCCATGATGACTTTACGGTTGAAAACCGCCTGAAAGAGCCTGCGTTCAAGAAGTATCTCTCGCAGTTTGATGGGTTCATGAACGAGACGTTTCTGCATCCGAAGTTCAGGTATACCGTAACGCGGAGGCGGGCGGTGGTCATGCAGGCGATTTTGCTCCGGAAAGCGATTGTCGGGGAGATGAAACGGTATCATCCGCTCACGTTTCTGAGGTGATTATGGTGAGAGTTGTTGTGACGTATGATATCAGTGATGATAGGATACGGAGAAGGGTGTTTAAGATCCTTGAGAGTTATGGGGCCTGGAAACAGTATAGCGTGTTTGAACTGGAGATTTCTGATATTCAGTACGTTCAGATGCAGGCGAAGATACGGGATGTGGTTGAGGGACGGGACCGGGTTCGGTTCTATGAACTCTGCGAGCGATGTGCAGGGAAGGTCGCTGAGATCGGGGAGCCGTCTCCGAAGTTTATGTCGAATGTGGTATGATGCATCCGCCCAAATGATAATATGGATGTGGGACGAAGGATCAATGGCAGCGGTACCGATCATGGAGGTTTATATAGGTCGTGTACGGGGGAGGGTCATGATCAGACCACCCATATTCGGGCCAGATGGGTCGGTGCTGGGCCGATTAGCCCAAAAAAAGGGGGCTGTTGCAACCA
>LFRM01293175.1_pt1 | contig 32000 bp, 26 predicted proteins | sample 618341 | NCBI WGS metagenome assembly LFRM01 (sample SAMN03654438, study PRJNA283298) | anaerobic digester metagenome | isolation source: pool of bioreactors CSTR01a, CSTR02a, and CSTR03a thermophilic anaerobic... | place: Denmark: Kgs. Lyngby | collected 2014-05-21 | reverse complement strand
GCTCCTGAATATGATCTGAATAAGAAATAAAAAATTATTCATAAAAAGAAAAGCAATTTAAAGGCTGTGGTGAAGTAATTGCGACTACATCACAGTTTTTTTATGTTTTTATGACATGATGATCTTCACCTGTTTCTTTAAAATTGTAATATATGTTTTTAAAAGATAACTTCGGGTTAAAATGTTTTATATGATTTAGCCTATAAAAAGCATGAGAGAATCCTACTAACTTAGGAGAAAATAACAAAAATTAAATTATTGCCACACACCAGATAAAGCAAATGATGTATGTGATTATAGTGTACCAAATAAATATATTATTGAAACATACAAGCTTAATATTCTTTATGAAATATATAACAATAACAAAGGACTATCAAGGATATAAAAATCATCTGATAGTCCTTTCCCCTATAAAGCATTGTTAAAAAACTAGTCGCCATGGCTAGGTTCAAGGATGTATAAAATTGATATTATTATATTGACCGATAGTTTAATAGGAGAGGAAGCAGCAATGAGAAAATATTTTGGCTTTAAAAAAGAAGTTGTGGTAATACTAATCAGTTTAGTTCTAATTTTTAGTCTTGTAGCCTGTGGAGGTAGTAAAGGTGGAGATGCTTCTGGCCCAGAAGGAACATTTAAGAATACACAAAAAGATGAGGATAATGGCGAAGGATTTCAACTGGTAGATGAAGATAGCGGATATGGATATATGACCTTCAATAGCGATGGAACAGGTAAGTGGGAATATGCCCTTGAAAATGATATCGAATGGAAACTTAAAGGAAATAAGCTTACCATTGTTGAAAAATGGGAAGATGCAGACCACGGAGATCAGGAAGAAACCTATACAGCAACATGGGATGGTGAAGAAATAGTACTAGATGTTTGGGGCCTATCTTATCTTTTTGTTAAGGTAAATCATTCTGCCTCATCAGATGGAGGAGAGAATACAGATAACTCACAAGAAACAGCAAATTCCACCACTAATATGGATGCTACACTGGTAGGATCCTATGAGGGTATAGGTTCCGATATGCAGGGTATGAAGCTAGATCCCAATGGTGAGTGGTTAAAGCTTAATAATGACGGAACGGGTATATGGTTTTTAGGTGTGACAGAAGATACCTTTGCATGGGCATCAGACGGTAGTGAAATATACTTTGATGTTGATGTTGAAGGGTCGGACAGTAAAATGCAGTATTCTGCAATCGTAGAGGGAGAAGAAATCATTTTAGACACTGGTATGCTTTATTATTTTGCTAAAGAAGGTAGCGAAAGATCGAGTACTGTAGATACAACTGAAGAAAAACCTATAGAGCCTGCGGAAGAAAACGTGGCAACTGGATATGCAGGCTGGGGATCCAAACCTCTTGGAAGCATTCAAGTGCCTTGTGATTGGTATGGAGTTCTTCAACTTACAAATTGTGAAGGCTTTGATTTTGAAGAAATTGAGTATGATATATGGGGAGTTACTGATGAAGACTCTGATGGAGGACCCTACTTTGAGCTTTGGACCAATCCAAACGAGCAGGGAGATCCTGTTTTATCTATTTATATTGATAAAGAAGAAACTGAATGGTTAACACCAATAATAACTGATGGTAATGGATTTGTTGATCTTGATGGAGGGAGTAGTGATGTTTATCAAACCTTATCTGAAGACAATGAATGGTCTCTTTTAAGCCAGTACATTGACGGGGCTATAGATATTTATCATGGTTACTTTGATGATGAGGGAAGATATGCTGATTGCCGCTTCTTTGTTAGAGAGAATGGAACAGGTTGGCATGAAGATACCGATCCACTTCCTCCAAGTTATGAAGATTACAAGAAAGAATTTTCTCATATAAATGTCCAGGAGTAATATAATAAACTCGTGAAAGAATCTTCAGGATATAGTTGCACCAATAGATGAGGAGTAATTAAGATAAAAAAGCTTATAATAGTCTTACTTGCGATAACTTTGCTATTGGCGATATTTATTGCTGGATATAAACATGCTCCTCTGCTTTGTAAGCTAGGTGCATGTGCGAAAGAAAGGAAGAGTGGCTGTGGTAAGCGTGCACTCTTCCTCTTTTTTCATATAAGAATTACTATATGGAATTATTGTATATAGGTCAACAACTGATAAGAAGCTTGTTGACATAATGAAATCATTAGGCATGAATACTATGGACAGATTTCGTGATGAATATAAAAAGAATTTAACGCCATTAGTGCAAGCAAAAACGAATGTTGTAACAAATATATCCGTAATACCGGAAAAACTCACCAAATACAATCTTAGGCTTGATTCAGCTTTTGATAAAACATTAGCTAAAAACGTTGAGATCATAATTAGTTAGCCTTTGTCAAAATACTGTTATTTTTCAAATGCGAAACAAGCATTTAATCTGTAGAATAGATTTTTTAAACGAGCAACATGAATTATGTTTGGTATATTTTAAAATGGATGTTCATTTGATAAATAAACTATGATATAATCATTATATAGAGTATAGTTAAGTAAGAAGGAGACTTAGGACTAAATTATAGTTATTGTAGTATATTGGCTTACCTATGACTTGAATTTAAACCGAAATTAGGTCAAAATCAATGTTTTTTATGATGTTTTGCCTTGAGCGAGTGAAAGGAAATAATTATGAATAAATATATTATTACAACAGAAAGCGGTTCTGATTTATCGAAAGAAATTATCGATCGCTATAATATTCAAGTCATTCCAATGCATGTAACTATGGATGATCAAACATATCCAGATGGAAGTTTTGAGGTTCAAAAAATTTTTGAACTTTATGAGGAGACAGGAATTTTACCCAAGTCATCTGGTTCGACGCCTCAAGACAACACAGAAGTTTTCAAAAAAGTTTTTGTCAAATATCCAGATGCACATATAATCCACATAGCCTATTCAGCAGTAACAACTGTTTCCTTTAATTCGGCAAAAATTGCAGCTCAAGATTTTAAAAATGTCTATCTTGTTGACTCCAAGCATGTATCCATCGGAGCAGCTGCTATTGTTAAAGCAACCGCTCAATTTATTGAAGATAATCCTAATAAAAGCCCTGAAGATATTATTGCTTTTGTCGAAGATATTCGTGAACGCACCCATATGGTTTTCCTGCCTAAAACACTTGTTTATTTGAGAGCTGGCGGTCGTGTTTCAAGTTTAGCTTTTTATGGAGCAAATATATTGAGGATTTATCCAACCATCATATTAGAAAATGGGTATTTGGTATCCGGGAAAAGATACCGTGGATCCTTTGATCGCTCGTTAAATAAAATGATTAATGATTTTTTTAAAAGCTATAACATTGATTCCGAGACCGTTCTAGTTATAGGTGCTCCTAGTGTCGATGATAATTACAAAGAAATAATTTATAATCTACTAAGGGAAAATGGTGTACAAAAACCTAGATGGATGAGAGCAGGTGCTGTGATTTCGAGTCATGGTGGCCCTGGTGCAATCGGCATCGCGGGGATTGAAAACAACTAATTTAAGATAAGAACCAATCCCTAGAAGATAGGCAAATCATACCCCTAGAATATACCATAGATGAATTTTAGTATCAAATATAATTACGCGGGCTACTAAAAACAAGGGTCAAAAACCTACTAAAAGGTAATAAGGAACATAGCCTTCTATGCACATACGGGCCAGAGGAGTTTAATTCACGCGTAAACTAAACTAATCCCATAAAATATTGTACCGTAATAGAAACTATAACTACTAAAGCCGAAATAATGAATCCATGAACCATTGGATTAATACCAGATCTTTTCATTTCTCGAATATCAGTATTCATACCTATGGCAGCTAATGCTGACACCATTAGAAATTTGCTAATAGATTTCATAAAGGTTGAAACCATCACTGGTATTAAGCCCAAACTGTTTATTATAGCCATGGCAACAAAAGCTAAAATAAACCATGGAAATAATGAAGTAATATTAACTTTCTCTTTTGTTGACTTCCTTCCATCAGAACTACTATTACTTAATCGAGCATTAATAACAGAGAAAATCAGAACTACTGGTATTATTGTCAGTGTCCGTGTTAGTTTAACCATAGTTGCAAAATCTCCAGCTGCTTCATTAAAGGCATATCCGGCAGCCACTACACTTGAAGTATCATTAACTGCCGTACCAGTCCATAGTCCATAAGCAATATCACTTAAGCCAAGTGCCCGTCCCATGATAGGAAATAATACTATCATAATTATATCGAATATAAATGTAGCTGACATAGCATAAGCTACATCCTTATCTTCTGCTTCAATAACAGGTGCCATTGCAGCTATAGCGGATCCACCACAAATTCCAGTGCCAGCAGAGATCATATTAGAAAGTTTCCAGTCTAAACCAAGCCATTTCCCAACAAAATAGCCTCCTCCAAAACAGGTTATAAGGGTAAAAAACATTACTGTTAGTGACAAACGGCCAACATTAAGAATTGTCCCTATACTTAGCGATGCACCTAATAATATTATGGAAAGTTTTAGTACCTTTTGTGATGTAAATTGTAATCCGATTTTTATGGTATTACTTGGTTTCTTTTTATAGTTAATTTCAATTCCAATAAATAATGCAATAACCGAGCCTCCAATTAAAGGGATTGGAAGCAACGACTCCAAATATGTTGCTAATAAAGCAACCAACAAGGCTATAAATAAGCCAGGTATATATTTTAATACTTTATTCATAAAATGACCCCCCTAAAACAATAAACCTATTGTATATTGGAACAATGATAAAATCAAATTATGATTTGTTATTATCAATAAGTATATGTTATGATAAGTTATAATAGTAAGTTACAGGGAGGTAGCTAAAATGATTGATATAAAAATATTTACATTTTTAAAGGTTGCACAACATAGAAATTATACTAAAGCAGCAGCGGATCTTAATCTAACACAACCAGCAGTTACACAACATATAAAAAAGTTAGAGGAATATTATGGTTGTTCTTTAATAAAAATCCATGGGAAATCCGTAAAATTAACTGAGCAGGGAAAACTCCTCTATAATTATGCTAATTTCCAGAATGCAAATGAAGAGCAATTGATAAATCAAATGAAGAAGGTTGAAACACCAATTAAAATAGGTGCAACCCTTTCCATAGCAGATTATTATTTGCCTCCATATTTAAGCCCCTACTTACTAGATCATGATGAACTGCTTTCTGTTACGGTGAAAAACACAGAAACAATTATTGCCATGCTATTAAATAATGAACTATACTGTGCCTTTATTGAAGGAATATTTGATAAGTCTCTATTTCATTACTATGAATTTCTGAATACTAGATTTTTACCAGTAGCTAGAAAAGAACATCCTTTAATAGGTTTAGATGTCACAATATCAGATATTCACAAATATCCACTAATATTAAGAGAAAAGGGTTCGGGGACAAGGAAAATATATGAAAATTATTTATATCAAAACAATGATTCCTTACTTTCAGCTTCTAAAATTTATGAATTCAGTAGTTTTGGAATTATAAAAAATGCAATAAAAAATACTGATTCGATTTCATTTATGTATGAGGAAGTTGCAAGAAAAGAAGTTGAAAGAGGAGAATTATCTTATTTAAGTATAAAAAACTTTTCAATCAGGAGACCTTTATATTTTATCTATCCTGGTAATAGTCTAATGAAAGAAAAAAATGAATTATTCTTTAGTCAATTGATTAAGAATTAAATTGAAAAGTTTTTAAACTGGGCGTATACTCGTTGGAGGGGTGGGTTGGAGTTGCTTTGTTTAGCTGGGGGCATTTAAATGTCCCGAACTCTGAATTTGATCAATACCACCATTGGAGTGTGGAACGCAAACAATAACTTATTTTGAAGGTAAAGACAGGGTAGCCCAAATTAAGGAGGAATTTAAAGAATAAAATGATAAAGACTAAAATCAAGAATTCACATAAATTAAATCGAAGACTTATAATTGATGGACTAGTTGTTGGAATTTTAGCAGGTACATTTTCTATCTTATATCGTTTTATGTTGTCAAAACTTGATAAGCTTAGATTATTTTTATTTAAGGGTATGGATTCAGTGTTTATATTAGTTTTATCCTTAATAGTAATAGGGTTTATTGTTGGAAAAATAGTAAAATGGGAGCCTCTAAGCTCTGGAAGTGGTATACCACAGGTTCAGGCTGAATTATTAGGAAAAGCAAATATGAATAGCCTTAAACTCATAATTTCGAAATTTTTAGGAGGTGGACTATCTAACCTAGCTGGGCTTTCTTTAGGCAGGGAAGGGCCGTCTATTCAGATTGGTGCGGCGGTTGCTAAAATAACAGCTAAGGTAATGAAAAGAGATAACACAGAAACGAGATATATGATAACAGCAGGCGCAAGTGCTGGACTATCAGCAGCTTTTAACGCCCCTATTTCTGGAACTATATTCGCCCTTGAAGAAATACATAAGACTTTTTCTTCATTAGTGCTTATTCCATGTTTAATAGCATCTGTAGCTGCAGACTTTATTTCTAAAAATATATTTGGAATTGAACCAGCATTTTCTTTTGAAGTTGTGGAGCAAATTCCTCTAAGTCAATACCATAGATTAATTTTTCTAGGAATATTTGCTGGATTAGTAGGGGTATTATTTAATAGAACACTTTTATTTAGTCAAGATATTTTTAAAAATATAAAAATAAAAGCTGTGTATAAACTAATAATTATAATGTTAATAGCCGGAATAGTGGGATATTTTTCATATGATTTATTAGGTGGAGGGCATCATTTAATTGAAGAGATAGTAATTACAAAAGTTCCCATCAAAATACTTATTTTTTATGCCATTGGCAAGTTATTATTTACTACACTTTCTTATGGAAGTAAGTCACCAGGCGGTATATTTTTACCTATACTTGTACTAGGAGGACTCGTTGGATCTATATATTTTTTAGTATTAGATTCATTTTTGGAGATATCTGACATATACTATGTAAATTATATAATATGTGGAATGGCAGCTATAATGACTGCAGTAGTTAGATTCCCAATCATATCTATTCTTTTAGTATCTGAAATGACAGGAAGTTTTAGTCATATATTAGCATTATGTATTGTTTCTTTAGTTGCATATTTGGTAGCCGAATCGCTTAAGAATAAGCCAATATATCACTCACTTCTTTCAAGGTTTTTAGGAGAAGACAAAAGTGAACAAGATATTGGGGAAAAGACCCTTATTAATTTTAAAATACCGATGTTTGGACAATTAGTAGGAAAAAACCTATCTAATATAGAATGGCCATGCGAGGTTTTAATAGTTTCAATAGAAAGAGATGGTCATGAGATTATACCTTCTGGACATGATAGGTTAGAAGCAGGAGATAAAATAGTAGTTCTTTTAGCTTATGAAAACATAAGTTGTATAACTAAGTATTTTCAAGCAGACTAAGGCCTGAAATAGGTGTTAAATTTTCATATTTAACCATTGAAGAATATTATCTATAACCTGATCTTTGTTTATTTCATTGAGAAGTTCGTGCCTGGCATTTTCATATAGTTTTAGAGTTACATCGGATAATCCGTATTGACGATACAGTTGTGCCAGTCGTGTGACACCTTTGCCTAGTTCACCTACCGGATCCATGCTTCCCGAAATGATATACACAGGCAAGTCTTTTGGTATTACTTCGATTTTTTCACTATCATACAATGTACTAAGGCTTTTGAAAAAATCATAATAAAAGCTGGTGGTAAAAATACCACCACAATATGGGTCTGCTATATATTTGTCTACTTCCTTTGTATCACGAGACAGCCAGTCAAAGGAGGTGCGATTAGGTTTAAAGAATTTATTATAAGAGCCAAATGAAATTTTATTCAACATTTTGCTTTTTGCCCTTTCACCTATCATCAAAACCTGCAACTTAGCAATCATTATTCCCAAATTCAATGCTACACCCTGTTTTCCATTGCTGCCTGAGAGAATTACTCCTTTTAATTCGTTACCATATCGGGAAATAAAGCTTTGCCCAAGAAAAGAGCCCATGCTGTGTCCAAATAGAAAGATAGGCAGATTAGGATTTTCTTTTCGAATCACATCATAAACAACCTTAAGATCACTTACCATACCATTAAAGCCATCTTCGCCTGAAAATCCTATACTTTTTATATCCTTTGAGGTATTTCCATGCCCTCGGTGATCATTTGCGTATACTAAATATCCGGCAGCAGAGAGTCTTTCCGCAAATTCATAATATCTACCTGCCCACTCAGCCATACCATGGGCTATTTGTACGATACCGATTCTCTTTTCGCTTTCTTGTGGCGCCCATTTATATAGACATAATTTGTCTAGTTCTTGATTGAAAATGGTTCTACTCTCATAGTTCATAAGAGGAACCTCCCTCCTTATATTTGTAAAGCATGGGTGTGGAAGCACAAGGACGGTTCTTCTGCTTCCTTTTATAATCCAGGCTGATAGTATAGGTGTAATGATGCCCATCATATTCGTTCAATATGACACATTTTGGTTTTTAAGACGGAGTTGCCAATGAGTAAAATGTGTCCTTGTTAATCAGTAAAATATCGATAAAAACCTCCGCAATTTCTGGATCAAACTGCGTACCGCTACATCTCCTAATTTCATCTATTGCATCATCAAAGCTTCTTCTTGCCCTATAGGTACGGCTAGAGGACATCGCATCGAAGCTATCCACTATCGTCATAACACGAGCTAAATAAGGGATTTCCTGACCCTTTAAGCCACAAGGATACCCTTTGCCGTCATAACGCTCATGATGGTGGAGGATAACAGGCTTTACATGCTCCAAATACTCAACAGGACTGATGATCCCAACTCCATTGGCAGGGTGCTGTTTAAGGGTTTCCCATTCCTCCGGTGTTAATGGCATTTTCTTGTTCAAAACTTCCTCGGGGATATTAATCTTGCCAATATCATGCAGATATGCTCCATATTGTAGCGTTTTCTTATCCTCATTAGACAATCCCAAACCCTCTCCCAACATCTGTGCAAACATAACCACCCGCTCAGTATGCCCGTAGGTATAGCGGTCCTTTGCATTGATTACACTTATAAGAGTCATGATAGAGGTTATCAGGGTAACATCCTTTTCCTTAACATCAACCTTTAATTCCTGTAATATTGAGAAATATGTCTCTACACGGTTCTTGTTAAAGAATTTCGCTCTATACAGGGCATCATCCGCACTTTTCACTAGCTCTGTATCATTCTGCGCCTTTTCTGGAAAGCTAGAGACACCAATGGACACCGTAAGCGAACTGTTAGGTTGGTATTCCTCACCCTCAAATTTTGTTGCTTCAATGGTTTTCCGAATCCGTTCTGCTATAACCAATGCGGCCTGCTCGCAGGCATCCTGCAAAATAACAGAAAACTCTTCTCCCCCATAGCGAAAAACAAGATCCTGAGAACGTACATTTTCTTTAATAATTTGAGCAACCTCTTTTAATACAGCATCTCCTTTTTGATGTCCGAAAAGGTCATTATAGTATTTAAAATTATCAATATCTATAAACAGTAAGGATACAGGTTCGCCTGCTTGCTTTGCTTTTTCGACAATCACATTCATGGTATCATAAAAGTGGCGATGGTTGTATACTCCGGTCAGCCCATCGACAATGGCTAGCTGGGTAATATATTCGCGATGTTCTCGCTCAATTTTTTCGTAGTAGCCAAGTATCCATGCCAATAGGATAAATATGCCTATTATAATCAAATCATTTTGAAATGCTTCATTTATAATAGCATTGTCAATGGGAGTTAAATCAATCGTTATTATAATGGCTGAAGATAAAAACGATATTATCATACCATATTTAAAACCATACTGTATAATCGTTGCTATAATAACCAATAAGAAGAGTAACTTATATTGAACAACTTCAGGTGAATATCCAACTAAAACAGTGATAGCTATAAGATTTATTAAAATTTCCAAAGCATATAGAATATTGTGATTTTTTTTTGAACTCTTTTGTGAAGTATAACCAAACCAAAGCCAATAAGAAAAAAGCATAATAAATAAATAAATGCTAAAAGGAATAATATCATAATAAAAGATTTCCGAGCTAAACTGAAAGTCATTCGTCTTCGTGTACTCATTTAACCCAGCTATGCCAATTATTAGAACAGTAAATAACTTTATTTCAGATAATATTTCTTGTATTCTTTTTTGTCTATTGCCATCCATTACCATAGCCCTTTTTCGCCTCCAGATAAATGAGAAAAGATAAAGCCGAAAGATTCGGCCTTATTCTTATTACTTGCGTAGAGCTTTGGGCTCTTTAGGTTGTTATGGTGATTTTTATGCCATTTGCGCAAATGATTCCTCTATCTGCGTTAGCTGCGGTGCTTATTGTGGTGGCTTATAATATGAGCGAATGGCGCGAATTTTCTGCATTATTAAAATCACCCAAAAGTGATGTCGCCGTACTGCTTTTCACTTTCTTTATCACAGTGCTCGCTGATTTGGTGGTAGCCATTGGTGTAGGCATGATTTTAGCTGCACTCCTGTTTATGAAGAGAATGGCTGATGTGAGTAGCGTTAAGGAACTGACGTTTGATCATCTTGAAGAAGATGATAGCTTTACCCCTTCATTTGATGATGAGTTGTTACAGAGGCTTCCTCGGGATATTCAGGTTTATCAAATCAATGGGGCCATGTTTTTTGGAGCAGCAGACAAATTTTTAGAGGTGATTACAAAAGTCAGCCCTGGCACACGGGTCATTATTTTGCGTCTTAGAAATGTGCCGGCGATGGATGCTACGGCAGTGCATGCTATAAAACGTTTTATTAAAAACTGTAAAAGGCTAGAAATTAAAATCGTTCTTTCTGGATTGAAACCTCAGCCTTATGAAACGCTTCTAAAAACAGGGCTTATAAATGAAATTGGGAGAGAAAATATATTTGAGTTATTCGAACAGGCTTTGCTCTTTTCGGTGTCAAATAAAGGTGATATTGTGCCAAGTTAGTGGGGCTGATTTAGTTTAAAAAAATATCCTACCCTTATTGGGGATAAAATAAATTGAGATTACTTGTTATGTATTGGATAAGCTATAGAACTAACCGATACGGGTAGTGTAATTTCATATTTTTTTTTATATAATTTAACAACATCCTTTATAAAAAATAAAAGACAATTAAAGAAGGGTGAATTAGGAAGTTGAGCTGATATTGGCATGAAAAAGATTGCTTTAATTACAACAAACAAAATACTGGCACAAGGACTTGATGCTGCAATGCAAGCCAGGCCAGACTTGGAATTAGAATTTTTTATGTTGCTAAATCCCCATCAGGCTTTACTGGATGCAGAAATATTTGAGATTAATGTCGCTATTATTGATATTGCATTGGTTAATGTGATGGATAAAGATAAACAAGAAACACCCTTGTCATTCTGTGAAGAATTGCATAAGAGCTTGCCGAATTGCCATCTTTTATTGCTTGTTTCGCAATTTGATAAGGCAAGCCGTAAAATGGCAACTGAAGCAAAGAGAAAGAAAGTTGTTGACGATTTTGTCTTCTATGATGCTTCTCTGAAATATCTATTTGCAAAACTTGCAGCATACTGATAGATATATGAAAGCAAACGCATATATGTGCTATAATAGTAGTGCGTATATAGATACATACCTTAATGGCTTTATATTGGAAGGAGTATTTTTTTGAAAGCTTACCTTGCTAATTTTATAAAACATTCAAAAATAATAGTTGTTTTAGCCACTGCTCTTATAGTCATCATTTTATTTTCTGGTTGCGCAAAAGAATTAAACTCCAATTCAGCAATATGTAATCTGGACGATTATTCGTTATACCCAAAAGTTGTAGAACAAGCTTTGCCAGGGTTTACCATTGAGCAATCGGATAACAAGCCTTATCACATTTTAGATGAAAAAGATGCTACGGAAGCCTTTGACACACAAGTTATAGGTGCAATTGAAACTGGAATCGCACAATACTGGTATCCTCATTATCTTGCAACAGTAGTCATTGCTATAGATCGTGATCTAACCGATGCTATAGTTACCGGTTGGATTGATTTATATGCTTCCAAGGAAGAAGTATCTTTTATTAATACTCCTGGTAATGTGCAAATGTTGACAGCAGCAATGTGTTATGGATTGGAGGGCGAACGCTACTCTTTAGCATCAACAATCGAGCTGCTTGCTTCATTAAATGAAAATAGACTCCTTAAAATAAACTCATTTGATTGTCCAATTATTATTTGTTACGATTATCAAGCCGCCACTCTAATAGATAATGGTCGTAATATGGAAATTATAATACCTAAAGAAGGAACCTTTACATATGAGAAGGGATTATTATCAAATAAGAAACTTAATTTCAAAGGAAATGTAGACGACTTATTATTTGAATCTAATTTACGCTTATTAGATGGGCAAGGTGATCCTTCCTTATATCCTGATGAAGATGCTTATGCTCCTGCTGTTAGAATCGTCGATTATAAACACTTTGCTAACGCTACAAGAAATGTTAGCTCCTTAATTGAACGAAATGTTCTGCGTTCCAAAATAATTATGTCTATTGACAACCGGGAACACCTGTATTTCGCTTTAATCTATATCGTTATAGTTACTATTTGGACGGTATCCTTCGTGCGTCGTTCCATGCAAAAGGGAATAGCTTATGCCGCTTTTTTCATTGGAATTATTTTGAATGGATGGACTTTGGTTCGACTAATAAAATACCAGATAGATGTAATGCCAACCCTTACCAGATACTTATGGTATGCCTTTTATATTTTCCAGCTATCATTGCCCCTGGTTTTATTATGGATGGCATGGGCAATCGATAAGCCAGAAGACGAAATTATTCCTCCCAAATGGTGGCGGATTATGGGCATCCTCATCATCATTTTGATAGTTCTTGTATTCACCAATGACCTGCATGGGTATGTATTTCACTTGGATTTAAGTAACCCGGATTGGGACATAGATTATAGCTATGGTTTCGGCTATTATACTATACTTTTTATCTGCATGGTAAATCTGGTTGCAGTGTTTGCAATACTTATGCGGAAAAGCATGAGGAATCCAAGAAAAAAAGGATTTATCTTTCCCTTTGCCTTATTCTTTATATTTGGTATTTATAACTATAAATATATAATTCGCGATCCTCTTGTGTATGAAACTGACATTACCATTGTGACAGGGATATTTGCAATGCTTATGTTCGAGTCCTGCATACGTTCTGGGCTGATTCCCGTAAACACGAAATATATAGATCTTTTTACGCGTTCGCCCCTTAAAATGCAAATAATTAATAATGAGAAGGAAGTGATACTGGCAGCTGCATCTGCAACACCACTAAGCAAGAGTAGCCTTGATAAAGTATTGGCAACCTCACCTGAGCCTGTTCTTTGTGATGATGCTTCTTTGTTATATGCGAACCCTATTCTAGGGGGGTATGCCATATGGAATGAGGACGTTAGTAAGCTCTACAAATTGCATATAGAAATTAAGGAGTCAACCCAGATGTTGAAAGAAGCCAATCTCATATTGACCAAGGAAGAAAAACTAAAGAGAGAGGTAAATGAAAAAAATGCAAAGAAACAATTGATGGATCAGTTAGAGGGTGAGATAGCTGGAAGATTAGAACAGATGTCTATTATGATAGAACAATTACCTAATTCTAAAAATCAGTCGAAAGAAACCGCTCGGATTGTATTATTACTTAGTTACATAAAGCGTCGATGTAATATGTTTTTTCAAGAAAAGGAAACCAGCACCATAGCTGCAAACAAATTAATCGATTGCTTAGATGAACTTTCAGAAATAGCAAGGTATACCAATGTTCAAATTGCGACCGTAAACGAAATAAGGGGAAACTTTTCTATCAGGTATGCTACTATATTTTATGACTTTTTCTATGGGGTAGCTGATTTGGCAATACAAACAGATTGCACTTACTTGGTCGAACATCTAAGGAAAGATGAAGAATTTATTACTATGGGATTTCTTATGTCAAAAGATATGGGAGCATATAAGCCTGATCCTAAACTTAATATAGCAATTGTAGCTGCAAAGGGAAGTTTCGTAACAAAAGATATAGAAGATACAATGGGTATCAGCATTTCTTTTCCGAAAGGGGGGATTGCATATGATTAATTTTTTTGCTTTTTCATGGGTAACTCACATATATATCACTTTTATACTGGGTATTTGTGTACTAGCTCAATCCTTGGCTATTATGTTAAACTTTTATCGACATAGTTTAAATACATCACACGTTTTTGAGATTTTATTCGAAGTATCCATTTTATGTGAAATCCTTATTTTTTCTTTTTTGCACGGAGAGATGATAAATAGCTATAAAAATGGATTTATATTAGAGATTGGATATGAAAAAATACGGGCCCTTGTATTACTCCTGGTTGTATCACTTGCTATAATTATTTGCATTCTAAAGAAAACAACATTGCCACTTAGTGTTATACCAGCTGCAGTTATATCTTTGCCAATTCTGGAGCCTATATTAGGGAATGGCTTCCCCTGGTTATTTATTGCAGCTTTGATTTTTTTCCTGGGTAGAAGCGTCAAAGTTTGTATATCTAGTGTCATTGCGTTGACAACAAACCTTTCTGCTTTATCGGTTATAAATGCAGTTGATACTTTACACACCGGCGTATTATTTTGTGAAAATGATGGGCATATCCTTCTCTCCAATTATCAAATGCAGAATTTAATGATTGCCATTACAGGCAAGGTTTTTCGCAACGCTATGGAACTTTATGACATGATAGTTTCAGGCAAATATGAATCAAGATATAAAAAGGCTGAGCTTGATGGGCAATTAGTTTATATTTTAAATGACGGGACTGCGTGGATGTTTACAAAAACAAGCATTCCTTTTCGAATGAAAAATTATGTCCATATTTCTTTTTCCGATGTAAGCGAACTTTGGGAATTAACGGCCAAGTTACGGCTTCAAAATCAAAAACTAAAGAAGAGAAGTGATGAACTAAAGAAGACAATTTCTAATTTGCATATCCTTAGCAAAGAAAAAGAGATTGAAAATGCCAAGAGTCGTGCCCATGATATTTTAGGACAACGTCTCACTGTGCTCCTTCGTACAGTACAAACTAAACATGATTTGAACTATGATTTACTTTTATCATTATCAAAAGGACTTTTAGCCGAATTAAAAGCAGAACAAAATGAAATCGGACCATATGATAAGCTTAAAAGCATTCAGCAGATTTTTGCTGCTATTGGGGTAGATATTGAATTTGAGGGACAGCTTCCATACAACGAAGAGCATGCATGCTTGTTTATTGATATAATAAGAGAAGGCTCCACAAACGCTGTCCGACATGGGCTTGCTACACAAATTAACATAAAGGTTGACTCAACAGAAAATGCATGCAATCTAACAATAAACAATAATGGGCACACGACGAACAATCCAATTATTCCAGGGAATGGCATTGAATTAATGAGAAGAAAGGTGGATGCTCAAGGTGGTAATTTAAATATATCGCATCATCCATTATTCACATTATCTGTTGTATTACCCGGAGGTGACTAAAATGAATAAAGTACTTATTGTAGACGATCATGAATCTATGTGCGATTCACTATCCCATGCACTTACTAGCACTGATGGTTTTATAATAGTAGGAAGTTTAAAAAGTGCATTACATGCAGAACTGTATTGTATGAAACTAAAACCTGATTTGGTTCTTATGGATGTCTGTACTGAAGGAGGAGTATCTGGTCTTGAGGCGACAAAGGTAATTAGGAGAAAATACCCTAATATAAAAATAGTAGTTATGTCGGGCTTTGATGAGATTACATATGCACCTAGGGCAAAAGAAGCAGGTGCTCATGCCTTTGTTTTCAAAAGCGAAAGTCTTGATTATTTTGTGAATGTAGCCATAGGAGTAATGGAAGGTGAGAGTTTTTTTCCAGAAGCAAAGACTGTTCCGACGGCCATGGGTGAATCTCCTTTGACCGAAAGAGAAATGGAAGTGCTCAGACTTCTGTGTAAGCACATGACAAACAAGGAAATTGCTGATGAACTTTTTATCACTGAGCATACGGTAAAGTATCACAAATCCAACATGTTGGCTAAAACTGGATTTAAAAAAGCGGTAGACCTTGCATTTTATATGATATCAAACGGTTTTATCAATCCTCTATACTAAGTTTAGATTTATAAGATGATTTGTTAACAATAAACATAACTGACAGGGATATAATCATTCTAAGAAAAAGCAGGTATTACCTGCTTTTTTGTTTTTTGTCAAAAGACTACCCGCTACGGCTAGGGAAAGAGTAGTTAAAAGTTGGTATATTTATAATATAAAATGATATATGTACAGTAGATAAAAGTTATGTTAAAGATTATCGAACCGAAAGGAGAAATGTTTATGGGCTTAATTAAAGCAACAATGGGTGCCGCTGGCGGAGTTATGGCCGACCAGTGGAAGGAGTTTTTCTACTGTGAATCGTTACCGGAAAACGTTTTGGCAACTAAGGGACAAAAGCGTGTATCTGGGCGCTCATCTAACACAAAAGGCGAAGAAAATATCATAAGTAATGGTTCAGGAATAGCTGTTGCAGACGGGCAATGCATGATTATCGTTGAACAAGGTAAGGTGCTTGACCTTTGCGCAGAACCTGGCCAATACACCTTTGACTTGGGTGGCGAACCATCTCTATTTGCAGGGGGCGTTTTTAAAGATAATGCCCTAGGATCTTTACAGAGTGTTTGGAATCGTTTCAAGTTTGGTGGAAGTCCAGGCAAGGATACCCGTGTTTATTATTTTAATACCAAGGAACTCATTGGTAACAAATATGGAACACCTAGCCCTGTACCATTTCGCGTTGTAGACAATAATATAGGGCTTGACATCGATATAGCGATCCGCTGTTTTGGAGAATACAGCTATCGAATTATGAATCCAATTCTTTTTTACACAAACGTTAGCGGTAATATTTCCAATGAGTATACCCGGGATACTATCGATGGTCAGCTTAAAAGTGAACTCATGACGGCTCTACAACCTGCTTTTGCAAAAATAAGCGAATTGGGAATCCGTTATTCCGCATTGCCTGGACATACAATGGAACTTGCAGAGGCACTTAATAACGTTCTTTCGGAAAAATGGACTAATCTGAGGGGATTGGAAATCGTATCATTTGGTGTATCCTCAGTAAAGGCCAATGATGAAGATGAAAAGATGATAAAAGAACTCCAGCGCAATGCTACTTTCCGCAATCCGACAATGGCAGCAGCGCATATGGTAGGTGCCCAAGCGTCAGCCATGCAAAGCGCAGCGTCCAACCAAGGCACGGGCCCTGCTATGGCCTTCATGGGCATGAATATGGCGGGTCAAGCGGGAGGAATGAACGCCCAAAATTTATTTGAGATGGGACAAAAGCAGGAACAGCCACAGCCACAACCACAACAGCCATACCAATCTCAACCCGTAGTACCGTCTCAAGCTTCCACTGGTTGGCAATGCCCTTGCGGGAATAGTGGAAACACGAGTAAATTTTGCGCCGAATGTGGAAAATCCCAACCCAAAGAAGGCGGCTGGACATGTATGTGCGGAGTTGTAAACAAAGGTAAGTTTTGTGCTGAATGTGGTAAACCTCAGCCCCAAGAAGATGGCTGGGCATGTGATTGCGGTGTTATAAACAAAGGCAAGTTCTGTGCTGAGTGTGGTAAACCTAAGCCTACTGGTGTTCCGCAATATCAATGTGACAAGTGTGGCTGGCAACCCCAAGATAAGGCTAACCCACCCAAATTCTGCCCAGAATGTGGAGATCCATTTGATGATGGAGATTTGAATAATTAACAAGCATGCAGGAAGCCACGAGAAAGTGTAGCCGCAACCAATGTACACAAAATAGTCAAACATGCACCTTTTGCGTTGCTACCAATACCCCTGATACAAATGGATGTTTTGAATTCTATGGGTTGCTGTGCGTAGATAGTGCAAGAATATATAAAAGGTTATACATGGACTAACGATGCAAAATCGTATAGAAGGAAAATAAAAAAATGGAGGTAAATGAAAATGGAGAAGAATGGTAACAAGTTTTTAAAGGTGACGGGTATTCTTATGATAATAGGCGGAAGTCTAGGAATTATTATTGGTATCATTGCAGTGGTGGGTGCTTTAGGGCTAAATCTCCTCAGTGAAGGCGAAACGGTGCTTTTGGTATGGGGTAGTGTTGCGGTTTTGATGAGTGCTATAGTAAGCTTGATTGCTGGGATTATTGGCGTAAAAAATGCTGCTAAGCCCGAAAAAGCTCAAATCTGTATCGTTTTTGGTGTTATTACTGCATTGTTCGCTGTATTAGGGTCTCTTATGACTGTGCTAGGCGGTGGCAAGTTTAATGCAGGAAGCTTAATAATCGGTCTCTTACTACCTGTACTATACCTGATTGGCGCTTTCCAAAATAAAAGCCTAATTGTTAATGTTCAAAATGAAAATTTAGCTCAGTAGGCACAAGATCAACAGGAATATAGTTCGTTGTATATATATTCCTGTTGACCCTTTTTTATTTTAAGGAGGAATAGGTGTGAATTTGAAAAAGAATATTAAAACTGGAAATCAATCTTGGCAGGTTACTTTCAAGGAATTACCAACAAACTTGGAGGAACTTCGTGCATTACCAGAGTCAAGTCTACAGGAACCCCATTATGTAGCGGGTCTATTGATACCGGTATTGTGCCTCTGGCCTTCCAACACAAATATTGCACTGGAGATGATTAACTTTCTTAAAGGCCCAAAACCACTCTCCACGTACGAAATACAGTTTATAAACGAACGTTTACGTGGTAAAGACTACTTGCCATTTTCTTATTTTAAGGAAGCTACACCTGAAAATGAATACGAACCATCGCTACCTTATACCGTAACTATTTCTTCTGTGCCTAATAGTTTTGATGAAACTGGGTATGCAAAACTCTATTTGAAATCAAGTGGAGCAGATAGCCCTCGCCCTGTTCAACTTCGAGAAAAGCCGTCTAGTGGCCAGTGGTTCCTATGGGATCAAATGCTTCTTAGTCAGATTCGGTCACCTGTTTCGGCTGACCCTTGGTCATAATATTAAACAATTTCAGGAGGAGGTTCTACCAATGGCCATAGAAGTAACAAATTATCAATGCCCATCTTGTACGGGTCCACTTCATTTTTCAAGTGAAAGTGGAAAACTTGGATGCGATTATTGCGGTGAATCATATGATGTAGTAACAATCGAGCAACTTTATGCAGACAAAGATGAGCTTGCAGCAAATGCAGCAAAAGAACCGGATTGGAAGTTTGTTACAGATGAATGGGCTGAAGAAGAGGCAGCACATATGCGTGCTTATACCTGTCCTTCTTGTGGAGCAGAGATTATTTGTGATGATACTACCGCTGCTACTTCTTGTCCATATTGTAATAATCCAACAGTTATTCCGGGGCAATTTGCCGGAACCATTAGACCAGATTTTGTAATTCCATTCAAAATGGATAAAGAAACAGCCAAATCTGCTCTAAAAGAGCATTATAAGGGTAAAAAATTTCTATCAAAGTCTTTTTCTTCGGACAATAAGTTAGAGGATATAAGAGGCATATATGTACCATTTTGGTTATTTAATGGAGTGAGCGAAGGGAAAATCCGATATCGAGGAACTAAAAAAAATTCTCATATTGAAAGAAATGAAAAAGTAACAGTTACAGAGCATTATAATGTTGTGAGGGAGGGTAGCGTCGCATTTGATAAAGTGCCAGTTGATGGATCTACTAAAATGTCCGATGCGCATATGGATGCAATAGAACCCTATGATTATGATAATCTTGTATCTTTTTCATCAGCATATTTGCCTGGATATCTAGCTGATAAATTTGATATGGATGCGGATGTTTGCATGGAACGTGCAAATGAGCGGATCCGAACTAGTACAGAGAATGTCTTTGCTTCAAGCATTTCTGGTTATGATAATTTAACTATTGAATCTTCTAATATTGAGATTGAACCAGGTGAGGTAAAATATGCATTGATGCCAGTATGGATATTGAACACCAAGTGGAGGGGCAAGGAATTTCTGTTTGCTATGAATGGGCAGACCGGCAAGCTGATTGGCGATTTACCTGTTGATTGGGGAAAATTTACTGCTTGGTTTGTGGGCATTTCATTGCCCTTGATGCTGCTGCTTGGCATCATAATGTTTTAGGAGGATATTGATATGAAAAGAGTAATCGCATTATTTTTATCAGTTTTATCCCTTGCCATTGTCATGTTGCTGCCAGTAAAAGCTGCAGAGCTTGATTTAGTCATCGATGAGGCTGAATTGCTCACGGATGACGAATATTTTGAGCTTAATGGGTTAGCCCAAGATATAACCGAACAATATCAATGCGAAGTAAGTATAATTATTATCGAAGATTTGGAAGATAATGATGCCACCGAGTTTGCTAAGTTTGTTTATGGGGAATATGATTATGGCTATGGTGCTGACAATAGTGGACTGATGTTTTTAATGAGTATCGAAGATCGCGATTGCGCACTGATATCTAATGGTTATGGAAATACAGCTTTCACAGAACACGGCAAAGATGTTTTACTAAACAGGTATATTTTGCCGTCGCTTAGTCAAGATAAATATTATGATGGACTCTTATTATATTTGGACCAAACGACAGAGTTTTTAAAAATGGCTAAGAATGGTACTCCATTTGATATGGATAACGATATGGTGCTCGTCGAAGAAAATGCCAAAAGCTCATTTTGGATAAAGTTAGGCATCACGATACTTGTTCCCCTGCTTATTGCAGGAATAGTTTGCTTTATATTTTTAGGGCAGATGAAAACTGCCATATCTCAGCGAGCTGCTGATGAATATATACCTGATGGTGGGCTTAATTTGACAAGGCAAATTGATGCTTTCCTTTACAGAACTGAAACTCGAACGCGAATAGAAGAGAAGTCATCAAATGGGGGAACATCTGTGGGGAGTGACGGATTTTCAGGCAGTAAAGGTAAGTTTTAGGAGGTGAAAGATGATGAAACGTATAGGACTACTGGTATTGTTTATTTTCGTGTTGATTTTGAGTGGTTGTAATGCGTTTAAAACCAAAATTATAGATAATGGAGTAAATCCAGTTATTCCGTCTGCTTCCGAAAATTCTGTGAATACGGAAAGAACAAAAAAAACGTTACCACGGCCTAATTTGGGCAAACTAGAGGGAGAACCGATCGCCCCTCCTGATTTAGGGACAGAAGAAGGCATAAGAGAGTACCTTGCAGGCGAATGGATTTTTGATAAAGAATATGTTAGCGATATTGTTGTGACAATGAATATTGATAAGGATTTAAATGTTTATTTGTCATTTAACAACTCTTATACAGAAGAATCCAAAGCTGAATATATAGGGAAAATAGAGTTTGATAGAGTATATGCAAATTCTAGTGAAGCACCCGACCTGCTTTGTCTTGAACTAATGAACACAGATGATCCTGGAGGCGATTTCTTTTTTCTTCATAGAACTACTTATGATGAAAAGTTTGTTATGTCCTGGTTTTTTGCGGCCAACGGTAATTGTGTTTTTGATATGCTAAGTACTGAAGAGTTTGGACATGCGCCGGAAGAAATAATGTTTGAAAAGGTAAGTGGGAAAACATCTCAACTTGAACCCCACGTAGATACAGAATTCCATGGAGTTTTTTGGGGAAAAGGAGTAGATGGGAAAAGCCTTTGGATAAACGAGGTTCACTGGTGGATGGATGAGGAAGATGATTTTGAAAGAGGTTATCCACGACGAATGGCTCTTTACGAAAATGATTTACCTGAGAGCATTCTTTACAGCATAGCACCTGACAGGATTTCGGAAATTTTGGGGGAAGATTTTTTTCCTGGTGAGGTTTATTCTATACGAACTGATGACCAAGGTAAAATTGTAGATTTTATTGGCCTAGAATACAAGGCGTTTCTCGGTGGTGGCTTTGATGATGCTGAGCCTGAAACTGGTGATGTTAAACTTTATGCATTGATTTTTGATATTATTGAAAATGATATAGAGGAGATACAAGAATATCTGAACGCTGGTATGTCTATTTTGATCGATGGAGAAACTGTTACAATTGACGATGAGGATTGCTTTTATATTATTTTGGGAACAAACCATGAGGAACACTTTGTTCAAGAGATATTTTATGCTGTTAATATATTTACGCGACAGATTTATCGGTATGATTTTATAACTGATACATGGTACTCGTTAGTGGATTAAGTGAATACTGTTGGTAAATTTGTAAAAGGCTAAAGATAGATTGTTGATACATTATTTAACTAAATATAGTTCGGAGGGATGAACTATGTCAACTATTATGTTGATCATGCGTAGAAGGGCGATTGTACAGGGTTTGATGAATAGGCTTCGAAACAGTCCAGATATTCGTCTCGTTTATGAGCCGGACTATGATAATGCCAGGGATACTATTCGTAGTTGCGATGCTAATGTCGCACTTATTGAAGTCACGGAATCAGGACATTATGACATAGAGTATTGTTTAACACTATGCAAGTCGCTTCAGACTGATATCCCAGGGTGTAAGTTACTTCTGATGTGCCCGGAACAAGATGAATATAGTGTCAAATTGGTAGTAGATGCCAAGGGAAAAAAACAAATTGATGATTTCGTGTTTTATGATGTAACAGTAGACTATTTAGCAGAAAAGCTAATATCCATATAAATTAAAACTAGATACTGGTTAAAGAAGGCTCTGATATCTAAAAAAATTCTTATTTGTTTTTCTTATTATATGTAGATAGTAAATTGAATATCCAAGGATTTTGATTCGAATCCACTTCGTAATGCGTGAGTGGATTTTGTGTTCTCTTATGTAATATGTTGAAAATAAGATATTATTGGATATTCCATATGAATGTTTCGATTGGACACACCACAGCATAATTTTTAAGGGTGGTTTTTGTTCCGGGCATGGGCTTATGTTATTATCTATTTTTCAATGTTTTTTTAAAAACTAGCCACCACGACTAGGTACAAGGCATGAAATTGATTATATTATTTAAGATGCAGAGGGGTTTAGTATACATAGTTAAAAAAATCACAATTAAACTAACAATATAACGAATTAACGTAACAGCGAAGGGGGAAATAGATGAACTAAGAAATAAAGATAAAGACAGGAAGCCAATAATATAAAATATCTATAGATGGAGGTAGCGAAACGAAAATTCAAAGAAAGTTATTGTCCCTATTATTGATAATTTTAATACTATTATCAATAATACCCTTGTCGAATACTTCTGTACATGCGTCAGATTGGGAGGAATGTGCCCACTGTGGAAGCTACAGAAGTCCAGATTATCTTTGTGATAGCTGTGGTGGGTGTAATGAGGAATTAATGAATGATTGTTTTTATCAGCATCATTGTCCTTGTGGAAATTGCGAAAATGATATTCCTATTTGTAATGATTGTAGACAGTGTCTTGACTGCGTTTCAGGTGATGTCATGTGCGTAAATTGTGGGGAATGCGAAGACTGTGTAGGTAGAATTTGTGAAGGCTGTCAATGTTGTGTTGGGTGTGTTGGGTTTGAAGAGTTTTGCTCAGGTTGTGACCTATGCGCCATGTGTATGGGTATGGGCTACTGTTATGATTGTGAATTATGTGGGGATTGCACAACCTTGTGCTCCAATGAAGACTGTTCATTTTGCGAAGGATGTACGGGGCAGATTTGTGATGATTGTGGAAAATGTGCGCTTTGTACATTTGATACATTCTGTGATGGTTGCGGCCTTTGCGGGGAATGTTGTGGCCAGCCTCTTTGCACAAGTTGTAATTATTGTAGTGATTGTGCAATCGTCTGTGAAGATTGTGTTGAAATTTGCGATAATTGCGCTAATTTTTGTCTAGATTGTAATTGCTGTGAGAATTGTGTGTCCTTATGTGAGCATTGTGAAGAAATATGTAATAGCTGTGCTAATTTTTGCGAGGCTTGTAATGCGGTATGTCCTAATTGTGCAAACTTTTGTGAGGATTGCCAAGGGTGTGAATACTGTGTGGATATTTGTAAAGATTGCGTCAAGTCCTTTTTTGGGTGTAAATTCGTTCGGTAAAGAAATAGTTAGTTTAACGTTTAAGTAGTTTAGAGTGTTTACATGCCAGTTCTGCTCTAGAAACTACTGGGCTGCATTTATTCCACGACTCTTGACAATGAGCCTCTCATGGCATGTTGTCTGGCATCGCTGGCACCACCCCTATCTGAACAAGGGGAATGGCCTTGCGAGGGGTATGATGCCAGGCGGCAAGCCTAACATACCATGCACTCATTATCAAGAGCTTTCGCGGCATAAACGGCATGCTAAAGAATGCATAAAACCTTTAGTCTAAACTTAGGATGCTTTTAGAAGACTTACCTGCTCTTGTGCAATCATAATAAGCTTTGGTTTAGCCACATTAATAGCCTCTGTGCATCTCTTGCTAGAGAATAACGCCCTTTTCGTAGCCATTAGGTCATGGCGTTCCATCAAGACAGCACCCATTAAGCGGTTAATAGAATCAACATTAGGGAATATCCGAATAACACGGTAACGACGATCTAACTCCCCATTCTCGCGCTCTACGTAGTTAGTTGTGCGTAGAGGCCTCCTCATTGCCTCAGGTAGCATCATGGACTGTCATGGCTTCCTCAAACCCATTATCCAGTACTTCCATGGACTTAGGAGCAATATCATTGTAGTCATCTAAGATATCGTCACGATACTTTCTAGCTTCTTCGATAGTTTTTGCTGTAAACATTTCTCGCAACTCTGTCGCTAACCCTTTTTGATATTTTTTGGGCATCACCTTTAAGATGTTCTTCTGTAAATGATACTGACATCTTTGCCAAGCTACCTGTGGAAACACCTCTTTAAGCGCTGCAATAAGGCCTTTGTGACAGTCTGAAGTGAACATATTGACATCTTTAAGCCCTCGGCTTTTTAAGCTAGATAGAAACTTCGACCAGGTGTCTGTCGACTCATTATCGTAAGTGTCAAACCCGATGATTTCTCGCTGACCATCTATCGTGAACCCCATAGCAACCATGAAGGCTTTTGACACTATACGGTGGTTTTCCCTTACCTTAAAGTATTTTGCATCAACAATTACAAAGGGATAAGTAGCGCTTAGTTGTCGGTTTTTAAATTGATTGACACCCTCATCCAGTTGCTTGCATAACTCTGATACTGTTGATTTGGAGAAGGTGGCGCCACATAGCTCCTCCACAACATTAGAGACCTTTCTTGTTGATACTCCCTGAACTACCATCTCAACCATAGCTGATATTAGAGCCGCTTCACTCCTCTGATAGTTGTCAAAGATCATTGATACAAAGGGGACGTTCCTATGCCTTGGCACTTTAAGCGTGATAGAGCCTATCCTGGTTACTAGTGGTCTATCACGGGTACCATTGCGATAATCCTTTCTATCCTCGCTTCGTTCATGCATACCTGCTCCAATCTGTTCTTCTGATTCTGCTATAAGGAAGGCATTTAGGATCTTCTCCATTAGGTAAGCAAATGCTTCACTTCTCTCTTTTGAAAATAGGGCTACCATTTCTTCATAGTTTATTGTAATATTAACTTGAGTCATGTTTCTTCCTCCTCGGTTGTTTGTTTGTCCTACAACTACTTACTAACCGAACGGAAGAGGTATGACTCATCTTTATCTAATTTACACCATTATACGGGCACAACTATATTTGGTGAGGTCATTAAAGACGGGGCAAACCTCTCCGATGTAGCAGGCTACAATCATGACAACACCGATCCAAAAGAAGTTTTTTCGGTAGTTGATGCGGATTCCAGTCAACAGGATGCAATTCTGCTGGCAAAACGCGGTGTAAGTTTTGTCTTACAGGGGCCTCCCGGTACGGGCAAGAGTCAAACCATTACGAATGTCATTGCTGAACTTATCGCCGATGGTAAGAAGGTTTTGTTTGTTTCTGAGAAAATGGCGGCACTTGAGGTCGTCTACAAGCGACTGTATCAAGCAGGATTATCTGATTTTTGTTTAACATTACATAGCCATAATGCCAAACGCCGTGAAATCCTAAACCAATTTGATCGCTCGCTGAAAATATCGCGCCAACGAGTTAACCTACAGCAGGATGCGTTCAGTAAGTTATATCGCTTGAAAGAAACGAGAAATGCCCTGAATCAATACAGTATAGAACTGCATACCTTAGTAGCTCCACTTGGAAAGACAATTTATCAAGTCAATGGTCTTATAGCGCAACTTGAAGATTACCCAAACATTGATTATGTTCAGGAGGGGGTTGAAAATTTTACCCCTGAGCTTTTGGCGCAATGCGAAATTGCGCTTGAGGAACTCACCCGAGTGGTCAAAAAGAGTGGTTATCAACAGAATAACCCTTGGAACGGATGCGTTTTGGAACAGCCTCCTACATATGAATTTCGTCAGCGGTTTCTTGTCGAAAGTGAAAGATTGATTACTCAAATCGAAGCGGGCTTATCTATCCTTCGTGAAACGAATGACATTATAGACAACCACGGCCTTGATTGGGCTTGGTCAAGCATTTCCTCAATCAATGATGTTTTTGATTTAGCCAAGAAGTCCCCTGGGGTAGACGCTGATTGGATAACTTTGAATCTCCAGTTATCTATAAGCGATCTTGATGACTGCGTCAGCTATATTAAGGATTGTGAAGCACTTAAAGCTAATCTTCTCACTTTAAAAGAAACTGAACAAATCATAAGCGCTGCGGTTCAGAATGAAACTTCAATTCAATGTGGACAAGCAACAGATAGCGATATTTCCGGTGTTTTGGACGGATATAATACTGCTCTTGATACGAGAGAATCGTTGGGCGGGGTGAAAGCGAATCTTGCGGTTATATGTGAAGACGCCCGAGAGAAACTGTTGTCTTGTGAGCAGGCATTTGAGGCCGAGCGAGTGAAAAGAGATACAGCAGAAGCTGAATGGCAGACCGCTCAAAAGAACCTCTTTGAGCGTTGCGCTGAAAGTGTGTTGTCATTAGATGCAACCAGTATGCTTGAACGGTACCGCACCGAGTATCGCTCTTGGCTGAGGGTATTAAACTCGGCGTATCGCAATGATCGTAACAGCCTGCTTGCACATTGTAAAACGGCTGAAAAGCTCGCTTATGAGCAAGGCTTGGCCCTGCTTGATACAATCGTAACTGTGCAGGACTTAAAAGCGAAGTTTGAAAAACAGATCGAAATAACAACTTGTGCTAAAACATTGCTAGATGAGGCAGATTGTGAACATAATAGTGCTTCTGAAAAGTTAGTATCTGCAACGGATTCTTTATCTAACGCCGAATCAAAATACGATGTTGCAAAAACTGTGTTAGCGCATACGTTGTCAAAAGTGATATCGGAATGCGAACAGCGGCTGAGCGAGAAGAAACAGGAATTTCCGCACACACAGCAGTGTGTATCTCTAAAGCAAGCGCTCTGTGTAGAAATAGCGGAAGATACTGATTTTGAATCCTTGCGAGCGACAATAGAGTGGTGTATCAAATTCCAAGAACTGCTCATTCAACACCATTTTGGGAATCGCTTTGTTCATGATGTCTGTGGTCGTAAAGGGGATGTGTTTGATAAGACAGACGACAATATTGCCAAGCTTCAAGATTGGAAGAGTCGTATCGCACCCAATCTGACGAAATTTGCCGAACTCTTTGACGATCAAGGGAAACAGAGCATATACAGGGCCCCACTCAAAGAGTTGCTCGTACACATAGCAAACTGTAGAGAAAATTTTGCAAACCTTGAATATTTAATTGATTATCGAATTGCCAATGCCCAACTAAAAGCATTAAGGATTGATGCTTACCTCGAAAAGGCCAAGGAAATAGATCTTGATGCAGATAAGATTGTTCCAGTTTTCCAGAAGTGTTTCTTCCGCTCGTTACTTGACGCTATTATGCCGAGTTTTGCAGCGATAAGCGAGTTCAGAAGGCTACGACAAGACGAGCGTGTTGCTCTCTTCCAGAGTCTCGATAAGTCGTGCATGGAAGTTTCAAAAGCGATGTTGATTTCAAGGCTCATTTCTCGTCTGCCCAATTTTGATGCGGTAGGTTCAAACGGTGAGCTCGCGCTATTACGCCGCGAAATGGCAAAACAACGCAAGCTCATGCCAACGCGGAAGTTGATTGCCGCATTGCCCAGCCTCCTGCCCGCCTTAAAGCCCTGTGTTATGATGTCTCCGTTGTCTGTGAGCACCTACCTTGGAGACAGTAATTATGAATTTGATACAGTAATTTTTGACGAAGCTTCTCAGGTCAGAACCGAAGATGCAATCGGTGCAATTTTCCGCGCAAAGCAAGCAATTATTGCGGGTGATAGCAAGCAGTTGCCGCCGACCGATTTCTTCAACTCATCCATATCGAATTCTGATGATTTCGAAGAGGACGAAGATGGAGAAGTGAACGATTCGGGCGCATTTGAGTCGCTACTTGATGAAGCAACCCTTCTCCCAACACAGACATTACTATGGCACTACCGTAGCCGCCATGAACATTTAATTGCATTCTCAAATTCAAAAATCTATCAAGGAAACTTAATCACATTTCCATCTTCTGTTGAAAAGACGGATGGTGCAGGTGTTGAATATATTCACGTTGTTGGTGGCACATACAACCGTGGCGGCAAGAACGGAAACAAAGCGGAAGCCTCCAGAGTAGCCGAACTTGCTTTTGAGCATTTCGGGCAATATCCAAAACGCAGTCTTGGAATTATTGCGTTCGGTGAAGTCCAACAAACTGCGATACTTGATGCATTGATTGAAAAGCGTAAAGCGAATCCTACCTTTGAACCATTTTTTAGGGAGGATAGAGAGGAATCCATATTTATTAAGAACCTTGAAACTGTACAGGGTGATGAACGTGACACCATTATATTCAGCATAGGGTATGCGCCGGATGCCGCAGGTAAATTCATTATGAACTTCGGGCCGCTCAGTCGAAATGGTGGCGAAAGGCGGTTGAATGTAGCGGTCACCCGCGCAAGGTACAATTTGAAACTGGTCGGCTCGATTCTGCCGACGGACATTGACATTGAACGCACAAGCGGAGAGGGACCGAAGCTGTTACGCCTATATATAGACTTTGCCATAAACGGTGCAAATGCAATCCTTGGGGAAGTCACATCGGACAACGACCTTTGGTTTGATTCTCCCTTTGAAACCTCTGTATATCGATTCTTGACTGAACATGGTTATGATGTGACTACGCAAGTTGGCTGTTCGGGCTATCGGATCGATATGGCTGTCCGCCATCCTAAGTATAATGGTCGTTTCGCAATCGGGATTGAGTGTGATGGTGCAATGTATCATGGGGCAAGAACGGCACGCGAACGTGACAGATTACGCCAAACTGTTCTTGAAGACATGGGTTGGAAAATCCATCGCATCTGGTCAACTGATTGGATTAAAGATCGTCATACCGAGGGGGAGCGTTTGCTGACGGCAGTTCGGCAAGCAATTGACAATTATTACGAAACAACTCCAACCGCAACGAACAAGATAAAAGACCAGGTGACGGATTTTTTGGAGGTTACTACCGTATCGGCTGATGAAAGCATTCGCGAGGGTGTTGAACAAAAGTTCAGGATGCTTCGTTCTCCCTATCGTGGCTATCAGGCAAAAGAAATTCCCGCAAGCGACTTCGCAGCAACGATGATAAAGGTGCTTCAGAACAGCTTTGGTTTGGACAAAGCAGGTCTCTTCAAGGAAACCACTTTGTATGGGTACTGCTGGGAGAGGCAAGGGAGCACCATTAGGGAAAAACTTGAAACGGCTTTTGCATCCCTCTTGAAGAAAAACAAGATTTCTATCGGGGAAGATGGGAAGATAAAGCTGGTGGAATAAAATATATGCTGGCAGGAGTTTTAGAACCTGGTACAGATGGTAAAATAAAACCAAAGAAAAGGAGATTTTGTACATAACCGCCTAATTATTAATGCACGCTGGCGAAAAACTACTCGTTGGTGATACATTATTCAACAGAACGATACAATACACAGTGGGAGAGGAGGTGTTTAATATCGACTTATTCCCGCGAACGGATAAAAGCAATTGACCTATTCCCTCGAACAGAACACCCCCATAAAACCCACTATTGACCTATTTCCTTGAACGGACAAAAGCTAAAATACAGACCAGACATCAAGGTGATGCTCTCGAGCCACGTTGAGGCGGTAGTATTGATGTCAAGAGTAGAGAAATAAGAGAATAGAAACGTGTGTAAATAAGCACTTTCCGTGATTTGAAATCTGGCTTTAAGCTGGAGGAGAATCACGGTTTTTTATTATGTGGGAACTTATCTAAAACTAGCAAAGTGTAGGGTTGATTGGTTAGATTTACTTTAGGGCTTGTGAGTTGACAAAATAGCTGTCAAAAATGTAATGAGTGGATAGAATTAGTGTCAAAAGAATAGAAAACATTTACATTAGTTATTGACCCAGTCAATAAAATGAATTATAATAAATATTAGGTTGGAACATTGCCCTGCACCAGGAGGTGAGCACTTGATTGGATTAGAGTACATTTTAAACCTCTTTAATCTTCAGCATATAGAACTTGCAGAAAAACTTGGTATTAAAAAACAAAATATAAACATGTGGGTGAAAGGGCGACAGAACATTCCAAAAAAATATCTACCGATTTTAGAAGAACTTTTTGGAATTGATCAGTCCTATTTTGGACGTGAGCTTACAGAAATGGATCAGTTGGAGATTCAGAAGGAAAAGCTGAAAAGAGAGCTTAAGCCTGTAATCAAAAGGCAAGAGCAGCAGTTTTCTTTGGGTGAGATGAATGATCTCGTTGAAGTTCCCATTTACGATAAAGAAGAAATGAATGCCATCGAACGAGATATTGAAAAAGCGAAATTGGTATCAAGATTTAAGGCCGCAATGGATATAGTAGATAATAATCCATACTTAGAGACCTATAAACTCATCGTAGAACTACTTGAAAAAGTGCAGCATGAATCCGTTCTACACAAAACGATTGAAGCACTGGCTCATTATGTTGAACGGCACATTGATATCAGGTCAGAATGCAGATAATTTTCAGGCGAATTAAGAGAATGAGAGCAATTTAATTTCAGGCAAGCACACTGATATCAGCTAAAAAGCACTTTATCGTCAGGTAAAGAAAAAAAACAGCCACAATGTTAGAACAGTGTGGCTGAATTTGATCAAATATAATTGTTTTTGTGTAGAGTACGCAAGGATTCAGCGATGGTGGCAGCATCTACAGGGCTCATATGCCTGGCTAGTTTTTCATTGTTCCAGAAGTAGTCGTCAAAACTGGACAAGTCACATCCGACACTAAATGCAGGAATGCTAATGAAGCGACCATTAGCATAATTACCAACCATAAAGATAAAACCACTACGGCTTTCAACTAGGATTTCATAATGGCTACCATAGTTACGAATGTTTTTAACATAGCCATCCCACTGTTCAAACTTTCTACCGATTTTTTCACGACAGTGAAAGGTTATCATACTACACCTCCTAACCCAAAGCCAGGCTGTTACTGGCGGCGAGAATGGTATCGGAATCAATGCTCTTCTTTTTCAGTTGTGAACCGAGCATGAGGGCATTGGTCATGACGGCATTGATAATGCGAGGCGCTCCTTGACAGTAACCAGTAGCAGCTCTAACAGCAGCATCGTCAATTATGGAGCGGGCACCACCAGCAGCCTCAATGCGAGAGTAGATGTACTCCGTTGTTTCTTCAGCGGATAGCCCACAGTAGTTGTAGTGAACAACAATACGCTGCTTCAATGCCTCATGTACAGGCTTTTCCAGGATGCCGTTCATGTGTGGCAAACCAACCATAATCAGAGCGAAACAATCAAAAGAGTCATAGTCTTGATTCATCAGCAGTTTAAAATCTCTGAGGATCTTGGTGTCAAGATATTGGCATTCATCAACAGCAACAAGGATTGTTTTATGTTTTTCTTTCATGAG
>LFRM01014623.1_pt2 | contig 32009 bp, 31 predicted proteins | sample 618341 | NCBI WGS metagenome assembly LFRM01 (sample SAMN03654438, study PRJNA283298) | anaerobic digester metagenome | isolation source: pool of bioreactors CSTR01a, CSTR02a, and CSTR03a thermophilic anaerobic... | place: Denmark: Kgs. Lyngby | collected 2014-05-21 | reverse complement strand
CTGCATTTCTCTAGGTTGTTTCTACTCCTTTACTACTGTGGAGTTTACTCTGGGAATTAACCAATTGTGAACAGGAGCCGGTTGCCGGGCTGCGTGCGCCGCATGAATGCCGCGGAGCTGCGCTGCGCAATGCAAATATGCCATAAAAGCAAAGTCTGATCGGGATCTTTTGCCCGGCACGCGTGTCAGGACAATAAAGAAACCTGCAATGTGTAGGTACTATCTACACTCTGCAGGTTTTTTGGTCTGGGTGGAGAGAATTGAACTCTCGGCCTCTTGAACCCCATTCAAGCACGCTACCAAGCTGCGCTACACCCAGAAATACCACTTGACACGCAAAAAGTATACTATCGGCATTTGCCGCATTTGTCAAGCGCAATTTTTGATATCCGCTGTAAGTATTGGCGCATTTTGGATAGCGGCGTCTGCAAGTTGACTTTGTGGGCGCAAAGCGTCTAAAATATGGACAACACACTGAAAGGCGGCTGCGGAATGATTGTTGCGAAATTTGGCGGTTCCTCTCTGGCGGATGCCGAACAATTCCAAAAAGTAGGCGCTATCATCCACGCAGATAATGAAAGGCGATACGTTGTACCCAGCGCGCCGGGCCGGCAGCATGAGAATGATGACAAAGTCACGGATCTGCTGCTTAGCTGCCATGAAAATGTCCTCAGCGGTACGTCTTGCGCCGCGCTGCTTGACCGCGTGCGTTCACGCTTTCTTAAAATTGCCGATGATTTGAACATCAACTCCGATTTATTGGTAAAGGAAATGGATGAAGCTCAGCGGCACATCAAAATGGGTGCCAGCCGCGCCTACACCGCCAGCAGGGGCGAGTATCTAAACGGCCTTTTGTTGTCGCAATGGCTGCAGATGCCGTTTGTGGATGCCGCGCGTGTTATACGTTTTTTTAGGGATGGGCGTCTCAACCATCCCGAAACCAACCGTTTGATCCAGGAAATTATCGCGCCTTTGGGAAGCGCCGTGGTCCCCGGCTTTTATGGGGCGGATGAAGACGGCAGTATTCACGTGTTTTCGCGCGGCGGCAGCGATGTGAGCGGTGCTTTGTTGGCGCACGGCGTCAATGCGGATGTCTACGAAAACTGGACGGACGTGTCGGGTTTCCGCACCGCGGACCCGCGTATCGTGCCGGATGCCAAGTACATCCAGGATATGACTTATCGGGAGCTTCGCGAATTGTCCTATATGGGGGCGACGGTGCTGCATGAAGACGCCGTATTTCCCGTGCGCCTTGCCGGCATCCCCACCCGCTTGCGTAACACCAATGACCCCCTGCACCCGGGCACCATGATCCATTACAGCCCCATCAGAAACGGCGTCACCCCTATCGTAACGGGCATAGCGGGACGCAAAGGTTTTTCCAGTATCTTGATTGAAAAAGACCAAATGAACAGTGAGATCGGATTTGGCCAAAGAGTGCTGAGGATACTGGAAGAGCATGGCATAAACTTTGAACATATGCCAACCGGCATTGACGCGATGTCCGTCATCTTGACTTCATCTTCGCTTGCACCCAGCCGCGAAAAAATCCTGGCCGAGATCGACCGCGCTGTCAAGCCCGATCATCTAAGCGTGCGGGACAATTTGGCCATGGTGGCTACCGTTGGTTCCGGCATAACCAAGCAATACGCTACAGCTGCCCGGCTTTTCACCGCCATTGCCGAACAGGGTATCGGAATCAAAACAATGCTGATGGCGCCCAGCGAGCTTAGCATATTGATTGGCGTGGAAGAAAAGCATCTTAACACAGCAATCACCGCCTTGTATGATGCATTCATCAGGACATGATACGGATGCAAGAAACGCGCCTTGTTACTCGTTGTCTGAAGTGAAAACAGCAAGGAGGTACATGTATGAAAAAAATACTATCGCTGCTGATGGCGTTTCTCGTGATTGCCACCCTCTCCCCCGTCCTGGCACAAAGCGGAGTTGCCCCTGAGCGGCTGACAAGCCTCGTCCATAACGCGCCTAATACAGGCATTATGCTGCCCGCGCAGTTTGATCCAAACCAAACGACTTACCTATTGACCGTAGCTGACTGGGTATCGCGCATTCGTTTCACTCCCTATGCGGCGTCGCCGACATCGGTCGTGACCGTCAACGGCCAAGTTGTAGCCAGCGGTCAGGAATCGCAGATCATTCAAATGACCAACGAACCACAAGCCGCGGCCATTACGGTGACAGCTTACGGCGCCGGCGGCGTTCTGACAGGGCAAACCACTTATACCGTATACTTGCAACGGCGGCCCAGTGAGCGGCGCACGCGCGTATCGGCGGGCTACATCACCGAAATCAGTATCAAAGACAACGTGTCTGTCATTTCAGCCGACTTGATTACACTCAACTACCAGCCCTTTTCCAATATAAGCAGTTTCTTCAATGATTCAAACTACATATATCGCAACTATCAGGCTGCCGACAGTTGCCTGTACTACTTTGGCACCCTCAACAATCCCGTGCGCGCTAAAAATGCGCAGGAATTTATCAACAGCTATCAATTGGGTGGCAGCACACTATACTACCTTGTTTATATCGAAGATAAAATTGTTGCCGTCTTGCCGTATGACGCAGGCTGACGCCCGAAAACACAGAAAGCTTTGCGACATCGTGATAAAGGACCGTGAATTCTACAAGACCATCCTAAAGCTGTCGCTCCCGACAGCTTTTCAAACGCTCATGAGTCTGTTGGTGGTTATGACGGACAACGTAATGGTCAGCCGCGTGGAAACCGAAGGGCTCGCGCTTGCCGCAGTATCCCAGTCAAACAGCATCACCAATTTCGTCAATGCATCACTGACCCGTCTGGCAGGCGGCTCTATCGTTCTGATATCCCAATACGGGGGCAAAAAGAACCTGGCGCGAATACGCCCAATTGCGCGGTGATTTTCGTGCGATGATGAACATGATCTGCGGCTGGCTGATCGCGCTGGCCGCAGCCGCCTTCAGCGCGTTTGTATTCCACGCACCCCTGCGCATCGTCTATTTCATGACGCGCATTGACCAGTGTTTTAAATGGCTTATCGCCTTTTTGGGGCTCCGGGGAGACAAGTGGATACACAACGACCAGAGGGGAGAAAATCGCATGAATCCTGTTATCCTTTACGCGGACGGTCTGCCGGTGGAACTCAAGTCTTTCCATGACCTAAGTTTCCTTGGGGGCTACGGACGCGTATTCCGCGTATTTGACCAAATGATCTCGGGCACGCTTGCCTTTGGCATCCAAAACGATAAGGGACGGTATTTCCTCAAATACGCAGGCGCGCCCGTGGTCAACTACCTGGGCAATCCCGATGATGCCATCGACAGATTGAAAAACGCAGCATACCTCTACGAAACACTGTCACATCCCCTATTGCCAAACCTCGCGGACAAAGCCGAAACGGAGCACGGATTTCTGCTGGTGTTCCCCTGGATCGACGGATATCCACTGGGTCCCTTGACCGATAACTATCAGCAAATGCGAAAACTGCCCGTATCGGACCGTCTTCGCATGCTGGACAGCTTCTTTTCGTTTCACGTCCTGGTGTCCCTAAACGATTATATTGCGGCGGGGTTGACGGATAATCACTTGACCATCGACTACGGCGACAATACACTGTATTTAAACAGTATCGACGATTATGCCAAAATGCCCGTGATGAACGTACGCGGACGACTTCCCGGGTCACCGTGGTATTTGGCGCCGGAATGCTACCATACCGCCGCTTCCTTGGACGAAAGGGTCACCATTTACGCCATGGGAGCTGCCGCTCTCACCTTCTTGGGCAACAGACAAAATCCCGCGCTATCTTCGTGGGAATCAAGCCCGGCGTTATTCCACATCACTATGAAGGCATTGGCGGAAGATCCGCAAAGGCGCTTCCCGTCAACCGAAGCCTTCCTCACCGCTTGGCGGCAAGGCATTTTTGACACGCCCTTCATCTGACAAATCCGTCATCCACCGTCAGAACGCAATCGGGTTTTGCGCCCTTTAGGTCCTTCATATCTGTGCAGGTAATCAGCGTCTGCACATTTCTTATCTGCAAAATAAGCATGGAACGTCTGCCAATATCCAATTCACTCAGCACATCATCCAGAAGCAGCAAAGGCGGCTCATTTTGCATATCGGTCAGGATGTCCATTTCCGAGAGCCTCAGCGCCAGCGCCGCTGTACGCATCTGCCCCTGCGACCCCTGCGCCTTGATTTCATGGCCTTTAAGGAAAATGTCCAAGTCATCGCGGTGGGGGCCACAGGATGTTGACAGGCGCCGCAGATCGTCATCGCGCGATTGCCGAAGCAAACGCGCCAGCTCCTCTTGGGGTTCCATGCTCTGGCCCAACTGACTGGACAACCTCACAGTCAGTATTTCGTGTTCGCGGCTGCTAATGGCCGCGTAATGCTTTTTCACCAAGGCATTGAGCTTTATTGCCGTCTGCTGGCGTAAGCGGACGATGGGAACACACGCGGCGGCCAGTTGCTCATCCCACACATCCAACTGCCTGCGGCTTTCCCCTCTGGCGATGGCTTTGAGCAAAGCGTTGCGCTGCTTTAGTACACTCAAATATGTTTGAATGGCATAAAAATAGGCAGGCTGGCACTGAGACAATAACATGTCAAGATACCGCCTGCGGTTTGCGGGGCCTCCCTTGATGATCTCCAGATCCTCTGGGGAAAACATGACACAGGTCATATGCCCCATCAGTTCGCCGATGCGGCCAACGATTTTTCCGTTGACATAAATCATCTTTTTGCTGCGCTGCTTAGCGTACAGCCGCACTCCCACCTCGTCCGTGCCCATGTTTGTTTCCACTTTGGCATGGACCGCGCAAGTTTCGGCGCCTTCTCTGATCATGTCCCGATCATTGGACGTGCGGTGGCTCCTGCCCAGGCAACACAAATGAATGGCTTCCAGCAAATTGGTTTTGCCAGCGCCATTTTCGCCCACAAATACGGTGACGCCGGACGGAGGCGTCAGGGATAATTGTTGATAAGACCTGAAATCATGCAGGCGCAGACGCTTTAACACCATTATTTGTGATACCTCTCCCCGGCGTTGATCTTGCAGGCACGATAGATTTGTTCCAGCAGCATAACACGCGCCAGCTGATGCGGAAATGTCATGGGCGAAAAGGAGAGACGTCCATCCGCGCGGGACAGTATATTGCTGCCGATCCCATTGGAGCCGCCAACAACAAAAACGTGTCGCCGCCCTGAGTTTTTCACGCAAAGCAGGCTTTCCGCGAACGCTTCACTGCTAAACGTTGCGCCGTCAATGCACAACGCGATCACTTCGTCATCTTTGCGAATGCGGCTAAGCACTGCTTCGCCCTCTTTGAGGGCAATCAGTTCCAGGGCCCTATCCCCTGCTTTGGCAGGCTCCGGCCGGTCGGCCACTTCATCCGCAGCGATTTTGTCGTACCGCCCGATGCGTTTAATGTATTCCTGGGCGGCATCGCGCCAATACTTTTCCTTCAGCCGACCGACCGCGATAATTGCAATCGGCATCAGTTGTTCCCCAGCAGCGGCAACACGTGTGACAGATCAAATAGCACGCCGTCACAAAAAGAAGCGAATTCCTCGCTGTATGGGACAAGGTCGGGTACCATATAGGTCCGCATACCGGCGGCATGACCTGCCCGCAAGCCGTTGGGGGAATCCTCCAAAACAAGGCATTTGTGCGGTGACACGCATAGCTTTTTTGCTGCCAACAGGTACATGTCCGGCGCGGGTTTGGAGGCGGCGCCATCGCTGCCGGTGACGAGCGCGTCAAACGCGCCACATAGGCCGGTCTGCTTAAGGAACTGATGAACGCGCGTTTCATGAGTGGATGAGCACAGCCCCGTTTTGACACTTCTGTCTGACAACTCACACAGCAATTCCCGCGCGTAAGGTTTCACACCAGGCGCCTGTGCAGTGGTGTAATTAAGGAACCATTCATCGTAGTTGTGCCAGAAACGCTGACTATCAAAGTCGGGATAGTGTTTGCGATAAATGGCGTCGTCATTTTCACGCCGGACGCCCAGCGTAAGTATCACCACGTCCACATCTATACTAAGGCCCTGTTCCCGCCCCGCATAAATGCTGGCTTGCAATCCCAGTTTTTCTGTATCCAGGAGCAACCCATCCATGTCGAATATGACAGCATCAAATAACATACAGTCCCCACTTTCTAAAATCCAAGTATATCGGAAGGCTGCTCAAAGCGCAACAAAGCCGGAGCGTAACGCCCCGGCTTCGTTGGTTATACGATCAAACCACCATGGTGCCGTTTTGCTGATTAAAGGAAGTAGGGTCGCTTTTGAGCTGCCTTGCCTGGCGGGCTTCAAAGAATTTTTTCGCCACTTGCGGGAAGGACGCGTAGGACAATACGTCCTCGTCCTGCTGGATATACTCCGCGATGTCCTTGCGGAAACCCTCCAATTGCGGCGCGATATCATCCGCGGGACGCCCGGTGATGATGGGTTCGTCTCCCAATATCTGCCTTTGCACTGCTTTGTTGATGGGGGCGGGCAGACGGCCATATTCTCCACGCAGCAACGCTTTGCTCTCGTTGGGAACCATCTTGTAGCGCTCACCGGTGATAACGTTCATGACCGCCTGTGTTCCCACTATTTGACTTGTGGGTGTCACGAGCGGCGGAAAACCAAAATCCTCGCGAACGCTGGGGATCTCCTGGAGCACGTCGTTAAACTTATCCATCTTACCGGCTTGCTTCAATTGCCCGATCAGGTTGGACAGCATGCCGCCCGGCACCTGATATCGCAGAGTGTTAACATCTACTGCCAACACACGCTGCGCATCGCGCGAGCCATCTTTGTTCATACGCTCCGCCACAGGCTTAAAAAATTCCGCCGCCTGTGTCAGGAGTACCAAGTCAAGACCGGTATCATACTGGGTACCGTTGAGGGTCGCCACAAGCGACTCTGTAACCGGCTGCGCCGTGCCGCCACCCAGCGGGGACAGGGCGGTGTCCACCACGTCTGCGCCCGCTTCAATGGCCTTCAAAAGCGTCATATCCCCCGTGCCGGTCGTATTGTGGGTGTGCACCACAATGGGCACCTTAACGGCGGCTTTCAATTTCTTCACCAGAGAATAGGCGGGATATGGCAGCAGTAGATTCGCCATGTCCTTTATGCAGATGATGTCAGCGCCCATGGCTTCATAGTCCCTGGCCAACTGAACAAAGTAATCCTCGGTATGTACCGGGGAAATCGTATAGCACATCGCAAGTTCGGCGATACCGCCATATTTGATGGTCGCTTTCGCCGCCACTTCCATGTTCCGCACGTCGTTGAGCGCGTCAAAAATGCGGATAATATCAATACCATTGTCGATGGATTTCTTTACGAAATAGTCTACCGTATCGTCCGCGTAATGCTTGTAGCCAAGAATGTTTTGGCCGCGCAACAGCATTTGCAGTTTCGTATTGGGCAACGCTTTGCGCAAAGCGCGCAGACGATCCCAGGGATCTTCGTTAAGGAACCTCAGGCACGAGTCAAACGTCGCGCCGCCCCAGCATTCCAAGGAGTAATATCCAATTTTGTCCAGCACTTCGCAGGCGGGCAGCATATCTTCCAGCCGCATGCGGGTGGCCGCCTGCGACTGGTGTGCGTCACGAAGGATGGTATCGGTAATGCCAACTTTTGCCATTTTGCGTCTCCTTTGTTACTGAATAACAACCAACGGTTCACCGGAGTTGACGGAAGCGCCGGTAATCGCGAGTACTTGAGCGACCGTCCCTTCCTTGGTGGCGACGATTTCGTTTTCCATCTTCATTGCCTCCAAAATGAGGAGGACTGCGCCGTATTTGACGTGATCGCCCACCGAGACGTTTACTTTCATGATGGTGCCCGGCATAGGCGCAACGATTTTCTCACCGCTGAGGGCAGCCGCCTCGGGCGTCGCTGCGGGCACGGGAACGGCCGCAGGTGCTGCGGGTGCGGCGGGTGCCGCTGTCTGGGGCGCCGGGGGTGCAAATGATTGGGGCGCGCCTGCGCCCACTTCTTCTACCTCCACGTCATAGGAGGCACCATTGACTACTACGTTAAATTTCCGCATGGGGATTTCTCCTTCCAAAAATGTATCAAGAATCAGGTTTCAGCGCAGCCGAGGGCCGGCGCGACGGATACGGCGGACGACAAAGCCGGTGGATTTGCCTTCCTCCATCATCACGGCGCTTATCGCCGCCGTAATGGCAGCCACAAGTGGACCATCCGTCCGGACCGCCGGGGAAGCTTCAGGCGCGGCATGCGGGGTTTCCACTCGGGAGACCTCCTGAGCCGCCTTCTTTTTCTTCTGCTGAAGATGCCTCACCAGAAAAAACACAACGGCAACAAAGATAAGCCATACGATTACGCTGGAGAATTCTCCGCCTGCCGTTTCCACAACTGTGTTTATGTTGTCAGTCATTTTTGCCTGCCTTTCGTCACAGCGGCATGTTGCCGTGTTCGCGGGCGGGTGCTTCATCCTGCTTGGAACATAAAAGTTCCATCGCCGCAATGATGTGTTTGCGGGTTTCTATGGGATCGATGACATCGTCCGCAAGCCCAAGGGAAGCAATGGCCAAACCGTCTGCACTAAGCGCGTATTTCTCTTCCAATGAGGCGCGGTCCTCGTCCTTCAGTCTATCCGCCGCGAATGTTTGTACTGCTGCCTCGCGCGTCAGCGGGGCGATCATGGCGGAGGGCCAGGCAAAGGCAATATCCGCCGCGCCTCTTCCGCCCATGGCTACGTACGCCGCACCAATAGCATTGCCGACAAATACGGTTATTTTGGCCGTAGTTGCTTCGGCATAGGCGTAGTTGAGCTGAGCCGCGGAACGCATTAGCGCCGCCTGATCAGAAAATTGCGGGACGGTCAAACCCGCGGAATTGACCAGACTGACTACAGGCAAGCCGTAACAGTCGCAAAGGCGCACCAGTCGCGCCGCTTTTTGACACGAAGGCGCGTCAAGCCTGCCCGCGTCCCTGTTGGGTTCGCCGGCAATGATGCCGCACGGCTGACCGCCCACCCGTGCAAGGAATGTGCGCAAACCCATGCCAAAATCAGTATATAATTCCAAAGTCGCATTTTGATCCGCCACATCTTGAGCCAGTGCCAGGCCGTCGCCGGCGTCAGGAGCCACCAAGCGGTTGAGATCATCGCCATTATGCATGGGCGCCGATTCTCTATTGGAAGATGGCAGATATGCCAGAACGCTTTTGACAAGCCGCGTCGACTGCGCGTCATCCTTGGCTACAAGCGCTACTGCGCCCTGATGCGCCAATACACTCGCGCCGCCCAACTCTTCCGGCTGGAGGGTCGTGCCTGCAGTGGCGTTCATCACAAGCGGCGAGACGGGCATGAGCAGCGTTGTTTTCTCCACTGCGATCGCCACATCTGACAGCAGCGCGAAATTTGCGGCGACGCCAAAGCACGGGCCGGCTGTCACGGTGATGAGGGGGGTGACTCCCGATAATCTGCTCATACAGGAAAACACCGCCGCGTAAGCCGTAAGGGTGCGTGCGTCCTCCTGCACGCTGAAGCCTTCAGCGTCGGCAAAGATGACCACCGGGGCGCCGGTCTTTTTTGCTCGGCTAAGAAGATTCAGCATTTTGTCCGCCTGAGCGGCATTCATGGCCGCGCCTTTTAAGGTAATATCCTGCGCAATGATATAAACAGGCCTCTCATCGACAAGGCCGTAACCTGTGACAACGCCGGTGTCTCTTTTGAGCGCTTCCGTTTCGACGAATGAACCCGCATCCACCAGTTCGGAAACGCGCTCGCGCGCAGTCTTGCTGCCTCGTGTGTGCTGTGTTTTCGTCTTTTCAGCGTCACCTTGCAGCAGCGCGTCTTTGCGGTCAAGAACGGCCTGCAGCTGCTCGTTTTGTGTCATCAAGATTCCCCCTAATTACATTGATATTGACATTAGATCATCCAAAATAACTCGCTATTGTAGCGTAATCTAAAAGCAAGCTTGCGTCAAGTGATTTGGACAAATTTACTATATCCGCCGTTATTTCAGCAACCTTTTTAGGCTAATGGAAGCAGCGTAAACGGCGTTCTTCTTTTCGCCGCCGAGAATGATCGTTTCCATCGCCGATCGCATGGAGGCGCCCTTCACTATTTGATCGAGCAATCTCGCTTCCAGGCCGACATCCACTTTGGAATCTTCCGGTGCCGGCACGAAGGGAGACACATCAAGTGCGACACAATATTCGCCCTTCTCGGTCTTTTCATTGTCGCGCAGGTTCACAAGGATGTCTTCAGCACTTCCCCGCAACGTCTTTTCGTGCAGCTTTGTCAAGTCGCATGAAACGACCGCCTGCGCGTGCGGGAACACCCCTGTGATGCTTTCCATCAACGCGATGACGCGGTGAGGAGACTCATACAGCACTGCGGTCTGAGCCTTCCCGGCCATACTCCGCAGTTTTTCTTCCCGCGCTTTTTTTGCGCGCGGGAGAAAACCAAAGAATGTAGATTCTTGGTTAGCAAATCCCGAAATGGACAATATCGCAGCGACGGCGTTGGCTCCCGGTATGGGGATCACGATAACGCCCCTTTGTGCCGCCTCGCGAACCAGAAAAGCGCCGGGATCGGAAACACCCGGCGTTCCGGCATCCGTTACAAGCGCTGCGTCAATATTGTCCGCCGTCATTCTATCCACTATCTGCACACTCTTTTCGCGCTCATTGTGCTCATGATAGCTGACGCAGCGCGTGCTGATGCCCAAATGATTGAGCAGCTTGCGCGTCACGCGCGTATCCTCCGCCGCTATCAGGGGCACCTTGCGCAACACTTCAATAGCGCGCAATGATATATCCTTCAGATTACCGATGGGGGTCGCAACGACATAAAGCATACTGCCTCACAATCTCTCCGCCACGCGAAGCTTGGCACTGCGCGCACGGGGATTTTGCAGCACGTCTGTTTGGGCAGGCGCGATAGCGCCGCCTCCCAGGATGCGCGCGATAGGGGTTTTCCCGCAAGTGCAAATAGGCGCTTTGGGCGGGCAAATGCAGGGGTTTTTCATTGTCTGAAATGCCCGTTTGACCACCCGGTCTTCAATGGAATGAAATGTGATAACGCAAAGGCGCGCACCGGGAATCATCAGATCCATCCAATCGTCCAAAGCTTGCCTTAGCGGGGTGATTTCAGCGTTGACCAGGATGCGCACCGCCTGGAAGGCGCGCCTTGCCGGGTGCGCAGTATCTTTTCGTCGCACGGCCTTGGGGATGGCGGCGTCCACCACTTCCACCAAGTCTCCCGTCGTAAGCAGCGGGTACTTCTGCCTTCTCTCTACCAACACTTTTGCAATGCGTGCCGCCCACTTCTCATCACTGAAATCATACAGCGCCTGCGTCAATTCCCTTTCGCTGATACGATTCAATAACTCTGCAGCAGTCTCGCCTTGGGAGGTATCCATTCGCATATCAAGCGGCGCATCCTCATGATAGCTGAAACCTCGCTCCTTAGTATCCAGCTGATGGGAAGATACGCCCAAATCAAGTAATCCTCCGCTGAGTTTGGTGCCTGAAGGCAACAAGTCCTTAACATCATGAAAATTGCCATGAATGGCGCGAAAGTTCTTGTGATCCTTAAGACGCTCTCCGGTCGCCGCAATGGCATCGGGGTCGCGGTCGATACCGTAGAGTATGCCGCTGCCTTTCATCAGCCCCAAAATGGCTTCGCTGTGCCCTCCCCCGCCCAACGTGCCATCGGCGTACACTCTTTGGGGCTCTATTCGCAGCCAAAGGAAGACTTCTTCAACCATCACCGGAATATGATGGAACCCGGGCGGCTGCGTGGTCATACGGTCAAACCCGTGATGCGGTGGCGCAGCGTTTCGAGCATGGTTTTGTTCTTTTCCAGTCTGTCCCGTTCGGTTTGCACCAGTTGATCAGGTGCCTTGGACAGGAAACCCTCGTTGGTGAGCCTGCTTTCGCCCCGCGCGATTTCATTTGCGAGGTTTTCCTCTTCCTTCTTCAAGCGAGCGATCTCCTTCTCCATATCTACCAAATCGCCAAGCGGAATGAGTACTTCACTGTTTGGCAAAACGGCGCTGACCACTTTGTCGGTAAAGCTTTCGTCATTGGACAGCATTTGCAGATGCGATACACCGGCAAGCCGCAGGAAGTAGGGTTCGGCACGCAGCAATGTTTCGTGCCAGCCACTCTGGGGGCGCAGCAGCAAGCGCGCCTTGCGGCCCGCCTGAACTTTCAATTCCGCCCGCAGATTGCGCACGGCACGGATAACGTCCATAACGCCCGCCATCTTTTCAGCTTCCGCTTCAAACATGAGATCCGCGCGGTATTCGGGCCATGGGGCGAGCATGCAAGAATTATCTTCATGCCGGGGCAACAGGCTGTAGACGGTCTCAGTCAAAAATGGCATGAAAGGATGAAGCAGCCGCACCAAGGCACTAAGAACATACTGCAGCACGGCGCGTACAGCGGCCTGGCGCTCCAAATCATCCCCAAACAGATCTGACTTGGCCAATTCAATGTACCAGTCACAGAAATCATTCCAAGCGAACTCGTAGATGCGCTGTGCAGCCAAGCCATGGTCACACCGTTCCAAATACTCCGACACATCACTTATGGCTTTCTCGGTTTGTGTCAGTATCCATTTATCAGCGCTTTCCAGAGTCTTCCCGTCAAGTTCTTCTTGACCGTCAAGGTTCATGAGAACGAAGCGCGCCGCGTTCCACACTTTATTGGCAAAATTGCGGGCCGCTTCGATTTTTTCTTTCGAGAATCGTGTGTCGTTGCCCGGACTGATGCCCATGCACAGTGAGAACCGCAGCGCGTCCGCGCCATACTCGTCAATGATTTCGAGCGGGTCAATGCCATTGCCCAAGGATTTGGACATTTTGCGTCCCTGCGCGTCACGCACCAGGCCGTGGATGAGCACTGTATCAAACGGCGGTTTTCCCGTGTAGGCGATGCCGCTGAAAATCATACGCGCCACCCAAAAGAAGATGATGTCATACCCTGTTACCAAAGTACTATTGGGATAGAAATACTTGTAATCGCTTGTTTCGTCCGGCCAGCCAAGCGTACTGAAAGGCCATAAAGCTGATGAAAACCACGTGTCAAGGACATCCTCATCCTGCCTGAGATCCGCGCTTGCGCAATGCGGGCAGATCGTCGGGTCGTCACGCGAGACTATGGTTTCGCCGCAAGTGCCGCAATACCACGCCGGGATGCGTTGCCCCCACCAGAGTTGCCGGCTGATGCACCAGTCGCGAATATTCTCCATCCAGTTAAAATAGACTTTCTCGAACCGTTCGGGCAAGAAGCGCGTTTCCCCTTCGCGCACAACTTTGATGGCAGGCTGTGCCAATGGTGACATACTGACAAACCACTGGCGGCTGATGAGCGGTTCCACCACCGTGCGGCAGCGATAACACGTGCCCACGTTGTGTGTGTAGTCTTCAACTTTGATGAGATAGCCGCCCTGTGTCAATTCCTCAACGATCTGTTTTCGGCAGGATTCCCGTGTCATGCCGGCGTACTTTTCGCCCGCATTCTCGCTCATGGTACCGTCATCATTGATGACGCGCAGAATGGGCAAATTGTGCCGTGCGGCGACTTCAAAGTCATTGGGATCATGCGCCGGGGTCATTTTGACGGCACCGGTACCAAAACCCTTGTCAACATAGGCGTCCGCCACAACGGGAATTTCGCGGCCTACCAGCGGCAGCAGAACGGTTTTTCCAACGAATTCGGCGTACCTCACATCCTCCGGGTTGACGGCAACGCCCGTGTCACCAAGCATGGTTTCCGGGCGCGTGGTCGCCACCACGATGCCGCCGTTCCCATCCTTTGCAGGGTAGCGAACATACCACAACTGGCTGGGTACTTCCTCATACTCCACTTCAGCATCAGATAAGGCTGTAAGGCAGTCCGGGCACCAATTAATAATGCGGTCACCCCTGTAGATGAGCCCCTGCTCATACAAACGTACGAACACTTCGCGCACCGCTTGGGAACAGCCTTCGTCCATCGTAAAGCGTTCGCGCGACCAATCGCAGCTTGCGCCCAGGCGACGCAGCTGCGTTGTAATTTGGCCGCCGTATTCGCTTTTCCATTCCCACGCTCTTTCCAGGAACTTCTCACGGCCGATCATCTCTTTAGTCAGACCCTCTTGCGCCATCTTCTCCACAATTTTGACCTCGGTAGCAATGGACGCATGGTCGGTGCCGGGCAGCCACAGCGTGGGTTCGCCTTTCATACGGTGATAGCGCGTAAGAGAATCCTGCAAGACGCAGTCCATCGCGTGGCCCATGTGCAGTTGTCCTGTTATGTTGGGCGGAGGCATAACGATCGTAAACGGCTTTTTGCTGTCGTCAATCCTGGGCGTAAACGCACCCGATTGTTCCCATTTTGCGTAGGTCCCCTGCTCAGTCCCCTGCGGGCTGTATGTTTTTTCCATACTGATGTCCGTCATAATGCCTCCTTGAAAAAAAATGATTGCCCCGTCCTTATGAAGGACGGAGCAATCCGTGGTACCACCTTGCTTCACGGCAAAATGCCGCCTCAAATGCTGTAACGAGCATGATACGGGCGTTTCCGCCAACCCTCACGGGCGACTTTCAGTGATTTGCTCCCGTATCCTCGCACCTGATAGATACTTCTCTGAGGGATCCGTCACTTACTCCTCCCGGTCACAGGGACCTGGACAAATATCCGTCTGAAAATCAGGCTTTTTTCGCTTCGTCAATGGTAATGACCTGACGACCGGCATACATGCCGCAATTCTTGCATACGCGATGCGCCAACTTCATTTGGTGGCACTGCGGGCAAGAAACGAGTGTCGGAAGGCTGAGTTTCCAGTGTGTGCGGCGCTTGCGGCCTCTCGACTTTGATACCTTTCCCTTTGGGACTGCCATGGTTACACCTCCTGATCCTTTTTCAGCAACTGCTGCAATGCCGCAAAAGGATTCTCACGATCGAGCTCTTCCCGGCTGGCATTCGCTTGTTCATTGTGTTCCCGTGATTCTCCGCTAAAGCCTTCGCATCCTTTTTTGCACAGAAAGCGCATGGGCATTTCGAGAATGGCGAGAGTCAGTGTTAAGTGGTTGAGTTCTACCTTGTACCCACTAAAACGCAGCTGATCTTCATCCTCTTCTTCCTCTTCCGCTTTGGGCGCGCGCCTGTTTTCATGCACCGCGGTTTCGCTCAGAGGGAGACGATAACTCCTCACAACTTCTTTGAGACAATTGGCGCAGTGGGCGTGGACAACAAACGCAACGCTGCCGCGTAAGAGAAGCGTGTCCCCCATCATCATGGCAGTTCCCTCAATGACGACCGGATCGTCAAACGTGAGGGTATCTCCCAACACTTGCTGAGGAGGGATGAATTCGTGATGGGTGAAAGGGTACTCCGTGCCCGGATCGCGCAAAGCACTTGAAACGTCAAGTAACATAGGCAACCCTCCCAACATGAACGAAAAACATTATACTGAGTTTCGCTTGCCTTGTCAAACCATTTTTATACATCCGGATCGGATTCATCAATGGCTCCGCCGCCCACGCTTGGGGGCAGCTGCTGAACCGTGCTGCGCACGGGTTTGTAATCCTTGTTGAGAGTGATGACCACATGCCGGTTGGGTTCTTCGCCTTCAGAGTGCGTTGCAACGCCATCGGTGTTCTGCAGGGCGCTATGCAAAATGCGGCGTTCGTAGGGGTTCATGGGTTCCAGCGATACCCGGCGCCCGGTCTTTTTGGCGCGGTTCGCCATGCGGTTTGCCAGACGGATGAGGGCCTCCTCACGTTTGGCGCGATACCCTTCAGAATCCAGCGTTACGCGCGTGTAGCCTTCCTTGCCTTTGTTGACCTGCAGCCCTGTCAAATACTGCAAAGCATCCAGCGTTTCACCGCGGCGACCGATGAGAATGCCCAGCACGTCACCTTGTATATTGACGCGTACGTTGCCCTCCTCGTCCTGTTTGGCATGGACGCTCACTTCCACACCCATCAAGCGGGTAATTTCCTGCAGGAATGCCTGCGCCTGGCCTTCCGGTGTGCCAGGATCCTGTTGAACCGCAGCTTCCACCGGTTCGGCAGGCGGCAGCGGTTTGGGTTCTTGCCTGCTATTCGCGGTCGCTTCCTGCAAAGGCCGGCTGACCTTTTCGTTTTTGGGCTGAGCAGCCTTTTTGGGCGCTTCGCTCAAAACGCGATCGCGCGGCTTTGTCTGCCGCACCACCGCGACAGGCGAAACTTCGTGAGCGATTTCGGGTTCATCGCGTTGGGTTCCCATCGCGTCCGCAAACAGCGCGCGCGTTTGGTCCCGGATGTTGTCTTCTTGCTTGAGAGACAGCCTGACTTTTGCCTCTCGGCTACCAAACAAACCGAACAGGCCTTTGCTGCCCTCACTCAAAATGGTGATGTCCACATCGCTGATGCTGGCTCCCAAATGAGCAAGACCCGCATTGATCGCTTCTTCAACGTTGCGTCCCACTGATTCATAGCTTTTCATCGTATCGTGTTCTCCCCAATCAACTGCACCTTTTCCTGATCTTTGCGGTCAAAATAGGCTGATATGCCAACGTTGGAAACGGAGGCGATCAGGTTGCTCGTCACCCAGTAAAGGGCAAAGCCCGCGTTGCTGGTCAAGCAGATGTAAACTGAAAAGACCGGGAAGAAGTACTTCATGAAATTCCCCATACCCGCTTGCTGGCCGGGTGCCGCGGCGCCTGCCGCAGGCTGCGCCATACCGGGGGTAAACTTAGTCATCAATACCTGTGTCAGACCTGCCAGCACCGGTAGGATCAACAGTCCATTATACTGGTTGAAAACGGAAATGTTGAAAAGGATGAAATTGAGGTTCGTCCAGCCCGGCATGGTCTGCAGTGCCGCCTGGTAAGCGGGCATACTGGACAGAGCGTTCTGGATAAACGGCATGGACGCTTTTAGGGCTTCCGCGCTGGAAAAATCGAGCACACCGGAAAAATCCGGCACATGTGCGGCGATATTCGCCAAAATGGTCTGCTTGGTTGGATCAGCCAGTCCTGCCCAAACGCTCTGCCATACATCCGCACCCAAGACCTGTAAACTGGCCAGGTTCGGTGCGATAGATGCAAAGAGCGAATCAGCCATCCAGAGGTTTTTCACCCACAGCCAGCCTTCGTATAAAGGAACATCACCGTTGAGAAAAACAAACACCTGATCGACCGTTTGATGGCTGGAAATCTGCCGCATGGCCGCAAACATCGCAAACAGGATCGGCATCTGGATAAGCAAGGGTAAACAGCCGGACAAAGGATTGTACTTTTCCTTTTTCATCAGTTCACTTTGCTTTTGCTGAAGTTTTGCTTTGTCGTTGGCGTACTTTTGCTGCAGCTTATTGATCTCCGGCTGTATCTGCTGCATTTTGCGCATGCCTTTGCGGTTTTTGATATCCAGCGGCAGCAGCAGTACGCGAATGAGAATGGTGAACAGCACAATGGCCCAACCATAGTTGCCTACGATACCAAATATCCCGCTGAGTATATTACTGAGAAAGTCCGTCACTTAATTAATCCCTCCTAATGACTGAATCTGGCAATTCTTTAACAGGATCATAACCGCCCTTGTGAAAGGGATTGCAGCGCAGGATGCGGCGCAGTCCCATCCATCCGCCCCGAAGGGCCCCCCATCTCTCGATAGCCACACGGGCATATTCCGAGCACGATGGAATGTACCGACAGCTGGGTGTTTTATGGGGACTGATGTTCTTCTGATAAAAACGAATAGCAGCTAATAACAGCCTTTTCACTGTGCGTCTTTCCAGAGGTTCAAGCGGCTCAAGAGACTGTTCATGTCGTGCTCAAGCTGATGATAGTCTGCCTGAGCGGCTGTGGGGCGCGCAGAAAAAACATAGAATCCGTTTTTGAGTTGAGGGATATTAAGCCGGAAGTTTTCCCTCAACCGACGCTTTACGCGGTTGCGTACAACGGCATTGCCAACTTTTTTGCTGACAGAAAAACCTGCCTGCAGCTTGCCCGCTCGCACGTAGGTGAGCGCCAGCCGCGCAGTGGAGACTCCTTTTCCCTTCCTGTATACATATTGAAAGTGGCCATTCTTCTTGATGCTGTAACTTTTCTGCATGCGTCTTCCGGGTGAGACTGTTGATTGGATAAGCTTAGAATGCCCGCCAACACTTGCCAAAGCCGGCAGCGAAGCGGGCAATTAAGCCATACCAAGAAGCGGGGACGGAAAATTAGGCGCTGAGCACCTTACGGCCGCGAGCGCGCCTTCTTGCAAGTACGCGGCGGCCATTCCTGGTAGACATACGGGCACGGAAACCATGCACCTTACTGCGCTGGCGCTTTTTGGGTTGATAGGTACGTAACATGGATAGACTCTCCTTTATCTGACGCTACGGCGTCTGCACGCATTGTATAAATGCGGAACACCCTTGGGCAACCGTTAGAGTATACTAAAACCCCAAAACTCTGTCAATACAAAAAACGAATGAACCGGGGCAACCCAAACAAGCTCAGCCGGGTGCGTTAACGGCCGACGCTGAATCTGCGGCACATCATAATCCATACTACGGTAAAAGCCGCGCCCGCGATTCGTCTTTGCATTCAAAAGTGCGTGTGATATAATCAATTGACTTCAGAGGAAAGGAAGTATGAAAGGAACAGTTATGTTCAATCAGTTTGTCAGACGCCTTAGCGATGTCTTTTCTAACCTGAGTACGCCTTTTACAGTGTTTGACGGGACGGGAACACTCTTGTTTGGCAATGTTACCAAAGAAGTACAACCTCCGCTCAATTTGCATAGCGGCGACATAACTACGTCGCAGGGCTTCCTCTTCCTGCGCGTAGACCTATATGACGGTATTATTTTGATGACACCGGCTTCGGATTTTGGCGGGGACAGTCTTCTCATGGCCGCTGCGTTGGCGCGGGCTTTGGGCAACAAAGAGGACCGTTTAAGTCGCGCCAACTCGGCGTACCATAGTGTGCTGACCGGTCACTTGCCCATGACCGAATTGGAAGCGCTTATTAATGAATATGGCATGCCGCGTGAAGCACCGCGCTGCGTCATCATTATCAGCATGACGGATGCCATCCCCTACCCCGCGGCAGATATGCTGAGGAACATGCTGCCCATGGAAGACGGAGATGTATTGGTGGACATTTCCAAACCTACCGCGGCCCTAATAAAAACCATATCTGGAGCAGGCGGAATGGATGAAATGGGTGAATTTGCCGCCGCCATTCAGGAAACGGCGTTGAGTGAGGAAGGCCTTGCCATTACTATAGGCATAGGAAGCGTCGTGCAGAAGGTGCAGGAACTGCCGGCCAGCTTCAGCCAAGCCAACACGGCCCTGAGCATTGGACGCTTGTTCCGCCCGACGGACAGTATTTTTGTTTACCACAACATGCTGCTCGAGCGTTTTTTAGCGGAAGTCCCGCAGGAAACAGCCGCGCACTATCATGCCCTGCTGTTCAACCGCAAGACCATGCGCCTTTTTTCCGACGAGATGCTCGATACCATCAACATGTTCCTGGCAAAAGATCTTAATTTGTCCGATACGGCAAGGCAGATGTACATTCACCGCAACACACTGGTGTATCGGCTGGATAAGGTCCAGAAACAGACCGGGCTGGATCTGCGCTCCTTCCGGGACGCCGTTACGTTCAAATTGCTCTACGAAATGAAGAAAAACGCCGATTTGCGCAACAGCTTATCCATTAGCCAACTTGAAAGGAAATGAATATGTTCAAAAAAACCCTGATCATTTCTGTCGTTCTCATGATGCTGCTTTCCGGAGCCCAAGCGGCCAGCGCGTCCAACATCTTTGGGCCCAATGACACCGTCACCATTTCCCGAAGTGAATACGAGAGCCTCAAAAAGTACGCGTTAGTGGAAGAAGTTCGCCAATACGTGGAAACCTACTACTATAAGGAACCGGAAGAAAAGGCTATGCTGGAAGGCGCGATCCAAGGTTTGCTGTCAGGCCTTGGTGACGCTTACACATTCTATTATCCTGCCGAGGCATGGGAGACCATGTGGGAGGATGATGAAGGCAAGTATGCGGGTATCGGTGTACAGATGCTGGGCGACTGGCGGGATTCCTCGGTAACCATTGTGCGTGTTTTCCGAGGCACGCCGGCGGAAGAGGCAGGCCTCAAAAAAGGCGACATCTTTTATAAGGTGGAAGAATTGGAAGTATCCACCGCCACCATGCAGGACGCGGTCAATCTGATGCGCGGCGTGCCGGGTGAAACCGTACATGTGGAAGTGGTCAGGAATGGCGAAGTGCTGCCTTTTGACATCGTCAAGGCGGACATCACGGTCAACCGTGTGGAAAGCGGTATGCTGGATAATGATGTGGGTTATATTGCCGTATATGAGTTTGCGGGTGATGTGGCGGAGGCTTTTGAAAACGCCTTGACGGATTTGACCGCAAAAGGTGCCAAAGGCATTGTAATCGATCTGCGCGACAATCCGGGCGGATGGGTGCAGGCGGGCGTGGACATGGCAGATCTGTTTCTGGATGAGAATGTGCTTTTCTATACCGAAGACAGAGCAAAAACCCAGGAAAAGACCTACACCAAAAACGGCAAAACCGATATCCCCCTGGTGCTCGTCCTGAATGAAAACTCAGCCTCCACCTCCGAAATATTCGCGGCCGCTCTTAAAGACTATGAGCGCGCCACTATTGTGGGAACCACCACTTTTGGCAAGGGCGTCATTCAGTATGTGATTGGCCTTAGCGATGGCGTCAGCGGCTTTCAGTTTACCAGCGCGCAGTATTTTTCGCCCAATGGTAACCAAGTGCATGAAGTTGGTGTGGAGCCCCACGTTGAGAGCCTCATTCCGGAAGACATGCAAAACACCTATTTCCAGTTTGGGGATCTGTCAGACCCACAGCTTGAGACCGCATACGAAGAAATGCTGAAAATCATTTCTCCTTCGGGTACCGCCCGGCGGTGACCGGGTTGTTGCATTTTAGCTTGTGTTATTGTATGATGCATTTGCCGTATGCGGCATCGGGTCCTGTGCGATTCCATGGTGTGAACCCTGTCAGGTCCGGAAGGAAGCAGCAGTAAGCGCAAGTTGGAATGTGCTGCAGGAGTGCCTGACAAAGCATACGGCATTTTATTTGCATATATGCGAGAATATGTAAGGGAGACAAGGACATGTGGAACGCGCCTGATGTATTGAAACAAGACCCGGCCATATTGGAGGCAATGCTATCTGAGGCCCGGCGGCAGGAAGACCATATTGAACTGATCGCCTCAGAAAACTTCGTAAGCGCCGCCGTCATGGCCGCGATGGGCAGCCCCCTTACCAACAAATATGCGGAAGGCTACCCCGGCAAGCGCTACTATGGCGGGTGCGAATTTGTGGATATTGCTGAGAATATTGCGCGCGACCGTGCCAAAGAGCTTTTCGGTGCCGAACATGCCAACGTTCAGCCGCATTCCGGCTCACAGGCCAACATGGCCGTGTACTATGCTCTGTTGAATCCAGGTGATGTGGTGCTGGGTATGAACCTCAACCACGGCGGGCACTTGACGCACGGCAGCCCGGTCAACATTTCCGGCAAGTATTTCCATTTCGAATCGTATGGCGTAGACGCGCAGACCGAGCGTATCGACTACGATGCCCTGCGTGCAAAAGCCAGGGAAGTCAAACCCAAGCTGATCGTTGCGGGAGCATCCGCCTATCCGCGCAGTATTGATTTTGAGGCTTTTCGGCAAATCGCGGACGAAGCGGGAGCCTATTTGATGGTGGATATGGCGCACATTGCAGGGCTGGTCGCTGCGGGACTCCACCCTTCCCCCATTCCCTATGCCCATGTTGTCACTTCGACCACCCACAAGACGCTGCGCGGTCCACGGGGCGGCCTCATTCTATGCCAAGACGAGTTCGCCAAAGCCATCGATAAAGCCATCTTCCCGGGCATACAGGGCGGACCGTTAATGCATGTTATCGCCGCAAAGGCGATCTGTTTTCTGGAAGCGCTGCAGCCGTCGTTCAAGGTCTACCAGCAGAAAATCATCGACAACGCCAAGGCGCTGGAGCAAGCCCTGCGCCGGGAGAATATTCCAATGGTATCGGGTGGTACGGACAATCACCTGCTTTTGCTTGATTTTTCCCAGATGGACGATATGACGGGTCTGCGAATGGAAACGTTGCTGGGACAGGCCAAAATCACCACAAACAAGAACATGGTGCCCCGTGATAAGCGCAAACCCTCTGTAACCAGCGGCCTTCGCATCGGTACGCCCGCCGTGACTTCTCGCGGCATGAATGAAAATGACATGGCGATCATCGGGCGCTGTTTTGGCAAGATACTGCGCGAGAAAGAGGCCGCGACCTCATATGTGCTCAGTGAGGTTGCAAAGCTCACCGCCGCACACCCGCTATACTGAGATTTGATAACGCTTCGCCGCCCGTGTGGGCGGCCTTTTAATTTGAATTGCGCCTTCATTATGATATAATGCGTCCGGGAGGTGAGCTATTTGACCGAAACATGTATGATCATTGACGGAAACAGCTTGATGCACCGCGCGTTCCATGCATTGCCGCTGATGGACGCAAACGGCGTTTACACCAACGCGGTTCATGGTTTCCTTTTGATTTTGCTTAGGGCCATTGAAGATTATCATCCCGAATATTGCGTCGTCGCTTTTGATGAGCACGGCCCCACCTTCCGTCATACCGAATATGAGGATTACAAAGCCGGCCGCGCGCCCACGGCAGATGAACTGGTGTCTCAGTTTGACATCATCAAAGAAGTACTCAACAGCATGCACATCGGCGTTATCAGCCTTATGGGCTACGAGGCGGATGATTTGCTGGGCACCATCAGCCGCGACTGCGGCGAAAAAAAAATGATCTCATTGCTGGTCAGCGGTGACCGGGACGCGCTCCAATTGGTCAGCCAGCACACACATCTGCTTTATACGCGCAAAGGCATCAGCGAGATCACGCTGTTTGACCCGCCCATGGTGTTTGATCTTTACGGAATCACGCCCGAGCAGGTCACAGACTGGAAGGGCCTGATGGGTGACGCAAGCGACAATATTCCCGGCATTCCGGGCGTGGGCGAAAAAACATCGATAAAGCTGTTGAAAGAGTACGGAACCATGGAAAGCGTGCTGGAACACGCCGATGATATCAAAGGGAAGCTGGGCGAAAACATTCGCAGCAATAAGGAACAAGCGGTGTTTTCCAAATGGCTTGCCACCATTAATACCGCCGCTCCCATCAAGTACCGCTTGGCAGACTGGTCATTGACGCGGCTGCAGGACGGCTTGCCGACACTGAAAAAATACGAACTCAATACCATCTACCAGCGACTGGCCAAAGTAACCGGCGTACAAGAACCCGCAAACGAAGCGCCCAAGGTCAATTGGCACGAACCGCGCAGTCGCAAACGGCTTGTTGAGACACTGGGTACCCTTAAGGACGCCTCCTGGACATTGCTGGTATCCGATGATGAAATAACTGTATCACAGGAAGACGAACATATCAAAGTCGCCCTGAAAGCCGGCCAGCAATCACTTTTCGAGCAAGGCGACGGATTGATCTATGAAGAAGCCATGCGATCACTGCGCCCGCTGCTTAATCGCCCCGTCCAGACGCATTTCGTCAAAGACCTCTTTCATCGCCTGGACAAACTGGATCTGCCGCTGCCCGAAATCGAATGGGATACGATGGTTGCGGCATACCTCAACAATCCGCAGGAAAAAAGCTATTCCCTGCAGGCTTTTGGCGAGCGCAGCAGCGCGGGCGTCTTGTCACTGCAAAAAAAGCAAGAAGAGCTGCTCAACAGTCAAGGTATGCTTTCCCTCTATGAAACCATGGAAGTACCGCTCATCAAAGTGCTTTTCCATATGGAAAAGGAAGGTTTTCAGGTGGACGGCACTGTGCTGACGGAGCTGGGAGACGGATTTACCAGACAGGCTGAACAGCTGCAGGAGGGCATCTTTGAAGCGTGCGGCGCGGGCGAATTCAACATCAACAGCCCGCAGCAGTTAGGCAAGGTATTGTTTGATACTTTGGGCCTGCCCACGCGGCGCAAGACCGCCAAAGGCAAGAGTTATTCGACCGACGCGGCAACGCTGGAAGCTATACGCGAACTGCATCCCGCCGTCGGCATGATACTCTCCTGGCGGCAAGTGACCAAGCTCAACAGCACTTACATAGAGCCGCTCCTGCGCAACATGGACGCATCCGGGCGCGTGCACACCACATTCGAGCAAACCGGCACGGCCACCGGGCGCATTTCCTCCAACGATCCAAATCTCCAAAACATCCCCGTGCGCACCGATATCGGCCGGGAGATCCGCCGTGCTTTCAGAGCAAAAGAGGGCTGCGTGCTGGTGGATGGTGACTATTCGCAAATCGAGCTGCGCATCCTTGCGCACATGAGCGGCGATAAAAACATGCGCGACACGTTCATCCGCGGCGAAGACATCCATACACGCACGGCTGCGCTGGTGAACGGCGTTGGCATGGAAGAAGTGACAGACCATATGCGCTCCGCCGCCAAGGCGGTCAATTTTGGCATCGTGTACGGAATAAGCGACTTTGGATTAGCGCAGAACATCGGCATCAGCCGTAAAGAAGCCGCAGAGTTCATTGCCAAATACTTCACCACCTACCCGGGCGTGCACGAGTTTATGGAGCGCGCCAAACAGGAAGGCCGCAACAAAGGCTATTCCCAAACTTTGTACGGCAGGCGCAGACCGCTGCCTGAACTGCAAAGCAGCAATTTCAACACACGCAGCTTTGGCGAACGCGTAGCTATCAATACACCCATACAGGGTACAGCGGCAGACATAATCAAGGCCGCCATGGTGCGTGTACACGAGGAGCTGCTAAAGGGCAAGTACCGCGCGCGCCTCATCCTTCAAGTGCACGATGAACTCATCATCGAGACCCCGCAGAACGAAATGGAAAAGGTGCAAAAACTGCTCAAAAATACAATGGAAAATATTATTTCGCTGGACGTGCCGTTGCTCAGTGATGTGAATACAGGCGTAAATTGGTATGAAAGCAAATAGGAGCTATATCATAGGGCTGACCGGCGGCATCGCGTGCGGCAAAAGCAATGTAGCGCGGATGCTAAAAGCGCAAGGGTGCCCGATAATCGACACGGACAAAATTTCCCACGCGTTGACTGCGCCCAACGGCCCCGCCTTGCCCTTTATCCGCGCTGAATTTGGCGATAGCGTATTTGCCGACACCGGGGAACTGAACAGGGCTGAGTTGGCAAGCGTGGTTTTTTCAAGCCCCGATAAGATCGCCGCGCTTAACGCCATTTTGCACCCCATGATTTTTGCCGAGATGGAAAGGCAGATGCTGCTGTTCCATACCGAACCGCTCTTGGTTTTGGAGATCCCCCTGCTATATGAGACAGGCGCAGAAAAGTACTGCAATGAAGTGTGGGCGGTATATGTGCAGCCCGAAGAACAGCTTCGCCGCCTGATGCGCCGCAACACCCTGACCCGTGTCCAGGCGCTGGGCAGGATCACGAGCCAGATGCCCGCGCTGGAAAAGGCGCGCCGCGCCGACGCGGCCATAGATACCTCTGGCAGCTACGCCCAGACCGCCGCCAAGGTCAAGGCCTTGTGGAACGATTTGTTAAGGAGACTTGATATTGACCAATCCGAATACCCGGCCCGCGAGGCCTGAAGCGTCCCCCCGCCGCCCGCGTTCGCGGAGAAACGCTCCAAACACCACGCCTGATAAAACCAAGAACCGTCGCGCAAAGCGCTCCCCGCTGCCATACATCTGGTTAGGTGTGGTGCTTCTTTGCGCTCTTATTCTGGCGGTTGCAGTTGTGAGCCGCAACAAGGCGCAAGCGGAACTCCTGTCGCTGCGGACCCTGCGCGCCGAAATGGCGCAGCGCCACCAGGACGACATTGCGTATTATGCCAATATGCGCAGGCGAAGCGGTGTAATGGATACTATACAGCGCTATGCCAATGAGTACAGCGTCCACCCTTCCCTTGTATCTGCCGTTATCGCCCGCGAAAGCAGCTATGACCAGTATGCCCAAAGCGGCGTGGGTGCGCGCGGCCTCATGCAGATCATGGAGGACACGGGAGAATGGATCGCGGGCAAACTGGGCTATAAGGATTATCAGTATGACCATCTTTATGATCCGGACCTCAACATTCGCTTTGGCACCTGGTATCTGGCCTATTTGAGTGACCAGTACGGCGGCAACCCGGTCATGGTGGCATCCGCTTACCATGCCGGCCGCAATAATGTGGACCTGTGGGCGCTTTCCTATGCCGAAGATGAACGGATATTGTCGATCGACAGGATCCCCAAGGACGATACCCGCGACTATGTACAGAAAGTGATGAATGCCTATGCACTCTATTTCGAATATGACAGCCAAGTTTTTTAGGCGCCTGTTGGCGCTGACGCTTTTATTGTCGCTTATCGCGGGAAGCGCTTGCGCCATCAGCGGCGAAAACAGCCTGACGCTGGGTATCATCTCCGTCTCCACGCAGTTTATGAACCCGCTTATCCCCGTGGAAAGGGAATTCATGTCCATGGCAAGCCTTGTGTATGAAGGATTGGTCTCGCTGGATGACGATTACCTGCCCATCCCAAACCTGTGCGAAAGCTGGGAAGCATCGTCAGGCGGCGGTACCTGGTATTTTCATCTGCGCGATGGTATCACATTTCATGACGGCACACCGCTGACCGCACATGACGTCGTGGCAACGGCAAAAACCATCCTGCAATTAGCGGATAATCCTTCCGGCGGCAACGCCGGTGCATACGCTTCGCTCAAATATTTTATAACCGACATTTCTGCCAACGACAATCTGACTGTGGTCGTCAAAACCAACCGCGCCAATTTCGGTTTCCTATACGCGATGAATTTTCCCATTTTACCCGCAGCCCAGGTGCAGGCGGAAAATCCCGTGGGCACCGGCCCCTATGTAGTCAGCCAGTTCATCCCCAAGGATTTCCTGCTTCTTGAAGCCAACACCGCCTGGTGGAAGGGCCATGTGGCGATGGAAAACATTATGACCATTTTCCATGCCACAAACCGTTACCTGATCTCCTCCTTTGAATACAACCGCGTGGACGCAGTCGCCACACGCTCGCTTACGGCAGCGCAATACCGCTCCGGCGTTAGCAGCCTGAATATGAGTTATCGCACCACGCAGCTGGAAACGCTGATGATGAACAACCGCTCGCGGGAACTGAAGGACGTCAACGTCCGCAAAGCCATCCGCTACGCCGTCAATATCCCGGACATCCTGGCTTCCACCTACATGGATATGGCACAGCGCAGCGACATGCCCGTTATTCCCGGCAGCTGGATGTACTATGATATGCCCGAGTTTTTCCAGTACGATCCTCAGAAGGCCAAAGCGCTTTTGGACGAAGCCGGGTGGCGGGACAGCGATGAAGACGGCATACGCGATACGGTCATCGACGGTGAAAAAGCCAACCTGGTGCTGCGTTTTCTGGTCTATGAAGAACAGGACAACAGCGTGCGCACGCTGGCAGCCAATAAGATCGCGAACATGCTGGAAGGCATCGGGGTCAAATGCAACATAAGCCTCCTAAGTTTTTCTGACGCGGGCGAGCGCCTCAAAGCGGGCAGTTTTGACCTGGCACTTGCCGCGTTCAACATGGATACGACGCCCGATCCCGGGTTCCTGCTAATGACCAATAACACAGCCAACTACGCGCGCTATTCGTCCGAGAGAATGGACGGGCTGTTTACCGCCTTGCGCAAAAGCATGTCCCGGGAAGAGTATCAGCAGAACCTGCATGGCATCCAGGCGCTGTTTGCGGAAGATTGCCCTTTCATGAGCCTGTATTACCGCAAAGGAGCGGTACTGACGCGCAAAATGTTTACAAACGTCAGAGATCTGAGGGAGCCGGAAGTGCTTCGCGGTATTGCTGAAGGCCTGGAATCCCGTTAACGGAAAGGAACACTAAATGTCATTTTTACAGGTAAAACCAGGAACACTTCTCTCCCCCACGCCTGTCGTGATGGTATCCTGCGGAATGGATGAACACATCAATATCATGACCGCGGCTTGGGTCGGTACCGTCAATTCCACCCCGCCCATGGTGTCCGTATCAATACGGCCCAACCGCTGGTCCTATGGGTTGGTCCACAGGAGCGGTGAGTTTGTCCTTAACTTAGTCAGCCGCGAATTGGCTCAAAAAACGGACTACTGCGGCGTCAAGTCCGGGCGCGACATAAACAAGTGGGAGGCCTGCGGCTTCACCCCGCACAAGGTGTCCGCGCTCACATATGCGCCCGCTATCGCACAAGCGCCGGCGTTCCTTGCGTGCAAGGTGGTGAGTGAGCAGGATCTGGGCTCACACATCATGTTTATCGGTGAGATCGTGGATATCGGCCTGCAAGAACATCTGTGGGAAGACGGCGGCAAGATCGACCTTAAAAAGGCGGATCTGGTCGCGTACTGCCACGGCGAATACGTACCGCTGGAAGAACCCATGGGTTTTTTCGGCTACAGCGTTGCAAAGCCCGATGTGCTGGAGCGCCGCATGCGGGAAATGCGCGGCTGATCACACAGAACATATGTTCCCGCAAAATGTGCCCAAGCCCTTGTTTGCAACCACTACATATGGTATAATCCCTGTGTTCGCAGGAGTACCTGTGCCTTGAAAGAAGATGAAGAATGAACGTAGGAGTAATTTCGCTGGGATGTGTTAAAAACCGTGTGGATACGGAGCAGATGCTCTCTATTTTGTCCACTGCCGGCCATACATTGACCGATCAAGCTGAAGAAGCGGACGTACTGATCGTCAATACATGCGGCTTTATCAATGTCGCCAAAGAAGAATCGATTGATACCATTTTAGAAATGGCGCAGTTCAAAGAGACCGGCAAATGCCGGTTGCTTTGTGTGACGGGCTGTTTGTCGCAGCGTTACGGCAAAGAACTGCGCGACGAGATCCCCGAAGCGGACCTGATCGTGGGTGTTTCACAGTACGACTTGCTGCCATCCCTGATCGAAAAGGCGCTGTCGGGAGAAAAGATACTGGACACGTCACGCCGCGAAAGCGCACCGTGTGACGGGCGCATCCTTACCACGAAGCCTTATACAGCATATATCCGTATTGGCGAAGGATGCGACAATCGGTGTGCCTACTGTGCCATCCCGCTTATCCGCGGCAACCACAGCTCCCGCAAGGCAGACGATATCCTTAAGGAAATGGCGACGTTGGCCGCAAATGGCGCACGGGAGCAGATCCTCATCGCGCAGGACACCACGCGCTACGGGCGGGACCTTGAGGGTGCGTCGCTCCAGAGCCTTATCCGCAAAGCGGCGGGCGTCCCGGGAGTCGACTGGTTGCGTGTCCTTTACTGCTATCCGGACGAAACCAATATCCCTTTGATCGACGAAATGGCAGCGCACGACAATGTCTGCCGCTACCTTGATCTACCCTTGCAGCACGCCTCGCCGGAGCTTCTCAAAAAAATGAATCGGCGCGGCGATATGGAAGATATCAAAAAGCTCCTGCTGTATGCCCGCGGCAAAGGCTTTGCCCTGCGCACGACGTTTATCGTCGGTTTCCCCGGTGAAACTGAAGAAGACTTCGAAGTGCTCATGCAGTTCACGCGGGATATGGCGTTTGACCGCATGGGTGCCTTCGCCTTCTCCCCCGAGGAAGATACGACTGCGTTCAGTATGCCTTCACAGGTGCCCGAAAAAGTCAAGCAAGCCCGCTTGGACCGCCTCATGGCGCTGCAGAGCGAGATCAGCCTAAGCCGCAATCAGCTTAGGATCGGCACCGTGGAAAAAGTGCTGGTGACCGGGCATGCTGACGGATACTATACAGGACGTTCCGCCTGGGAGGCGCCTGACGCCGACGGTATCATCAGGATCCAATCGGATGATGCTCTCAGGGAAGGCACCTTCATCATGGCGAAAGTCGTATCCGCTGATGCCTATGATTTGTCCGCAGTGCCTTTCAAGGAGTCAAAATGAACCTTCCCAACAAGCTTACACTCCTGCGGGTCCTCATGATACCGGTGTGCCTGGCGCTGCTTTACTTCCGCCGGGATATCGCCGCCGCAGTGGTTTTTGCCCTTGCCTGCTTTACAGATTATTTGGACGGCTACATCGCGCGCAGAAGCAAGATCGTCACCAATTTTGGCAAGTTTGCCGACCCCGTGGCGGATAAGATACTGGTGATCACAGTGATGGTGATGCTGCTGTATCAGGCACGTTTTCCTTTATGGGCGCTGAGTATCGTTGTCGCAAGGGAGCTTGCAGTGGACGGCCTGCGGCTGGTGGCCGTGGAAAAAGGCATCGTTATCGCGGCGCGCAGCCTGGGTAAATGGAAGACCGGCTTTCAAATGGCGGTGGTTCTGGCGGCTATAATCAACGCGCCGGTTTGGCTGGTGACGGTACTGGCCGGTATCATGTCCCTACTCACCATCGTTTCCGGCGCTCAGTACTTTTATGAAGGGCGGAAGGTGATGGACATCGATGAACACAGCGCGTCTGCTTGATCTGCTGAGAGATCAGGTTTTGACCGTTTCGGCAGCGGAAAGCATCACCGGGGGCCTGGTCGCTGATGCACTGGTCTCCACTAAGGGCGTCAGCAGCGTTTTTTGCGGCAGCGCGGTCGTGTACACCGACAGCACCAAGCAACAGGTCTTGGGCGTCAGGCAAAGCACGCTGGATGCGTATACCGCGGTCAGCCCGGAGTGCGCCAGTGAAATGGCCGACGGCGCAAAAAGATTGTTCCAATCAAGCTTGAGCTTGTCCACTACAGGCTTTGCCGGCCCGGAGGGCGCCCATGTGGGGTTGTGCTATGTGGGACTGGCGGATGAACACCAAACGCGCATATGGCAGCTTAAGCTCAAAGGTTCGCGCAACGACGTTCGAAAAATGGTTGCACTCTTTGCGATCAGTGTTCTTTACTACAAAGTGAGAGGAAAACAACATGGCATCAAAGAATGAATCAAAGACTGTCCCGTTCATGAACAGGCCCGAGGACAAAGCGCAGGCGCTGGATCGCGCCCTGGCCGCGCTGGACAAGCAGTTTGGCCGTGGCACGGTGATGAAGCTGGGCGAGCAGAGCAAAATGAAGGTGGACGTCATCTCCAGCGGCATCCTCGATTTGGATATCGCTCTGGGCGTGGGCGGCATCCCGCGTGGCAGGATCATTGAGGTCTTCGGTCCGGAATCTTCCGGTAAAACCACCGTCGCTCTGCACCTGATCGCCTCTACGCAAAAAGGCGGCGGCATCGCGGCTTTCATAGACGCCGAACACGCGCTGGACCCCGCTTACGCAAGAAACCTGGGCGTCAATATTGACGACCTGTACGTCAGCCAGCCCAACACCGGTGAGGACGCGCTGGAGATCGCCGAGGCCTTGGTACGCTCGGGCGCAGTAGACATGGTGGTCATCGACAGCGTTGCCGCGCTGGTGCCCAAAGCAGAAATTGACGGCGACATGGGCGACAGCTTCGTGGGCCTCCAGGCGCGCATGATGAGCCAAGCCATGCGGAAGCTGGCAGGCGTTGTGTCCAAGACCAGCGCCATTTGCGTTTTCATTAACCAGCTGCGCGAAAAAGTCGGGGTCATGTACGGCAACCCCGAGGTGACGCCCGGCGGCCGCGCGCTTAAGTTCTATGCTTCCATCCGCCTGGACGTCAGGCGTGGAGAACAGCTTAAGAACGGCACCGAGATCATTGGCAACCGCACCAAGATCAAAGTAGTCAAAAACAAGGTCGCACCACCCTTCCGCATATGCGAAGTGGATCTGCTCTATGGGCACGGCATCAGCCGTGAAGGCGGCCTGCTGGATATGGCAGTGGAGCGCGAAGTGATCCAAAAGAGCGGCTCGTGGTTCTCCTACAAGGACATCCGTATCGGCCAGGGCCGCGACAACGCGCGCCAATACCTCAAAGACAATCCCGATATGGCGGCGGAAGTGGAACAGATCATCCGCGCGTCTCTCCTCCCCGCTCACACCGAGGCGGAGGATGCGGAAACCACTGAGGCCGTTGACGAATAAGATCAACTCAACCAAAAAGCCGGGGCA
>LFRM01041195.1_pt1 | contig 32043 bp, 29 predicted proteins | sample 618341 | NCBI WGS metagenome assembly LFRM01 (sample SAMN03654438, study PRJNA283298) | anaerobic digester metagenome | isolation source: pool of bioreactors CSTR01a, CSTR02a, and CSTR03a thermophilic anaerobic... | place: Denmark: Kgs. Lyngby | collected 2014-05-21 | reverse complement strand
ACTTTTTTGTAGTGGACCAAAGAAAGAGGATCAGCGTAACGCGGTTCTACAACGGCTACGTGTGGCAGGTTGCGGGTTGCCAGGTAGGTGTTCTCGTCTACTACATCGGTAATAACCAAAACGGAATCCAGACCCATTGCTTTCAATTTGCTAGCAGCCAGTTTTGTTTTGGGCGTATCAAAAGAGAAAGACTCGACAACAGCGATGCGATCTTCACGTGCCAATTGTGACAGAATGGAACGGATACCGGCACGGTACATTTTCTTATTCACTTTCTGGCTGAAGTTTTCTTCAGGTGAATTAGGGAATGCACGACCGCCTCCACGCCAGATGGGTGAAGATGTCATACCGGAACGGGCACGACCAGTGCCTTTCTGGCGCCATGGTTTTTTGGTGCTGTGTTTGACTTCGGCACGATCTTTCTGGGCACGGTCACCCATACGTGCGTTTGCCTGGTAGGCAACTACGATCTGGTGAATCAGGGCTTCGTTAAAATCACGGCCAAAAACGGTATCAGGTGCGCTAACGGTAGCAGCAGCCTGACCTTGTTCATTCAGGAGCTTAAGATCCATTATTTTGCTCCTTTAACAGTCATTTTGATAGCTGGAAGCACAACAACGTCGGCATTTTTGTGGCCGGGAACTGCGCCCTTGACCAACAGAAGACCACGTTCTGCATCGACGCGAACGATATCAAGATTTTGTACGGTGCGTGTTACATCACCCATGTGACCGGACATGCGTTTACCGGGGAAAACGCGACCTGGGTCTTGCGCCATACCGATAGAGCCGGGAACACGGTGTGAACGTGAGTTACCGTGGGAAGTGCGTTGTGCGCCGAAGTTGTGACGTTTGATGGTACCGGCAAAACCTTTACCGATTGTTGTACCCTGAACATCAACTTTCTGGCCTGCCTCGAAAATGCTTTCAACAGGCAAAGCAGCACCAGCTGAAAACTCAGCCGCTTTCGCAGGATCTAAACGGAACTCTTTAAGAATGGAACCAGCTTCAACGCCGGCTTTGGCATAGTGACCCGCTTGTGCTTTTGTTACGCGAGTTGCACGACGGCTGCCGTAGGCAACCTGTACCGCTGCATAACCATCTGTTTCCAGAGACTTGACTTGAGCAACACGGTTGTTTGATACGTCAAGTACTGTTACCGGGATGGACTCGCCTTCCTCGGTAAAAATACGCATCATGCCAACCTTGCGACCCAACAGTCCCAGCCGATGAGCGGCAGGTGTAGGTGTCGTATTCGACATCATTTTCTCCAATCCCCAGCTACGATTGGCTGGGCCTAATATATATAAATTGACACCAGCAGTGAACTGGTGTTGTGGGTTAATTTATCCCTAACCGTTATTGCATTTCGGTTAGCCTGTCAATATAACATTATCCAAACCCCTTGACAAGAATATTTTTTACAGTTGTTGTAAAAAATGTCATTTTTTCAATGGTTTAGTTGCTACTGACTGGACACATTCATTGGTCACCGTTTCCTGTGGGGCTTAAGGCGCGTGCACCCAGTGACTGGCAAGCCACTCTGGCAGCCGCCAGGTCCCAGGCGCCAATACCTACGGTTTTAAACATGATGGGACGCGAAAAATCAATCTCCGTGCGCAAGGCCTGCTCTAACGGAATAACTTCCGACCAGTCTTTTTTGGCCCGGATGTAATCCCCGGCTTCATGCAGGGCACCTACGGGATCATCGACATAGCAGGTGCTGCCCATGACGGTTTGAGGTGCGATTTCACACATGTGCGGCTGAAAAGCGCCCACTGCGATAATCAGCCGACCCACTTGTGCCGGTGCATGATAGATGGGCTCGGTTGCGGTGGTCAGCGTGATAACCGCATCAAAATCATCGGGCAGGTTGCTTTGCTCCACCGGAATGAGAGCATTGGACAGCCCGGCAAACTGCTCGCAAAACCGCTGCACCCTGCCCGCTGACAAAGCCCTTCCGGCCACATAAATGGTTGCGTGAGGATAAAGCGCATTAATGGCTTGCACGTGGGCCACCGCCTGGGTACCCGACCCCATCAGGACAATTTTCCCGGGTGTGCGGGGCGTAAAGCGCTCAAGACCCAGCATGGAAAGGGCTGCCGTTCTCCTGGCCGTAACGGTAGGTGCATCCAGCACAAACAGGGGCACACCGGTTTTACTGTCAAGGACAGTAACCGTTCCCTGGATGGTGGGCAAACCATTGCCGGGATTGCACGGCAACAGGGAGATAAGCTTATGCGCCAGAATATCTTCGGCAGCGGCCGGCATGGAGAGCAAGACCCCTCCCTCTTTGTTGCCCGGCACCGGCAACACCTGGCGATCGGGGCACTTAACCCGGCCCGCCGCATATTCCAGGCTCATTTCACGAATGGCACGGACCAGTTCCGCAAAACCGGTCAGGCCGGCTGTTTGTTGTGCATCAAATACCTGAATCGCAGGCTGGCTCATTACGTGTCTCCTGATTCGTGTTTTTGGGAATTTCTTTGCGTTGCAACCCAGATAACCGTAGCGTTCTCTTCACTGACACTGATACATCGATGGCCCATCCGGCTATCTATATAGAAACAATCTCCCGGGCCAAGCCGGGCTGGCGCATAATATTCGGTATGCAGCTCTATTTCACCGCTTAATACATAAACAAACTCTTCCCCGTCATGACGGCTCCAGTCACGAAAATCGGAAAACTTCCGTGCGGTAATACAGGTATGAAAAGGCATTATTTTTTTATTCGACAGCTGCGCGCACAACAACTGATGATTGTAATGCGGCGTTTTATGCAGTTTTCCCTGGCCGGCACGATCAACCACACACCGTCCGGCACCCATGGCATCACGGGCCGACGTAAACAGCTCGGAGACGTCCAGATTAAGACCGGTTGCCAGTTTTTGCAAAACGTCATAAGTGGGCGACATCAGGCCGTTCTCGATTTTGGAAAGCGTAGAGGCGGCAATCCCGCACTCTTTGCCGGCCTGCTCGAGCGTCCAGTTGTTTTGCTGTCGAACGGCACGCAAACGCTGCATTAAAGGAGTTTCTTCCCGGGTATTCATTTAATGACTTCCCAAATAAGCATCCCTGATTTCCGGGTTTGCCAATAATTCCGCCCCAGTTCCTGTCATTCTGATTTCACCATTCACCATTACATATGCACGATCTGCCAGCTTCAGGGCATGATTGGCATTTTGTTCGACCAAAAAGATGGTTTTACCATTTTTCCCCAGTTCTTTCAGCACCGAAAAGATTTGCCTCACAATTAATGGCGCCAGCCCCAGACTGGGCTCATCCAGCAGAATCATGTCCGGGCGCCCCATCAGGGCACGGGCAATCGCCAGCATTTGCTGCTCACCGCCAGACAGGGTGCCCGCACGCTGATTACGCCGTTCTTTCAGGCGCGGAAACAGTTCAAACATGGTGGCACGATCCTCATCAATGTACTTGTCACCGATAGGCAGGGCACCAATCATGATGTTTTCCTCAACCGTCATTTTTGCAAATATACGCCTTCCTTCGGGTACCTGTGCAATACCCTTGCCGGCAATCTGATGCGCCTGCAACAGGGTCAAATCTTGCCCCTTATACAGAATCTGACCCGATTTGGCCTTTGGTGCGCCAAAGATGGTCATGAGCAGGGTGCTTTTTCCTGCACCATTGGCACCGATCAGGGAAATGATTTCCCCCGTCCTGATATGCAATGAGACATCCCTGAGCGCCTGGATCGGTCCGTAAAAAGTATTGACATTCTTAATGTCCAAAATAGTTTCACTCATGCCTCATCCTCTACGTCCGTGCCCAGATAGGCGGCAATAACCACGTCTGAATTACGAATGTGTTCCGGGCTGCCACTATCAATGACCGAACCCTGATCCATGACAACAATATGCTCGGAAATATCCATGACCAGCCCCATATCATGCTCAATCAGTAAAACAGTCACCTTGCATTCATCACGCAATTTACGGATCAGGCTGGACAGGTCAACCGTTTCCCTTGGATTGAGACCGGCTGCCGGCTCATCCAGGCAAATCAGGCGTGGATTGGTACACATGGCACGGGCAATTTCCAGACGCCGCTGACGGCCGTAAGACAGCTCGCCGGCCAACCGGTTGGCATCAACAGCCAGATCAACAATATCCAGCCATTCATACGCACGATTGACGCTTTCTTCTTCCCTGTTGGCAAAGTCATGCGTGACAAAAATGCCAGATAAAAGGTTTCTGTTCTGTGAACGATGCTGGGCAACCAGCAGGTTTTCAAGCACGGTCATGTCCTTGAACAGGCGGATATTCTGGAATGTACGGGCAATGCCTGCACGGGAAACCAGATAAGACCCCCCCGTAAAGGGCCGGTTCAGCAAATTGCCCACTTCCACCGACCCATTGGGACCATGCAGAAAAATCTCACCTGAGGTGGCGGCATAAAAACCGGTCACACAATTGAATACCGTTGTTTTACCTGCACCATTGGGGCCGATCAGGGAGGTAATGGAGTCTTCCCTGACCTCAAAACTGACATTATCATTGGCGATAATACCCCCAAAGCGACGACATAAATTTTTAACTTCAAGTAACAGTTTATCGCTCATGGCATGACCTCTTCCCGCTCAAATACCGGACGCTTGGCGCGCAATAAGCCATTAGGTCGCCAGATCATCATCAAAATCATCAACAAGCCGAACATCAATACACGATACTCGGAAAAACTCCTCAGAAATTCGGGCATGAGGGTTAATGTAAACGCGGCAATAATGACGCCAATCGAGTTCCCCATCCCGCCCAGCACCACGATGGAAAGAATCAGAACCGACTCGAAAAAATTGAATGACATCGGGCTGACAAACCCCTGGGCTGTCGCAAAGAACACCCCGGCAATGCCCCCGGTTAACGCACCCAGCATGAATGCGGACAATTTGACGGTTACATGATTGATGCCCAGGGACCGGCAGGCAATCTCGTCTTCCCGCAAAGCTTCCCAGGAACGGCCGATAGGCATCAATCTTAATTGCGTAAACACCCGCAGCACAGCCATCGTGATGATAAAGATCATCAAATAAATAAAGATAAACTTATAATCCGGGCTATAGGGCAAACCAAAAAACTCATGAAACGGAATCGCGTCTCCTTTGGCGCGGCGAATGAATTCAAGATTGAAAATAGTGGGCGATGGCGCGGCAGCACCGTTAGGCCCGCCTGTAAAATCAATCCAGTTCACCAGCACCAGCCTGATAATTTCACCAAACCCAAGGGTGACAATCGCCAGATAATCACCATGCATTTTCAGTACCGGAAACCCCAGTAACCCTCCACACAAGGCGGCCAGCAAAGGCGCCAGAATAAGGGCCGTCCAGAAACCGATACCCAGATACTGGGAACCCAGGGCAAGAAAATAGGCGCCTACCGCATAGAAAGCAACAAAACCAAGGTCAAGCAACCCTGCCAGCCCCACTACAATATTCAACCCCAGCCCCAACAGCACATAAACCATGGCCATGGTCAGGTTGGTGGCCCAGCTTTTACCAAAAATACCAAAGTGGAAAAACAGCAAAGGCACAATCAGCCCCAACAGAAACAAGACTGGCAGCGCACCTTTCCAGGGATGCCTCATGCCGCGCCGTTTGGGAATACGCACCCCCATGGCAATCACCACAAACAGAACTATCAGGACCAGCGCGGCTGACGTGCCAATATAAATAGTGCCCGAAAGACCCAACGCCATCGCGATAGCGGCAACCACACTTCCCCAGACAAGCAGTTTCCTTAGTTTTTGCATGCCATCGGCATGCTCATCCTCTACCTGTACGTGCTGCTGAACGGCAAGATACTTATGAGTAAAACGCTGGCCTGCCTCAGTCTGGATACCCACGGAAACAAAGAAACGGACAAAGGCCACGATCAGGCCGATTGAAATGCCATTAAGAAAAACAGGTGTCCGTAACCAGTCAACCTTGAAGGTATATTGTTGCAGTATGAAATTGGTAATCGGGCTGAACACCAGCATGGTCAGCACCCCGGCTATCATGGCGTCTTTCAGGGCATGCCTGAAATCAATGCGTGAATCAGGCACATCCGCAGCCAAGGCTGCGGAATTTGCCTGCCTGGACGGTGTCAGCGCTGCGGTTTTCCCGCTTGAATTAGGCGTTATATTCATTACACTTTCTCCACGGCAGGCCTGCCCAACAAGCCGCTTGGCTTGAAAACCAGGACAAGTACCAGAATGCTAAAAGAAAACACATCTTTGTAATCACTGCTGACAAAACCGGAGAAAAATGACTCGAGCACACCCAGCAACATGCCTCCGAGCATGGCGCCCGGCAAAGAACCTATGCCACCCAAAACCGCGGCACTGAACGCCTTGATACCCAGCACGAAGCCGATATAGAAATCAAACGAACCGTAATTGAACGTGACCAGCTCACCCGCAACGGCAGCCATCATGGAGCCAATGACAAACACGGTGGAAATGATACGGCCTGTATTAATACCCAGAATCGTGGCCATTTTGCGATCTTGTTCCACTGCCCGGCACTGTCTGCCCAGACTGGTTTTTTGAATGATGAAGGTCAGCAGCATCATGGCCGATAAACTGACTGCCACGATAATCAGATCCATATAGCGGATGCGGAAAAATTCGTCAGCCGTGCCAATGGTAAAACCACCACTGAAAAGAGAAGGCACCCCCTGTACATTAGGCCCCTGGCTGATCTGGATATAGTTTTGCAATAACAATGACACGCCGATGGCCGTAATAAGCGGGGCGAGCCGATTGCTTGTCCTGAGGGGACGATAGACGGTCCTTTCTATGTACCAGCCATAAAGCCCGGTAATTGACATGGTGACAACCAGGGTAAGAACCAGGGACAGGGCGACCGCATCAACCCCTAAAAAAGTGATCACCGCAAAAGCAATGGCGGTGATATAGGCGCTGACCATATAAATATCACCATGCGCAAAGTTAATCATTCCGATGATGCCGTAAACCATGGTATAGCCAATCGCAATCAGACCATAGATGGAACCCAGCGAAACGCCATTTACGAGTTGTTGACCTAAAATATGCCATTCCATTAAACACCTACCTTTTCGGTAAAGACGAAAAGCTCCCATGCCTTCCGTAAAAGCACTCTTCTTATCTGTTAGTTTGATTCAGTCACTGCATTGCCCGTGGCAAGGGCAATGCAGCACAACCAGACATTACTGAATGGGAACGTAATTTCCTTCTTTATCCCAGATATAAACAACAAAGTCGTTGGTTTTGGGATCTCCTTTTTCATCCCATCCTTTTTTACCCAGAACGGTTTCTATTTCATTGTTCTTGATCCAGTCGGCCAGTTTGGTGCCATCCTTCATATCTTTATTGGCTTCCATGGCTGCGGCAATAGCCTCAACGGCCGCATAGGAATACAGGGTAAAGCCTGCAGAATCACTGCCCTTTTCTTTCAGTTTGTCCACAACCGTCTTGCTGGCCGGATCCGTGCGCGGATCCCGCAGGAAGCTCATATAGGTACCTTCGGCATATTGGGGTCCACCCGCTGCCGTTACAAAAGCCGGATCGGCAATGCCATCAACCGACACAAAAGGAATGGTCAGTCCCTGCTGGCGAATCTGCTTGACCAGCAATCCACCCTCGGCATATAAGCCGCCAAAGAAAACAGCCCCGACATCGGCAGCCTTGATTTTGGTTACCAATGCGTTGTAATCACGCTCACCCCGGGTCACGCCATCTTCAAGCACCACATCGATGCCCAGTTTTTTAGCGGCATCCCGTGTGGCATTGGCCACGCCAACACCGTATGTATCCTTGTCATTGATCACGGCAATTTTTTTGGCTTTGAGGGTTTCATGAATGAACTTCGCATCAACATCACCCTGCTGGTCGTCACGACCGCAAACACGAATCAGGGTTGTCAGGTCCCGTTCGGTTACCCTGGGATTGGTAGAGGCCGGGGTCACGTTCAGGATATTGGCTTCATCATAAATTTCAGAAGCGGGGATCGTGCTGGAAGAACAAAAATGCCCTACCACGGCATCCACTTTTTCCTGGTCAACAAAACGGTTGGCCACGGCGACCGCCTGTTTGGGCTCGCAGGCATCATCACCCTGAATGATCTTGATTTTTTTACCATGAACGCCCCCCTTCGCGTTAATGGCTTCGGCGGCGGCCTCGGCCCCCATGAGCAACTGTTTGCCAAATGCGGCGCTACCACCCGTAATAGGGGCACCCAGGCCAATCTTGATAAACTCTTCTGCCATGGCGGGAGCAGAAAAAGCGGTTGCAAGTGCTGCTGTAATAAAAAGCTTTTTAAATCCTTTATTCATGCTTTTCTCCTGAAATTGACCAGCATGGATCCTTGTAAACACAAAGAACATAATTAAAAAAAACGATATACAACCAGACTGCTTAATACGTATGTGAACTACCAGACGTTCTTCTCGATAATGGGCTGATTGTTTAACACCCGCTCCCAGCCCAAGCGCTTCAAATTCAAACTTCTGTATTCGCCAAATTCAATCAATTCGGCAAGAGCGCGACCCACTGCCGGTGATTGTTGCATGCCGTGACCACTGAAACCATTAGCAAAAACCATATTGTTGATATCGGGGTGATAACCCAGTATGACGTTCTGGTCGAAGGTACAGTAATCATAATGACCGGCCCAGCTATGTTCACAGCGCAGGGCCTCGAAGGCAGGTACCCGATGCGCCAGGATTGGCCATAGAAGTTCATCAAACAACGGGTATTGAACGTCAAAATCAAAACATTCAGGGTCCTGGTCTGCCGGTGGCTGAATCCCGCAAATAAACCCTTCCCCTTCAGGGTGGATATAAGCACCGCTTAGATCAATCAGCATGGGACAATCATTGACAGTCTCGGGGCAGGTGACATAAAAAACACTGCGCTTGCGCGATTCTATGGGCAATTCAATGTCTGCCTGACGTGCCAGTTTCATGGCCCCGGTACCCGCCGCATTCACAAAAACACCGCAGGCAACGGTCTCACCGTTATTCAGGGTCACGCCGGTTACGCGTGCGCCTTCCCGATGCACCTGCACCACCTCATTTTCTATGTAACTGACCCCTTGGGACATTGCCTTGCGACGAAAAGCACGCATCATGCCATACGCATCCAGCCAGCCTTCCCCTTTAAGGCCCAACGAACCACCCGCCAAATCAGATACATTCAGCCATGAATATTTGTCTTGCAACTGCCGATCTGACAACAAGGCAATTTGCGCCCCCAGGGAGCGTTGCAAGGCATTGTTTTCCCGCAAGGTCGCATAGCCTTCCGGCGTGGACAAAAACAGATAACCCGCTTCATGAAAATTCACATCAGGCCGCTCACCATCCACTTCAAGGGTTTCGCCAATGCCGTACAGGAACTCACTGCCAAACTGCGACATTTGAATGTTTTCAACGGTGGAAAATTGATGGCGTATGGAAGCTGCCGACAAGGCGGTCGCACATTTCTGGTAAGACGAGTCTTTTTCAATAACCAGAACGGAACCTTTAAACGAACGGGAGGCGCTTAAAAAATAGGCTAAAGCGCTTCCTGTTGCTGCACCGCCAGCAATCACCACATCAAAACAGTTCTTCATGCAACGTCTCATTACAAGTGTCTGAATAAGACATAAATTCTCATAAGAAAAATTTGACGTCAATCATTATTTACACCTAATTTTTTAAACGCTTTATAAAAATAAAAAATAATCATTAAAAATCAAATACTTGAAAAACAAATAAAATGAATTTAATTTTTTAACCAGGAAAAAAAACTTGATTACAGCACTGGTTTTTGTATTTCCTATCAGTAAAATTACAAAAAACAATTCAAATTTAAAAATTTTATGCCATAAAAATATGAATATAATTCATTGATATAAAACAATATATTTTGCATAGCAGCAATAGCTGCGTAAGGGAAAACCCTTCCAGTTTATTTTGTTTTCTTATAAGAAATTTTTTGACTTTAAGAAAATCAATTGTTAATCTATTCACATTGGATGCCTTCAACCCATCCCGTCATGTTTCACTTCCCTGCCAGGCAGGGTCATTTAACACGCTGTTCTTACCCTGATGATTCACAAAGGAAACCAGCCATGAGTTCAGTCCAGGAATTACTCGTCTCTTTAGGTGTCAACCCAGCCTCCTTTCAGAATGGCAGCCTGAAAGTTCATTCTCCCATTGATGGCGCCCCTATCGCCAATGTCGTTGAGCAGTCTTCGGCAGAAGTGACTGCCGCCGTTGAGCGCGCCCATGCCGCTTTTACGCAATGGCGCCAGGTTCCCGCACCCCGACGCGGAGAACTGATCCGCCTGCTTGGCGAGGAATTGCGGGCCAACAAAGAAGCCCTTGGACGGTTGGTGTCAATTGAAGCGGGCAAAATCATTGCCGAGGGTCAGGGGGAAGTCCAGGAAATGATTGATATTTGCGACTTTGCGGTTGGCCTGTCACGCCAGTTATACGGCCTGACCATTGCCTCGGAACGCCCGGGACATCGCATGATGGAAACCTGGCATCCGCTGGGAGTGGTTGGCGTGATTACCGCTTTCAACTTTCCGGTCGCCGTCTGGTCATGGAATACCGCCCTGGCATTGGTTTGTGGCAATGCCGTCATCTGGAAACCTTCTGAAAAAACCCCGCTAACCGCCCTGGCCACCCAGGCCCTGCTGGAACGCGCCCTGAAAAAATTTGGTGATGCGCCTGAACACCTGTCGCAATTGGTGATTGGGCAGCGGGAAACCGGAGAGATTCTGGTTAACAATCCAAGGGTTGCCCTGGTTTCAGCCACCGGCTCCACCCGCATGGGTCGCGAGGTTGGCCCCAAAGTGGCGGCCCGGTTTGGTCGTTGCATTCTTGAGCTGGGGGGCAATAACGCCATTATCGTTAGCGAAACCGCAGACCTGGATATGGCCGTGCGGGGCATTGTTTTTGGTGCGGTCGGCACAGCCGGACAACGCTGCACCAGCACACGCCGCCTGATCGTCCACAGCAGCATTGCCCATGAACTTGCCGAACGGCTGAAAAAAGCCTACCGCACCTTACCCATTGGCAACCCCCTTGAGGCCGGTACGCTGGTAGGGCCCCTCATTGACAAGGCGGCTTTTGACACCATGCAAACCGCGCTGCAAAAAGCGGTTGAACAAAAGGGAATTGTCACCGGTGGCCAGCGAGTCTTGCACGACAGGTTCCCCGATGCCTATTACGTTGAGCCCGCGCTGGTTGAAATGCCGGCACAAACCGAAGTGGTACGTCACGAAACTTTTGCGCCCATCCTTTACATCATGAGTTATGAGCGCTTCGAAGACGCATTGGCCCTGCAAAATGAAGTGCCACAAGGCCTGTCTTCGGCCATCTTCACCACCAACCTGCTTGAAGCCGAATATTTCATGTCCGCCGCCGGCTCCGACTGCGGTATTGCCAATGTCAACATCGGCACCTCGGGCGCCGAAATCGGTGGCGCCTTTGGTGGAGAAAAAGAAACCGGTGGCGGGCGAGAGTCCGGCTCCGACGCATGGAAGGGCTATATGCGCCGGGCCACCAACACCATCAACTACTCGCGTGAATTGCCACTGGCTCAGGGCGTAAAATTTGGTGACGATTAATGCCATACTGAACATTCCCCATTTAACGATGGGCACCCCCGTTCAATTGATGAAAAGGTCTGACTATGTCTTCCGGTTTTCCTTTCGCTGCACCGTTCAAAGAAATCAAGGGTTCACCCATCAGGGAACTGTTCAAATACCTGTCCACGCCCGGTATGATCTCTTTTGCCGGTGGCTACCCCGCCCCTGAACTGTTCGATATCCCAGGTTTGCAGGCCTCAATAAGCACCCAGGCATCCACCCTGCAGGAGTCTATGTCTTACGGCGCCACCGAGGGACTGCCGGTCTTGCGTGAAATACTGGCCACCCTTTGCACACAACGCGGCATACAGGCCGGTAAAGACGACATCCTGGTAACCAGTGGCTCGCAGCAGGCTTATGAGTTGCTGGTGCGGGCCCTGATTGCACCGGGAGATACCGCACTGGTAGAGCGTCCCGCCTACCCGGCCGCCATTCAGGGCCTGCGGCTGGCCGGTGCCAATATTGTCACTGTTGGGGTTGAAGAGGACGGCACCAATCTTGAGGAACTGGCCCGGGCACTGCAGCAGCACCAGCCCAAGTTTTTTTACTGTGTGCCCACTTTTGCCAATCCCAGCGGTATTACCCTGTCATTGGAAAAACGCAAGAAACTGCTGGCGCTGCTGGCCACCACCGATTGCCTGCTGATTGAAGATGACCCTTATGGCCAGTTGCGCTTTAGCGGAGAGCCTTTGCCCACCCTGGCAGAACTGGCCCGCTCAACACCGGCACAAGACCAGGTTATTTACCTGTCCAGCCTGTCCAAAACCGTGGCACCGGGCCTGCGCATTGGCTGGATGGTCGCCCACCCCGAAATTTTACGCCGCTGCGTGCTGGCCAAACAGGTGGACGATATGTGTTCGGCCCCTTTCATGCAGGCGGTCGCCGCCCATTACCTGAACTCGGGACGTTATGCGCAGCATTTGCCTTATATTATCAACACCTACCGGCAGCGGGCACAGTGCATGCTAAACGCTTTTTCAGCCGACTTTGATGGCCAGCTTAAACTGGTCAGGCCCGAAGGCGGCATGTTTATTTGGGGATACCTGCCCCCTGACATCAATGCAACAAGGCTCTTGCCCCTGGCCATTGACGAAAAGGTCATGTTCGTGCCCGGCAGCGGCTTTTATGCTGACAAACCCGATGAAAACGCGTTTCGCCTGTCATTTGCCATGAGCAATGAAGCACAAATTACTGAAGGCGTTACCCGTTTCAGAAAAGCGCTTGACCGTTATTGAGGCTGGCCATTTTTCACCAAGGCATCCAGCCGGCTGACATCAAAATCCGGATGGATAGGCTCGGGCTCAACCATTTTCCGGCTGGCCTTGGCCGACAGTTCATTAAATCGCTCAACCTTGCCAATCAAGCCTTGCCGGCCGGCCAACGAACCCACCACCGCATTGTAATGCGTACCCACCGTGTTAAGTGTTCCTCCCAGCCGGGACAGGTGCTCGGCCACCCGGGTCACCTGATTGTAAATATCCACGGCACGGTCCCCGATCTGGGCGGCCTGCTCGTTGCTGCGTGCCATCATCCACAAATAGGAAACCGTTCGTAAAACAGGCATCAGGGTTGTGTGCGAAACCAGCACCACCCCTTTCTCATAGCCATACTGAAACAAATTGGACGGATGCCTGAGTGCCTCTATGTATGCCGCCTCGACCGGCATGAACATCAACACAAAACCGGGGCTGTGCATTCCTTGCAAATTGCTGTAATTCTTTTCAGACAATTGATCAATATGGTTCCTGACGGCCCGGGCATGGGCATCCAGGGAAGACTGCATGAGACCATCCTGCGTGGCGTTAACCGCCTGCTGATAGTCGTTCAGGGAAACCTTGCTGTCAATAATCATATGCTTGCCATCGGGCAGATAAAGCACAAAATCGGGCAGCTGGCTTTGTCCCGCCTCGTTACGAAAATGGGCCTGGGCCTGAAAATGATCCCCCTTGACCAATCCCGCCATTTCCAGCGCCCGTTCAAGCTGCATCTCGCCCCAGTTACCGAGGGTTTTTTTATCCCCTTTCAGGGCACGGGCCAGGGCATCGGCATCCTGGGTCATTTTCATGCCAATATCCATAAACTGTTGGATATTGGCATGAAGCAAGGTATGCCCCTTTAGCGACTGGTCATGCACCTCATTCACACGTGCTTGAAACCCATCGAGCTTTTCTTTTAAGGGTTGTAACAAACCATCCATCGCCTGCTGATTCTGCACTGAAAACAACTGGCTTTTTTCATCCATGATTTTATTGGCCAGATTTTCAAATTCCGTGCTCAATAATTGGCGAGACTGTTGAAAAGCCACTTTAAGTTCATTCAGAGTATCTTTTTTTTGCTGATATTGGGCCTGCAAAAGCGTATTTTCTTTATCCAGATCCGCTATTTTCATCAGGGCTGCCTGCTGTCCTGATTCAAGCTGTTGTTTTATCTGCATGATCTGTATCAACTGTTCTTTAATTAAATGCAGCTCGGTTTCTTTACCCGAGAGCATTTTATCCAATGCGTCTTTTTCATTATCCAGCTGTTTGAAATCCTGTTGTAAGACATGATAAGCAAACTGCTGCTCATCACGCTGGGTATCACTGTCATGCAATTGACTTTCCAACAGAACCGCTTTTGTTCTAAGACGATTAAGCGTTAACTGCATCACAATAGAAACAAGCAAAGCACCAATACCGAAGGCTGCCAGCAGTAATCCGGCAAACATGTAAATTGAATTTAATTCCTGCACTCGTTATCCTGTTTTGATACTTCTTTAGCCAAAAGAGCCATCGTACCTTTTGAGATCCCCTAAAAACAAGGGGTTTTACGGTGCTTTGGTTAAAATCACATAACTGCTAGTACAGTTTAGGAGTGTTTTTATCGTTTTCTTTTTTTGATAATGCTGTAATTACATTAGAGATAGCAAAGGAGAGAAAATGCGTACTCAAGTAGCCATTATTGGCGCCGGCCCTTCAGGATTATTACTAGGTCAGATCCTGGCTAAAAATGGTATTGATAATATCATCCTGGAGCGCCAGACAGGTGAATATGTTCTTGGCCGCATCCGTGCCGGTGTACTTGAAAGTGTCACTGTTGACGGCCTTGAACGTGCCGGTGTTACCGACAACCTTAAAAAGCATGGCCTGGTTCATGACGGTTGCGAACTGGTATTTAACGGCAAACGTCATCGTATTGATTTTAAAGAGCTGGTCAACCGCAATGTCGTCGTCTACGGCCAAACCGAAGTTACCCGTGACCTGATGGAAGCCCGTGCCGCCCTGGGTGCCACTACCATCTATGAAGCCAGTGACGTCAAACTTCATGATGTCAATACCGGCCATCCTTATGTCACCTACACCAAGAACGGCCAGGAACAGCGCCTTGACTGTGATTTTATTGCCGGTTGTGACGGTTTCCATGGCGTATCACGCCCTACTATTCCGGCAGACATTCTGAAAGAATATGAGCGTGTTTATCCATTTGGCTGGTTGGGGTTAATGTCGGATACGCCACCTGTAGCCGAAGAGCTGATTTATGCCAAGCACGAGCGCGGCTTTGTATTGTGCAGCCAACGCTCCAAAACCCGCAGCCGCTATTACCTGCAAGTACCCCTTACCGATAAGATTGAAGACTGGAGCGATGAACGGTTCTGGGACGAGCTTAAAGCCCGCTTATACCCTGAAGCAGCCGCCAATCTGGTTACCGGCCCAAGCCTTGAAAAAAGCATTGCTCCATTACGCAGTTTCGTAACCGAACCCATGCGTTACGGCAAACTGTTCCTGGCCGGTGATGCTGCCCATATTGTGCCGCCTACCGGGGCAAAAGGCCTGAATCTGGCCGCCAGCGATGTACTGTATTTATCAGATGCCTTAATCGAGTATTACCAGCAAAACAGCGAAGCAGGCATTGATACCTATTCAGAACGTTGCCTGAAACGTATCTGGGGAGCCGAACGTTTTTCATGGTACATGACAAAAATGCTGCACACTTTTGAAGACCTTGATGACTGGGACAGGAAAATGCAGGAAACAGAGTTCAATCTGTTATTGAATTCTGAATACGGCGCCAAGCTATTGGCAGAAAACTATGTAGGGTTACCCTATTAAGCAACGCTTTTAACAAAGCTTAAAACCGGTTCTGAATACAGGCGATCCAGAACCGGTTTTACAAGTCATTATTTTTAAGCAAGATAACAATAACGGCATTCCAGGCAATGCACTGTCACCAACAATGCCGGAATTACCAAGATCCTTCCTGACAAGATTCTTTTCTTACTCTTCAAAAGCCTCTGTATCAATCTCGGCCAGTGTCGCCTTGGGATAACGATTACCGGCAATCGTATCCTGATTAATCAACTGCCCCGCTTTTTCAAGAATAACCGGATCAATTTCTAACGAAACCGCCTGAATATTTTCAAGCAAATGGACCAGACTGGTCGTACCGGGAATCGGGATCAACCGAGGGTCCTGTTCCAGTAGCCAAACCAGTGCCAATTGAGCCGGTGTGCATCCGGCCTGTTGTGCCAAGGCCGCATAATCTGCCAATACACGTAAATTTCTGGCATAGTTTTCAGTGCTGAAACGTGGCATATTAAGACGGATATCATTGGCAGGCAAAACTGAAACATCATGCAGTTTATTACCCAGGAACCCTCTGGCCAACGGGCTGAATGCCACTAAATTGGCTCCGATCTCACGGCAGGCCTGCAGTGCCCCCAACTCTGGGTTGCGTGACCATAATGAGTATTCATTTTGAACGGCCGTTACCGGATGTACCTGATGGGCCTTTTTAATGGTTTGTGCCGACACTTCCGATAAACCGATAAACCGGATTTTACCCTGGGCCACTAAATCGGCAAGCGCACCGACACTCTCTTCAATCGGCACGCTTTTATCCCAGCGATGCAAGTAATACAGGTCAATCACATCGGTTTGCAATCGCCTTAATGATTCATCACATTGACGCTTGATGGTTTCTGGCCGGCCGTCTATCACCCGTTTACCATTCACGCCACCCATACCGCATTTACTGGCCAGAAAAATCTGCTGTCGATAGGCATTAAGTACCGAACCGACCAAGGTTTCATTCTTGCCAAAACCATATAGCGTAGCGGTATCAAAATGGTTAATACCTGATTCAAGTGCCTTAAGCAATAAAGCCTTACCGTCTTCTTCGCTGGGTGGCATGCCATAGGCATGACTTAAATTCATGCATCCTAAACCAACCGGAAAAACCGGCTGCCCGCCAATACTACGCTGTGCTTTCATATCTATTCCTTTAATTAGCCGTCTCTTATTTATTCATTCTAAAGTGCCAATTGGTCTGGCACGGGCTGATTAAACATTTTGACGAGACGGGCAAGTTGTATATTCAGCCATTCCAAAGGCAACGCTGTCAGACCCAATAGGATTTGAATACCCCCCAGATCATATGAGCGCTTAGAAGCAGCATTGTTACCCTGAATCCTGTTTTAAAAACCTTTTCAGGCAAGTTGTCAAGCAGGCGTGTACCTATATAGGTTCCCACGACACCACTTGCAATCATGGCAATAAGCATGGGTGTCCATTGTGCAAACGCAAACCCCAGGGCACCAAACACCAGAATTTTAAGACCATGCTGAAGCACCATACATACCGAATGCGTTGCAACCAGCGTTTGTTTTGTATAACCTTTGGATGCAATTAATGCCGCCACCATCGGTCCTGCCGCCCCGACAATCATAGAGGCAAAACTGGTTAATGCGCCACCCACAATAAAATACGTTTTACTGATCGAAGAAGCCGGCTTGATTTTGCTGCCGAACACTGACCACAAAATAAATGCAGCCAATAATAATTTGGCGACCGCATCGGGAATATGCAATACAACCGGACCGCCTAAAGCAACACCAATAATACTGCCAATAAAAAACCATAATGCCAACGGCCAGACAATATACTTGAACTGAATAACCGTACGTCCTAAATTGGACCCCAACTGAACAATCGCATGCACCGGCAGTACACTGGCAACCGGCATGCCAGTACCCATAATAGCCAGCAAGGCAACACCACCGCCCAAGCCCATGGCCGCCGTCAAGGCCGAAGTAAAAAAACTGGCAAAAACAAGAAGAACGGCAAATGCCTTGCTTATATCATCAGGAAAAAAAAACCATTCAATCATATACTATTTTAACTCTTTGATTTAGATCGACACATAGCGGCACTTGCCCCTGCAATCGTGCGTCCGTAGCGGACATAATAAAAAAAACGGTTTATCCGAACAAGACAAACCGTTTTAAATTAGAAATAAATTACCGTATTATTCACATTGACATGAACACAATTAAGCAAAATTACAACGGATATTGCCTTGCTTCTGTCTGAATCGTAATCCAGCGCAGGTCGGTAAACTCGTTAATGGCACCTTTGCCACCAAAACGGCCATAACCGCTTTGCTTCACGCCACCAAATGGCATTTGCGCCTCATCATGGACTGTTGGCCCATTGATATGGCAAATGCCGCTTTCAATCTGCTTGGCTGTTTTCAACGCGCGGTTGATGTTCTGGCTGAATACAGCCGATGCCAGACCATAATCGCTATCGTTGGCAACAGCAATAGCCTCTTCGTCGGTCGCAAAGGTTTTAACGGTTGTGACCGGCCCGAATGACTCTTCTGAATACAGTCTCATTTCAGGTGTGACACCCACCACCAGCACGGGCTTCATTAAAGCACCTTGGGTTTCCAGCGGTACGGGCAGAACAGCCCCCTTGGCAACGGCATCTTCCACCATTCCTTTAATACGCCCGGCAGAACCTGCGCTTTCCAGATAACCCAAAGTATTGCTTGCGTCTTCGGGCGTACCGGTTTTAATCGTTTTGATTTTGGCGGTCAGTTTTTCAATGAAAGCATCGGCAATGGTATCCTGCACCAAGACACGTTCGGTAGACATGCAAATCTGGCCCTGATTGAAATAGGCGCCAAACGCAATAGCAGCTACCGCCTGGTCAAGATCGGCATCATCATACACAATAACAGGCGCTTTGCCACCCAGCTCAAGCAAAGCGGGTTTCAAGTACTTACCTGCTGTAGTAGCGATAATTTTACCCACCTTGGTAGAACCGGTAAAATTAATTCGTTTAACGGCCGGATGGGCAATTAACTGTTCCACAACGGCACCGGCATCTTCAGGAGCATTACTGATAACGTTTACCACCCCGTCACCCAGACCCGCATCGGTAAGCACTTTACCGATCAGCGCGTGGGTAGCCGGGCATAACTCTGATGATTTCAGAATAACCGTATTACCGCACGCCAGTGGCAATGCAATAGAGCGAGTAGCCAGAATAACCGGTGCATTCCATGGTGCGATACCAACGATTACACCACATGGAACACGGACAGCCATGGCCAGATTGCCAGGCACGTCGGAAGGAATGACTGACCCCTCGAGCTGAGTCGTCATTGCCGCTGCTTCACGCAGGATATTGGCTGACAGATGAACATTGAAATAATACCAGGAGTCTGTAGAACCGGTTTCCGTACGAACCGTTGATACAAACTCTTCAGCCCGCTGATCCATTAAATCAGCGGCCTTGAGCAAACGTTGACGACGCTCACTGGGACTCAAGGCAGACCAGACAGGGAATGCATTGGCGGCGGCTTCGATTGCTGCCTGTACATCAGCAGACTGGGCGGCAGCCGCAGTGGTAGCCACCTGATTGTTTACCGGGTTAATCCGGGTAAACGTTTTTTTGCCGGTTGCGTCCTGTAATTTGCCATTGATTAACAATTGTGCTGTATTCATTTATTTATCCTTTAGTCAACTACAGGTTGTTCTCAAGATCAATACCGCATTTTCCAGGAGCCAGAATATTGTTCGGGTCAAGGGCGCGTTTCAGGGTATGCTCAAGCCTGCGTTTGACGGGACCATAACTTTGTGCAACACGCTCCTGGAAGCGGGTATTTACACGATAAACGGCATAGCCTTCTTTTTCGAACTCATCAAGCAGTTCATTAAAGCAAGCGTCGGCACGTTTCATTTCGTCTGGGTCAGCACGATTGTATACAAGATCAATTACGTGGTGCATATCACGCCAGCCAACAATGAACTCACCCACGTAGTCAAGGCCGTGCTTGTTGATAATGGTTTTCGCCAGTGTTTTCTGTTTGTCACATTCGCTGCCACGAGCCTGGCTGACGGGTGCGAACCACATGGAACCACCACCTCCACGCCAGTTGTACAAACCAAATTCCTGCAGGTTGGGTACACCTGACATTAACTCGGCACGATATTTGAAAGGCTGGGTATTACCCGCTTCTTCCTGGGTAATCAATTTACCTTTGCCCAGTTTTTTCAGTGCATTGGTAACGATATTCCAGTTGGCATCAACCTGTTCCTGCGTACCGTACAAGGCAGCATAAACGTTCCAGGCACCCAGTTTTTTATCTTTCTGGATTTGTTTCAGGATAGCATCTGAGGTTGCCCCTGGCTCTGTTGTATATTGAACGCGGCGGGTATCGCAAGTGGCGGCTTCCCACAAAACATTGGCAATAACCACCGAGTTTGGAATAACCTGGTTAATACGCAGCGGACGAATGAACTCCACGATTTCAGAAATATCAGAATCTTCTTCAAACTGGATTTCGAAAGGCTTGAATACAGGCGGGCGTGGCATTAGCCAGATACCCATTTTTGTACAAATGCCGTAATTAGACTGGGTGAACATCCCATCGAGGGTAGGACCGTACCCCCACTTAAACACCTGCCATGCCTTATCGCCTTTAACGCCACCCATACCAGTACGGTATACATCACCGTTAGCCAGCACCACTTCCATGCCACACTGCATCATGAAGTGCTCACCGTAGGGTGTGTAGCCAACGCCACGATCGATCGTGTTACCCAATGGGCCTGCGATGGCTGAAGGAGCTGAAAAAGACAGCATTAAAGGAATATTGTTGTCTGCAAGGTAATCATACAGTTGCTGGTATGTGACGCCAGGCTCTACCAGGGCAGTACACAACTCAGGGTCAACGTGAATGATTTTATTCATTTTTTTCAGGTCAAGAATAACCTGGCCACGCATCACGGGTGCCGAACTACCATAACCGAAGTTTCGACCGGTAGAGACAGTCCAGACGGGAATTTTATGCTCATTACAAATTTTAACAACGCCCTGGATCTGCTCTACCGTTGTTGCCGTAACGGCTGCTGATGGTGCATGTGCGGTATTTTCAACCGACATCATGATTTTTTCGTAAGGAACCAGCTGTTCATGTTCTACCAGAACGTTTTCATCACCCAATAAGGCACGGAATTTTTGTACCGCTTTTTCAAATTCAGATAATTCAACGCCGCGAGGCAAAATCGAGTTTGTTTTTTCAGACATTTCTATTGTCTCCTTCAAGTCTCAATTGAGAATGAAACAAAATGGCCGCTGTCAGGCGACACAGAGTTATTTTTCAATGGCAATGCCGGCTCAGAAAAAAAGCCATTCGGGACAGCCAGTGAATAGCCCAACTCAGCCATCCACTGATGTGTGCCGGCCTGCCTGTTACCTGGCATTTGCAAGCTGATACCTGATGGTACATGCCTGTGCGTTTCATTAAGCATAAAAGCCTGGCCACACTGCTGTAAATTTTTTGCCAATTGAACAGTACAAGACCGGGTACTATCCACACTTGACACGCCATGAATAGACTGGTGTGTCTCAAGGGTATGGTGTCCAATCCATTTAACACTGGCGCCTGCACTGCGCGCCAAGTCAAGAATAATGACCGCACTGGCATCATCGGTCAAACCAAGAATATGCAGTTTTTTTTGTGATGACAGATGTTTGTTGAAGGCATTGACAAATGCCATCCCCGTGTCGGCTACCAACGTTTTTAATGATTTTCCTGACGCAGCAACACCATCAATAAAAGCCGAACTGGATAAAGCCTCATTAACCAAAACAAACAACTGCCGGTCTGAAGCAGAACCGGTTGCAGCCATAACGGTTTGCGAAATACCTGCTCCGACACCGGCAAAACCACCCAGCGCCATCCCTTTCAGAAGCATACGACGTTTTTCATTCATCACTGCCTCCTAGGGGTTTTTAGTGGCAACGGGTGCTGGCGCATTCTGAATATATTCCGCAAGCAGATCCAGCGTTTCATCGCTTATATATGAAGCCGGAAAGGCCGGCATGGCTAACCATCCTTGACGAACACGCATTTTGGTAAACACGGGTGGTAAGCCACGGCCTTTAATATCCGGGCCAACATTTAGGCCATTCGCATTAGCTTCATGGCAGTGCAAGCAAATTTTCTGATAAACAAATTCAGCGCTGTGCCTGATTGGTTCTTCAGCAGCCATTGCCTGGGCAGATACCGCAACAGCGGAAACAGCCAGGCAGGCTAAAGTCATTTTTTTAAATACGCTCATCAGTTTTAAACCATGCTGATATGATTTATGATGCGAAACGGTGTACTTGCCGTTTGTTGATGGCAATACTTCACACATGAACAGCTCCTCACTTTATTTAAGATGATTCATGACAAATCAAATTTCATACAAGAACTTGATTTCCTGTTTGATGCTGTCTCTGAAAACAAGGTTGCTTATACGCGTTTAGCAGTCACGCCAAGAAATATTTTTATTTATTTTCTTTTACATTTATTCATTACAAATAAAGCAACATGAGCAGACTGAATACCCTGTATTTAATTTTTAAGGTCAAAAAATTAATATAGATCAAACATCATAAACGTCGTATATGTTAACATTTCGTCTTATTTTTTCTTATCTAAATTCAATATATCTGTCATGCATAAAAAGTCTTTTTATAATAAAAAATGCCCCTGCTGGCATTTGGCAGGGGCATGAATAATATAATGCTTTATCAATCAGCCTAACTGTTTTTCAAGCGCAGCCAAGGTACGGTAACATTCAATAACAGATGCCACACTTGAATTAGGCTCACGGCCCTCAACAATAGCAGAAACAAACTCACGATCCTGCAATTCGATACCATTCATGGATACCGCCACCTGAGATACATCAACCGGCTCTTCTTTACCTGTTACCAGGTCATCATAACGGGCAATATACGTGCCGTTATCACAAATATAGCGGAAAAATGTACCAAAAGGACCATCATTGTTAAATGACAGTGACAGGGTACATACTGCGCCGCTATCCGTAAGCAACTGGATTGACATATCCATGGCAATACCCAGGGCTGGGTGTACGGGGCCCTGAACCATATTGGCCTTGACCACTTTTGAACCGGTCTGGTACTGGAACAGGTCAACGGTATGGGCAGCATGGTGCCATAACAAGTGGTCTGTCCATGAACGGGGCTGGCCCAGTGCATTGGTATTGGTACGGCGGAAAAAATAAGTTTGCACATCCATTTGCTGGATATTCAGTTCACCGGCCACAATCTTGTTGTGAATCCACTGATGACTCGGATTAAAGCGACGGGTATGCCCAACCATGGCTACCAGATTCTTCTCTTTTTGCAAACGCAACACTTCTTCAGCGTCAGCCAGATTGTCTGCCAGCGGGATTTCAACCTGTACATGCTTGCCGGCTTTAAGGCAGGCCAGCGTTTGTGAAGCATGCATCTGGGTTGGCGTACACAAAATAACAGCATCTACCCCAGCAGAGGCCAACACCTCATCCAGATTGTCTGAAACATTGGGAATACCGTATTTATCAGCCACTTCCTGGGCTTTTTCCTTGGTACTTGTCACAACATAGGTCACTTCGGCATTGGGAATGTTTTTCAGGCCGTCCAGATGCTTGATACCAAAAGCACCTGCGCCAACCAACGCGATTTTAACTTTTTGCATATTATCTCCGGGGATATATGGTTAAATTATTTCAGGCATTAACTATTAATAAAAACAGTTAATGCCTGTTAACAAGGTACTTGTATCAGTCTTTTGGATTTTCAAGAATTAAATGACCTACCGCTGTGTTTGAAGCGGGTACATGGAAGAAACGGTGCATCACATCAGGTGTTTTACCTTCGTCCATGGCACCCCTTGCTATCAGCCACATTACCAGTTCAATTCCTTCTGACCCGGCTTCACGCACATACTCAATATGTGAGACTTCAGACAAACCGGCAGGGTCATTAATCAGACGATCAAGGAATTTATTATCCCATTCCGCATTAATCAACCCCGCACGCGGCCCCTGCAATTGATGGCTCATGCCACCTGTACCCCAGATCTGTACGTTCAGGTCTTCACCATAAGATTCAACCGCACGCCGGATTGCCTTGCCCAGCTCGTAGCAACGTTTGCCTGATGGCACCGGGTACTGCACAACGTTAACGTGTAGCGGAATAACAGGACATGGCCATGCTTCGGGCTGGCCAAACATTAATGATAAAGGTACGGTCAGGCCGTGATCCACTTCCATTTTATTGCACAGGGTCAAATCAAAATCATCCTGAATGACCGAGTGCGCAATATGCGCCGCCAGGTCTGGATGACCTTGAACAGTTGGCACCGGACGTTTTCCCCAGCCTTCATCACTGGGTTCAAAGGACTCGCCGGTACCCAGCGCAAAGGTAGGAATCAACTCAAGACTGAAGTTATTGGCATGATCGTTATAAACCAGGAAAATCACATCCGGTTTGTTTTCCTTGATCCATTTTTTAGAAAACTCGTAACCGTCAAAGACTTTTTTCCAATACGGTTCTTCCGACTTACCTAAATCAAGTGCCGCACCGATGGCCGGCACATGAGACGTATAAACACTTGCAGTTATTTTTGCCATGTGATGTTTTCCTGATAATTATTTAGATTTCTCGTGCAAATACCGGTTACCTTCCGGTGAACGGCCACCTTTGAGCATCATCTCCCGGTACTCTTCTTCAGTCATACCGGTCATGCTGCCAGCCATTTGCTGGAATGAGAGTCCGTCGGTTGCACCGATTTTAGCCAGAAAATAAATATTACCGCCCAATTCCATACAGCGGTTCAGGTCACGTGACATCACAGCCTGTTTCTGCTCTTCGGTCATTGGCCATTCGTCAAGATAGGCCCGCTCATTAGCCTTGAAGCGCTCCCGGTTTTCCGCTTTCATCAGGGACATGCAAAACTGATTTAAATGATAGCCCTTACGGGATTGCTCTGAATCAAAAATAGTGGTTCCGGGAATATCCTTGTAAGGTTTTTCCAATGCCATATTTATTCTCCTTTTAACGTGACGCCGACTTCTTCGGGCCAGTATAAACGCATGGGATTGTCTACCAATATCTGTTGCTGTTCTTTTTCGGTAGATGCAATCTGCACAATATAATCAACCAGCAAACCATCATCAGGCATATGGTCTTTCAGGTTGGGGTGTGGCCAATCAGTACCAAACAGGACACGATCGGGAAATTTCTGCATTAAACGACGGGCGAATGGAACCACATCGGTATAGGCATTCTGTTCACCATCCAACGCTTTGGGGCCGGTTTTGCTTAAGCGCTCAGGGCAGGACAGTTTTGACCAGATGTTAGGATGTTCTTCCATTAACTTTACAAACAGGCTGAACTCTTCACCATCAACAGGCTTGGCCACATCGGGTCGCCCCATATGATCAACCACAACGGTAGTGGGCAGACCGGTAAAGAAGTCCCACAGTTCCGGCAAATCCTGTGCCTCAAAATACACCACAATGTGCCAGCCCAACGGGGCAATTTTATTGGCCACTTTCAGCAATTCTTCTTTTGGCGTGAAATCAACCAGGCGTTTCACAAAGTTGAAACGCACGCCACGTACGCCAGCCTTGTGCATGGCCTGCAATTCCTCTTCGGAAATATCGGAAGAAACGGTTGCCACACCACGGGCCAGACCGTTGGATGACTCCAACGCATCAACCAGGGCCCGATTGTCCTTGCCATGGCAGGTTGCCTGCACAATCACATTCCGGCTGAAGCCCAAATGGTCACGCAAAGCGAACAATTGCTCTTTGGAAGCATCGCAAGGCGTATATTTACGCTCGGGCGCATAGGGAAACTGCTCGCCGGGTCCAAACACATGGCAATGTGCATCTACCGCACCCGCTGGCAATACAACTTGCGGTTTACTCGGGTTGGCATAAAAAGGCAGCCAACCAGGTGTTACGTCAAATTTCATTATTATTTCAACCCAGCATTAATCAATATATTTCAAACCGGCTTTTTCAAGCGGTTCTCGCATTTTATACATATCCAGGCCCAACACGCCGGACGCCAGTTTTTCACGTTTTTCACCTTCGAAAGACTCGCGTTTTTCGGCTAGAGTGGCCACTTCTTCCGCTTTTTCACGTGGCACCACGACAATGCCATCGGTATCAGCAATAACCACATCACCCGGATTCACCAATGCTCCCGCACAAATAACCGGCACATTCACTGAGCCCAGCGTAGCCTTGATAGTACCTTTTGCATTGATGGCTTTACTGAATACGGGAAAGCCCATTTTTTCAAGCTCATCAACATCCCGAACACCCGCATCAATGATCAGCCCCTTGGCGCCACGCGCCTGAAATGAGGTTGCCAGCAAATCACCAAAAAAGCCGTCAGTGTTATCACTGGTGCAGGCGGCAACGGCCACATCACCAGGTTGCAACTGTTCGGCGGCAACGTGCATCATCCAGTTATCACCGGGATGAAGCAGAATTGTCACTGCCGTGCCGCAGATTTTTGCGCCTGGGTAAATTGGTCTCATATAGGTTTTCATTAGACCAATACGACCCATCGCTTCATGTACTGTTGCAACACCCAAAGCACCCAGTCTGGCAACAACGAGCGGATCGGCACGTTTAATATTACGTTTTACAACACCTAATTGATTTAAAGTGACATCCATTTTTATAACCCTTTAGCCTTTAATTTTTTATCCAAAAGCGGAAAAACCCGTCGTGTATTGGATTCATAAATCTGTTGCTTTTGCTGTGCATCCAGATTACTGTTTTCAATGTATTGTTTGGTATCATCAAAGTAAAATCCGGTGCGCGGATCAATATCACGAACCGCACCAATCATTTCAGAGGCAAACAGAATATTTTTATGTGGGATCACCTTAAGCAGCAAATCAATACCCGGCTGATGATAAACACATGTATCAAAGAAAATATTATTCAGGAAATCGCCTTCCAGGTCCGGTTTTTTAAGCATCATGGCAAGACCCCTGAAACGGCCCCAATGATAAGGAACCGCACCGCCTCCATGAGGAATTAAAAATCGCAGGGTTGGAAAATCTTTAAAAACATCACTGGCCAGACATTGCATAAACGCGGTTGTATCCGCATTCAAATAATGCGCTCCGGTCGTGTGAAAACACGGATTGCAACTGGTACTGACATGCACCATTGCCGGAATATCATATTCCACCATTTTTTCATAAATGGGATACCAATATTTGTCGCTTAATGGTGGTGCGGTCCAATGACCGCCTGAAGGATCCGGGTTTAAATTAATGCCTACATTACCATATTCATTCACGCAGCGCTCAAGCTCGGGGATGCACGTTTCAATAGGTACGCCCGGTGACTGCGGTAACATGGCAACCGGTACAAAACGATCCGGATAAAGTTGCGACACACGGAAACAAAGTTCATTACAAATGGCCGCCCAAGTGGATGACACCTGAAAATCACCAATATGGTGTGCCATAAAGCTGGCACGGGGTGAAAAAAGCGTTATATCGGAACCCCGTTCATTCATGAATTTCAATTGATTTTTTTCAAGTGACTCACGAATCTCATCATCACTGATGTGCAGTTCAGATACCTTGGGCATCAGGGCCGGATTGTTAATGGCAGCAATTTGCTTATTACGCCATGTTTCCAGCGCAGCCGGTGCTGTTGTATAATGACCATGGCAATCAATAATTAAACTCATACTAAACCTTTAAAAAAATTTACACCCTGTATTTACTGAAAAACGCTATCAGACGCGAGTTTCTTCGCCGTTTCTTTATAAATAAGCTGCTTGAGAAGCAAGCAGACAACTGTAATTAGTGCGGGCAAGGCCAACACATAAAAAATAGTATCAATGGTTAAGTTCATGGCAACTAATTGGGCAACCAGAAACGAGCCGGCAATGCCACCAAAACGACCAAGACCCAGCATCCACGAAACACCGGTAGTACGCCCTTGGGTTGGATAAAATTCGGCAGCCAGTGCTGGCAAAGAACTTTGGGCCGTATTCATCACAATACCGGCAAAAATAACTACGGAAATCAGGATGCCCATACCCAGATGAACCGTAAAACCAATGAACGCAACCGAGATGGCAGTTAATAAGCTTAAGAACGCAATCAGCTTGTTTGCATTAAAACGATCCATCAACCAGCCATTGAAAATAGCGCCTAAACCACCAATGGCAAACAAACCAGTCACGATTACGGCCGTACCTTGCGGCATATTAATTTCACGAAACAGAACCGGCATCCAGTTAATGACACCGTAAAAAATAACCAGCCCCATGAAATAGGAAATCCATAACAAAAAGGAGCCTGCTCGATAATGACTGGACAAGACAACCGAAATACCGCCTTTATTTTTATCCAGCGTTACTTTACTTTCAGTCATGACAAAATGATCAGCTTCTGCCGCTGCAGGATTAATTTTGATCAGGATTTTTTTAATGGATGCAGCAGAGCGATTTTTTGCCACCAAATAGCGCACAGATTCAGGCAAAATAAAAATCATCAGAATAACCAGAATTAATGGGCCAATGCCGCCGAAAAGCAGCGTAGAGCGCCAGCCGAAATTAGGAATCAGCCATGCTGCGATAAAACCGCCAATCGCAGCTCCCAAAGGGAATCCACAAAACATGGTGTTCACAATAGTTGCGCGCTTTTGCTCAGGACAGTATTCAGATAATAAAGTGACTGCATTGGGCATAGCCGCGCCCAAGCCCAAACCAGTCATAAAACGCAATATTTCAAGCTCAAGCAACGAGGTGGAAAACGCAGAAATTACCGTACCGATAGAAAAAATGGCCACGGCAACAATTAACACCACCTTGCGGCCAATCTTGTCTGCCAACGGACCAAATGAAATGGCACCAATCGCCAAACCCAGCAAAGCGGCGCTCAACACAGGCGCAAGATCTTTACGTTCTATACCCCACTCTTCTAATAAACTGGGGGCAATATAACCGATAACCGCCGTATCATAGCCATCAAAAAAAGCGACCAGAAAAGTAAACGCAAAGACCAGGAACTGGAATTTTGAAAAGCGGTTATGGTTAAAAAATGTTTGGACATTTATCGTTTTATCTATCATGTTTGTCTCGAAATAAAAAATCTGTATCATTATTGTTGGCTGTTCCGTGCCGTAAATATAGATTCATCTCCTCATTTCTTACTTAAATATGACATGACATAAACAGGCATAAACGACCAATATATATGCAACCCATTATCTTTATAAGCACGATGCTTAAAAAGCCCATAACTTATCTAATAGTTATATCAAAACCGCATAACTTGTTTTTCTTTACACTGCGATTGCTGGCACCACAAACAAACAAACCGGCCTTTTCAAAGCCGGTCATTGACAAATTACACCTAAATTTTTATTTGATTAATGAACGTGCCACTAGTATTTCTCCTTGCATAATAGGCCTTGCCGTACGAAGCAATGCAGCACTTAATACTTGTGTTTTATCCTCAGGATTCAATGTCAGCTCAACTGAAAACTCGCCACTGGGATGTTCTATGGCCAGCAGTTTGCCATCGCTGCCAGCTTCATCAGCCAGCCCTTGGGCAACCGTATCAGGCAATACGCAGGCCGTTGCGACGGTAACCGCCGCCAGCACTCCAATCGCATCATGGCAAACATGTGGAATATAACAGCGGGTATGGATAGCACCACCATGCAATGGCTTATTCAATAAACACATTTTTGGGTAATTCTTATTGCTTACATCTCCCAGCCCCATTTTTTGGGCCGCCTTAAGCCGTAAATCCTCAATAATCGTTTTTAATTGCGTATCCTGGTTTAATTGAGCTACGGGTTCATAGGCAGTACGGCTAACATCCTGAGCACGAACCAGCACCATCGGCATGCCATTATCAATGCAAGTTGCCTGCAAACTGCCAATCCCTTCTATTTCAAAGGTATCAATCAAATTACCTGTCGGCAGTAATGAACCGCACACAGAACCGGCAACATCCAGAAAATTGATTTTCACGGGTGAACTGGTGCCTGGCACACCATCAATACGTGCATTGCCTTCATAGGTAATCTCACCGCCCGGTGTTTGCACCTCAATCTCACTGACCATATTTGTATTCAGCGTCAAAACCCTCACCTTGGTTACATCGCCTTGGGCGGCAATCAGTTTTCTCTCAAGTGCGAATGGAACTACTCCGGCCAGCATATTACCGCAGTTAGGCGTTGTATCAACGGTATCTTTTTCGGGTTGAAGCTGCGCAAACAGAAAGCTTAAGTCTGCCTGACCCGTCGTACATATATCCACAATACCTACTTTACTGGTCAACGAATGTGCACCACCAATACCGTCTATCTGCCGTTTGTCGGGAGAACCTAACGCAGCCAACAGCACTTTATCCCGTTGCACCGTATCTTTGGGTAAATCACCCGCATAAAAAAATGGCCCTTTTGAGGTACCGCCACGCATTAAAATACAAGGAATAGCATATTGACTGGGCATACATTCTCCAGATGTTATTATGATGATAATTGGGCTGTTTTATTAATGGTTTATTATTAGTGAGTAACACGCAATATCAAAGCCGCAATTCAGTCTATTAGATATGTCAAATAAGCATAGTTATGTGCGGGTAAGGACATAATGGAGATCAAGCAACTTAAATATTTTACTCATGTCGCTGAATTAGGCAGCTATACACGTGCCGCCGAAATTATTGATGTAGCGCAACCAGTCTTAAGCAGGCAAATCCGGCAGCTTGAAATTGAGTTACGTCAAAATTTGCTGATCCGGCATGGTCGCGGTGTCGTATTAACCGATGCCGGAAAAACCCTGCTCAAACACAGCCGCATTATTTTGCAACAGCTCGAACAAGCCCATGAAGACCTGAGCCTGTCTGACGGCAAACTTAGCGGACACGTATTTTTAGGGATGCCACCAACCCTGGTCAAGCTAATATCCGTCGATGTTGTCAAGGCTTTTAAACAGCATCTGCCCGATGCCAACCTGACTATTCTTGAAGCACTTACCGTTAATCTGGAAGAAAACATTCATCTTGGGCGAGTAGATATCGCCCTGCTTAACAATCCTACGGCTTCCCCACATATTGAAACCAAATTATTGGCCGAAGAAGAACTCTACTTGATTTGTCATGCCCAAGACCCGATAGCACAAAACAGAAGTTCTGTTTCATTGAAAGAACTGGCAAGTATCCCGCTAATCATGCCAAGCCCGCCCAATACTTTCCGTATGCTGCTGGAACAAGAAATGCTCAAAATAGATTTAAAGCCGCATATTGCATGGGAAATTGACAGCATCGGCATTATTATGAAACTGGTTGCTGAAGGCATGGGCAATGCCATTTTGTCGCGCTTCTCATTAACGCTTGTCAAACATGATGAGCTGTTTAAAGCCATACCCATTACGTCACCCACACTGGTCAACCGACTTTATCTGGGTGTTTCGGCAAAACAGATGCCAACACGTTTGCATCATAAAGTTATTAGTTTACTAACTGAAATATGCGCCCGGCATTTTCCACTGAATACTAACTGAAATATGCACCCGGCCTGTTCCACTGAAAAAGACAAGATGATTCATAAAGTGCATGCACGAGAGAAAATGTGATCAGTATCATGGTCAACACCGCCTCAGTTTGGCTGCCTTGAGCATCGCTTTATTGCAAACAGACAAAACGTCAAATAACCCCATCAGAAAGCAGAAACAATATATGCGTTTTATAAACACACCTTGAAGACCGCCGATTAGTCCTTCAAGATCGTGCCCATTACATTTGATCTGCCCCTCAAACGCATACAGCTGTCTTATTCTACCTCCTTCAAGGCGGAACGGGTCAAGGCCAGTCAACAACCCGGTATTTCACAAGCCGGCCTGGCCCTTTGGTTTAACCAACTGAAAATCGTATTTAACTTGAGGAACAAACCCATTAAAGCTGTTTTTTCATCATCTGGTCAGCGATATACTCTGCCTGCCGGATGGCCAAATTGCTGGAATGATTTCCACTCGTCCTGGATAAAGGTCTCTGTACTCTGCCGGGCGCCCGCCTCAAACAGCACCACCTTGATGCCCTTCTGGCATAGCTCGTTGGCCAGCGTTCCACCGCCGGCGCCCGACCCGATAATGACCACTACACTGTCGTCTTTCTGATTGAATGTTGTCATGTCCTGTCTCCGCTATTCTTTATTTATAAGTCATCCGTGAAAAACCACTGCCTCAGGACGGAACAGGCGGGCTGGCATCCGCCGGCGGATCAGGCAGCCATTTCAGATCATCAAAGCCGTTAGCCAGA
>LFRM01112344.1_pt1 | contig 32055 bp, 28 predicted proteins | sample 618341 | NCBI WGS metagenome assembly LFRM01 (sample SAMN03654438, study PRJNA283298) | anaerobic digester metagenome | isolation source: pool of bioreactors CSTR01a, CSTR02a, and CSTR03a thermophilic anaerobic... | place: Denmark: Kgs. Lyngby | collected 2014-05-21 | reverse complement strand
GTTATATACCTGTTTTTTTAGGTCTTTAAAAATAAAAAGAGTGAACAACGCAAAACGCATGTTTTAAACAAATTTTGACAAGGTTTTTGCTTTGTGCTAAAATAACCTAAAATAATATGTGTAATATGTCAAATACTCAGCAGCAGACTATCTTCAAACCCGGCCGGCAGAATAAAAAGAGAACTGTCTGTGTAGCTTATTGATTTCTGGTTTGTCCGGTATCCTTACGGGGGCTGCCGTGCTCACCTGTCTTATTAATATGCTATATCAGTAGGCCGATAAATATATTAGATTATCTTACTTTATTTGTCTTGTTGGGAGGGCAACTGCAGGTGCGGAGGGTTTCCCTGGATAAAGTCCGGGCCGGGGCGATACTTGCTAAAACGATAATGTCCCTTGATGGAAAAGTATTGCTCGCTGCCGGAATGGAAATTACAGAAGAATACAAAAGGAAACTTCAGGCCAATCGGATTAGTGAAATATACATTGAGGACGAAATATCAAAGGACATACAGGTACCTGAGGTTGTAAGGGAAGAAATTGTTTACGAAGCCAAGCAGATGGTAAAAGCAATGATGACAAAACCGTCCGTAAAAACAAGCATTGACGGGCGGAAGGTCATGGAAATCGTTGATAAGATAATTTCCAGCATACTCGCAAACAAAGACATAATAGCAAATCTTTGCGATATAAGATCCGTAGATGATTATACTTTTTCCCACAGCGTCAACGTATGTATCCTTTCACTGATTATCGGAATCGGCCTTGGTTACAGTGGTGATAGGCTCCGTGAACTCGGTGTTGGTTCAATCCTGCATGATATCGGCAAGGTTATGGTTCCCAATGATATTCTGAAAAAACCATATCAGCTTACTTCGGAAGAATTTGAAGAAATAAAAAAGCATACGTATTACGGGTATGAAATACTTAAAAATACGAGCGGTATTAGCATGACTGCTTCATATATCGCCCTTGAACATCATGAACGCATTGACGGAAGTGGTTATCCGTATCAGCTTAAAGACGACAATATACATAAAGCGGCCAGAATAGTCGCAGTTTCCGATGTCTACGACGCTCTTACGTCTGACAGGATTTACAGGAAAAAGCTGATGCCCCATGAGGTTATTGATTATATTACATCTCTTGGTTCACATCATTTTGATCAGGAAGTCGTCGATGTGTTTATTCGGTTTATTGCGTATTATCCCGTCGGAACGGCCGTAATTCTCAATACCGGAGAAAAAGGATTAGTGTCCAAATACAACAAAAGGTTTCCCACAAGACCAACCGTCAGAGTAGTTATGGGAAAAGATGGGAAAATGCTTTCCAAGCAGAGGGAACTTGATTTGGCTCAAAATCTTCAATGCCGCATAACGGATGTTTGGGACATCTAGCGTCAAGGCTGGTGAGCTTTTTCGTGCTTTGGATATGGAATTTTTATGGAGGGGAAAATGAGATTCAATGGAATTCCGGTAAAGGATTTGAAACAGGATGAAATTATCAACGGCATATATATTCTGCGAAGAAAAGAGTTAAAAGAGGCTTCGAACAGGAAATACTATCTTGATTTAACCTTTTCCGACAACACGGGGGAAATTAACGGTAAGTTATGGGATGCAACCGAGGATATGTTTCTTAATATGCCGTTGAACATGCTTTATTATGTTAATGCAAAAGTAGAATGCTGGAAAGAAAATATGCAGCTTAATATACAGAAAATTCGCGTTGCCGATCCCGAAGATCAAAAGGAAATTGATAAATTTGTACCGTCGGCGCCGATACCTTCCGAGGTCATGTTGAAAGAGATATACTCATATGCGGAAAGGATCCGGAATGACGAAATAAAACGGCTTGTTTTAAAAATGCTAAAGGATAAGGAAGACAGGCTGCTGTATTACCCTGCGGCGCGTTCACTTCACCACTCGATAAGGGGCGGTTTGCTGTACCATATTTACAGGATGCTGCATTTATCGGATAAAATCAGCCAGGTATATGAAAATGTAAATCCGGATTTGTTATATGCCGGAGTGCTGCTGCATGACCTTGCGAAAATAGGTGAACTTGAGTCCAATACGCTTGGTTTTTCCGAATACTCCAAAAAGGGACAGCTTCTCGGCCATTTGATTATGGGAATAAATGAAATTGAGAACGCCGGCAGAAGCCTTGGCATTTCCGAAGAAGTAATCATCATACTGCAGCACATGGTCGCGTCGCATCATTATGAGCCCGAATACGGCAGCCCGAAAAAGCCGTTGATTCTTGAGGCCGAACTGCTGCACTATATTGACATGATTGATGCGCGGGTATATGATTTCGAAAACGCGCTGAAAAATGTTGATAAGGGGAGTTTTTCGGAGCCCGTATGGTCTCTCGACAAGAGGAAATTGTACAACACGGATTTATAAAGCAACGCCGTTGTCGCCGAAAACTTGAGCAACCCAATGTGTTATTGCCTTATTTCCGCGGGTCCTGGCTCGGGTGTTTCGTTTCCTAGGGCGACAAAGCACCTACCGACAGCACGCTTCCGTTCCTATACTGTAATCACACAGCGGTCTCCATATCCCGGGTCGCTCAATAGCCCGCTCCACAGTTGCCTATAGGCAGAAGGGCTTTGGAGCATGTCGCCTGTCGTCACCGAAATCATCCGAGCCACCCGCTGTGTTATTGCGTTATTTCCGCGGGTCCTGGTACGGACGTTTGCAAATTTACGGAAAATAATGCGTATAATAACCTGAAAAAAGGAGAGAAAGCAGTTGCTTTCTCTCCTTTTTTACAATTTGTTCATATTTTGTTCAAAAGAATGCTACATAATAAGATAGTCAGATAAGTCCCATTTTTACGTGCATTTCAATTAATAGTCACTAAAAATTTTGTGACAGATAGGAGGAATATGATGATAGAGATTCAAAACCTCACAAAGCATTACGGCGAAATCAGAGCTGTTGAGGACGTGAGTTTTACCGTCGAAAAGGGAGAAATCCTTGGTTTCCTCGGACCGAACGGGGCTGGGAAAACCACCACTATGAACATTGTTACGGGATATATCCCATCTACGTCCGGCACCGTCAGAGTAAGCGGCTATGATATTATGGATCATCCGCGCGAAGTAAAAAAGAGAATCGGTTATATGCCGGAACATCCTCCCTTATACCTTGATATGACGGTAAAAGACTATCTCGATTTTTCAGCTTCATTGAAAGAAGTAGACAAAAAAATATGGAAAAGCCAGAAAAATGACATTATGGAGCTGGTTAAAATCACGCATGTCCAACACCGTTTAATCAGAAACCTTTCAAAGGGTTACAGGCAGAGAGTCGGCCTGGCCCAAGCTCTTGTGGGCGCCCCGGAAGTGCTGATACTGGATGAGCCTACGGTGGGTCTTGACCCGAAACAAATTATCGAAATCAGGAAACTTATAAAGGCATTGGGAAAGACTCATACAATTATACTCAGTTCGCATATTCTGCCCGAGGTCAGCGCGGTATGCGAACGTGTCGTTATTATCAATAAAGGTAAAATTGTTGCGGAAGATACGCCCGAACAGCTTTCAAAGAATCTTGTCGATTATTCGAAATTTACAATAACGATAGCCGGGCCCGACAAGAAGGTTAAAGAATTGCTTCAGCAGGTTTACGGCATTATTGACATTGAAGTTCAGAACAAGAGCAGGGATAACGAATTCAGTTATATAATTGAAGCCGATAAGGAAATTGATGTCAGGAAACCGGTTTTCCACAAGCTGGCTGAATATGGTTACCCGATTCTTGAACTGAAGTCGCTTTCTATGTCCCTTGAAGATATATTCCTGCAGTTAACAACCGAGGAAAAGGAGGTAAACTGATATGTGGGCTATATGGAAACGTGAAGTACAGGCCTATTTTTACCAGCCTATAGCATATGTGCTTATAAGCTTGTCATTTCTTGTTTTATCAATATATTACACATTCGGCACGATAGCGGGCAGGTATGCTGAGATGAACACCCTGCTCGGCAACACTATATTCCTTTTGACATTTATAATTCCTATTCTGACAATGAGAATATTGACCGAAGACCGGAAGAGCGGTACGGAAGTGATGCTGGTTACGTCCCCTGTCGAGGTTTATGAAATAGTTATAGGGAAATATCTTGCGTCGCTGACTGTTTTTCTTGTTATCTATGTATTAACGTTTACTTACCCGATTGTTATAGCTGCACTGGGTGGTAAAATGGAAATACCTATGCTGTTGGGGGGATATCTTGCTTTTCTTCTTATCGGCATGTCTTTTATCGCGGTGGGTGTTTTCGCTTCATCATTAACCGAGAACCAGATTGTTGCGGCAATTATCGGGTTTGTTATACTGCTTGTAATACACCTCGTCGATCCAATCGCAAGTTATGTAGGAGGGGTTCTCGCGAATATTCTCGGAATTTTTTCTCTGCTGTCACGGTATGAGGATTTGAATTCCGGAATTCTTGACATAACCTCGATAATTTATTATCTGAGCTTTACCGCGGTGTTTCTTTTCCTAACAACAAGAGTGATTGATAAAAGACGCTGGAGTCAGGGGTGATTAATATGAAAAAAATAGATTTTAAAGAAATTTTAAATAAAAGAAGCCTGCGCTTCGGTTCATATTCCTTTATTCTTACGGCGATTGTAATAGCTGCGGCTATTTTGCTTAATACCATTGTAAGCGGGACGAAATTAAGGGATAAGCTTAAAATTGACCTTACAAGCAATAAGCTTTACAGTATCGGCGAAACAACCGCTGAAGTACTGAGGGAGCTTGATACTGAAGTTGAAATAATCGGCCTGTTCGACGAGAAAACGATGGAGTCTACACAATACGGCCAGGTAATTGAATTTATCAAACAGTATGAAAACAAAAGCAGCAAGATTAAGATAAAATATGTAGATCCTGCGAAAAATCCGGCGTATATACAAAATGAACTCGATCCCCAGGGCGTGCTCGGCGTGTCGAATTATGATTTTGTCGTGAGAAGCGGCAAAAGAGCAAAGGTATTGTCATCGTCGGACATCTTTGAATATACTTTTGACTCCCAGACATATACCGGTTACTACCTTACGGGATTAAACGCCGAATATGCTTTTACGGGTGCAATCCGCTATGTTACTTCTGACGATATTCCTGTAATATATTTTACCGAAGGACACGGTGAAGGCGATCCGGACAATGATTTCAGCGATTTAAAATCGGATTTGGAATTGAACGGATATGAAATAAAAAAGATATACCTTGCGGCAGTGGAAGCCGTCCCGGAAGACGCGTCACTTGTTATTTTCGCGAATCCCTTGCAGGACTTGACGATTGATGAAAAGGAGAAACTAACGGTATACTCGGAAAACGGAGGCAGCACGGTATTCCTGTTCGATCCTCCCCAAAGTAATGTTAAGTTTGCAAATTTTGAAGATTTCCTGTCCGAATACAATATTGCGTTGGGATATGATGTTATATTCGAGTTGGCGGAAAACAGGTCATACTTCGGCCAGCCGTATTATTTTATTCCGACTGTGGAGGACAACAGCATTAATGCGCCTCTTGATCCGGGCAAACTGACAATAAGCATATTTAACGCCAGAAGCATTGATATCCTGATAAATGAAAAAGAATGGATAAAACCGCAGGTGCTTCTTTCAACTTCTACCCAAGCAATCGGGAAGTCTCTTGAAGGAGAAAGCGAAGATAAGCAGGGGCCGTTGAATGTCGGCGTTGCGGTAGAACATGCCGGACGTCTTAAAAAAAGCTGGACTATTGTTTTTGGTAATGCCAACTTCGTTTCCGATAAAACAGCGGATACTACGGGCAACGGCAAGAAATTACTGATTAACGGGATAAACAAAATTCTCGAGAAAGAAGCTGATGTTTATATCCCGGTTAAAAAATACACTACTCCGCGGATTCCGACTATAACAAATCAGATAATTGTAGTACTTGGGATAGTTCTTATAATAGTTGTACCTCTCCTTATAATCGGCATAGGAGTATTTGTATGGTTAAGGAGGCGTCATCTGTGAGAAATTTTAAGAAGCTTATAATCCCGACAATAGTGCTTGTTGTTCTTGTCGCCGCGTATTTTATTATCGATAACCTGCCTGAAAAAAAAGATGAAACCGATAAGACGGACGACAGCATTGAAATCTTTAATTTTAAAAAGGATGATTTGGTCGAGATAAAAATTGAACGCGGAGACGAAATGCTTTGGTTCCGCTATGTCACAATACAGATTGAGGAGGAAGAGGTAAAATCAGACGGAACTGTTGAGAAGAAGACGGTTGATCGAAAGTTATGGGAAGCGGTCGAACCTGAAGACATGAGGACGAATTCGAGTTCGATTGACACTATCGCGTGGAATGCTAACACGCTGAAAGCGAAAAAGATAATAGAAGAAAACCCGTCCGACCTTTCGATATACGGTCTCGACAGCCCGGTTAAACTTACGTTTATATTGACGGACGGCACACAAAACGTACTTTTTGTCGGAAACGAAGTACCGACAGGAGGCTCGTATTATGCCCGGAAGGAAGGCGATCCTGCCGTATACACAATCGGAAGTTACGAAGCTGAAAAATTATTGCAAACAAAGCTTGACCTGATAGAAAAGGAATTATATGATGAGCCGTATGTGCCGGAGGATTTCACCGCGTTAAGCTATGAAAGAAAAGGAGCGAAGGTTTTTGATGCGACTTCGGACGGCCAGGGAAACTGGTTCCTTTCATATCCGATTGAAACGGAGGCAAACTTCTCAAGCATTTATACTATACTTGAGAATATTGGCGAATTAACCGCGTTTGAGTATATTGATGAGAATGTTGAAGATCTTGGTAAATACGGACTTAAAAACCCGTCATATGTATTAACCTACACGGCGAAAGAAAACACCTATAAGCTGTCGTTGGGGAGCAAGACCGAGAAAGGGTATTTCTACGCGATTATGAACGATGAAAACCTTGTATTCACGATCCCCGGGAGCACTTTCCCGTTCCTTGATAAACCGATTGAAGAAATTGTTACTTCTTTCGTACATTTGCAGAATATCAATGATGTTGCCGAAATGCGGGTAGAGATCGACGGCAGGACAGATATTTCCAAAATAAATGTTGATAAGGAAGATGACGAAAAAAGCACTTATGAGTTTAACGGGATACTGCTGACGGGAGAAAAGGATGAGGAGTATATAAGCGCATTTAAGAAGTATTACCAGGGAGCGATAGGCATTCTTGTAAACAAAGTAGCTCTTGATGTCGAACCTGTTCTCGAGAATCCTGAAGTAACAATAACCTATACACTTCACAGCGGCGAAAAGATTGTCGTTGAGCTTGTTCCGTCGCCCGATAACGTTCATTATTATGCTTTTAAGAACGGAAAATATACGGGAACAATGGTAAGGAAAAAGCAACTGGATGACGAGGACAGAAACGGTTTGCGCGTAGTCTATAACAAGCTTATTGAAAAACTTAAGGAAAGAGATGAAAGCTAGCTAAAACGGGATAAAGCTAATAACGCTGTTGCTGTGATACTGCCGTGCTGGAACAAGCGGCAGTATCTTTTTATTTTTGTTCATTGTATACAATATAACAATATCTTTTATTGTAAATATTGGCTAGATTTTTTATTTTTAAAATATTGATTTAGCTGTGAATGTTTGTTATAATATTAACGAAGTCAGTTAAATTATTAACGATATTTATATGTTAACTTGGCTGTGACAGGAGGGTTTTATTATGACGTGCAAGTGTGAGAATAACTGCGCGGATCAAAAGGTTCAAGAGCTTATAAAAATAATCGAAAAACACAAGGGTAAAAAGGGAGCTTTAATACCTGTGCTTCATGATGCGCAGAATTTATACGGATATCTCCCGATTCAGGTCCAGAAAATCATATCTGAACAGATGGATATTCCTTTGGCTGAAATATATGGAGTTGTTACTTTCTATACGCAGTTTTCTTTGCAAAAGAAAGGAAAGTACCAAATCCGTGTATGTCTTGGAACAGCTTGCTATGTTAAGGGAGCAGGCAAGATTTATGAAGAACTGAAAAAAGAATTGAATCTGAGCGGGGACGGAACCACGGAAGACGAGCTGTTTTCTTTGGAATCCTGCAGATGCATCGGCGCCTGCGGGCTTGCCCCGGTTATTATGATTAACGACGATGTTTACGGCGAATTGACTCCGGCAGATGTTCCGGAAATCATAAAGAAGTATCGCGACAGGAAATAGAGACAGTGATTTACGGAGCGGCAGAGTGTATTTGGAGGTGTTTTTAATGAAATCCATGGCTGAATTGGAAATAATCAGGCAAAGAGCAATAGATAAACTTAACCTTCATGATAATCCTGACGGGATAAGGGTTGCCGTCGGTATGGCGACCTGCGGAATCGCCGCTGGAGCGGAACCTGTAATGAAGGCGTTTGTGGATGAATTGAAAAAAAGAAATATAAACAATGTACAGGTAACGAAGACAGGCTGTATTGGAGTTTGCAGGCTTGAGCCCATTGTGGACGTCATTAACTCAAAAGGTGAAAAAATAACTTATGTTAATCTTGACGAAAAAAAGGCAAGAAAAATTGTTGTGGAGCATTTGGTAAACGGACGTCCGGTAAGCGAATACACAGTAGCCAAAGCGGAAAATTAGAGGGCTCGGTGGATCCGACGCATATACTGCGCCGGAACCCAAAGCGAAATGGAGGGTCAATATGATGTACAAATCACATGTATTGTTATGCGGAGGCCCGGAATGCACAAAATCCGGGATTGCTGAAATAAATAAACAGTTTGAAAGATTGCTTCGGGAAAAATCATTGGAAAATGATGTGAAAATATTGAAAACCGACTGTTTTGGTTTGTGTGAAAAAGGCCCGATTGTTGTTGTCTATCCTGAAGGAACGATATATTCGGAAGTCACACCCGATGATATAAGGAAAATTGTTGAGGAACATCTTGTTAACGGAAGGATTGTTAAAGAGCTTACTCTTGGCGGAAAGGAAGCAAAAGAAGCGCTGAAAGGTCTCGAAGAGGTTCCTTTTTTCAAGCGCCAGCTTAGGATAGCGCTGAGAAACTGTGGAGTTATCAATCCTGAAAGCATAGATGAATATATCGCAAAGGACGGCTATAAGGCGTTAGGAAAAGCTTTAACAGAAATGACTCCCGAACAGGTAATAGATACGATAAAAAAATCCGGCCTGAGAGGAAGAGGCGGCGCAGGTTTCCCGACAGGTTTGAAGTGGGAATTTGCTGCAAAAGCTCAGTCCGATCAAAAATATGTTTGCTGTAATGCGGATGAGGGAGACCCCGGGGCATTCATGGACAGGAGCATTCTTGAAGGGGATCCCCATTCCGTTATTGAAGCTATGGCAATTGCGGGATATGCCATCGGCGCGGATCAGGGATATATTTATGTACGTGCCGAATACCCGATTGCCGTGTCAAGGCTGAACGCCGCTATTGATCAGGCAAGAAACTATGGGCTGCTTGGGAAAAATATATTCGGTTCAGGTTTTAACTTTGATTTGGAACTGCGCCTTGGCGCGGGTGCGTTTGTATGCGGCGAAGAAACCGCGTTGATGACTTCAATAGAAGGAAAAAGGGGAGAGCCAAGGCCGCGTCCTCCGTTCCCGGCAAACAAAGGGCTTTGGCAGAAACCGACGATATTGAATAATGTTGAAACCTATGCTAATGTGCCGGTAATAATTTTAAACGGACCGGAATGGTTTTCCGGTATCGGAACTGAAAAAAGCAAAGGTACGAAAGTTTTCGCCGTCGGCGGTAAGATAAATAATACAGGGCTTGTCGAAATACCGATGGGAACTACGCTTCGCGAAGTTATTTACGACATTGGCGGAGGGATTCCGAACGGCAAGAATTTTAAAGCGGCGCAGACCGGCGGTCCGTCGGGAGGATGCATTCCGGCAATCCATATAGATACACCGATAGACTACGATACATTACTGGCTCTCGGTTCAATGATGGGTTCCGGCGGACTTATCGTCATGGATGAAGATACATGCATGGTGGACATAGCGAAGTTCTTCCTTGAATTTACAGTGGACGAATCTTGCGGCAAGTGCCCTCCATGCCGTGTAGGCACAAAAAGGATGCTTGAAATCCTTGAAAAGATTACCGATGGAAAAGGCGAGGAAGGCGATATAGAAAAGCTGGAAACGCTTGCGAAGAATATAAGCATTTCCGCGCTTTGCGGTCTCGGACAAACGGCGCCGAACCCGGTACTGAGCACTTTAAGGTATTTTCGTGACGAATATGAAGCACATATCCGCGAAAAAAGATGTCCCGCGGGCGTGTGCAAAGCCTTGTTGAGATATGTAATTGAAGCGGACAAGTGTAAGGGATGCGGTTTGTGTGCAAGAAATTGTCCCGTTAACGCTATTTCGGGCGAGTTGAAAAAACCGTATACGATTAACAGTGATATATGTATTAAATGCGGCGCTTGCATGGAAGTATGCAAATTCGGCGCTGTCAGCAAAAAGGCATAAGGAAGGGAGTGAGCGCAATGAGTAAAATGGTAACATTAACAATAGACGGTATCGAAGTTAAAGTACCTGAGGGTTCAACAATCCTTGAGGCTGCCAAACAGGCGAATATAAAAATACCTACCCTTTGTTACTTAAAGGGTATTAATGAAATCGGCGCGTGCAGGATATGTGTCGTGGACGTCGGTGTAAAAAATCTTCAGGCTGCCTGTGTTTACCCTGTCGCAGAAGGAATGAAAGTTATAACAAATTCTCCGAAGGTACGCGAAGCAAGGAGGGTAACGCTTGAGCTGATTCTTTCGAACCACGACAGGAAGTGTCTTACCTGTGTGCGTAATGAAAACTGTGAGCTTCAGGGGCTCGCGAAGGATTTGCAGGTTGATGACATTCGTTTTGAAGGAAAAACAAATGAATATTCAGTAGATGACTTTTCAGATTCCGTTGTAAGGGATCCTAACAAATGCATACTTTGCCGCCGCTGCGTAAGCGTATGTAAGAATACGCAGACAGTTTCGGCAATTGAAACGAATGAAAGAGGATTTGACACAATTGTTGCTTCTCCCTTTGATATGTCATTAAAGGACACTCCCTGCGTGAACTGCGGGCAGTGCATTAATGTATGCCCGGTCGGAGCGCTACGTGAAAAGGATAATATCGATAGAGTCTGGGAAGCGCTGGCTGACTCCAACCTTCATGTGGTTGTCCAAACGGCCCCGGCTGTCAGAGTAGCAATAGGTGAAGAATTCGGGCTTCCGATAGGCACCCGCTGTACCGGTAAAATGGTTGCGGCGTTAAAACGCCTTGGTTTTGACAAGGTGTTTGATACGAATACGGGCGCGGATCTTACGATAATGGAGGAAGGCACAGAGCTCATTGAAAGGATTAAAAACGGCGGGAAACTGCCTTTGATAACCTCCTGCAGTCCCGGCTGGATAAAATTCATAGAGCACAATTATCCTGATTTACTCGATCATCTTTCTACGTGCAAATCGCCGCAGATTATGCTCGGAGCGATAATTAAGACTTATTACGCAAAGAAGATGGGAATCGATCCTGCCAAGATATTTGTAGTTTCTGTTATGCCGTGTACGGCAAAGAAGTTCGAAGTCAAGCGGCCGGAGCTTGCGGCAACCGGTTATCCCGATGTCGATGTGTCGATTACGACAAGAGAAGCAGCGCGGATGATCAAAGAGGCAGGCATAGACTTTAACAGTCTTCCCGATGAGCATTTTGACGATCCGATGGGAGACGCTACAGGCGCCGCTGTGATATTTGGCGCAACAGGTGGTGTTATGGAAGCGGCGTTAAGGACAGTTGTCGATTTATTGACAGGCAAGGATAATGAAGATATAGATTATAAAGCTGTCCGCGGTCTTGACGGAATAAAAGTCGCGGAAGTGAAGGCAGGGGATTTGACGCTGCGCGCGGCTGTCGCCCACGGTCTTGCCAATGCGAGAAAGATTATGGATCAAATTCGCGAGGGCAAAGCGGATTACCACTTTGTCGAGATAATGGCATGTCCCGGAGGATGCATTAACGGCGGAGGACAGCCTATTCAGCCTGCCAAGGTCAGAAACGAGATTGACATTTGCGCCGAAAGAGCAAAAGCGATATATACTGAAGACGAAAACATTCAGATAAGGAAGTCTCATAAAAACGAGAAGATAAAGAAGCTGTATGAAGAGTTCCTGGAAAAACCGGGAAGCCATAAAGCGCATGAGCTTCTGCATACTCATTACCAACAGCGTGAGAATTATCCGGAAGAATGTTGTGGTATAAGCTAGTTATAAAACCCTTCTGTATCGTTCGGGGGCTGAATGTAATATTTAGCCCCTGATATTAATTTCTGTTCTTATTGTTTTAAATTTGTTTTTCTATCCAAAAATATTACCATATGCTAGAATAGAATATGCGGTTTTTATGCCTTTTCACTATTGAAATACCGAAAAACATGCGTCTTAGGGGAGTAATATGAAATTTGATATTATTATTAACCAGGTAATTATTCTGTTCATTATTATGCTTGCGGGTGTAGCTGCCGGAAAAGGCGGAATTATAACTGACGGGGCTGCTAAAAAGCTTTCGGAGCTTCTTTTATATGTTACAAGTCCTATGATGATACTTGGCTCATTTTTCTTTGAGTATTCACGGGAAAAGTTGCTGGATGCCTTGTTGGTGTTTGTGTTAGGTTCACTGTTTTTTATTTTGACAATAATAATATCGAAATTTCTGTTCAACAGATACGATGAAAAGAAAAAACCAATACTCAGGTTTGCAGTGGTTTTTTCAAACTGTGGTTTTGTAGGCCTTCCTATGATGAAGGCGCTGTTTGGAAACGATGGTGTTTTTTATGGTTCATTTTATGTTATTGCCTTTTATATCTTTACATGGACATTTGGAATAACAATGTTCTGTGGACGCAGAGAAGAAAAAAGAACCGTTGAAACACTGAAAAGAGTGCTGCTTAATCCCGCGATAATAGCCGTATATGTTGGAATTGTGATATTTCTTCTAAGGATTCCGGTACCTTATGCGGTAAAAGAAGCGGTAAACCATATAGGAAATATGACGCTGCCTCTGTCAATGCTTATAATTGGCTCATTAATCAGTACGGCGAAATTTAAGACCCTGTTTAATGATTTCAAAGTATATTATATTTCGTTTATCAGGTTAATTGCAGTTCCATTGCTTGCCTATTTTCTGTTAAGTTTTACGGGTTTGCCCGAGATGCCGGTGTCTATTGTTGTTACTGCGTTGGCGATGCCTGTAGCCGCAAATATGACAATATTTTCGAGCTTGTTTGACAGGGATGCCGTATTCGCATCAAAGGCAGTTACTTTTTCAACTATGCTTTCAATTATTACGGTCCCGTTGATTGTATCGCTGCTCTAATTGCTTTTGATTTCCCCGTCTATAACAGGCGATACTTTTAAAAGGACAGGGGCTGTAATAACCGCTATGATTATTCCCGCTGAAAGCTGCAATAGATTCATCGGAATGCTGAATATCGGGGAAATCGCGTTTCCGTACAGGATGTATTCGGTAAAATAGTACCCGATAATCATCCAGCTTCCGCAGCTTATCATACCCAAAAATATCCTGGGGTAAAAAAGCGGCATATTCCTTTTTTTCACGATCCAGTAGACAAGTGTGCTGAAAATCAGAATAAATATCAACATTGCCGCAGTAAGATGCCGCTGCAGTTCGGACGCTGTTTTTAACATCGCTTCAGGTTCCGTATTAAGAGCGTCGGCGAGATCAGCAGTTGAATAACGTACGCTTTTTGCAACCATGCTCTTTAAAACGGTTGTAAACCCAACCCAAACGGTTAGTATTGCGGAAGAAAAAATTATTGTATTTTTTTGTGAACGCTGTTTTATAGTAAATCCCATTATTATTGCCATCACAGACTTTATTATCAGGGTAGGCAATGCCCACTGCGCGTAAGGGGACAAAAGATCGGAAAGCATTGAGCCTGCTCCCGATGCGAAAGCCCCGTAAAACGGACCAAGAAGCATAACCGATAAAAAAATAAAAGCATCTCCGAAATGAATATATCCACCGCTGGCAATAGGAATCTTTATTATGCTGGTGGCGATAAACACAAGCGCTGCCATCAAACCTGTCATTATTATTTTTATAAGGCTTTCTTTTCTTTTCATACGTATCGCTCCCATCCATGCCAATTTCGGATTTATATGGCTCAGCATGCAAGACCATTTTGCTTAGGGATTTTTTCACGGTATTAGTATGTTAAAATATATCACATAACCGCCCGCTTTGAAAGTGACAGTTAATACAAATGCGCTCAATTAATTAAGAAAATATTACTGCAATATTGATAGAAACCGTATTGTAACTTAAACGTCGTTATTTCCTCTTAATTTGCGTGATTTTTCGTTTTTTGTTATAATAATAAAATACTTATCCTATCAACTTAGTTGTTGCAGGCTGAATCATGGTTATACACGTTTCTTTTATGTGTTTATGCGGCTTTCCGTGCTTTATTGCTGCTTAGCGGCATTTCTTTAATATCGTGTATCTTTTTATGGAGGTCGTTAATTATATTTCTTAACCGGATTATATATCCGGTGTACTAATTATATTCTTTATTGGAAAGCGAGGTTGAGAGATGACTGAAGCGAACGGTATGGTTTCGAAAGATCGTTTCGAGGTGCTGAAAAATGAAATTTTAGATTATGAAACGGCAAAAAAAGTATTCTAACGGGTATTGAGGACTATGAAAGGATTAAATACCTTAAAAAACGCATATTGGAGCACCTGAATGCTTCCGAGAGGGACTACGATGACTACAGGTGGCAGATGAAGAACCGCTTTACCGGTACAAAAGGGCTCGATGAGCTTATCGGATTATCAGGCGAAGAAATACATCGTGTAAACGATGTGGCGGAAAATTATCGTTTTGCCGTGTCTCCATATTACCTGTCACTTATTGATCCGGAAAACCCCGATTGTCCGGTTAAAAAACAATCAATTCCTTCCATCGCCGAACTTAATAATATAGGCGAACTGGATCCTATGGATGAAAAAGGTCATGCCATTCATGAGATTATTACCAGAAGGTATCCCGACAGATTAATTATTAAAGTGACAAACATATGCGGCATGTTTTGCAGGTTCTGCCAGAGAAGAAGATTGATAGGCGAGTTTGACAAAATTGTGCCGCGGCAAAAAATACAAAAAGCTATTGATTATATAGCCGAAAACAGTGAAATACGAGATGTGCTTATCACGGGCGGAGACGCGTTTATGGTTTCCGATGACATGCTCGACTGGCTGCTGGGAGAGCTTAGAAAAATAAAACATGTGGAGATAATACGTTTGGGTACAAGAACACCCGTTACGCTTCCGCAGAGAGTTACGAAAGAAATCGTAAATATACTTAAAAAGTATCATCCCATATTTGTTAACACACAGTTCAATCATCCGATCGAAGTTACTCCGGAGGCAAAACAGGCATGCGAAATGCTTGCCGACGCCGGAATACCACTGGGCAACCAGATGGTGCTGCTTAATGGAATAAATAACAATAAGTTTGTAGTAAGAAAACTTAACCAGGCATTATTGAAAATAAGGGTAAAACCTTACTATATATTTCATCCTAAAATAGTAAAAGGCACGAGTCATTTCTGGGTAAAGATTGAGGACGGTCTGGAGATTATGGAGAGCCTTCGCGGAAGGACATCCGGTCTTGCGATACCGACATATATCATTAACGGTCCGAAAGGCATGGGAAAAACCCCGATTCTGCCTAACTATCTTATGTATCTTGGCAAAGACAAAGCCGCGTTCCGAAACTGGCAGGGAGAGTATTTTGAAGTAGACAACCTCGATATGGAATAACCTGAACGGGTCTCCATATCCCGGGTCGCTCATTAACCCGCTCCGCATTTGCCTGTAGGCAGCGGAGCTTTGAAGCATGTCGCCCTGCGTCACCGAAAGCGCCCGAACCAGAGCCGCGTACCAACCGGAACGCGGCAGCAATGCCTCGACCCGTTAACCACCCGCTGTGTTATTGCGTTATTTCCGCGGGTCCTGTTTCGGGTATTTCGGGTTCCTAGGTCGACAAAGCACATACCATTCGACACCCTTCAGATCATGATTTGCGTTTACGGAGAGGTCTCCATATCCCGGGTCGCTCATTAACCCGCTCCACAGTAACTTATAGGCAGCAGGGCGCTGGAGCATGTTGCCCGTCGTCACCGAAAGCACCCAAACCACCCGCTGTGTTACCGCTTTTCCTGAAGAACTATTGTGCAATAGTACAAAAGGTAGTTTGGAGCGTTATTTCCGCGGGGCCTGGTTCGGGTGTTTCGTTTCCTGGCGCGACTGGTGGTTTGGAATGAAATTAGTAGTAGTAAAAAATACTACTTAAGTATTGATATCACTTTTTCCTGGTGGTATAATTTAAGAAAATCAAATATAATACCTATTGAATGAATATTGGCGAACTGTTTTTGCCGACTCACAAAACAAAACCGCTATCCGTATGGCAGGGTAAGGGAGATGGGAAAGTGAAATTTACTAAAATGCACGGTATTGGTAATGATTATGTTTATATAAACTGTTTTGAGGAAAAGGTGGAAAAACCCGAGGAACTTGTGAAATTTATAAGTAACCGCCATTTCGGAGTTGGTTCCGACGGTCTTGTGCTGATACTGCCTTCTTCAAAAGCCGATTTCAGAATGCGCATGTTTAATCCCGACGGTTCGGAAGCCCAGATGTGCGGCAACGCGATACGATGCGTAGGAAAATATGTTTATGACAATAATATGACGAACAAAAAAACTATATTAATCGAGACTCTTGCGGGTATCAAGGTTTTGGAACTGATAACGGGCAGCGACGGCAACGTCGCAATGGTTAAAGTCGATATGGGCGAACCAATACTTAAAGCCCGCAATATACCTGTCGACAGCGATCTTGAATTGTTCGTGAACCAGCCTGTTCACGTTTTGGGCAGCGAATATCGTGTTACATGCGTCTCGATGGGCAACCCGCATGCCGTTATATATGTTGATAATGTTTCAGAGTTTCCGGTTGATAAGGTGGGTCCTGAAATAGAAAAACACCCGCTTTTCCCCGAAAGGATAAATACTGAATTTGTTGAGGTTATTAATCCAAAAAGATTGAAAATGCGGGTGTGGGAAAGAGGAACCGGAGAAACTATGGCCTGCGGTACGGGAGCCTGCGCGGTTCTTGTGGCTTCGAGCCTTACGGGAGTTTCCGAAAAAAAAGCGACTGTTGAACTGCTTGGCGGTAATCTTGATATTGAATGGAACGAAAGCAATAACCGTGTGTACATGACAGGTCCGGCAACCTTGGTATTCACAGGCGAACTGTATATTTAGCCTATCGTCTGAAAGGCTTTGGAATAAATAGTTTTATAGAAGAGGAGAATAGATATGGCACGATTGAATGAAAACTATTTAAAACTTCCCGGAAGCTATCTGTTCGCTGAAATTGCGAAGAGAGTGGCTGTGTTTAAAAGCGAAAACCCGCACGCGGATGTTATATCCCTTGGTATCGGTGATGTCACAAAACCGCTCGTTCTGTCTGTTGTAGAAGCCATCCGTAAGGCAGCGGATGAAATGGGCAATGAAAAAACTTTCAGAGGTTACGGTCCTGAACAGGGCTATGATTTTCTTGCCGAAAAAATAATCAGGCATGACTATAACAGCCGCGGAATTGAATTGTCAAGAGACGAAGTATTCATAAGCGATGGGGCTAAAAGCGATACCGCGAATTTTCAGGAAATCTTCGGGCAGGACAATACTGTTGCGGTAACGGATCCGGTATATCCTGTTTATGTTGACAGCAACGCAATGGCGGGAAGACTGGGCGATTATGACAGTAGCACGGGGAAATGGACAAATCTCGTATACCTGCCGTGTACCGCCGATAACGGCTTTGTTCCCGCTTTGCCCGATAAAAAGGTTGATATTATTTACCTGTGCTATCCGAATAACCCGACCGGAACGGTTCTGACAAAAGAACAGCTGAAGGTATGGGTTGATTACGCGCGTGAGAATAAAGCCGTTATTCTTTTCGACGCGGCATATGAGGCATATGTAACCGAAAAAGACATCCCTCACAGTATTTATGAAGTAGAGGGAGCGAAAGACGTCGCGGTCGAGTTCAGAAGCTTTTCTAAAATCGCCGCATTTACAGGTACACGCTGCGCTTATACGGTAGTGCCTAAGAGTGTTGTCGCTTACACGCAAAAAGGCGAGGCTGTCTCCTTGAACAAGCTGTGGAATCGAAGGCAGACCACGAAATTCAACGGGACTCCGTATATAGTTCAAAGGGGAGCCGAAGCCGTTTATTCCGAAGAAGGGCAGAAACAGATACGTGAAGTGATAAGCTATTATATGGAAAACGCGAAGATTATCCGAAGCGGTATTGAGAGTCTAGGGCTTTCCGTTTACGGCGGGATTAACGCTCCTTATATATGGTTAAAAACCCCGGCCGGATATGATTCATGGCAGTTTTTTGACAAACTTTTGAAAGAGGCATTTGTAGTTGGTACGCCCGGCGTCGGATTCGGACCAAGCGGGCAGGGATATTTAAGGCTGACCGCGTTTGGAAGTCGCGAAAATACGGAAAAAGCAATCGAGAGGATAAAGAACCTGAAATTCTGATTTATCAGGCCGGGCTTAATGCCCGGCCTTATTTACGTATATACCTCGAAATAATGCTTTTGCGCGCATTCGCTTCAAGATGATCATCCAGCGGCTGAAGGGAAACGAAATCGCTGTACTTGCGTTTTAGAGCGAGCGTAATCAATTCATCGGCAAGGGCGGGGTTCTTTGGAAGCAGACTGCCGTGCGAGTACGAACAGAAGACGTTTTTATATCTTGCCCCTTCAAAACCGTCTTCGCCGTTATTGCCAAAACCGTATATCACTTTCCCCAGGGGTTTTCCTCGTTCGCCAAGGTATGTTTTTCCCGAATGGTTTTCAAAACCGACTATATACCCGTTTGGCTCCTGATTAAGCCCTTCTATTGAAAAAATGAGGTTCCCTACCAGGCGTTTCTCATTTCCTATCGTCCAGTGATCCATAATGCCAAGACAGGGAATTTCTTCACCTTCCGGTGTTTTGTAATAAAGCCCCATCAGTTGAAATCCGCCGCAGATGCATAGGAAAACCACACCATTTTCAACCGCTTCGGTTATTCCTTCTTTTTTGTATTCAATTAAATCCGCGTACAGGATGCTTTGTTCATAGTCCTGTCCGCCGCCGATAAAAACGATGTCGTAATCGGAAGGGGAAAACCTGTCTCCGAGCGAAACCTGGCTGACTGCGGCCTCAATGCCGCGCCACTGCATCCGCTTTTTCAGAGCCTGAATATTTCCGTAATCACCGTAAAGGTTTAAAAGATCGGGATATAAATGGCATATTGATAACTGGTACATGCAAACATCCTTTCAGGTATTTTACTGCCAGAAATATTTCAGTTTATATCTCTTTTCAAGTGTTTTTCTGATATCAAGCATCGCTGTATATGTCGGGAGAATATACAGCGTTTCGCCGGGCCTTAGCAAATTTAACGCGGCATCAAGCATCGCGCCTTTATCATTTTCAATTGTTATGCGGTTCGAATATATTCCCGCGTATTTCAGCCTTACGGCCATATCATCGGCTCGTGTTCCCGAAACAAAAAAGGCCGAAACGCGATCCTGTATATCCGCAAGCACTTCAAGTTCAGCGTCCCAAAGCCATGAAATATCGGTACCGTCAGCCAGGTTGTCATTTATAATAAACGATATAACAGCCGCATTTTCAACTGTTAAAAGGAAGTTAATTACCTGGCTGAACCCGACAGGGTTTTTTATCAGAATGACTTGTATCGTTCTGTCCTCGAGCGATATCGATTCCATTCGGCCAAAACCGCTTTCAAAGGCAGAAAGGGCGTAAACTGTTTTCTCGTGTGAAAACCCGAGGGTTTCAGCAAATGCGGTTGCCGCGAGCGCATTGTATATGTTGTATAATCCGGGTAGATTTATCTGCGCGGAGAATTTCCCAGAAGGAGTATTAAAAATAACCGCGGAGAAATCACCGGACAAAACCGTTACCTTTTCAACGCTGACTAATGCTTCAGGACGGCCGTAACCGCAGCCCGGGCATGCAAAATGACCGAGATGGCCGTAAAAACGCGATTTGTATTGATACTTTGTTTTGCAAAATAAACAGAAGGATGCATCATGGTTTAAAGCCGGGTCCTGCTCCTGGACAGAAGATACCGCCTGTTCATCGAACCCGTAATAAATAACGGGATTGGACACATTATTGCCTAAGGATGCGCACAGCGAATCATCGACATTTAAAATGAGAGTCGCGTCAGGAATATGGGATATTCCTTTCCGGACCGTTTTCAATGTATCGTACAGTTCACCGTAACGATCGAGCTGGTCTCTGAAGAAATTTGTTACTACGACGGCAGCAGGTTTAACGGTTTCGGTCGCAACCCTGAAAGCGGCTTCGTCAACTTCCAGCAGTGCCGTATGCGATCCTGGCGTCATGTTTATTTTAATGTCTGATATAAGACAGGTGGCTATACCGCTGATAAGGTTCGCACCGGATTTATTGGCAACGTACGATATTCCGTTCTCTTTCAATATTTCGGCGATAATTCTGGATGTGGTTGTTTTACCGTTAGTTCCGGTGATCATGAATATCCTGTATTTGCGTGACAATTCGCTGAGGATACCCGGATATATTTTTATTGCCAGTTTTCCGGGAAAAGATGTACCTCCCGAACCTGCGACACGCAACAGAAAAATCATCGCTTTGGCAGCGATAACAGCAATGCGGCAGAGGATAAAGTTTATAATTCTTTTCATATATTTTCAGGCTCCTAAGATAAAAGCTAAAACTTTTTAAATTTTTCCCTGATTACATAACGGGTATAACACATAACTTAAGTCATCTGTCCACGTGCAAACTCCTTTTGGCACTAAAAGCGCATATTCAAGTATGATACATAACTTCAGTCTTCTGTCCACCCGCTTTTTTTTCGGAACAAATTGCCTTGGAATTTCTTGTTTCTATTATTGTACAACAGCTATTCTAAATACTGTATGTCTTAACAGTAACTTTGTTTATTAATATTAAACTCTGATAAAGTTATGGCAATCAAAGTATTTTTATTATACAATAATCATAAAGGCTATACAATGATTGCTGTAATCAATTTATTCCGTCAACTGACATATTGTAAACAGCATATCATACAGAACATGGCTTAAGGAGGCAGGGGATTGGATTCTGCAGAAAAAAACCTGATTGAGTTATCTGCCAAAGGAGACGTAGTAGCATTTGAAACTCTGATAAAAGCCCATCAGAAGAAAGTTTACAATATAGCGTTAAGAATGACAAAAGATCCGGAGGATGCGCAGGAGCTTTCTCAGGATGCGCTTGTGCGCGCATTTACTGCGATTAAAAAGTTCCGCGGAGAATCGAGTTTTTCAACCTGGCTGTACAGGATCACAATAAATGTATGCACCGATTTTCTGAGAAAGAGAAACAGAGCGGTTATCGTTTCACTGGAAAAGGGCGCGGCAGGAAATGAAAACAGTAATCCGGTTCAGATCCCTGTAAAAGATCCCGGACCGGATGAACTCGCCGAGAAAAAGCAGCTTAAGGAGATGGTAAAGCAGGCAATGGACAAGCTATCCGTTGAACATCGTCAGGTATTGATTCTTCGGGATTTAATGGATCTGACATATAAAGACATAGCGCGTACTTTAAACGTTAATGAAGGGACAATCAAATCAAGAATCAACAGGGCAAGGGATGCGTTGAAACACATAATTGTAGAACAGGAGGAACTTTTTAAGGATTATGTCGTCAAATTGAATAGAAAGGGGGGGATTTCATGACCAGGTGCGATAAATACTTGGAAAATCTATCGGCCTATTTGGATGGTGAGCTGTCTGTTGACAACGTTAAAGAGATCGAAGAGCACTCGAGCGAATGTGAAAGCTGCTCGGAAGAACTGTCCGTATTAAAAACGATAATATCGGCCTTGCATGAGTTGGAAGAAGAACTGCCCGACGGTTTTGAAACCTCCCTGCATAGACGTCTTGAGGAAGCCGCAGCAAAACCCGGTGTTAAGATCAGAACCGGTAAAGTAAGATTGTTTGCCCAGATTGCGGCAGGTTTTGTTGTTGTTGTCTGCCTCGGCCTTGCGATAAGAGCAGGCTTGATGGGAACAGGACGGAAAACTGCTTCCCCCGCTGCAGACATGTCGTCTGCGCAGAGTGTAATTGAAGACAGGGGGCTTGGAGCTGCCAGTGGGACAGCGTCAACAAAAAGAGCAATACCGGAAATTTCCGGGCGTTCGGACGGAGCCGCATACGACGACAGGTCCGAAATGGAATATTATGCCCTGGAAGATAGTGCGGAGAATCAGGAAGTTGTTCCTGCTGATGCAATGGAAATACAAAAAGCGCAGGTTAATAATGACGTAATGATTGCATTCTCTGAAGCGGAAGGGTCGTATGCATTGAAGCAGGAAGGCCAGGATACGCTTGTAAAAATAACGGCTGATGACGCGCAGATTGCGCTTGAAAAAATTATTGAAATTGAATCGGAGATTAACCAGGAGGAGCAATACAGCAATGCTGCCGGCTTGAACGAAACGTTGAATGCCGTAGATGCCGGAATTGTCAGCGGCGATCGAATTGAAGTCAAGCTCCTGTACTCTGATGATGAAACATGGAATGAGTTTTTAACCGAAGTGCAGGCGAATTTTTCGGAAGTTCTTATTGAATTCGCTCCGAAGGCGGAAGACGTTGAATATATCCGTGTTGAAATTATAAAACAATAGCGTGTCGCCCCGCGTCACCAAAAGCACCTGAACCACACGCTGGGTTATTGCATTATTTTTGCGGGCTTCTTGGAAGAACTATTGTATAATAACGGAAACTATAAATGAAGCTCCTTGTTGACGTTATTGTACAATAGTTCAATGTAGCAGTGTATGAACATTATTCCCGCGGGTCCTGGTTCAGGTGTTTCGGGTTCCTAGGGCGACAAAGCATATACCATTCGACAGGCTTCAGATCATGATTATTTTCGCATGAGAGGTCTCCATATCCCGGGTCGCTCATTAACCCGCTCCGCATTTGCCTGTAAGCAGAAGGGCGTTGGAGCATGTCGCCCGTCGTCACCGAAAGCACCCGAACCACCCGCTGGGTTTTCGCATTAATTCGGACTGTTTATTCAGACGCGAAATGAAGAACTATTGTATAATAACGGAAACTATAGCGGAATGCAGCTTAGAGATATACAGTCAGAGCGAGGATAAGCAAGTCGACTGTCTGAGCAAAAATGCTTCCTGAAAAAATATTCCAAAGCATTTTTGCGAGTTTCGACTTGCCCGAGCTGAACTGTATAGCTCTTGCAAATGAAGTTCCTTGTTGACGTTATTGTACAATAGTTCAATTAGTTGTGTATGAATATTATTCTCGCGGGTCCTGGTTCGGGTGTTTCGGCAGTGAGTATATGCCTGAAAAAACACTTCACTATAAGGAAAAAATAGTGTATTATAAGTATAGCTCCTCCTTTATTAAGGAGGAGTTCAATTTAAGGAGGAAATATGAGCTCGAAACTGATGCTTATAGACGGGAACAGCATATTGAACCGCGGTTTTTATGCTCTTTCGAAAGGTTCAATGCTGACGACGTCAACAGGCTTGTATACAAATGCCGTTTTTGCGTTTGTAAACATTTTAAATAAACATATAGAAGAGTTTATGCCCGATTATATCGCGGTAGCATTCGATATGAAGGCAAAAACCATCCGGCATGATATGTACGAAGGATACAAAGCCCGCAGAAAAGGAATGCCTGACGAGCTGGCCGTTCAGCTTCCGCTTGTCAGGGAAGTTCTTGCGGCAATGAATATACCGGCAATTGAACGCGAAGGATACGAGGCCGATGACATAATTGGGAGTTTGGCTCTAAAAGGGGAAAAAGAGGGCTGCGAAGTTATTGTTTTAACCGGCGACAGGGATTCTTTCCAGTTAATAAGCGATAAAACGATAGTAGTGCTTCCTTCAACGCGCGCAGGGAAAACCGAAACGAGAATATATGATAAACAGGCAATAATTGAACAGTACGGGATTTTCCCGGAACAGCTTATTGATGTTAAGGGGCTTATGGGAGACTCTTCCGATGATATTCCCGGAGTTCCCAGCGTAGGCGAGAAGACGGCGCTGGAACTGATAAAACAGTATAAAACCCTTGAAAGTGTGTATGAACACATCGAAGAAATAAAGAAACCGAAACTGAAAGCGGCGCTTCTGGAATACAGGCAGCAGGCTCTTTTAAGCAGGGAACTCGGCACGATAATAAGAAATCTGGAATGCTGCGGAGAACTCAACGATTTGAAGCGAAAAGAGCTAAATAAAAAAGAGCTTCTCTCGGTGTTCCGTAAACTCGAATTTGGCAGCCTGATTTCCAGAATGAATCTTTTGGATGAGGAAGAGGCGCCTGAAGAACAGGCGGTTGATTTAAAAATAATATATATTAAAACTCTCGCAGACTTAAAAAAATATATTCCGTCTCCGGTTAAGTTTAAAACAATTGCCGTACTGCAACTTATTGATAAAGAAGATTCATATAGTTCGCATCTGGAAAGCCTTGCCATTTGTGACGAAAATACCGTGTATTATATTGAAACGGGAGACGGCCTTGACGAAGAAGCGGTTGCAATTGAATTAAAGGATATATGGCAGAATTCTGAAGTTCAAAAGATAGGCCATAATATAAAAGAATTTATTACCTGGCTGCACAAATATGGTGTCAAATTGAATGGCCTTGTATTTGACACTATGATATCCGAATACCTTATTGATCCCCTTAGAAATGCTTATCCGATTGCAAATCTGGCGCAGAAGTACCTGAACCGGACGATTCAGTCGCTCGAGGAACTGCAAGGCAAAGGCAAAGGGTACAAAAGCTTTGCGGAACTTAAGGGTGATCAGCTCGCGTTTTGTGCCGCGCATAATGCGAAGGCGATCAGTGATTTGTGGAGTATGCAGGAAAAAGTTTTGTCCGAAAACAATCAGCTTGAACTTTTCCGCGATATTGAGCTTCCCCTGGTTCATGTGCTTGCCGATATGGAATTCCACGGTTTCAAGGTAGATGCGGAGAAATTAAATGAATACGGTGAAACCCTTAGCAAGCGCATTACCGCGCTTGAAAAAACTATTTACATGATCGCGGGAGAAGAGTTTAATATAAATTCACCAAAACAGCTTGGAGTTATATTGTTTGAAAAGCTCAAACTGCCCGTAGTGAAAAAGACTAAGAGCGGTTATTCGACAGATGCTGAAGTCCTGGCGGAATTATCGCCCTTTAACGAAATAATACCTTGCATTATCGAGTACCGTCACCTTGTAAAGCTGAAGAGTACTTATGCTGAAGGCTTGAAAAAGGTAATTAACCCTGTTACCGGGAAGATACACTCCAGTTTCAACCAGACCGTTACCGCTACGGGACGTATAAGCAGCACCGAACCTAATCTTCAAAATATCCCGATTCGTTTGGAAATGGGAAGGGAGATACGAAAGGCTTTTATCCCTTCATCCGAAGACGCGTTGTTTGTTGACGCGGACTATTCGCAGATTGAACTCCGTGTATTGGCCCATATCACCGGAGATAAAGAACTGATAAAAGCGTTTGTCAATGGTGAGGATATCCATACCGCAACGGCTTCATTGGTTTTTGAGACGGCGCCTGAAAATGTGACGCCCGAGCTTCGCAGGAGGGCAAAGGCCGTAAATTTCGGAATAGTTTATGGAATCAGCGATTTCGGTTTGTCAAGAGATCTGGGGATTCCACGCAAAGAGGCAAAAAAGTATATAGACGGTTACCTTGAGAAATACGCCGGCGTTAAAAAGTATATGGAGCAAATTGTTAAAACAGGACGTGAACAGGGATATGTTGAAACATTGTTTCACAGGCGGAGGCAGCTTCCTGAACTGCGTTCCAAAAATTTTAACCAGAGATCTTTCGGTAAGAGGATTGCTTTGAATACGCCTATTCAGGGAACGGCAGCCGACATAATTAAAATCGCGATGGTTAAGGTATATTCAGCGCTTAAAGAATCGGGACTTAAGTCCAGGCTCATACTGCAGGTACATGATGAGCTTTTGGTTGAAACTTTCGTCGATGAGCTTGACAAGGTTAAAGAGCTTGTGAAAAAATGTATGGAAGAGGCAGCGTTGCTGAAAGTTCCGCTCGTTGTTGACGTTTCTACCGGATATAACTGGTACGAAGCTAAATAATATACGTGGCTTCTGACAGTTCTGAATTGCAATCGGCATATATTTTTTTACATGTTTAATATTAAAATTACAAATAACAGAGGTATATCCACATATGATAATAGGAATCACAGGTGGCATTGGTTCCGGAAAAAGTACCGTTACGCAGATACTATCCGAGTATGGAGCAAAGGTTATATCGGCGGATAAAATAGCGAGAGAAGTCGTTATGCCGGGAATGGAAGCGTATAACCAGATTGTCCGGACGTTTGGAGAAGGTATTCTCGATGAAGACGGAAACATAAACAGAAAAAAGCTTGGGGATATTGTCTTTTCCGATACTGATCTTTTAAAAAAATTAAATGAGTTTACACATGGGGCTGTAGCCGAAAGGATAGGCCGGGAACTGGACATTTTACGAAGCAAAGGCATAGATTTTATCGCTATTGAGGCGGTTGTTCCGATACAGCACGGATTTCTCGATCTTGTAGATACGGTTTGGGCGGTTATTGCAGATGAACAAATACGCAAAATGCGGATTATGGCAAGGAACAAATATACTGAACAGGAGGCAATGCAGCGCATTAAAGCACAAATGTCCGACCAAATGTATATCTCGCTTGCCGACAAAATAATATATAACAATGGAACGATAGAAGAATTAAGGACATTGGTTTGGGAAGTACTGAAAAATGAGAAAAAAGAATCGCAATAGATTTAGATTGTCATGTATAGGCGGCATACTTCTGCTTTTTGTCATTGCGGCCTTATTCGCTCCTATCCTGTTAAAAAAACTGTTTCCTATGCCGTACCTCGAAATTGTTAAAAAATACGCGGCGGATAATCAGTTAAAAATAACTTTGGTATACTCGGTGATGAAGACAGAAAGCGGATTCAGAACGGAAGTGGTATCCCCAAAAGGAGCAGTCGGCCTGATGCAAATAACGGAAAAAACAGGCCGATGGATTGCAGACAGTCTGGGTGATGAGGATTATGATTGTGATGATTTAAAAAAGCCGGAAGTAAATATAAAATATGGCTGCTGGTATTTGTCTTATTTGCTGGAAAGGTTTGAAGGGAACAACGAATTGGCTTTGGCGGCGTACAATGCCGGAGAAGGCACCGTCAGGAGGTGGGTTGCCGATAACGCCATTGAATGGCGTGGTTTTGAAATTAAATCCGTTCCATATACTGAAACCGAAAAATACCTTGTGAGGGTTAACAGAATCTATTTTGTTTATAAAACTCTTTACCCTGAAATGGATTCATGGTAAACTTGTTGTGTACTGCCGGTGTTAATTAATGGTTCCTTTTTCCCATATCCGGAAAGTAAAATTATAGTTATAAAATTAATTTACGGAGGTTTTTTTATGCATAAACCTATGTTTGAACGTGACTTGCTGTATCCTACGGATAGTTTGCTTGAGCCCGGAAGCGTTCGTGTCGCGGTGCTGAATCCTGATGTTCTCGGAAAACTTCCAATATTGATTATACCCAAAACGAGTCATAACCCTCTGGAATATATTAATATACTAATAGATATAATCCAGGTTGATATATTTAATAGAATCCGGATTAATATTAAGGATCAGGGAATTTTCTTTTTCAAGGTTAACGAAAATGAATATGTAAAACTCATTTACGAAGATGGAAAACAGGTTACCGAAAAATGCGAAAATTTTATATAGAACTTTTTATCAGGCAGGCTTAAAGGATAAAAACGATTGTTTTGCAGCTTTGTATGCAAAGTAAATATATATTTCTGTTTATTTATTAAAGAATATAGGGAATTTTAATCTTGAATTTATTAACGGTTTTGATAAAATAAACATGATAAAATATTAACAAAGTGGATAGGAGTGGATTTAATGCCGTTAGTTACAACAAAAGAAATGTTTAAAAAGGCTTATGAGGGTGGTTATGCGATTGGAGCATTTAATGTTAATAACATGGAAATCGTGCAGGGAATTACCGAAGCAGCAAAAGAGGCAAATGCGCCGTTGATACTTCAGGTATCTGCAGGTGCGCGAAAGTATGCGAACCATACGTATCTTGTAAAGCTCATTGAAGCTGCTATTATAGAAACAGGTCTTCCTATTGCGGTGCATCTTGATCACGGCGATTCGTTTGAACTATGTAAATCCTGTATAGACGGCGGTTTTACTTCCGTAATGATAGATGGTTCCCATCTTCCGTTTGAAGAGAATATTAAATTAACGAAACAGGTCGTTGATTATGCGCACTCCCGCGGAGTTGTCGTAGAAGGAGAACTTGGGCGTCTTGCCGGTATAGAGGACGCGGTCAATGTTTCGGATGAAGACGCCGCGTTTACTGATCCTGATGAAGTTGAAGAATTTGTTGAACGTACGGGGGTTGATTCACTCGCGATAGCGATTGGAACCAGTCACGGCGCATATAAGTTTAAAGGCGAAGCGAAGCTTCGTTTTGATATCCTTGAGGAAATTCAAAGGAGATTGCCCGGCTTCCCTATCGTTCTGCATGGCGCTTCATCGGTAATACCGGAATATGTTGAAACAATCAACAAATACGGAGGCCAAATGCCCGGAGCCAAAGGCGTTCCGGAAGATATGCTCCGTAAAGCCGCTTCAATGGCTGTATGCAAGATAAATATCGATTCCGACCTCAGGCTTGCGATGACAGCTACAATACGTAAAATTCTTGCGGAAATCCCGGGAGAATTTGATCCGAGAAAATATCTCGGCCCGGCAAGAAGCGAAATAAAGAAGATTGTTCTGCATAAGCTTAATAATGTTCTGGGCTGTGCAGGAAAAGCGTAGCCTTATATCGAACCGGTTTGGAATAGTAATACTTAAAGCAGGCGAAGCGGCTTTTTTGCCGTACTGCCTGCTTTATTAAAATAACGCCATGTTAATCTTGCGGCTTTACTGTCCGTTGTGTTTTAAGAATTTTATCCATTGCAATGGAAGTAAGAAGAAAGTAATAGAAGTCAACAATTATGATGATAAAACAATGCAAATATACTATTCGGGAAAGGCTTTCTGAACGCTTTTGGCAATCTCAATCAATATGTCTTTACGATTAAGCCCGGGTATTTGCAAAACACATAGGAAAAGCAACTCAATAATTTCACCAAGCCGTTTTCCCGGGATAAAACCTTTGCCTATTAAGTCCCCGCCTTTTACTGCGAGATCTGAACGGTCTATATATTCATTCTTAGAACGAATATCATTAAGCATCAGCTTCAATGCCTTAATTTTGTCAATATCGTAACCTGTCCCGTTAAGTATTTTAAGACTGTCCGAAAATAAAGCGATTCCTGCGTCCGATAATGTTTTTTTCAGCAGGTATTTATTTTCGGGCAAAGGCTCGTTCAATATTTTCGTGGCATTAAGAATGTAATTCTTAAGTTTTTTGCTCATTTTAAGATAACCGCAGATTTCTTCCACGTCAGCTGGGTCTGTAAAACCCATAAGCCGAAGAGCAGCCGCCCAGCGAAGCGGCAATTTGTGCGGAAGCTTTTTAAGCGGCTTTAATGTATTTTTTACAGGAACCGGTACCGGAAAAATGTAACCGATAAGCCCTGTGTCAAACAGAATTTCAAAGGCTTCGGGCGAAGAACCCGACAGAATTCCGTTAAGTTCATGCAAAATACGTTCGCGGCTTATATGACATATGGTGCTTGACATCCTGGTAATTGCGCTTTTTGTCGCGGGTTCAAGCTCAAAGCCCAAAGAAGCCTTAAAACGTACAGCACGAAGCATACGCAGCGCGTCTTCATTGAACCTTTCTTCCGGGTTTCCTACTGTACGTATCAGTTTAGCGGCTATATCCTTCATCCCGTTAAAAGGATCAATAATCCCTTTTTCAGGATGGTAACAAATAGCGTTGATTGTGAAATCACGGCGTTTTAAATCTTCGGCAAGCGAGCGGGAAAAAAGCACTTTATCCGGATGCCTGTGGTCGGTATAATTCACATCAATACGGAATGTGCTCACTTCAAACGGAATGCCGTTTTCTATAACCGTAACGGTTCCATGCTTAATACCGGTTTCCAAAGTTTTTGCAAAAAGCCCGCAGACATCTTCCGGAAGCGCGGATGTGCAGATATCGAAATCTTTTGCCTTAAGCCCCATTAATAAATCTCTTACGCAGCCTCCGACAAGGTATGCTTCAAAGCCGCGGCTTTCCAATCGCGTTATAATTTCTTTCGCTTCTTTTGGTATAGTTAGCAAAATTATTCCTCCAACAGGGTGTAATTTATGCGGTGAATAGTACCTTAAAAATACTTCATGGCAATTAATACCTGTTATTCCAATTCACAATTTGTATAAAAATAACCATAATATAGATTATACAGTTTTTTGCGCTTTAAGTATATACCGGAGGTGAACAATATGAACATCCTCATGTTCTCATGGGAATACCCTCCAAGAATAATTGGGGGGATATCGAGGGTTGTTTATCATCTTTCCCGGGAATTATCGGAACAGGGGCATAACGTAACGGTTATAACAAGTATTGACGGAGAAGAGGAATTTCATTCATCTGGCAACAAAAAGATATATTGCGTAAGCAGTTATTATGTGAAGCCGATAAATTTCATAAATGGGGTGCTGCAAATGAACCTGTCAATGCTTGAAAAAGCCGTTGAAATCATAAAAAACGGCGAAATGTTCGATATAATCCATTTGCATGACTGGCTTGTTGCTTTTGTCGGAAAATGTATGTCAAGGATATATCCGATAAAACAGGTATGCACTATCCATTCTACGGAATATGGCAGGAATGCGGGTATTCATAATGAAATACAATTGTTTATTAATAATGTCGAAAAGAAAATGGTGCACGCGGTTAAACATGTAATTGTGAACAGTATGTATATGAAAAACGAAGTAGAGACTCTTTTTGAAAGATCCCCGGACAATATTCATGTCATACCGAACGGCATTGAGCCCGGCAAATTAAACCTTATTCCGAAAGATATGGATTTTCGCAGAAAATACGCGTCGGATAACGAGAAAATAGTTTTTTTTATTGGTAGACTTGTAAATGAAAAAGGGGTACATGTTTTAATGGATGCTGTTCCGATAATTTTATCAGAATACAGGGATGTAAGGTTTGTTATCGCGGGAAGCGGGCCGGAACGCGATACGCTCGAGAAAAAAGCCTTTGAGAACGGTGTGGCCGAAAGGGTCCATTTTACCGGGTATATAAACGACGAAGAACTGCATAAGATGTATAAAAGCGTGGATATTGCGGTTTTCCCAAGCCTTTATGAACCTTTTGGCATAGTCGCGCTTGAGGCAATGGTAGCGAATCTGCCTGTTGTAGTTTCGGAAGCGGGAGGCTTTAATGAAATCGTTACGAACCGCTATAACGGAATGAAATTCCGAACAGGACACTCCGACCTTCTTGCCGATTGCATTATTGAACTGCTTACCACCCCGGAATTGGCTGCGGACATAACAAAAAATGCCTGGAACACGATATATGAAAAATACAAATGGAGTGCTATCGTCGAAAAAACATATGCGATATATGAACTGGCCAGAAATGATTAATCGAAACACCCGAATTAAAGCCGCGTACCCGCTGGAATGCGGCAGCAATGCCTCGACCCGCGAAACAGGATGAGCGGAAACAGTTACAGGATCCGGAGCTAGTTGTTGATATGTGTTTTGTCGCAAGAAAACGAAATATCCGAAGCAGGCTCCACAAAGCGGCTTAGAGTAAAATTTTCGTAGGCAAAACAAAAAAATAAGGGAAGAAAGTCGAAACCCTCTTC
>LFRM01218195.1_pt1 | contig 32070 bp, 40 predicted proteins | sample 618341 | NCBI WGS metagenome assembly LFRM01 (sample SAMN03654438, study PRJNA283298) | anaerobic digester metagenome | isolation source: pool of bioreactors CSTR01a, CSTR02a, and CSTR03a thermophilic anaerobic... | place: Denmark: Kgs. Lyngby | collected 2014-05-21 | reverse complement strand
GGACAAGGGATTAACGCCCGGATGGGTTGAGACTGAAAGGCTCAATGCAAAGCACGTAAGCCTGGTTTTCTCGTTTACGAGAAAATGGCCCCGGCTTTTTTTGGTTATTGATTTAGGTTATGCCTTTAAAGATTTGGTTTTAAGCACGTTAATTTAATGATGCTCGAACCAATAGAAATGTTGTGTTTTGCGTACTGCCCTTTCGCCAGTTCAAGGGCATAGCGGGCCGGTTCAATTGATCGGTGCCTAGTATCGTTGTCTGGTTGCATAGTCTTGATTGCAAACAACGTTGCATCAGCATCAAAAAAACCAATATCCAATGCGGCCCATGTGTCACGCATCCAAAATGTGCGTGGTTCGGCTTCCGACCAGGTGAACAACATTCCATTACCAATATCGTGCCGTTTGGAAAGCCCTTGTTCTTGCTGTGCTTGTGTTTTTGCAACGGGTACCGCTTCCAACATCACACCGTTTGAAAATGTAATATCACAAAGTTGCATAGGCTCTTGAGCGAAAGCCAAAGAGCCAAAAGCCAACATAAAAATGCTGGCTAAGCGCGTCAATTGGTTTGTAGTCATAGTTGAAATGTTCCTATTTCTTTAAAGGTCTAAGAGCCTATATTATCGGTTAATCCGTTCGATCTATCAATACAATTATACACTTTAAATCAGGTTTTTTTAGTCTGAAAATAAGGTATCCGTCCCGCCTTGCGGGTCGGCATTGCTCTGGTATTCAGTAAAAAGCGTGTTACGCGCCTTGCGCGTTTGTTAGTTTCTCTACGCGAAACTTTATAAGCGTATGTTTCGGACAAGGGATTAACGCCCGGATGGGTTGAGACTGAAAGGCTCCATGCAAAGCACGTAAGCCCAGTTTTCTCGTTTACGAGAAAATGGCCCCGGCTTTTAATAAAGTAAAAAAATGCCGGCCTAAGCCAGCACTTAATTTAGAGTTTTGATCTTACAATTTTTTTCTTGTTGTTGGAGGTTTATTATTTACTTGATCGTGATAACGCTGTTCTGCCTCTTTAAAACGTCGCATGATGTTGTAAGCATTTTGAGGCGTGATGCCATGTTTTTTAGCTACTTCAGTTAATGAATCATTTAATACTAAATGATCGTAGGCAATTTCAATGCTCTTTTCTCTGATACGAGCAAATTGTAAGTATTTATTAAATTCAGCTTCACGCTCTTTTATATCATCACGAGTAGAAAAATATTTAAATTTTTTGATAACGTATCTAGCCGCACAAAGAATTTTCATAACATCAACCTTGAGCGTTGTAGCTATTTTTTCAAGTGTGTCTTCAGTAAAAAAGAAAGGATGTGCCAACTCATGAATGCCATTTTTTAAGCGAAGTTTTCGATAAACAGGTTTCAAATTTTCGATGGTTTTAAATGCTATTTCAGCATCATTTAATATGGTATGAACAGCACGAAAGACGTTTTGCCGGGATACTTTAAAATGGTTGATTATCACTTCCAACGCTTGATGTTCAACCAAGTAAGCGCGGGCTATGGCTTGTGTGTTGGCGCGAGTTCTCGTAAAAGCAAGTGCCCTATCAAATTGGAACGCTTCTAGTCGATTAGTTGGAAAATAAAATTTCTTGGAAAAAGCCATAACCCTTGATGATACTATTTAGAATTTTTAATTAGTTTGATTAGCGTTTTGATCTCAAATGAGTCTTGCTTTTCAAACCCAGCGGAAAAAGCTGCTAAGTTTAATCGACCTGCAAATGAATTGGAGAAATAAAACTTGTGTAATCCTAACAGAACACCATTAAGCCATGAATCAGTTTTTTTACCTATTTCAAAATATTTCTTTGCTTCTTCCTCCATTACTTGCATAGATTTTTCAGAATCAGCATCTAGTGTTTCATCTTTTAAAATTTTGCTTACCCATGCCGGTTCAGCAGTTGATGCCACGCTAGGGGTTGGAACAGCGCTTGGTGTGGCAACGCCTGCGCCTGCTTTTGGAAAAACAGATACTGGCCCAGGTTGTTCAGCATCCCGATTTTTAGGAGTTGCAACGTTATTAGATTCGTCGGTATGAGCATTGATTTTAGTAGCGGTGCTACGTTTGGACGGTTTAACTTCTTCTTTTGCAACTTGTGCAACTTTTCGTGCAGTACCCTGCCCTTCTTTACGATTTTTCTTTAAATCATCAACAACTTCTTTAGCTTTAACAGGGTTTACTTTTTCAATTTGTTTGACTGTGTTGATAACTTCTGCATCAGCCGAAATGTTTTCATCCATCAAACGTTTGGTTTGCTCTGGCAATTTGAGCAAAGAAGTCATTTTAGAAACCCAACTTTTTCCAGTGGCCGGTTTGTTGTACTTTTTCAACAACGCTTGAACATCGCCTCCAAGCGCGTCCAGGTCGCGTTGAATTTTTGTAGCTTCTTCTTTAAGCGTTAAATTTTTGCGATGAATATTTTCTGCAAACTGTGCATCTTCGGCTTCTTCGTCGGTCATGGCGATGACATTGGCCGGAATATCGGTAAGTCCAATTTTTTTAGCGGCACGTAAGCGACGTTCACCGGCTACCAATTCATATTTACTGCCGATAGGTCGCAACAAAATGGGCTGTAAAACGCCACGTTGTTTAATATCGGCGGCCAGCTCGTCGATGCTGTTTTCAGCATCATCAAATTCAGTACGCACCTGCTTTTTAATTTCAATTAACTCAATAGAAACTTTGCCGTCTTTTGGAAAAGATTGTTCGGTTGAAAGTTCTTGGATTTTGGTACCAAGTTTATTTTTAGCTTGGTTTAGAAACGGATTAACAGATTTATTAGTCATTAGAATATTTCCTTAAGAATAGTTGTGCAATTGGTTTTCCATTCGATAGCGGCTGCTCGATGGCTAGAGCCTCTAGCACCTTGCCAAACGGGTTTATGGTAGGCCATTGCCATTTTTACAGCAAAGCGGTGAGTAAAAGAAAAAGGAGTAATCAACGCGCCGTAAGCATCGCGTAAAGATTGCAGACTTTGCATTTCTACGCTACTACGGGTATTGACCTTATTAGGTACGATACCAATATGTTTTAGGCTTTCATTGGTATGTTGTTTTATTTCGTCAATCGTATTCAGCAACTCGGCAGTACCATCAAGAGCGAATACATCTATTGTTAAAGGACTGATTACATAATCGGATGCGGTTAAAAGTGCAACCACAACCTGTCCGAATGCGGGCGGTGCATCAATGATGCAAATATCATAATCATCAGCAAAGTGTGACAGTACCCAACGTGGTGCTTGTACGTCATCGGATAAGAAATTTACTTCGCCAAAAATATGATTTCTAAGTTCACGATTAGGCGCAATAAGATCAATATTCTTTGCAACATTTAATGGTTTGGCCGTGGGTTTATCACTGGTAATAAAAAGATCGCTGGCCGTCAAATATTGATAGTTTTCTTGATGTGCATGGCGGCTATCGCCACCAGTGAAAATAAGTGTTGAGTTTCCTTGCGTGTCAAAGTCTACAAACAAGACACGTTTACCTTGTTCAGCGGCGGCAAAAGCTAAGTGTATAGCTGTTGTCGTTTTTCCTTCGCCGCCTTTTTGCGTTGCTATTGCTACGGTTTTCATGGGCTGATTTTCCTTTTCAAATGTGGTAATGCAACTACGATTATATGCCAATTATGGTTAAAAAGTCAATATAAATATACACTTTATATTAAATATTGTGCTACACTATAATGATTGAAAAATAATGTTTTCCCCTTGTAAGGAGTAGGTGTAATGAAGAAGAAAGTAAGCAAACTGGCTTTGGCCAGTGCGGGCTTGTTAAGTGTATTTGTGTCGAGCGCTCAAGCGCAAGACTTGTTTACCGGCGATGTTCGCCTGGCATGTGAAGCGATACTATGTTTATCGTCGTCACAACGACCAGGGGAATGCTCACCATCGTTAACACGTTATTTTGATATTAGTCATACAAAATGGTCGGATACGCTACAAGGTCGCATTGATTTTTTAAATATGTGTCCAACAGCGCATGATGTAAACGCTGGAATGCCTGGCCTGGTTAATGCTATTGCAAATGGTGCTGGCCGATGCGATTCAGCCTATTTAAATAGATATCTGGCTCGTACAGAAAGGAAATCTATTTGCGAAAAAAAATATGGTGACGAAAGTTGTAGAACCGTTGAAGTAAATATTATTGATACCAAAAAACCTTATTGGTGTTCAGCTTATGAGACTCATGGCTATACCGACATTACAGCAGCCCGCTATGTAGGCACACCTGAAAACAACGGTCGCTGGGTGGATGGCGACAAGTTCGACGCGGAACAAGCAAAATGGCAAGCAGAACAAGACAAATTAAAAAACGATTCGCGTTTACGTTGGGGTAAATAATATGGGCATTCAAGATCGTGACTGGTATAAGGAAGATCAGAAAAGACGTGATAAATTACCTCATGTAACAGACAAATCAAATTTAGTACATAAGGCATTAAAACCCAAAGTTATGAAAAAGAAAGAGTTACCGTTGACTGTTTTTTTAACTATGTTGTTGGTTGGTATCGCTTTTATTTCATTCGGTTTATTTAAATTTTTGGGATATTAAAATGAGTAAATTTGACAAAATTGTAAAAATTATAGAAACCAACGAAAGAGGGGTTTTTAAACGTATTGATGAAAATCGGGAATTGTTGGAATTTCTGCTAGACAAAACACCCGAAATTTTAAAACAAAATCCTTGGGTAATAGGTTGGCTAGAATCGCAAGATAAATTCTTGACCGATTTAGCCGAAGCTACAAATGCAACAAACCCATTTAAACATGCGGCTCGTTATCCTCGTGATTGGCCTATCAAACCAAATACGGAACAAAAGGATATTTGGCAAGAGTTGAACCAAATCAGCTTTAATCAATGGTGTAAACACTATGGATACGACCCTACCAGTCTTGCGGCTAAAACCGATTACCAGCGGTATTTAGATGAACTTGAATCTTTTCACGGCTATTCAGAAGAACCTAAGTCCGCGAATTAAGTAGCCCAACAAGAAAGCCCCGCATTGCGGGGCTTTCTTGTTCCTGGCCGTGGCCGTTAATGCACGGTCGCCGGTCGGTCGGTATGGCTTGAAAAGCCATGTTCAACATAGGCGGTAAGGCGCGGCAAGAGGCTGACCAGCTTTTTCGGGTTGGCCTTGAGCATGTCAATCAGGTGTTGCCTGGCTTCCAGTGTTGACCAGGTGTTTGCCGGGTCATCCTCGTTATCGAAGTCAGGGTTTTCATGATTAAGCAATGCCGCATGAGCAACGGCCAAAGCGTCCAGCTCGTAGCGCAACAGTGCCGACAAAATAGGGTGCTGGTTCATGCTTGGCTGTCCTTCAAATAGTGGTCGATCATTGCTATTTCTTCTTGGGCCAGCGTTTCCTTTTCAACTTGCGTATGCTCTGCTGTAAGCATTGTTAAGTGAATGCGGGCAATAACTTTCATGCGGGCTTCGCTTGAAGCGCTATCGGTTGCCTGGTTGTGAATAGCGGCGCTGGCTTTTTCGATCTGTGAAAGCGTATACATGGTTATGGCTCCTTAAAGTTGGGGTTCGCCGTCGGCGTCTGAACAAATAAAACTGCACTTAGGTTTTGCATTCCAGCGGTTGCAACTCCAAAAGTAGCCGCTTCCGTCTTTTCTGGCCTTGCGTGAAATACGCCCTTTCTTGCATTTCGGGCATTCATGCGTGGGGCCGTTATCTTTAGGTGGTCGAGGCTGGCCGGGTTCACCGTCTACATCGTCCACTACATAATTGCAAGCGTTAGGTTTGGCGTTCCAGCGGTTGCAACTCCAAAAGTGGCCGCTGCCATCTTTGCGTTGAATCCGGCGTATTTGGCCTTGGCCGCATCCTGGACAATCATGGGTAGGCGGCTGTTCTGGCATGATTCCTTTGATCTGATTGACCTGCAACGTGACAAACTCGGCCTGTTGGCTCAAAAAGTCGTTCATATCGCGTTCACCGTTTTGAATAGCGGTTAAGCCGCTTTCAAACGTCGCGGTAATGCCAGGGCTTTTAAGTGCGCCGGGGATTTCGTCTATCAGTTCGCGGCCTCGATCTGTACTGATAATGTACTTGCCCTTTGCTTGCAAAAAACCACGCTTGCCTAGTTCTTCAATGATGGTGGCTCGGGTGGCCGGGGTGCCGATGCCGTCACCGTCTTTAAGCAAGGCTTTTTCTTTTTCATCGTCAACGTAACGATGAATATTTTCCATCGTCACTTGCAACGATGCTTCGGTAAAGTGTTTTGGCGGGGTGGTTTTCTTGGCCTGGCATTCCACGTTTGCGCAAAGGGTCGGGTCGCCCATTTCCATCACGGGTAGCGCCTGGCTGTTGTTATTTTCGCCTTCTTCCTCTTGTCCTGCACCATACAAGGTTTTCCAGCCCAGTTCAGTAATGACGCGGCCTTTGGCGGCGAACATTTCACCCGATACCGTCACTTGAATTTGTGTTTCATCGTATTCATGCGCCGGGTAAAACTGTGCAATGTAGTTTTGGGCGATAAGCTGATAAACGTTCAATTCAGCTTCGGACAATGCCGCCATGTTGCCTTGAAAGCCGGTCGGGATAATCGCATGGTGAGCCGTGACTTTAGCATCATTCCAAATAGGTGATTGAATAGCGGTATCGGCCTGTTCAATCCAAGCGCTGACATGGGGCAAGTTCGCTGTAAGCGCGGCCAGAATGGACGGGCCAGCGCCGAATTGTGATTGAGGCAGAAAATCACAATCACTGCGCGGGTATGAAGTCAGTTTGTGCGTTTCATACAGGGATTGGCAAATTTCTAAAACCTGCTTTGCACCATAGCCAAAATACTTGCTGGCTGCACTGGTAATGCCAGTCAATGAAAAACCTTTCGGTTGGTTAGCTTTTCGCGGTTTAGTTTCGCAACTCGTGATTTCTCCGGGTTGACCAAACACCAGGTCAAGTATGCTTTGAGCAACGGCTGCATCAACAAGGCGGTTTTCTTCGTCCAAACCTGCATCAGTCGATGGGTTCCAGAGTGCGGCGAATTCACCATTGCCGTGCTGAAAGGTGCCAACGATTGAAAAGAAGTCGATAGGCACAAAGTTTTCAATCAGTCGATCACGGATAACAACCAGGTTAAGCGTGGGTGTCTGTACGCGGCCAATCGGCCATACGCCTTCTTTGCCGGTGGCCTGGGCATACAGCGTTTTTGCACGGGTAAGGTTTATGCCGTGCGTCCAATCAGCGCACGCCCGCGCCATTGCCGCATAGCCCCAAGTAACGTAATCCTCGTTCGCGGCAAGGCCGCGTAATCCGTTGTCAATGGAAGCCGGGTCTTGTGCTGACACCCAAAAACGCAAAGTGCGTTTTTGATTCTGGTGCAGCATTAAAGGTACGTCTACGATGGCCTGACCTTCTCGATCACCGTCGCCAGCATTAACAATGGTAGTAATACGTCGATCGGCAAGCAGTTTTTCAAGCGTGGCGATAAGGTCAGCCGCTTTTTCGTTTGGCAACCATTCCCATTGTTCGGGAATGATAGGCAAGTGAGCCATGTTCCAGATTTTATATTTTGGGTCGTAATGCTCGGGCGCGGCCAGACCATACAAATGACCGGCGCAATACGCTACTAAAGCATCATCAGCTTCCCAATAACCCCTGCGCCTGGTGGCGTTAGGCAGTCGTTCAGCAATGGCTTGTGCTGCCGATGGCTTTTCTGCAATAAACAATTTCATTAACTATTTCCTTTTCAAATTAACGTTCCATATCCTTGTCTTGGTTGACGCGGATAGGAGTTTTCAACATGCTATCGCTATCACGTAGCGTTAGCTTCATACCACTGCGTTTTGCGGCGTCTAACATTTGCTGTTTGAACAGTTGATCGCCGTTCAAGGTCAGCGTTGTACCGTAGCGGCTTACAGCCACTTTCAAGGCCAAATCGTAGGCGCGTTCTTCCGCATTTAATACTTGCACACCATCACGACTATCTTTGACAACCGCGATGCCTTTTTCCTTATAAATAACATCGCCTTTTGCGTCGATGCTGTAGTTAGGAAGGGGTAGGGTGGTTTTACTTTTTGCCCCATTGATAAAATCGTGATTTTTTTTCTCCGGTAAAATTTTGGCAATGCGGCGCAATTCTGCCAGTGCAACTAAATCGCCGTTTTCGGCCAGGCTGGTTAAAAACATGCGGTATTCAGCATTACGACCTGGCGCTTTTAGTTCTTCATTGCCTTTCTTTCTTGCTGTGGCGATACGTTCCATTGCGTCAAGTCGATTAGCGCGGGCTTCGGCCAAAAGGGTATGCCGTTCTTGCCCTTTAACCTGGTATGCAGCCGTTTTTTGAGCCTTGAAGTGTTCTCGGGTAGCCAGTGTTTCTTTACGTAGCGACTCACGCAAAGTTTCCTTGGCTGCATTGCGATGTAAAAACGATTGGCTACGCCATTCGTTGAACGTCAACCAAAGCGCCTGGTCGGGCGCGGGTAGGGCGTCTGACAGTGAAGCGTGATAACAATCAACCAGAACAGGCCGCGCTTCTTCCCATGTCTTACCCAAATGCTTAGTAAAGAAATCACCAAGGTTGTATTGCTTGTTATCGTGGAAAATACGCGGCGTACCGTCTTTACCGGCTCCAATGGCGTAATCATCAGGGTTGATGCCATAAAGCTTCTGTGCCGCTTCTAAGACAAGCGCAGGGCTGGTATTTGCCTTTAGCCTTTGATCTGGCGTAAACGATTTGTTGTTAGGTTTTAAACCCTGAATTACACTTTTCTGTCTTTCAGGGTTTTTTTCAGTTTCGCTAAGTCGTTGTACGTCTGCTGCCAGTGTCGATTGAATTCCGCGAGTTGCAAGGCTGACGGCATCAACGTTGAGTTGAAGGCCGTCAAGACTTTTAAGAGCTGCGCCTGACTGTTGGAGTAACGATAAGCATGTAGCTTGACGTGTTCCAATCTGCTGAATACGAGCGGCCAGTTCGGTTTGTTCAAGGTCTATTCCTCCTGTTCCTGGCCTATCGCCAAGCCGTCGCAATCCAATAGTGATTGCGGCTTGTTCGATTCCCACGTTACCAGGAACATCACCCTGCAATAACATTTCAGGTTCGTCTTCGATGCGAACCACACCGAGTTCGGACAAGTTTGACAAACGGTGAATTCGTTGGGGAGGCGGGAGGCGTCCAACTTTTGCAACACGGGGCTTATACCCACGGTATCGGTTTGTGTCATGGCTTATTTCTCCTAAATCGTTTTTCGTAGTTCGGCTATTTCTTGCTGAACCGGCTGAATCAACTTTTGAATTTCCTGATAAATCGCTTCGGGCTGTGGGGTTTTCGTCCCTTGGCTTTCCAGCGTTGAAAGGATCTGTGTGAAGTGCTTGACGATCATCAGATTTTGCTCTGTCAGCATAGCCAACATCTGACTGATTTCGTCCATCTTTTGTAGTAGCTGTTCTTCCATATATTCCCTCATTGAGTTTACGTAATAGGGCGGCTCTGGATTGGTCGCGGCGTTCTTCCAGCCACTCCCGTTTACCTTTTTCATCCAGCGCCTTGAATGCGGTACGGCGTCCTTTACTGGATACATACCGGACTTCAAGCGAACGACGCTCACGCCAATGTTCAACATCTTCAATCTGCTTTTGTATCCGACGTTCTTTAGCCAGGTCTTGTTTGGCTTCTAAACTTTTATTGATTGATGCCAGCTTTTCCGGGGTGAACTGGCTTAGGTTGATACCTTTGGCCGCCCACTCGGGTTTGACGTTCACATAATCGCCGTTCTTGCCTTTGCGTATGCGAGTATCGCCAAACTGTTTGGCAAACTCGGCTACATCGTCCAATGTCTTGAACTGGCCTTGATCTGCTGCCTTATAAAACGTCGCGTGGATTTCCTTGGCGGTGGTCGGTGCCGGTCTGTCCGTGTGACGATCTAGGCCGGGTTCTGGTTTGCCCTGGCGGGGTGCGTCATCAGGGCTTTTAAAACCGTAGTCGTTATTGATCTTTTCTTGAATTGCGTCATGAAACGGAATGTTGATTTCGCCATAGCCCAATGGATTCATATATTGATCGGTGGCTATATTCCGAAGCGGTATCACCACATGGATATGAGGCAAGCGCTCGATGACTTCGCCTGTTTTTGCATGTATATCATGCGTAACTTTAGGTATATGGGCTTCGGCATAGAAAACAAATTCGTTGGGGTCATACGCGGCCATCAAATCATTTTTGTATTGTTGCAAGGCTTTTTGCATCATGGCCATATTGATCTGCCCTGGCCCTGGGTTCTCTGATTCAGTAAACTTTTCTGCAAAGCTCAAACTGATATGCAAATATCGTGCGTCGCCTTCTTGCATGGTTTGAATTGAATTGATGGTGTCATCCATCAAGTCAATATCGCCGTCCATCGGGATTCGGTCATCTATTAAGTCGCGATCATACTCCCGGCCAGCCTTGCGCCCGGTTTCAAGGTATTCACGAATACCGCTTGCGCCTGAACTAATCTTTGCGAGCATGAATAAGCGCCTCGTTAAGCAATGCCCGCAAATGGTCAAGCTTATCTAAAGCTTCCCCACAATCGGCGGGGGATAGCTTGCCTGTCAAACTTGCGGTGTTCAGATTATGAGCGATCTGGTTTAGGTTATTCCCGATACGGTTAATTTGAACAACCAGCGTTCGCACATCATCACTTGTTTTTTTACGTTCGATGATCTTGGTTTGGTTGTTTAATATGGCTTCTTCTAACCAGGCACGATTAGACAAACCTGCTTCAGCAGCACGTTTGGCTAGAAGATCAAAAGCATCTTCACGCAAACGAAAACTTGTTCGTTTGCTGGCGATTGCACGTTTAGCGTGATTTGTCATTTTGAATTTCTCGTGGCGAAACTTTCTTAATTACTAGCAGAGTTCAAATCGCTTGCTAGCTTGATTAAGCGGTCACTAATCTCCTTCATTTCTTCAGCAGCCTTTTGGATTTCGTGATTTGGTAGATTTACTTGAGCGATAGAATCTGTATTTCCTGTCAACATCCATTGACATAAATTAGGCTTGTACTTAGCTAAAGCCAGAAGCATTTCAATAGTTGGATACTGACTCTTTACACAAAGATTTTTCCATCGCGCCGCTGGTATTCCGGTGTACTTTTCAGCCATTCGGTAGTGTTTTCCCCAAAGGCTCAAGAACACCTTAATGACACGCTCTCGATATTCTTCTTTTGCCTCTTGCATATATTCATTCATAAATTCATTCATAATATTTTTCCAATTTAGCGTAGCTCAAATTTCTAGGTTTCCAAGGTGTTACCTTGGCAAAGTCGTCAGACTTTGATCTGTTTAGGGTTTCAAAGGGCATCCCTTTGGCACTGGTATTATGACACGGCGTAGCCAAAGTGTCATACATACCCATAGTGCCTTTTTGCATCAATATATATATTTTACTCCTAAAAATTCCATTTTATTCCATTTCGTGCGATTAATGTATATTTATGTTGAATATTGGACAATAAAGTACATTGAAAGAGATTTATATACATTTAAATTCCGCAAGTATTCTATTTCTTGCAATTTCATTTAAATTTAGGTAGAATTCAATTCAACTTATAGCGAAACGCTTATTTTTATTTCTTTTATGGTGTAACAAACGCCATTATGGTAGAACCAATACTATGACAGAACCAAATGCCATTTCTTTAAAGCAATTTATGCAGTCACGTAAACCTGACTGCATTCATGGTTTGGTGTTCTTTCGAGATGACATTATTACGCTTTATGCTTCTGGCTATTCATTAAAAAACATTTTGGAATACGTGAAAGCAAATGGCTATAAAGCCGGATATTCAGCAATGTGTAAGTGGATATCTAAAAACATAGACCTTGAAAAAGAAGCTATAGAGTTCAAGAAAAATGGAGGAATTTGTATTGAAAAAAGAAAAACAGAAGAAAATGCAACAACGGAAAATAACTTAAAACAAAAAGCTGAAACGATCAAACCGACAGCCCACAAAGAAAAATTACTTAACGAAACATTTATAAAAAATGACAACCCAACTTCAAATACTAATGCGGAAAAAATTGCAAAAATGAAAGCTAGCATGGAAAAATTACTTGGTGGTGAAACTTTTGACGACCAATTTGCCGCGCTAAACAATGAAAAGAATTCGGACAATAAAAAACCGAATCAAGACTAAACTCAAAAAATATTGCCAGTTGGCAAAATTTTATTAAACAAAATCGAAAAGGAAATTAATCATGAAAATTGCTGTTTTGAACTTCTCTGGTAACGTTGGAAAATCTACATTAACACGTCATTTATTTGCTCCGCGTATAAAAAACTGCACAGTTATTCCAATTGAAACAATCAATGAAAATGGAAACGAAACCAGCAACATTAAAGGCAAACATTTCAAAGAAGTACTTGTTGAATTAGCTTTACTTGACAACGCTGTTGTTGATATTGGTTCATCTAATATCGAACAAGTCTTTGAACAGTTGAAAAGCTTGGCCGATGCTCACGAAGATTTTGATTATTATGTAGTGCCTACTGTGCCAAGTATCAAACAGCAAGCAGACACAATGAAACTACTTTTCGAGTTAGTTAGCCTTGGCATTGAGCCTGAAAAAATTCGGATTGTTTTTAACCAGGTCGAACAAGATGAAACAGTTGAAAAAACGTTTCCTAAACTTTATGAATTTTGTAAAGAAAACGGTATTTCAACCGAAGCAGTTGTATACATGAATGATCTATTTTCAATGCTAAAAGATACTGAAATTGCCGATGCAGTAAACAATACTAACGACATTAAAGCAAAGATGGTTAAAGCAGAAAATATTGATGAAAAGCGTAAATTAGCCACATTGCTTACTGTTTCAAGATTAGCAAAAGGAGTTCAAAAAAATCTTGATGATACATTCAAGGCCATGTTCCATGAGTAATACACCAACGAAAATTGTTGAAGTAGTTCACGCTGAACTATTGTCAGATATTCAAAAGCTACGCGCCGAAGTAAAGCAAGTTAGTGATGAAATACCAACTCTTTACCAGGGGGTAAAAAAAGACATTGAAGAAAGTTCTGAAAGTGTCAAACAAATCTTTCAAGATTTTCATTCATTGGCTGAAGCAATAGCAATACACATTAAAAAAACCCGGAAAGAAGGTTTAGCTGAAATGGAAGAAATTAATAAAGCTAATGCTAATTATGTTGCCAAATCGTTAGAACCATATACTAAATATTTTTGGCTACTAATTGGAATAAGTGCAGGAAATAGTGTTCTATTGCTTCTTACTGTTTTTGCTATTGTTTTTTTCCGATAATTCCCACCCTGCCAGCTTGTAGACGCAAAGCGTATCAACTGGCAGGCAACAAGCAAAGCGCGTTAGACTCTATATGTTTGATACTGTGCAAGAAACCGACGCAAATAAACCACAACGCCTTGCCTTGCAAGGCTACATTTTTTAAGGTCAGCAACAGGTGGCTGTATGCCACCTTATTTCGCGCCTTGCGCGATAAACCTTTATCAACCAGTATAAAAGTTTCGCCAGGAGAAACTTTTATATCTAAAACCCGTCATTTGTACGGGTTATTTTTTTATCAAAAATATATATTTGTGTTTGCTTTCTCGTTTATAAATTGATTGACAAAACACGGTAATAAGTTGTAAAATTGGTTTATGAATTCGTTTATTATTTTATTGACTGGTACTGTACATGATTGACCTACCTCCTGACTGTCAACAAGCGTTAAATTCGCCTTTGATGCAACAAATTTATCAAGTTGAATCAAGCTACAACCCCTTTGCAATTGGTGTTGTGGGTGATCGTTTGGTTAGACAACCCAAAAAACTTGATGAAGCAATAGCTACTGTAAATTACCTTACAACACTTGGCCGTAATTTTAGTATTGGCCAGGGTCAAGTAAACAAAACTCATTTTAAACGTTTGGGCTGGTCTACTGACATTTCTGCGGGATTTGATGTTTGTACAAACGTTAAAGCAGCTTACGATATTTATATGGATTGTTATACCCGAGCGCAAACAGCAGGTTTTCCAGTTGAAGGAGACTATAACGCAACTCATGCAGCCTTGAGTTGTTATTACAGCGGTTCTTTTCGAGCCGCAAAATCAAATGCAGACGTTAGCCGCTACGTCAATAAAGTTTTAACAACAACACCAATTAATAAGAATGTTGCCGTCAATGATACAAGCCTGGCAATCCCATTGGCCGGTAATAAATCCAGTAGTACCCCTGTAAGGGCTAAAGTCCTTTCAACCCCCCAAAAACCCTTGCAAGCCCAAAACGATTGGGTAGCGCAGGGAACTTCAATTATTAAATTTGATTAGGAAATTTTGATATGAAAAACGCTTTACAACTTCTGAAAATCAATGTTCAACGTCGCAATCAAGCCCTGGCATTTTCAATGATGGCTTTCTTGTCCAGTCCAGCTTTTGCACAGTTGGAAAAGGGAACGACTATGTTAGAAACCGTTTCAACATGGTTGCTTTCTATTGGCGTTGTTGTATTAACAATTGCTTTAATGTTTGTTGGTTTTCGGATGATGTTTCAAGCCGCGCAATGGAAAGATGTTGCCCCAGTATTTTGGGGTGGTGTCATTATTGGCGGTGCTGCGGGTATCGCTGGTATGTTGATCGGGTAAGGTCAAGACTATGGATTTTCGAGATCGGATTTTCAAAGGAGCAACACGCCCCGCAATGATGTTTGGAATACCCTTAATTCCATTCATCCTCTTGGTGGGTAGCCATTTGCTTTTGGCAATTTGGGCCTTCGTCCTTGTGAGTGGTTTTATATCAATTGGTTTGGCTATTTTGCTAGTAATGGAAATCCTGATCTTGCGCCAAGTTAATGCCAATGACAATCACAAACTAGCTCAATATTTCTTATATTTTAGGGAAATAGGGCATCGCCGAAACAAGAACCATTGGGGCGCACATTCAATGTCGCCCATAAAGTTTAAAAAAAGGTAGTGACATGGGAAGTATTGAAATAGATAAAGCACTCAAAATGACACAAGACGCTGTTAATTTGGAAGATTCATTAGAACGGATTTTACCTTTTTCTAGTGTTGTTGATGACGGTTTGGTTAGTACAAAAGCCGGTGATTTTGTTAGTACCTGGCGCGTGGCTGGAATGAATTTTGAGGGTCTAACAGATGAAGAAATTTATTCTCGTATGGATGCCTTAAATCTTTTTATTCGCGGCCTTGCAAATGGAAAATTTGCTTTTTGGATTCATCGGGTTCGTCGTTATTTATCAGATGCGCTTGAAATACCAACATACAACAGTTTTACGCAAAATTTTATTGAAGCGTATTACAAAAAAATGTCATCTGAAAAATTGATGCAAACCGAACTTTATTTAACGATTGTCTACAGACCTCACCCTGCCGGGCAGAAAACTCCATTTGAAAAACTGCACCGAGATAAAGCCGACATTGAGTTAGAAATCAATGAAGCAAAAGAAATGATGCAGGGTATCAATCGTCAAGTGTTGGCTAGTTTGGAAAAGTACCGTCCTAAGTTATTGGGAAATTATCAATTTCAAGGAAAAACATTTAGCGAGCAATTAGAATTTTATGCGTACCTAGTCAATGGTTGTTGGTGGCGCATTCCTGTCAAAGTTGTACCGCTTAACCAATATCTACCTGTTTCACGGGTTTTATTTGGCAATGAAATTGTTGAACTACGCGACACATACGGTTCACAATATGGCGCTTTTGTCGATTTAAAAGATTACCCGGACTTTTCAGAAGCGGGTATTTTAAATACATTGTTGAACTTAAATTGTGAGTATGTGGAAACACACTCATTTTCTCCTTTGTCTACACTGGATGCGCAAAGTGCATTGCGCAAACAACGGAATCAAATGATTTCTAGTGAAGATAATGCAATCAGCCAACTTCAATTAATTGATGTGGCCATTGACCAGGTTAGTTCTGGTAATTTCTCCCTGGGTGAATATCATTATTCTATGTTTGTAAAGGGACAAACCGCCGAAGAAGTTCGTAAGTATCGCTCTGATGCCATTGAGTTACTTAATTCGTCGGGTTTTCTAGGTGTGAATCTTGACCTGGTTACGTCACTAGCATTTTCTGCACAAGTACCTTGCAATTGGAGATTTAGACCAAGAGAAGCAAAATTAAGTAGTAAAAACTTTGTTGGGCTTTGTTCACTTCATGCTTTTCAACAAGGTAAACGTAATGAAAATCCATGGGGTGAAGCTGTCACTATCATGCATACCCCTAGCAAAGACCCTTATTATTTCAATTTTCATGATACAAGAATTGATGATAATTCAGTAGGAGATAAAGCTCTCGGAAACACTCAAATTATTGGTAAATCTGGTGGCGGTAAAACAGTACTGGCACTGTTCTTAATGATTAACCTTCTCAAGTATGGTACGCAAACAGTTTTCTTTGATAAAGATCGAGGTGCTGAAATTGCTATCCGTGCAATGGGTGGTAAGTACTTATCTTTGGAACGCACCAAGTCAACAGGATTAGCACCATTCAAATTGGAACCAACGCCTGAAAATATGACATTCTGGCGATCATTGGTTAAATATTGCTCCCGATTCAATAACGAGCCATTAACTCCAACGGAAGAAGAACAAATTAACCTGGCGGTTAATTCAATTGCCAGTATGCCTAAACAAGCTAGAAGCTTTCGGGCATTACTTCAAATGCTTCCTTCTGCCAATGACAATAATATTGCTCAACGCTTGCAGAAATGGTGTTCAGGTAATGAATTGGGTTGGGCTTTGGACTGCAATACGGATGAATTGCAGTTTGAAGATGGACGTCCATATGGCTTCGATTACACGGAAATTTTGGACGATGAAGATACACGCGGCCCAGTCATGATGTATCTAATGTTTCGCGTAGAGAAACTTATAGATGGTCGCTTGTTCGCGTTTTTCATGGACGAATATTGGAAAGCGTTATCAGTAGATTATTTTGAAGACTTCGCAAAGAACAAGCAAAAAACCATTCGTAAACAAAACGGCTTGGGTGTCTACATGACACAAAGCCCTTCAGATGCGTTGAATAGCAAAATATCTAAAACTCTTATTGAACAAACATCAACATATATTTTCTTGCCTAATCCAACGGCTGATTATGATGATTATGTTGGCGGGTTTAAGCTAACAGAATCAGAATATATGCTTGTCAAAGAGTTAAAAGAATCGTCGCGTATGTTTCTTATCAAACAAGGCGATAAAGTAGCACTCGCTCAATTGGATTTGGGCGATTTCAAAAATGAAATCAAAATACTTTCCGGTACAACTGACGGGGTTGAGCGTTTAGATTCTCTACGAGCGCGTTTAGGCGATAACCCTGATAACTGGATTAAACCATTTTTAAAAGGTGAATCATGAAATTAAATAAACTTTTAGGTAGTTTGACTATTGCTTTTGTTGGGTTTGTCGGGCAGGTTCATGCTCAAATTCCGGTAACGGATGCTGCCGCGATTGCCAAAAGCGCGGCTGATAATGCTGAACAACTCTTGAAATGGGTTGAACAAATACGGCAAATGGAACAGCAATACAAGCAAATGGAACGTGAGTTCCAAAGCATTACAGGCGCTCGTGGAATGGGTGATTTGCTTAATAATTCCAGTCGTTTAATAACGGGGGAAAGTTTTGAAAAAAACTATCGTGATTTGTTATCCATGGGCGAAAGTGGTGCATCGCCTGAAGCTAAGGAAATTTATGCGGCAATCAAAGAACTTGGTTGCAGTAATTATGAATCTCAATCACAAAAAGCCACATGCGAAGCCCAGGCTTATGCAGCTCCTGAAATGGCCGCTTACGTCGAGGGATCATTGAAAGCAGCGCGTGAACGCGCAAATGATCTTCAACAATTAGTTGCGCAAGTTGATAGTACAACCGACATGAAAGGAGCCGCCGATTTAGCTAATCGTATATCAGCAGAACAAGCTATTTTGCAAAATGAACAGACAATGGTTAATTTAGCTCTTTCACAAAGACAAAGCCAATCTGAATTAATTGCTTTGAAGAAGTTTGAAGAAGGGAAAAAGGCCATTAAAACTAATACACTTAATCCCTTTTCTTTTGATTAACTTTTGAGGTTTTTATGTTTGAACAAATTAAACGTTTATTTTCTGTTTCTATTCTTGCTCTGGTTGTTTTTTCATTAGCAGGTTGCAAGGAAGATTCAGCTTCTGAACAACTTGCCAAGAAACAATTAGAAGCTATTACCGAGGCAGAAAAGAAAATAGAAGAAGGAAAAAAGGCAATTCTTAATAATACAGAAAATCCATTTTCTTTTGGCGATAAAACGTCAAAGGAAAAATAAACCATTTTTCGGTTTCGCCACGCGAAACTTTTTATTTTCAACTTTATAAAGGATGAACGGCGTGTTTGAAAGTTTTTCAGCAAAAATATTAAGCATTATTGCCGCTTGGGGGGAAATTCCAAATACGCTGGTTGAGTGGATTACCCCAATGATTTTATTGGGGTTAACTATTTCAATAATGTGGCAGGGCTACGGAATCATGCGTGGGGCAGGGGGTCAAGATCACTTACTTGACGTGTTCTTTAATTCACTGCGTACTTTTTTAGTTTTCGCCTTGGCATTAGGTGGGGGTATGTATGCGGCAAATATTTTGCCGCTTTTAAGTGAAACTAGAGATGCTTTGGCTGGTTTATTTACCGACAGTGATTCAAATGTCTATGGTCAATTAGATACGACCATGGATAAAACATTTGAAGCCTATAAGAAAATTTTAGATTGGGGCCTGGACAATATATCTATTGGTATAACAAGTACTAACCTTACGGGCCTTCTTGGTATTGTTGGTGGCGGATTTATGGTTTTATTTGTTGTTGTTTATTGTCTGGCAGCGGCAATTAATTTAATGATTATTGAATTTTCATTAGGAGTAATTTTAGCTCTTGGGCCTCTTTTTATAGCTTGCCTTGCTTTTACAGCAACAAACAGTTTTTTTAATACTTGGTTAAGCGCAGTGATGAAATATATTTTCACAGCAGTAGTTATTGCGGCGGTTGTTGGTTTGGGCGCGGAAATTATTAGTGCTTTTGCAAATAATTTAAGTGGTGCAAATCCTGCTCTTATTGATTATGTTTCAATGACTTTCTCGGCTTTAGCCAGTACAGGTATTTTAATTGTTTTAACCAGTAAAGCCGGTTCAATTGGTGCAGAGTTAGGTGGTGGCATGGCATTACAAATGCAAGGCATTGCTCGTGCAGTTAAAGCCGCAATGAATCCAGTTGGTTCAGCAGTAGCAGGAGCAGCAAAAATTGGTGGTTATGGTGCCGGTAAAGCTGCCGGTTATTTAGGTTCCAAAGCCGCCAACTCTAAATTAGGTCAAAGCATAGGAAATAATCGAGCAATGCAAATGGCTATGAAACCTGTAAACATGGCAAGTAGTGCCATGTCCGGGGCCAGCCGTGCAATGTCCCAACGCTCAATTATGAGCGCCACAAAGTCTGGTTTTAATTCAGGTAGTTCATCAGGATTAGGAAAGGGAACCGGTACAATTAATAAATAATAAAAGTGTATATTTGTATTGACAAATCGGGCGTAAAGCCCGATAATATAAGCATATTTAAAAAATAAATCCACCATTTTTTTTTGTTTATTTTTAAAGGAATTTTCTCAATGAGAATTTATGCCATACCCTTTTTTTGTCTTTTTTTGGCCGCTTGCAGCGCACCGCCAAAATTAGAATATCCAACTGGGGCTAATCGTGTGCCAATTAATCAAAATTTAACTCAACCAACAAAAATAGAAACTATAAGTATTTCACCGATAAATGAAAATTCGGCCAAAGCCGCGCCAAAAAATTCAATTATCAAAGAAAGCTTCTAGTCGTTCAGCATTATCTTTAAGGATTCAAAATGAAAAGGGAAAATAAAGCTTTGCGTCATGAAAAGCCTGGTGTCACACCAAAAGAAAAAGAACTATCTAATCTTGATTGGGAAGTTGATATTATTCAAAAAACTCGTGTTTCAGAACGACGTGCCTGGCTCATTACAAAAGGGTTGTTTATCGTTGTGATACTGCTTACAGCAGGGTTTGTTATGTTGTTGCCATTAAAGAAGGTAGTGCCTCATATTGTCATGGTTGATAAGCTAACTGGCGAAGCTTCCATAGCTCAAACACAACAGAAATTTATGGCTGATAATGAACTGAATGATAAGCATTGGGTAAAAGAGTTTGTTACTGCTAGAGAGCGCTACAACTATCGCCTTTTACAACACGATTTTGATACAGTAAAACGGTTAGCTGGTGATGAACCCTGGAAGGATTATTCTGAACTCTATTTAGGACGTAATCCACTTGATGAACAGTTTGGTGAAAATATTGTTATTACCCCAAAAATATTAAGCATTACATTGAGTAATAATGATTTTGCGACGGTACGTTATGAACTTCAACATCAAGACCGCCGTACCAAAGCCGCACCAAAAATAGTACGTCGCATTGCAACAATGCGATATGAATACAAGCCACAATTCAATGTGCCAGAATCAGTAGCTATTGAAAATCCACTTGGATTTTCTGTAACTGATTACCAAACCGATGCTGAATTCACAGGAGGTAAATAATGAAATCGACCATTATTAAACTTTGCCTGGCTGCCGTACTTGCTCAAAGTGCTTATCAACCAGTTTTAGCGGCTCCAAGCTTCCAAAAAAATTATGGAACGAACCGAGTACAAATGGTTGAATATTCTGACAATCTTATTATTAGAGTTGTCGGATACCAAAATCAGCCCATTGCCATTGAGTTTCCAAAAGGTGAAAAACTTGTCGCAACGCATGGGGCGGCTCAAATCAATTGGACGGGTAATGGTATAGGTGATCGGGCGTTTCTTCGACCAGAAGCAAACGCTAAAGCAGGTAGTTTTTTTATTATTACCGATAAACATACTTATGTTTTTGATTTAGTACCTGCTTACCAAGGAACATCACGTTCAGATCGCGTTTCAAAAATTGTTTTTGTTAAGCCAGGAACAGGTGGTACCTCTAAACCATTACCAGTTGATGTGAAAAGCAAAGGGCAAAATTTTCAATATTCAATGCAAGTTGTTAATCATTCAAGCGATATAAGACCTATCGAAGTATTCGACGATGGTACTTTTACATACTTCAAGTTTCCACGTCATTCTGATATTCCAGCTATTTATAAAGGTTCAACTGGGACAAAAGAAGAATGGTTAATTAATAAACATAACGAACAAGATTATGTAGTTGTCCACGGAATTTCCGCTCAATGGAATTTACGTCTTGGCAATGCCCTGGTTGGTGTTTTTAATGAAGCGTTTGATCGTGATGGTGCAGGAGTTCAGAAATGAGTAATGAAATTACAGAAGAAAGTTTTAACACACCTGAACCGTCTTTGAATGATGGTAAATTTACTAGCGAAGTTCAAAAACGGAATAGCTCTAAAAAGTTTGTCATTCTTGGCTTGATTTTCCTCGTTTTAATGATGGCTGTCATTGGTGCGTTTTATATTGGCAAATCAAAATTAGATGAATGGAAAGCAGAACGTGCAGCGGCCCAGCTTGAAAAAAAGAATGCCGCAAAAACAAGCGTTGACCGTCGTGATCGAGATTTTATAACTGACTTATTTGGGCCTATGGAAACAGAAGCAGCTCCAGGTACTCCAGCACCGGTTTCAACGCCTCCCGTTATATTGCCTCAAACATTCAGCCAACCCGCGCCAACAGTTGAAGCGCCGCCAATTCCTATTTTGAATCAACCTAAAACATCAGCGCCTCAACAAGTCCAACAATCTGCACCAATACCATTTTTTGATTATCCAGAAGATACAAAAAAAATTGGCTTTAATTCAATTCAGGATTACGCCAGGTCAGAAGCAGAAAAGTCCAAACCTACAAATACAGTTCAAGCTACTGCGGCAAACTTAGGAGATCGTTCATTTGTGTTGGCCCGTGGTGCTTTTGTGCCATGTATATTAGAAACACAATTGTTTTCAAACATACCAGGTCAAGCAAGTTGCGTCATTCCAGATAACGTTTATAGCGATGACGGCAGCCGATTACTGGTTCCCCGAGGCTCTAGTGTAGTAGGAACCTATGGTAACTCTATGCAAGTTGGAGACTCACGCATTGCTGTTGTATGGGAACGTATCAAAACCAATGATGGTTATGTTATTGATGTAGAAAGTGGGGCGGCTGACGGTGTAGGAACAATGGGCGTCGGTGGTTATATAGACAACCGTTGGCCTGAACGAATCGGCGCGGCTCTCTTGCTCTCTTTCATTGACGACGCGGTAGACATTGCCATTGCTGAACAGCAAAGCGACGGCGGTACGCGCTATGGCGATAGCACAAGCCGTTCAACAAAAACGCTTGCTGAAAAGGTTTTGGATTCAACCATTAACATCAAACCAACATTAAGCGTTAATCGCGGCGCACGACTCATGATTTATGTGAGTAAAGACCTCTGGTTTGATGATGTGTATGGGGGTTGATATGAATGCAGTTGTTGAACGTGGGTTTCAAGATCACAAAATACTTGAAAGCAGTAACGATGAATTCCAATTATCTGACGATTACGCTGTACAGCACTTTTTGTTGCCATACAAGGAATTCATGGACGATGTGGAAGTAACAGAACTGGCCGTCAATGATGAAGGCCGGTTTTGGGTACTTAAAAATTCAAAATGGACGATGCATAAATGCAACCAAACAAGAGACGATAAACTCATTTCCCTGGGAACAACCGTTGCTCAATTTGCCAAAGGCAATTTTGATAAAAACACACCAATTTTAAGTGCTTCTATGCCAGATGGTTCCCGGATGCAAATTGTTCAATCGCCTGCGGTTGAATCCAGACGAACCAGTTTCACAATGCGTCGCCCTGCCACAAAAACATACTTGCTTGATGATTTTGAGGCACAGGGCATGTTCAGGCGCACAGTCGTTTCAAAAAACGAAATAAAGCCTCATGAACAAGCCTTAATGCAATTATTAAAACAAGGTGATTATAAAAATTTCATCAAGCAAGCTGTAATCAATAAATTAAATATTGTTTGTTGTGGTGCTACCGGTAGTGGTAAAACCACTTTCATGAAAGGCATAGTTCATGAAATACCCTTGCATGAACGCATTATCACAATTGAAGATGTTCGTGAATTATTTTTGCCACATGAAAACGTAGTTCACTTAGTTTATCCTGGCATTAAAAACAAAAATGGTGAATTAATTGTTACGACGCAAGACTTGCTTAAAAGCTGTTTGCGCATGAAACCAGATCGTATTTTGTTAGCTGAATTGCGAAGCCAAGAATGCCTTTATTACATTCGATCTGCTGCTTCAGGACACCCAGGTTCTATTACTTCATGTCATGCAGGAAGTGCCGCTGAAGCTTTTGAGCAAATGACTATCATGATTAAAGAATCGGACGCGGGCGCCAATCTGGAATACCAGATCATCAAACGTCTTTTGCAATTAACTGTAGATGTGATAATTCAATTTGATGTAGATAGTGAAGGTCGCTATATCAAAGAAATTTATTACAAACCAGAACTAAAATATGAATTAGTGTAGCGATTATTATGGCAAAGAAAAGGAAAACCAGCATTAAAAAAAAGATCGGCATTGCTTTGGGCGTGTTGATCTTCCTAGCATTAATCTGGCTTGGCATACGCCTTGCCGGTATGGTGCTTTTTTTGAGTTATCGAGAAAATCCATTTAATTCAGGTTTTTGGACGATATTTGAAGCGGCTGCAAACATCGAAACCTTCCGGCAAAAAACCAAAGTGATTGGTAGTTTTTTTATCAGTGGCTTTGTCACGCTTGCCATTCCTTTTGGCATGGTCATGGCCTATCGTCGGCGGGCCGATGATATTTACGGGAAAGCCCGTTTTGCTGATATAGACGACCTGGAAGAAGAAGGGCTGTTAGCGAAAAAAGGGATTGTGCTTGGTCGTTTTGAAAACGAGTTTGTACGCTTAGGCGGTTATGAGTTTGTATTGCTTGCCGCGCCGACAAGAACCGGTAAAGGTGTTGGCTTCGTGATACCCAACTTATTGACATTCACCGATTCGGCAGTAGTTCTTGACATCAAGGGCGAAAACTACAACCTAACAAGTGAGTTCAGGCGTCAACACATGGGTAATGAGGTTTATTACTTCAACCCGTTTTCTGAAAACACACACCGTTGGAACCCGCTTTCGTATATATCGAAAGATGCCCGTTTTCGAGTGAATGATCTAAGCGCACTGGCAAGTATCCTTTATCCGATTGATGGAGATCCATTCTGGCCGACTTCAGCCCGAAACTTATTTATTGGCCTGGGCCTGCTTGTGTTAGAAACGCCCAAATTGCCGCAAACCTTCGGTGAAATTCTGCGTCAAGCCTCCGGTAAAGGTATGCCGGTCGCGGATTACATTACATCAGTGATTGAAGCACGTAAAGTATCGGATACGCCTTTATCGTCATCGTGCGTTGATTCGCTTAACCGTTTTTTGAACAACAGCGACAACACACGTAATAATATCCTGTCTTCGATGACAGCGGCATTGGCTCCGTTTGAAAATCCGGTGATTGATAAAGCAACATCAGCTAATGACTTTGATTTACGCGATGTACGCAAGCGAAAAATGACTATTTACCTGCATATTCCAGCCGGTGAGGTTATGCAGGCTCAATTCATCCTGAACCTGTTTTTCTCCCAACTCATTAACGAAAACGTCAAAGAGTTGCCAGAAGAAAACCCCGAGTTGAAGTACCAATGCTTAATGATGCTGGATGAATTTACCGCTGTAGGCAAAGTTGCCATCATTGCTAAAGGTGTTGGATACATGGCTGGCTATAACATGCGCTTGGCAATTATTGTGCAGTCGCCAAGTCAACTTGAAAGTACCTATGGCAAAGAGGATGCCCATAGCATTATCGAAAACATGGGTGCCGTGATTTACTTCACGCCATCGCAAAACAAAGAAGCGGAAGAATATTCAAAAATGATCGGTACACAAACGATTAAGTCTTATTCGTCGCAACGGCAAAATATCGGCGCTTTGAACTCGGGCAAGTACAGTGAAAGTGAAACGGAAAGCCTAGTGTCACGAGCGCTCATGCTCCCGCAAGAGCTGCTGGCCCTGGATAAAGAAAAGGAGCTGGTGCGTCGCTCTGGTATGCCGGTTATCATGGCTGACAAAATCCGCTACTTCAAAGATGAATTTTTTATGGAACGGTTTCGATCTGTACCAATGAAAAAAGTCACTATTGGTAGTGAAGTTCGTACCGTGCCGGTGCCATGTCCTCTACCAAACCAGAATTGGCGTACATTTCAATCAGCCCGTGGCATGAGTGACTATTACATCATTGGTGACTTGAGCGATTTGAACAACCGCCAAGAATCGCAAGACGTTTCCTTGTTGCTTGATGTTGTCAACGCGCCCGATGAACAAAATCAAGGCGTTGATGCTGAAAAGGTGCGCGAACAAGCGTGTTTTGACCTAGCACATAGCAAAGTATTGGAATTTGCGGCGGCATTGGACGAAATAGGTACGACTGATAAAAGCGTGTTGTGATTTGGAGTGCCTGGCCAGCAATGCCAGGTGCTTTGATGTTGTACGAATTACCGACGAAAACGGTACGTTTCTGCCCGCGTTAAGGGTGTTTCTTTTAAAGAGGTTTTGCTATGTCAAACGATCAAAAATATGTAGGCTCCATGCTCCCTAAACCTGACTGGGAAACGGCGCGTGAAGCAGTCAGTACACCAGATAAAAAAGGCTTTGTGTATTTGCCTAAGCCGCACTCGCAATATGCGGGCAAGCTGCTTTCTATGACTGACACACATTTGATTCAGCAAGTGGGTAAAAATGCTGCCATCGCACATGATCTGTCAAAACTTGAAAATGGTCGAGAATTGGCGCAAAGTTTCGATGGTGGCCAAATCGCACCCAACAAAACTTCATTGTCCATTAAGTACGACCAGGACAAAGGCAAAGCCGATGTGCTGACGTACAACCAGCAGCGGGCCGACCAGGTGCGCACTCAAGCTGAAAAATGGGCTGAGCAAAATATTACGAACGCTAAGAGCCGGGAAGCTTTCTTAAAGCATGTCGGCAATTTCACCAAAGATATGGCGAAAGGTAATGAAGTGGCTAAGCCGGAACCGGCAAAACAGCCACAACAGCAACCACAACGCCAACAACCGGAACATAACCGGTAAAACTTTGTAGTTTGTAATTGCTCACTGCGGCGGCCTTCGGGTCGCCGCTTTCGCTTCACCAGACAGCGCACACGGCCTTTTAAAAGCAATAGTAAGGGTAAGGGCTAGGCTAAGCATATAAAACGCTATATAGCGCGTTTCATGGGGTTTTACCACAAACCAGATGTTCTCCAGGTGGAAAGAGGGGAGGGTAGCCGCTACGCTCTCCATGTGTAGCCCTTAACCATTCCCAATCCTGCAAAACCCCGCGAAGCGGTACAGCCGTTTTAAGAGCCTAACAGTTTAGTGTATGCCTCGGTATAGGCAAAGGTTTGAAAGCCCCGTAGCGGGGCCGTGTGGCACTCCTATCGCTTAAAAACATGATCTTCCAACAGAGCTTTTAATTGCCGAACAAACTATTTTTATAGCGGGCAAGGCCCGCGTTCTCTGTATTCTGTGTTAATGGTTTTTTATGGAACCTTGGCATGTGGTTTTTAGGTTCATCTATTCCGCTTTAGCGGAACTAAAGTAAGAGAGCGAAGCGAACGCAAGGCCGACGCGAAGCGGCGGGGCGTAGTGAGCGAAGCGAACGAAGGGTAGGCGCTTTTTTGTTCGTCGAATTTTTCGTATTTTTGGGTAAGGGCGCTGGCCAGGGCCAGGGGGTTTTAAGAGATTTAAAAAGATTCAAAAGATTTAGCTGTGGGTAACTTGAAAATTTCTATTTTAAACAAACACTTATAAGTTAGCACGGTTCCTAAAGTACAAGTTATGGTTCCTAAAGTACAAGTTATGGTTCCTAAAGTACAAGTTATGGTTCCTAAAGTACAACTTGTCCACACCCTTTTAAACTTTGCCATACCCTTTTAAACTTTGGACTGATTTATTACAGTCATATCCAAGCAAAAGCTTAAAAAAATCAATTTTTGAAAATTTTGCTTGTACTTTAGGAACCAGCCTTAACTATTTTGCTTGTACTTCAGGAACCGACCTTAATTATTTTGCTTGTACTTTAGGAACCGTAGTACATTATTTTTCTATTTCATCTTCAGATTCGTGGTCTGTGTCATCTTCAGATTCATTGTCTGTAAGCAAAGCTTGATAATTCCTATTTTGCATTACAAGCATAGGCCCGGTTCTCCCTTGTATTTCTCGTAACAAATATTCTGGTAATTGATTCTCACTAATTATTTTACGTAAATTCCAACAAAATTTTTTGAATTCTGAAGAACTTCCACTACGTTCATAAATTGTTCTAAAACTCCATGTTGCTACGGTAGTACCTGCCGCACGACGGGCAAGCCTATATACAAAACGGGCAATGCCTGAATCAATTAAGAAATAATCAGGATGTACTGTTAAAACATCAGGATTTCTACCTTCAACAACTTCGTCATACATCCATTTGGCAACGTCTATTTCTAAATACTCAATTGTTTTAGTAGTAATATTTCGTGTTATTTTATAACGTGAAATTAAGGGTTCGCCTTCTGTTTCAATTACTTTTTGACTTATTTTATTTTTTTTAATACGTTGTAACTCAATATGTGTTGTGTTTAAACGTTTACAAGTATCTTCTAAAAGTTCTTTTTGTTTACCGCCAGATGAACGTCGGATAAATTTCAAAACATCAAGTACGTGTGGCCGAAAAGATCTTCCAGGCTTATCACCTTTTCCTTCTCTATACCTATTCATAGCTTCAGTTAAATGTGAAACTGCCATTAATATAAGATCATAATCCCACATGCTTGCCATGCCGTCTGGCCCAGATGATACTTTTACGTAACCATCGGGTAACGTGTAGGTGATAACTTGATTCGCTTTTTTTTCTAACTTGGATAAACGAACAACAGCCACGTCCATTATGCTACGGCAATCTCTAGTTCCAACATCATAAAGAACAGGTACAAAAAAGTCTTGTTGTTCATCGCCTTTGGGGGCTTTCCGTAAAATTGAACTTTTAGATACTTTTTTTATCATGGCTTTGTCTGTAGATGGCTCGTTTTCAAGTATCCATCGTGCTTTAGCTTGATCGTAAGTTTCATCTGGCAATGCGATTGACTCAATATGTTGACGTAACTTCGCTTGGTGCTTTTCTTTTGCTTTTTCCAGTCGATCAAAAATTAATGATTGTTCTGGCGTGTCTTTAGATTGTTCTGGCGTGTCTTTAGTTTGATTGCTATAATCATAGCTCATGCTATTTTTTCCTTTTCAAAAATAAATGGCACTGGGCTTGAAGTTTCTACAGACTTCAAGCCCATCTTTTTTATACGGCCAGTTTTGAGCTGGCCAAGTGGTTCATGCTAACGCCGGCCTCTGCCGCTTGAATAGCAAGCATCCTATGCACTTCTGGCGTGACTCTCACGCGAAATTGCCCACTATACGTTTTTTCGGCAAATGGTTCTGGCACTGGTTCATGTTGAGCTTGTAAATCCTCTACAGTATCCGCAACCAGCTTACGAATACCAGCTAAGGCGGATTCTGGTGTATCTGCCAGCCAGGACAAAGACGGAAATTCAGCACACAAACCTACATGCTCGCCATCTTCTGTTGACCAGGTGACACGATAGGTATAACGATCGCTGTTCATTTGTGACGCTCCAATTTTTCAATAGCGGCTAAAACTTGTTTGACTTGATACGCCTTAGCGCGGCCCTTATCGTTCTGTATGTTAATACGGGGGTCGCCAAGCCAGGGCGTCTTGAAAACCATATGGCTACCGCTTGTTTGCCGTGGTTCTCCAAATAACAATTCACAAACCTTTTGCAACTCGTTGAACCGGACATTAGCCGGTTCATTCCGCATCTTGGAAAGTGTTTTTTGGATTTTTTTCATAGATAATATGGTATCACCAATGGAACCACTAGGCAAGGATTATTTTGAATATTTGAATACCGTGGCGCGGCCAACATTGAGCGTTTTCATAATGTCTGAAATAGTGATGTTCTTGTCGGCGTACATAGCACGTATAGCCTGTTTCTTTTCGTCTGAAATGGCTGGCCGTCCACCTTTTCGGCCTCTCGCACGAGCTGCGGCCAAGCCTGCGGCGGTGCGTTCACGCACTAGCGTTAATTCCAGTTCAGCAAAGGCACTACACAACACAAAAAGCATATTGCCGTAAGCCGTGGCCGTGTCGATACCATCTTGTAGCGATTGCAAGTTGATTTGTCGCTCTTTGAGTTCTTCGGCCAAGTTGACCAATTGGCGCACGTTGCGGCCTAGCCGGTCAAGCTTCCACACGACCAGGCTATCACCTGGCCGTAAGTGAGAAATAGCCTTCTCAAACTCCGGCCGGTTTTTTGTGGCGCTCTGCTGTTCGCAAAAAATCCGTTCGCAATTTGCTTTTTTTAGTGCGTCAAGTTGCATATCAAGATTCTGGTCAAGCGTAGATACGCGGGCATAGCCTATTTTCATTGCATCCATCCATAAATTAACTTTCAATAGGTTAAGTGTACGATGATTTACATATGAGTTTATAGACTATGAATGTAGTTTATACAAAGAAAAACCGGGCTTATAAAGCCCGGTTCGTTAAACGACCGTTTTTTAGACAGGTAAATTATATTTTTCTATCTAATTGGTTCATATATGAATCAATTAGATTTTGAATTTTTTGGGCATATGTACCAGGACCTATTTTTTCAAAAAATTCTTTTTGTTCTTGGATTAAATCAGCCTGGCCGGATACTTGGTACATTTGCACTGTGCCGGTTTCCCTGGCTTTTTTGGTAGCAATACGGGCAGTTTCTGCCCGTTGCCTTTTACTATGTTCTGTTTTTGCATTGGCCATATATTTAATATTTTTTATACTGTTTTACCCATTTGATAATATCATCCAGTTGCGAATCATCTAAATTTTCACAATTTTCATAAATCGCCTGAGCGATATTACCTTGCTGTCGTTCTGTTGTAGAGCCGATGCCTTCATCTCCGCGCATCCCCTGTTTACCATTATCGGCAAGCACTCTTTTTCCGTTATGGTTTTTGAAATCTTCAGGTTTAATTACTCGATACATTGCTACTTCCTTTTAAATCTTTCCCGCTTATCTTGGGAGAATTAATAATTAATTTCCGAATCAAACCATTCTTTTTTGAGTTTGATTATTTCTGAATTGCTGGATTTAGTATATTTCAATTGCTTTCATAGCATTCCTCTTGTTTGATACCCCGGCTTAGCCGGGGTTTTTTTTACTTCTTAGGCCAGTTATTGGCTATCAGGTCTAAAGTTGCAGGTGGGCATAACGTCCTATATCCCATTTCAAAAATCTCGTTAAAGGCTTCTAAATATTGATCATATGAACCATGAGCAAAAAAACCACGATTATCAAAACAAGTATATCTGCATAATTGATCTTGATCTGGTGTTATAACTGACCACTGATCAAAACCATTCTGTTTTAAAGTCAAACCATTAAAGCCATTTTTTTCAGCTTCTTCAAGAATAGAAAAATAAATTTTCTTATTTCTATCAAAATCTTTAAGAATACTTTTAATATTCCAATCCTCTAACATTTTCCGCGTATCATCACGATATAAAAACATGAAATTTCCCCCTAAGTTGTTGATATACTTATTATAATACTATCATGATAGTAATACAAGGGTTATTTTTAATTTAAAATGAAAAAGTGTTTAATTTTGGTTTAAGCATGAAATTTAAATCCTATTAGTTAACATTTAATTTTAATCCTTCCTCTATGCCATCTTCTACGCCTTTAACAAAAGATTTAATTAAATCAAGGCTATAACCACCTATTGGCATAGAACCAATAATTTCCATTAGGTCAACATTAAAAGCAGGAATACAGCTACCATTTTCATTTTTTGAAGCATCAACCCCTAATTGATAAGCTTTTGTTTTAAGGTTTTCAAGAACATTCATAATTTTATTTCCTTTACGTTGTGTTAAACAGGCGCGACTTTCGCGCCTGGCGTTCTCTTTCGGTTTACAGAATGGGGGGTTCTGCCTCGCCTTGCTCGCTTGTCCCTGTTAAGGCGGCTAAATAATCAAATGCGGCGCTTGCGTGCTTAGCGGCTGTAAAAATCGCGTTCTTATCGTTTTTGAGTACCTTTATCCAACTTGCCAAATATGAAGCATGGTTTTCTACTGTCGCATCAACAAAACCGAAAAGGCCGGAAAGAAAAGCAGAACCCAATTCTGCTACCAATTCTTCAAAAGCATAGGTTTCATCACCAAACCGCGTTTTATTGGAAAAATCACGGTCTAGGCGGCTTTTATGGCCTGTCCAGTGCGTTAATTCGTGCGCGGCGGTGGCGTAGTAGTTGGCCGGTGTAATAAAGGCTTCAGGGGCCGGTAAAACGATCTTGTCCAGGCTTGGGCTGTAAAAAGCTCGGCTGCCGTGGTGTTCAATTTGTGCGCCTGTGGCCGTCAAAAATTGTTCGGCCAATTCACAAGGGTTAAATGTTTTAGGTTCGGTTGCTGGCGTGGTGTCCAGCATGTCAGCCGGTACGTTTTCGATCTGGTCAAGGTTGAACAAATGAAACGCCTTAACCATCGGGAAAAATTCACTTTCACCCTCTTTGACCTCTTTCTTTTTAATCATATCGAAAAATACACACGTAACCGATTTTTCACCTTTGCGAACATTCGCGCCTATTGCCTGGGCTTGTTTGAAAGTCATCCATTTGTTACTTGTATAACCTGCATTAACTCCCGCCATCCAAAGCAAAAGAATATTGATGCCTCGGTATGCTGCCCCAGTTGTAGCATTTATCGGAAAGCCCGTATCTGCTGCTTCTTCCCATGTTTTTTTCCATGCGGCCGGCCCTGCTTCCATCAGTTCAATGATTTTGTTTGTAATGTCTTGCTTTATATCTTTTTTTTCGGCTGTGCGTTTTGGTGCCTGTTTGCTTTTCCCACCTGCTTGTTGGTGAGCCTCGGGGGGTGTGGGGGGAACGCCCGCGTTTTCAACTGT
>LFRM01138932.1_pt1 | contig 32162 bp, 32 predicted proteins | sample 618341 | NCBI WGS metagenome assembly LFRM01 (sample SAMN03654438, study PRJNA283298) | anaerobic digester metagenome | isolation source: pool of bioreactors CSTR01a, CSTR02a, and CSTR03a thermophilic anaerobic... | place: Denmark: Kgs. Lyngby | collected 2014-05-21 | reverse complement strand
TGTTAAAGAAATGATCGGTCACTTCTTCCTTGTTTAAAATGCGAATCCCATATTTTTCAAGCGATGTTTTGTTGCTGTGCGGACGGATGGAGAAGATGACGTACTTCCTGTCATTGGCCGTGATCATCTGGCCGTTTAGTGCATAGCGCTGCCCCTGAACGGTGACGACGAAGCGCTGCGTGCCCAGCTCTAGCACGGTGGGGTATTTGAGCTGCATTCTTTTGGCGAGGATGGCGGGGAGGGCTGCGGTGATGGAGCTGTACACCTGATGCCCTTCCTCGTCAAGGATCACAAACGCATCGGTCTGTGCGCTCAGGGCGGTACTCAGCAGATGCGCGTGAGAGCGAAGCGGCTGGAACACGCGGTTGATGCTCACCGCTTGGCGGAGGGCTGCCTCGATGCTCTCGCTTCCTGAAACGATGAGCAATGCGGGAAGATCGAATTCATGTGCGATGGAATTGGTAATCATATCGCAAAGCACCATCGGGCAGTTTTCACTGGCGAGTTGCTTCAATACTTGCCTTGCTTCCACTTCGTCGTGGATGGTATATAGGTCGATGTTGTAGCGCAGCACATCACACAGGAAATAAGCGTTGCGGGTAATCGCGGGGAATCCGACAAGCGCGTATCGATTGTTCGTTGTTTGTGCCAAGCGAATCGAGCGAAGGATATCGTAAACGCTCAATTCGATATCGATGACAGGCAAACGGGTTTTCTGCCGAATGATTTCAGCCGTTCCGCCTCGCGAGAGGATTACGTCGAAATCATCGGTATCATACTTTTCTGCAATTGCTGCACCTGGTGCCAGATCGCCCACGAAGGCTGTTAACTCAACGTCTTCCATAGCGGACGCTAGCTGTATCATCAAGCTGCGCATACCTTCATAGGGAGCAATACCAAGAATACGTGTTGGCTGCATGGTATATCCCCTTTCATAGATAATGGGTGTTTCAAAAAGCATAACAGAGAGTGTGAAAAAAAGCAATAGTTGTCAAAGTGTTTCATAATAAAACATCAATTGATGAAAAAGGTCGAATATATGGTTGAATATACGCCAATTGATATGCTATCCTAAGGTCATCGAACAGAAGAGTACATAAACAAGGAGAGATTGCTGTGATGAAAACCATGGAAACGTTTCATAAAGAAACAGTTCATGGGCAAACTGCTAAACTTGTTGCAATCGCCGACGATATAACAGGAGCTTTTGATACAGGCGTACAATTTTCCAAACGAGGAGCATCCGTGAAAGTCGTGACGGGCGATCACATGGTTGATGCGATGATGCAGGCAGATGTGCTGGTGATTGATGCGGAAACGCGTCACCTAACACCCCAGGAGGCTTACCAGAAAACACGAGAACTAGCCGCATGGGCATTGGAAAGAGGCGCAACGTATTTTTACGTTAAAACAGATTCGGGTCTGCGCGGGAACATCGGGGTTGCCATCAAGGCCGTTTTGGATGCCACAGGCATTCTGCTAGCAGCTTTTGCACCGGCATATCCGGATATGAACCGCATTACGCTAAACGGACAACAGTTCATCAATGGCATACCGATTCAGGATAGTGTCTTTGGTCAGGATGAATTCGAGCCTGTCCTTGCCCCTACGATCAGCGGATTGATCAAGCCTTTTGGGCTTGATGTGATGGAATGCCCGTTGGACATGGGGTATGATACAGTTGTCACCCGCCCAACGGTCGCCGTCTTTGATACCCGAACGAATGAAGATTTCTCCCGCATTGCAGCCCACTTGAAGGCGGAGAATCAGTTGACGGTTACCGCGGGCTGCGCGGCGTTCGCTGCGATGCTGGCAGGTCCGCTGGAATTGCCCGATTGCGTAAAGCCAGCACCTGTGGTGATCCCGCCCTTGCTGGTCATCTGCGGGAGTCTGAACCCGATCACGCGCAAGCAGATGGAATATTGCGAGAAGATGGGCGGTCATCGGGTGGTTTTGTCCAGTGACCAATTGCTGGACGATGGCTTTCTGGATAGCGCGAGCGGTCATAGCTGGATCGCAGGACTGTTGCCAGCGATGAGAAAGCACAAGACGCTCTTGCTGGATACAGGGCTGAGACCGCTTAAGACGGTGGGCGATATTGTGGAATAGGAAGGGCTGAGAAAGCACGAAGCCTCCCTGCGCATAGCGCGGCAGATGGGACGGGTGCTGGAGAGGCTCCTTGAAATGAAGGAATCGGAGGCATATACGCCGATGATCATTGGCGGCGATACGCTCATGGGCTATCTCGCTTTGCAAGAAGCATTGGATCTTGAGCTGGAGGGCGAAGTGACAACGGGCGTGGTGGCCTTTAGGTTCAAAGGCAAAAGTCATCCAATACAAATGCTTTCAAAAAGCGGCGGATTCGGCAATGTAACGCTGCTGAGTGACGTACTATCCAAGGATAAGATGGTGAGGTGAAAATATATGTTCACATGCAGAATGCCCGCGACGGTCTGTTATGGCGAAAACGCAATGGATCAACTCCCAAAGCTTTGCAAGGGCGCAAAAACAGTCGCGGTATTTTCCGATAGGGGAATAGAAGCTTCGGGCATACTACGGAAACCACTGGAGATTTTGGCTAACGCGGGGATCGCTTACCAACTCCTCCTTGACCTCCCTGCCGAGCCGACCTGCGACCAAGCCCAGCAAACGGCGGAGGCATTTAGAAAACTTGAGGCAGAGGCGATTGTAGCCATTGGCGGGGGAAGCGTGATGGACATTGCAAAGCTGTGCGCCATTACCGCGGATGGACTATGCACAGTGCGGGAGCTCATCGATAACCCTGCACTTGGGCATAAATCGATGATTACGGTGATGATTCCAACCACGGCGGGCACAGGTGCAGAAGCCACGCCAAACGCCATTGTTGCAGTGCCTGAGAAGGAACTGAAGGTCGGCATTGTATCGGAAGAGATGATTCCCGACAGCGTCATACTGGATGGCGAAATGATTCGCAACTTGCCTAGCAAGATCGCGGCTGCCACGGGCGTGGATGCCTTGTGCCATGCGATTGAATGCTACACATCCAAAGCGGCTACGCCCTTTAGTGACATGTACGCCTTGGAAGCGCTCAAGCTTATTTTTCCCAATATCCAGAGCGCATGCATGGACCCTGACGCGCTCCAAAGCAAGAACGCCATGCTGCTCGCAGCGTTCTACGGCGGTGTAGCGATTGCGTGCTCAGGCACAACTGCCGTCCATGCCCTGTCTTATCCGCTGGGCGGCAAGTATCATATCCCTCATGGGGCGGCCAATGCCATGATGCTCATGCCTGTGATGCGCTTTAACCTTCCCGCGTGCAGCGAAGCATTTGCCAGAGTATATGATGCACTGGGAGAGACAGGCGCAGCGAATGAAGAAGAAAAAGCCATGCGGCTGCTGGACCGAATGGAAGAGATCGTGCACAACCTTGAAATCCCTGTGGATTTGAAGTCCTACGGCGTGACCAACGATGACTTGGAAGACTTGGTAACCGCGGGTATGCAGGTGCAGCGATTGCTCAAGAACAACCTTCGTCCAGTCACGGCGGATGATGCCCGCAGCTTATATATGCAACGATTACCCTGAGGAGGTTGAGGATATGAAAGAAATTGGCGGCATTATTGCACCGATTCTAACACCGATGTATGAAAATGAAACCATTAATGAAATGGAACTACGCAGTCAGATTGATCGTTTAATAGATGCGGGGATCAATGGCATTTTCCCCTTTGGCACCAATGGCGAGGGGTATATCCTTTCCGAAAAGGAAAAGGAAGAGATACTGGCGGTATGTGTGGATCAAGTCAATGGCAGGGTTCCCGTATACGCAGGCACGGGCTGCATATCAACCCGCGATACCATCAGGCTGTCGCGCAGTGCGCAGGAGATGGGCGCGGATGTGCTTTCAATCATCACACCATCCTTCGCAGCTGCATCGCAGGACGAGCTCTATGAGCATTACCTCGCCATTGCCAAAAGCGTGGACATGCCGATCCTGCTGTACAATATCCCTGCAAGAACGGGCAACGCCCTAGCGCCCGCTACAGTCCAGCGCCTAAGCGAAATCAAGAACATCGTAGGTGTCAAGGATTCCAGCGGCAATTTTGACAACATCCTTCAGTATATCGAGCGCACGCGCAAGCGGGATTTCATCGTGCTGTCAGGTAACGATTCGCTGATACTCTGGACATTGCTGGCAGGCGGGCATGGCGGTATCGCAGGATGCGCCAATGTATTCCCAAAGAACATGGCTGCCATCTATCAACGCTTTATGAAGGGTAATATGGTCGGTGCACGCGAGGCACAGGACGCGATTCGCCCCTTTAGGGACTGCTTTAAGTATGGGAATCCCAACACCATCGTCAAGGCTGCTGCGGCAATGCAAGGCCATGCGGTGGGCAAGTGCAGAGCGCCGTTTAACCGACTGTCTCAAGAGGGAATAGACGCAGTTCAAAAGGCACTTGATGAACTGAGTGCAAAGGGGGTTTGTTAATTGAAACCGATTATTGGGATCACAATGGGTGATCCATCGTCCATCGGTCCTGAGCTATGCATTCGTGCTTTGGCAGATGGCGAGGTATACGAGCAGTGCAGACCGCTTGTCGTTGGCGATTGCAGCATATTGCAGCGCGCCATGGACATCCCGGGCATGCCGCAGCTCACCATTCGCCCCATCCATCAGGTAGCGGAAGCGCTGTTTGTAAACGGCACCATCGATGTGCTGGATATAGGGCAATGCACACCAGACGATATCCCGATTGGCGAGGTGAGCGCTGCTGGCGGCGACGCAGCATTCCAATATGTTCGAAAGGTGATTGATCTGGGGATGGCGGGCGAGGTAGATGCCACCGTGACCAATGCCCTCAACAAAGAGGCGCTTAATCTGGCGGGACATCACTTTTCAGGGCATACGGAGATTTACGCCCATTTCACCCAAACAGATCACTACACCATGCTGCTTGCCCATGAGGATATGCGCATTGTGCATGTATCCACCCATGTATCGCTCCGCGAGGCATGCGACAGAGTAAAGAGGGAGCGGGTGCTCGAAGTGATCCGCATTGCGCACAGGGCATGTCTGGACATGGGGATCGCGTCCCCTCGCATCGGCGTTGCAGGGCTTAACCCCCATTGCGGCGAGGGCGGGCTGTTTGGCAGGGAGGAGATCGAGGAGATCCAGCCAGCCATCCAGCAGGCATGCGGGGAAGGGATGAATGCCATCGGTCCTGTACCGCCTGACACCATCTTTTCCAAGGCAAAGGGCGGTTGGTATGACATTGTGGTGGCAATGTACCACGATCAGGGGCATATCCCCCTCAAACTACTCGGATTCATCTTTGACCGCGAGACCCAAAAATGGCAGGCGGTCAGCGGTGTTAATATCACATTGGGACTCCCGATCATCCGCACATCGGTGGATCATGGCACTGCGTTTGATCAAGCAGGTAAAGGAACAGCCAGTGCGGCTAGCCTGCTCAATGCCATTTCGTATGCGATCAGCTTTGCGAAGTCATCCGCAGAGGCTGTTGTATAATTATAAGGAGGTATTTCTAATGAAAAAACTAGTCTCCCTATTGCTTATGGTCACAATTATGACGACGCTGCTAGGTGGCGTAGTTGCTGTGGCGGAGGAAAACACCAACGGTACCTATACCATGTACATGCGTTCGACCTATATTGACTGGATCAAGGAACTCAAGTGGTATGACGAAGCGGAAGTCCGCACAGGCATCAACGTGGAATACGTGTACGGACCTGAAGAGTTTGCAGATTGCTACTCTGAAATCGACCAACGCATCATCAGCAACACATTGCCTGATGCAGTGATGACCAAGCTGAGCCAGACCAACGTATATGGCCCAGAAGGCGTCTTTGTTGACCTAGCACCCTACATCGCGCAGTATGCCCCTAACCTGCAGGCTTACATCGATGCAAACCCCGCATACAAAGGTCTTGTAACCAGTGCAGACGGCGCAATCTACGGACTGTGCAAAGAAACCCCCATCTTCGCTGACTTGATCGGCTATCGCGTGGATCATTTTGCAGCTGCCGGCGTTGATGCTGAAGCCATCGTAACGATGGAGGATTTCACCAACGCAATGCGCGCCCTCAAGGCATTCCACGGCGCAGAGAACAAGAACTATTATCCCCTCTCAGGCCGTGACTCGGCGATGAGATTTGCAGCATGGTTTGGCTGCCCCTCCAACATCTCCCTCACAGAATCCAATGGCGTATATGTAAGCGGACATTCCAAGGATGGCTCTTTTGACATCATGAATGACGGCGCATATACCATGGCTGAGACCATGAAGGTTTGGTATGACGAAGGCCTCATCAACCCAGAGTGGGTTGCAGGCACTTTCGGCGAAGCTGATTGGGAATCCGCAATGCTAAGCGGCAACGGCTCCATCTTCTATGACTACTACAACCGTGCACAGTGGTTCATGCAAAACGGCGGCCCTGATAACGATCCTAACTACCAGATGGGCGTTATGAACTTCATCAAAGCTGATGACGGCAGCGTACTGCCAGTAACCACCAGCATGAAGTATAATGACGAGTGCGTTACCGCTGTGAACGCGAACTGCTCTGAGGAAACGATCAAAACCATCCTTGCATTCCATGACTTCTTCTACTCTGAGGAAGGCATCGTGCTAGCCAACTACGGCGTTGAAGGCGAAAGCTACCAAGTAAATGCTGATGGCGAAAAAGAATTCATCGTAGACTTTAACGCAGAAGAAGCAACCGCCGCCGGTGAAAAGCGCTGGAGCTTCCTATCTGACCGCCTGACCGTTTGCAAGCCTGTGGATGATGAAGCATTCTTCAAATGGAATGACGTGCTGATCGCAGAAGCAACAGGCCGCCTGTTCACCGAAGAAAACCTACTGCCCGCCTATGTTCTCAAGTTCACCGATGAGCAATCGATGGAAATTGCGAACTTGGTAGCTACCGTGTTTGACGCTCAGCTTTCGGGCTTGACATCCTTTGTCAACGGCACAACCGAGCTGACCGCGGATAGCTGGAAGGCTTTCCAAGACCAGATGAACACCATGGGACTCAGCCGCATTGAAGAAATTCAGTTGGCTGCTTACCAGGCAACCTACGGCGAGAACTAACCAACTTCAATTGCCTTATCTGAGGCATCTATGCTTCCTCCTCCGCGGCGGAAACCGCGGAGGAGGAGGATTCCGAAAGGGGCATTACCTATGCAGAAGCGTCAAATGAAGCCTGTCGCTGCGACACTAGACCCTCAACCAACCCTATGGCAACGCATCAAGAAGGATGTTATGCGTAACTGGCTGCTGTATGTATTGATACTGCCGGGCTTCTTGATTTTGTTCCTTTTTAAGATCGGGCCTGTTGGCGCTATGGCTATTGCTTTTCAAAAATTCAGCGCAGCAAGAGGATTGTTTGGCAGTAAGTGGGTAGGCTTTGCTAATTTTACCAGACTTTTCAGTGATCCCTACATCCTGACCGTTACCAGAAACACCATCGTATTGGCGGTGCTCTCGGTCGTGGTGGTATTCCCCATCCCCATTGTTTTTGCCATGTTTCTCAACGAAGTGAAACAAAAGAAGCTGCATTCCTTTGTGCAGTCCATGAGCTTCCTGCCCTATTTTATTTCGGCGGCAGTCATGGTTTCCATTCTGAGCACAGTGCTCTCGCCATCCTCCGGTTTGGTGAACAACTTGATTACCGCAGCAGGCGGGAAACCCATTAACTTTATGTCCAGTCCCGGCTGGTTTAGACCGCTGTATGTCATCCTTGAAATCTGGCAGACATTTGGCTATTCCGCCATCATCTATATCGCCGCCATGACCGCCATTGATCCTGCGCTGTATGAGGCTGCGGATATGGATGGAGCGAATCGGTGGCAGATGATGAGGCATATTACCTTGCCGTCCATTGCTACCTCCGTGATCGTCATGCTGATCATCTCGATTGGCAATATCTTCACTGTCAATTTGGATCGTATCCTACTCATGTACAACCCAAGCACCTACGCTACGGCGGATGTCATTCAGACCTATGTATACCGCATTGCGTTTCAATCGACGGGATTTCCGGACTACAGCTATGGTACCGCTGTGAACGTAGTAAAATCGCTGATTGCTTTTGTGCTGGTCACGGGTGTGAATCGTATTGCTGATAAAGTCGCCGATGCGCGGCTATTCTGAGAAAGGAGGACTGAACATGAAAATAAGAAAAAAGCGGAAATTTCAATTGTTCGATTGCGTCAACAATACGATACTTGTATTGGTTTCGCTGGTCTGTGTCTATCCTTTCCTATATGTGTTCTTTGTGGCATGCTCCGACGGCGCGCCTCTGGCACTTGGGCAGGTGACCTTCCTGCCCAAAGGGTTTCAGTTACGCTCCTTTGAGTATATTTTTCAAAACCCGCGCTTCAATGTAGGGTCGGGATTGCTCAACTCGTTTTTGTATACAATAGTCGGCACGGTGGCGGCGCTGTTGGTGACCTATGTCACGGCGTTTGTGCTCAGCCGCAAGCGTTTCGTCCACCGTCATTGGATGATGAAGCTGTTCATCATTACATGGGTCTTTGATGCGGGCATTATCCCGCAGTACATCATTTACAATATGTTTGGCTTTGTGGATAATCCTTGGGTCATGATCATCCCGGGCGCGATTAATACGCAGTTCCTGATTATCGCCCGTACCTTTTTGCTGGGCATTCCGGATGAGCTGGAGGAGGCGGCGTTCATTGACGGCGCGAACGACTTGCAGCTGCTATGGCGAATTTATTTACCGCTGTCAACCACGATCCTGGCAACCATCGGCACCTTCTATGCGGTAGCGACATGGAACCAGTATTTGATCCCACAGATTTACCTCAAGAGCAATGACCTCAAAACGATCCAACAGGTGCTCAAAAATGTCGTAATCACCAGCGGTTCATCGGATACCACATTTAGAAACGTGGTGGTGGATGGGGTCACCTTAAATCAGCACAACCTAAAATCCGCTGCCATTTTCATCACGATACTGCCCATCGTTTGCGTCTATCCTTTTGTTCAAAAATACTTTAAGAAAGGCATTCTTCTTGGGTCTGTGAAGGGCTGAGGAGAGAAGGGGGAAGAATCATGGCAAGAGAATTCATCGAATTACCAACGCTTGGTACTGATGGCAGACTATATCACGATCAGCGCCTTGACACGGTGGAGGCATTGATTCCCAACGTTCCTTTCAACAGCTGCCACGCGGCAGATTTGCTTGAGCTGTCAAACGGAGATTTGCTATGCGTCTGGTTTGCAGGGTCGAGCGAAGGCTATGCGGACATCTCCATCGTTGGCAGCCGCCTCAAAGCGGGGGAAAGCCAATGGAGCAATCCCGAAAAGATATCGGATGACGCAGTACGCTCAGAGCAAAACCCAAGCCTCTTTCAGCATCCCAATGGGGATATATGGCTGATGTATACCGCGCAAGTCGCGCGCACGAAAGATACCCCCGCGCTGTACAGCTTGCAGTTCACAGCTGAAATCCGCTGCAAAATCTCCTCTGACCAAGGGTATACATGGGGAGAAACGACCACCATGTTTGATTACCCAGGCTCTTTTTGCAGGCAGAAGATACAGGTGCTCTCAAACGGCCGATGGATATTTGGCAATTGGCGCTGCTTTGAGGATAAAACGCGCAATGGCAGCGACATCACCCTCCTTCAGCTGAGCGATGATGAGGGCAAGACTTGGCGCGCGGTTGAAATGCCCGGAAGCGCTGGGCGGGTTCATGCCAATGTGATCGAGCTTGAAGGCGGGAATCTGATCGCGCTGCTGCGCAGCCGTTTCTCCGATCGCATCTACATTTCTACCTCGAGCGATTTTGGCGATGAATGGACGATCCCCTACCGCACAGAGCTGCGCAACAACAACTCCTCCATATCCGCTGTGAAGCTTCAAAGCGGCGGTATCGCGATGATCTATAACGACGTTTCCTTTAGCGAAGAACCCAGCGGCAAAGTGGCCATCTGGCCTGATCAACGCTGCCCTGTGACGCTGGCGATTTCGGATGACGGAGGCAAAACATGGCCTTATCGCCGCATTGTCGAAATCGGAGAGGGCTTTACAGGTCCATGGAATGATGTGAACAATCGCCGCTATGAATACCCTGTGGTGATGCAGGGCGCCGATGGCAAGGTCCATGCTGCATATAGCTGGGGCGGCCGCAAGCAGGTGAAATACGTTGCGGTAAGCGAAGAATGGATTCGCGGAGATCGGACGATCAAGGGTGCAGAGGATGATCCGCTGTATCCGTGCAACCGCTGATATGCAATGCCGCAAAGGAATGATCTTTTGCGGCATTTTTTCCGCGTCCATTCATGGGGCGCGGCAGATAGGGAGATAAGGAGTGAGCTTTGCATGAGGAAAACATGGGCGGATATAGCGATTCCCGAAACGGGCATTGCGCAGGGCGATATGCCGGGTGATCAGATTCAAATAGGGGGGACGCATATTCAAAAGGCGGGCTTGCTCATGCCGATGCTGCTGGAAAAACTACCCCCAATATTTGAAAAGACATCGCATGAGCGTGCGGTGATATCGGTGTACGGCGGCTCAGGCGTTGGAAAATCGGAAATAGCCTCTTTGATCACCTATTACCTTGGGCATGAGGGGATCGGCAGCTATACGCTGTCAGGGGATAATTACCCCTTGCGCATCCCAAAGGATAATGACGCGGAGCGCCTTCGCGTGTTCCAAAGGGGCGGGATGAGGGGTCTTTTGGCAAGCGGGCAATATACAGACGATAGGGGACAGCAGCTGCGGCAATGGCAGGAGGACGGGCAGGACGCAGAGCCTGCGCTGTGCAGGGATGCCGATTGGCTATCGACCTATCAAGAGCAGGGACGCATGGCGCTCAAGGCGTATTTGGGTACGCCCAATGAGATTGATTTTAGCGAAGTGTCCCAGATCATATCAGCGTTCAAAAACGGAGCGGAGCGCATCATGCTAAAGCGTATGGGCAGAGCCGTCACCGACCTATGGTATGACAGCGTTGACTTTAGCGGGGTGAAGGTCCTTGTGATAGAGTGGACGCATGGCAACAGCGATTACCTTCAAGGCGTTGATTATCGAATCTTCCTAAACAGCACGCCCCAGGAAACGCTCGTGCACCGTATGTCGCGTCAGCGCGACGGCAATGCGGACGGCGCATTTACCACCATGGTGCTTGGCATTGAGCAAAAGCTCTTGGATACCCAATCGGGCAGGGCTGACGTGATCGTATCCAAAAACGGCGGCATGCTCTCGCGCCAAGAGTATCGTGCGCTGATGCTAAGGGAGGGAGCGGGACAATGAACGCAAACCAAATGGCTTCCCCCATGCTCAACCTCTATCCGGACAGCTTGGGCGGCACGCTAAAGGATGTGACGCGGTTTTTGCAGAGTGAAGCGGTACGCGGTGCATTTGGGTCGCTCTATATTCTGCCAAGCCTCTATCATACGGATTTGGATCGCGGATTCTCGGTGATCAGCTACGATCTAAACCGTGACCTCGCAACCCCCGCGGACATGGAGGCGCTCGGGGCGCTTCATATCGATCTGAAACTGGACTTCATCCTCAACCATGCCTCCGTGCTATGCGATAGGTTTCAAGATATTCTAGCCAAGGGCAATGAATCGGTTTACAAGGATTTTTTCATTGATTGGAACCGATTCTGGGAAGGCTATGGGAAGATGACCGCAGAGGGCTACATACAGCCTGATGAGAAATACCTGAAGGACATGTTTTTCCGCAAGCCCGGTTTGCCCATCCTGATGGTTCGTTTTCCGGATGGACACAGCACGCCCTACTGGAACACCTTCTATCAGGAAGTGCGCTATCCGCGCGTGGATGAGCAGGACCTCATGCGCATAAGCGCCATGCAGTTTGGCGGCGCAAAGCGGCTGGCAGCACATATCAACGACTCGCTGGATCATGGGATGACCCCCAGTCACATTGATTTTGGCGAGTTTGAAGATGCGAAGGCAAGCGTTTTGGCGTTCTTGGATTCAAACAGGAAATACCTCGGGCAGATGGACCTCAACATTGAATCCCCCTTGGTGTGGGAATACTACGATCAAACTCTCAAGCAGCTATCGGGCTACGGCGCAAGGATTGTGCGGCTGGATGCATTTGCCTATGCGCCCAAAACGCCCGGCAAGCGCAACTTCCTCAACGAACCGGACACATGGGATTTGCTTGGGCGCGTTGGGGCATTGGCGGATCAATATGACCTCACATTGCAGCCTGAAATCCACGCAAGCTACGCCGAAAAAACCCATGAAAAGTTGTCCCAAGCAGGCTATATGACCTATGATTTCTTTCTGCCGGGGCTCTTGATTGATGCGCTTGAGTGCGGAAACGGACAAGCGCTATCTGGCTGGGCAAGAGAAATCCAAGAAAAAGGGATGCGCACGGTGAATATGCTTGGCTGCCACGATGGCATTCCACTGCTTGATTTGAAGGGGCTGCTGCCCGAGCCAAGGATTCAGCAGCTGATTGACACGGTGGTTGCGCGCGGCGGCATGGTCAAGGATTTGCATGGACAGAAGAACGTCTACTATCAGGTGAATGCGACCTATTTCAGCGCGCTTGGCGAAAACGTTGACAAAATGCTGCTGGCGCGTGCAATTCAACTGTTCATGCCTGGGAAACCACAGGTGTGGTACTTGGATTTGTTCGCGGGCAAGAACGATATCGCAGCCGCTACAGATGGCGGTGCGGGAGGGCATAAGGAAATCAACCGAACGAACTTATCCAATCAAGCAATCGCACAGGGGCTTGAGCAAAATATTGTGACGGAGCAGCTCAAAATGCTTCGCTTCCGCAATACGTTCGGCGCATTTGGCTTTGATAGTCATCTGGACATTGTGAGCGATGGGGCATCTCTCCATTTCATATGGGAGAGGGATGGCTGCAAGGCGGAGCTTATCGCTGACCTGAAAACCTACGCCTTCACCATCCGTGCAACCGCTGCGACAGGCGATGCTTGGGTGATCCATCCCTAGCGGCGAGACACAAGTATTTTCCCCGCGAACAATCTGCCTCTTATAGGCGAATCGTTTGTATGTTCTGATCAGGTACAAGGGATTCTGCTATTGAGTATAAAGAGGAAAGGTAGGACCTCTTGCTGCCTAGTTGCAAGCCAAGGAGAAAGAGAGGTCTTACCATTTCTGTGCGAAAAAGTTCATGGGCAGCTTGCGAAAATGCTCGGCGATGCGCAGCCTTGTGGCGTTTGATTCCTGATAGGACGCAATATAGGTCTTGCGGGAGTCGTTCTTCGCAGCCAAGAATGCGAGGAAAGCCGCAACGATGCCAGTTCCCCAGAGCATCCAAAGATGGCTCTATTGAACGCCCGCGCCGCTGCCAAAGCCCATGAACTGTGCACCGAATGCGAGGCTGATACCGACCAGCGAGGCAAGCCCATAGCGCCAATCCACAGCGAATAGAATGATCGGCATCACGATAGGCGCAGTGACAGATGCTACAAAATCTGGGAACTGATACGCGATAAAGCCTTCAACGCTTTTGCAAAGGAAGTCATCGTGTACAATAGCAAGAAGATTGCGGATTGCGCATTCATCAGCACCCTAATGTTCTTTGATGGCTTATTGTGCCTGCATAATAAGCCATCAGGCTAAACAAAAACGACTGTATGAAGTCCAAGCATTCTTTTTTGATGCTTGGCTCATGCAGTCGTTTTTGCGTCTTTAAGTGGCTGAAACCAGTATGCCGTATCGCGGCAGCAGCCGTGGGTTATTTCAGGAATCCATTGACGATCTCCTGCTCCGCTTCTTCCTCATCCATGCCAAGGCTGCGAAGCTTCATGATCTGCTCTCCCGCGATTTTTCCGATGGCCGCTTCGTGAATCAATGCGGCATCCACGTGGTTTGCAGTCACGTCGGGAACCGCCTTAACCATGGCCTGATCCATGATAATCGCATCGCATTCGGAATGCCCCGAGCACATATTATTGCCATTGATGACAGAATAGAAATACTGCTTTGAGTGCCCGCGTGCCACAGAGCGGGAAATCAGATTGGCGCTGGAATTTTTTCCATCCAAATTCACTTCGAATTGGGTGGTGGCGCTCTGGTTGCCTCCCGTCATCAGCTTTTCCTTGATGATGAGGCTGGCATCATCGGCGATGTCCGCTTTTGTGACTCGCTCGGTGCTGTCCACGCCATCAATTTGCACGGTTTCCATCTCTAGGGTTGCGCCCTTTTCCAAATGGATAATGGTCACGGGATTGAGCACATTGCTCCCCTCGCCGCTGCCTTCTCCATAATGCTTTTCCGTATATTGAACTCTGGCATTTTTCCCTACGTGGAATGTGTGAATGCCATCATGCTGGGTCAGATGCATACCGTCGTTGTGGATGCCGCAGCCCGCGATGATTTCGATATTGGCATTTTCACCAATATGAAAGTCGTTATAAACCAAATCCGTTACGCCGCTGCTGTCGATGACAACAGGAATATGCAGCCTCTCATTTTGAGTGCCTGGGCTTACGTATACATCGATGCCGCTGCCATCAGGCTTGCCAGTGATGCGGATGTTCTTGGTGCTCACCATGCGGTAGCCCTTTCCGTTGATTCGGATATTATACGCACCCCCAAGCTTTTCGGTGATGCCTGAGACGATCTTCAGTAAATTTGCAGCAATCGCATTCATGCGCTCAAGCCTCCCTTTTGTAGAACTTACAGGTGTCCGGATTGCCCAGCAAGGAGGGCAGAATGTCCTCCCGCCTGCCTTGGGCGCTGATGACGCCATCGGCAATGACAACGATTTTATCCGCTATTTCAAGGATTCTTTCCTGATGGGAAATGATGATGATCGAGCCGTTGGTTTCCCGCCTCAGCTTTTGAAACACCTCAATGAGGTTGTGGAAGCTCCATAGGTCGATGCCTGCCTCAGGCTCATCAAAAATGGACAGCTTGACATTCCGTGCGATCAAAATAGCGATTTCAATCCGCTTCATTTCGCCCCCTGACAGGCTGGCGTTGAGCTCTCGGTTGATGTAGTCCATGGCGCAAAGACCCACCTGCGATAGGTATTCGCATGCCTCCGCTGTGGTGAGGCTTCTGCCCGCCGCATATTGCAGCAGCGCCTTTACATCAAGACCCTTGAACCTGACAGGCTGCTGAAACGCAAAGCCGATCCCTCGTCTGGCTCGTTGGGTGATATCAAGACCTGTGATGTTCTCTCCGTCAAAGATGAGGTCTCCGCTGTCGGACGGTTCCAGCCCCATGATGATTTTGGACAGGGTGGATTTACCGCCTCCGTTTGGACCGGTGATCACCACAAAGCTCCCTGTGTCCACCGTCAGGCTCACATTTTTTAAGATGTCCTTTTGATGATTGTTCTCATCAACGGCACTAAAACAAATATTCTTCAGTGTCAGCATGTATATGCTCCTTATCGTATCGATTTGCGGTATTTTGGCAAGATACCGCATGAAAACTCGTGGTTGGTTTTGCCGCCTGAGAATGAGGCGGAGTCCTTTAATATGGCGAAGCTTGCGCCGCTTAAATGGCCCTGCTATAGGGACGAGCCGGTGCAGTTGCAATCACCGCAGCATTCAAACTCGCTGATGGGGAGCATGGAGATTTGATCAAGAAAGTCCATGATCAGCGTGGCATCGCTTTCTTCAAGGGTGCTTAGATAGCTGCATATACGCTGATTCGCCTCTTTGTGATATTGCTCATGACCCCGCCTAACCTCGTCCCCAAGCTCCGTCAGCCGATAATACTTTTCCTTTTTATTGCCGCTTTTTAGGTATCTTGCAATGAAACCCTTCTCTTCCAGCTGGTTTCCGATTTGGGTGACTGCGCCTCTGGTAACCCCCATCATGCGGGATAGGGTGATGGCGTTGCATTCCGGATGCTTGTGGACGCAGTCTATCAGGTTGATTTCTGAATGGTATAGGAGGTGACTCGTGCCATAATTCCTTGGCTTCTTTTCCTCCTCCATCAGGGCGCTTAACGTGGTGAAATAGCGATGGATGATTCTGCACTGCATCGGAATGATCAGTCCTTTCACTGCACTCAGGCATAAAATATGGTCTCCTGCATAGAAAGTATACCATTCCCATGCCCGAATGTCAATATTGTTTAGCTACTAAACAATATTCTTGCGCTATGGATCAAAACAGAAAATGATGATATAATCGTGGGCATATATGACCTTGGAAAGAATACGCCGATAGCGCGGCGATGATGATAGGTGGTTTGCATTGATGGACACAGTAGAATTGGTGTTTGAGTACACGCAGGCAGAATATATCAAAGCAGAAAGACAGTATTTATTCGCAAGCAAGACGATCACGAAAACAAGCATTGTAGTGATAGCGCTGTATCTGCCGTTTTCGATATACTATCTGCTTAGCTCATCTTGTAGTGTGCTGAGCATCATTGCTTTAGCCGTTGCGTTGCTTGGGCTGCTGATGGGGTGGGGCATCTACTTTTGGCTGCCTGCATATAAGTTTCAGCAGACAGCAAAATACCACGAGGAATATCATGTAACCTTTTCACAGGATCGAATCATATTTCAAACACCAACGATTGATTCAGATCTAAAGTGGGATATTTATTCCGAAATTTGGTCAAGCGATGATTTCTATTTCTTGATTCAAGCTCCGCGAATTTATTCCCTTATGCCCAAGCGGGCGTTTGCGAGTCCTGCCGTAAGGCAAGCCTTTGAAGAAATGGCGATATCAAATTTGAAATGCTCGATTCGTGTGCTTTAAACGATGATACAATGCAAAAACACCGAGTACCGCTGAAAATTGCGGTGCTCGGTGTTTATCATTTGCGTTGCCAGATTAGCAGTGGTCGTGATGGTGATCTGCACATGATGAGCCATCTGCATGGCTATGGTGATTGCACATCACGTTTGCATTGTAATCCAAAGTGCCTGCCAAGAATGCCTGCACCAATGGGTCTGTATCTCCCTGCGTGCCGCCATAGACATCAATGCCCGCTTTGGCTAGCGCGTCCTTTGCGCCTTGACCGATGCCGCCGCAGATAAGGGCTGTGACTTCCCATGACCGCAGCATCCCCGCCAGCTCGCCATGACCCTTTCCATTTGAGGATAAAACTACGCTGGAAGCGATTTTGCCATCCTCAATGGCATATACCTTGAACTGCTCTGTTTTGCCGAAATGTTGAAATACTTTTCCGTTTTCATAAGTGACTGCGATTTTCATTGGACCATTCCTCCTGATTTTGATTTCCTGTGCATGGCATTTGCCCGCGCAGCGATTTAAGCCATGACAGTATTGTCGATGCTCGCAAAGTCGGTATTCCCCGCCGCCAATCGAAAGTGTCAGCCCCTCCACAATGCACTGTGCGATTTTCCGCCGTGCACTGGCGTAGGTGGCTTGAGCGGTTGTTCTGGCCACTTCCATTTGATCGGCGCATTTCTCCTGCGTATAGCCCTCAAGGTCAATCAGGCGAATGGTCTCATATTCGTCAATTGTCATGGGCATGACACCCTGTCGGCATCCGTTTTCAGGACCAAATTCGTTGCACGTTGGCATGGTGCAAACCCTGCGCCATTTTCTTGGACGTGGCATGGCAGTACCTCCTTCGCGGTTATTGACATATGTCAATTATAAAACTGTATCTGGCATATGTCAATAACTTAAATTGCATCATTTGAAATGAATGAGCAAGTCTTTACTTTCCGCCCGCGCTGCGCTAGGGCTTGAACGGAAATCTGGTCATAGTCCATTTTTCAGATCATGGCGGTAAAGGCACTGCGGATGGCGGCTAGTGCGTCATCGGTTTAGCAGGAGTTATGATGATTCTATGGTGAAACCCAAGAGAAGAGAGGGAATTATTAGTTGAATTGTGTAATGTTATGTAATATAATCAGAGGTAAGCGTGTGGCAAGATTTTGTACTTGTGTTTCGCAAGTGTTGATAAAAATGGTTGGGGGAATTGCCTAAATCAAATGCCGCTGACGATCAAACAAAACTAAATGCTTCGGCATAATGAGTTGCCACACGCCTCTTTCTTTTTGAGGTGACATCATGGGAAATTTCAAGGACATAGCAACGCGGAATGAACTAGCGGATTTTTTGGGGTTTCCAAGGCGAAAACTCAGTTATATTTTATATGTTAAAAGCACAGATGCATATTATCAATCATTTACAATACCAAAGAAAAGTGGTGGTGAGCGCTGTATCAACGCTCCTACCGGTGATTTGAAGGATATTCAGAAGAAGTTGGCAATGGCTTTATGGAAGCATCAATTGGATATTCGGACAAGCAGAAATATTCGTACAAACATATCTCATGCATTTGAAAAAGGCAAGGGAATTATTTCGAATGCGCAAATTCATAGAAACAAAAGATATGTACTGAATCTTGACCTGAAGAATTTTTTTAGCAGCTTTCATTTTGGCAGAGTGAAGGGTTATTTTGAGAAAAACAGAGACTTTGAGCTGCCAAACCAGGTGGCTACTGTGATTGCACAGTTGACTTGTTTCCAAGGATGCTTGCCTCAAGGTGCACCCACTTCGCCAATCATCACCAATATGATATGCCAAATACTGGACATGAAGCTCTTGCGGATAGCCAAAAGGTATAAGCTTGATTATTCCAGATACGCGGATGATTTAACTTTTTCTACTAACAACAGGGCATTCTTAGGCATGCAATCCGAATTTTATGAAGACGTAGCAAAGGAAGTTACGAGTGCAGGATTTACTATCAATGAGAAGAAAACAAGATTGCAATATAAGGATTCCAAGCAGGTTGTGACAGGATTGATCGTTAATAAAAAACTGAATGTTGATCGTATATATGCTCGAAAAACAAAGGCAATGGCGCATACCCTTTACACAAACGGTGAGTATACAATAGATGGAAAAATCGGAACGCTGAAACAGCTGGAGGGTCGGTTCGCATTTATCAATCAGCTTGACAAATATAACAATAAGCGGGATGGAAAAGGAGAACATAAAGGGTGGAATCTTAACAGCAGGGAAAAACAATATCAGAAGTTTTTGTTCTATAAATATTTCTTTTCCAATAGCAAACCGATTATAGTAACGGAAGGAAAAACAGACGTAGTCTATATGAAAGCAGCGCTCAGGAAGCTCCATGCCGAATATCCTTGTCTGATTGAAAGAAAACCTGATGGTACATTTGAGTATCATGTATCATTTTTAAAAAGGTCAAAAAGATTGTCTTATTTCCTTCATATTTCTCAAGATGGTGCAGATACAATGAAGAATCTTTTCAACTTTTTTTCCCCGACGAGTGACAATAAGAGAGTATATCCGGATTACTTGACGTATTTTATGAAGGCTGGCAATTGCTCTGCCCAAAATCCTGTTATTCTTGTTTTTGATAATGAGCTTTCAAGCAAGAATAAACCTATTAAAAAATTCTCTGATCATGTAAAGCTTGATGATGTGAGGAGAGAAACTCTGAAGCGAATACTGCATTTGAAGCTCATTGACAAAGGAAATCTATATCTTTTGACAAACCCGTTGGTTGACGGGAAAGACGAATGCGAAATAGAGGATTTGTTCGATGAGAACACTCTGTCACAAGTGATAGATGGCAGAACGTTTTCGCGTGATATAAAAAAAGGCGATACTCAGCATTATGGGAAAGAAACATTCTCCATGTTCGTTTCTCGTAATCACATGAATATAGATTTCAGCAGGTTTAGAGAAATGCTGAATATACTCAATGAGATCATCGGGCTTTATCACAAACCAGAGGTTTAATTCAAAAGCGAAGTAGTTGCTTGATGGCATTGATGGAGCAACAGCTTGAGCTCAAGATTGATATGTTTTGCATGGTTGGATTTTCATTTGCCTATCGTTTCCGCTAAAATATCGCTTGACAAACTGGATTCAATTGCGTACAATCTAATTGTACAAAATCAAACGACTGTGGAGGATAATAATATGAAGATTTATGATTACGTGGTCAAGGACAATAAGGGCGCAGATGTGTCGATGGCGGACTACCGCGATAAGGTGCTGCTGGTTGTAAACACTGCAACGGGCTGCGGCTTTACCCCGCAGTACGAGGGTCTTGAAGCATTGCAGGAGAAGTATCAGGCGCAGGGGTTTGAGATTTTAGACTTCCCATGCAACCAATTTGGGCATCAAGCACCTGGTACGAGCGACGAGATTTCCAGCTTTTGCAGCCTGAATTATCACACGACATTCAAGCAGTTTGCAAAAATCGATGTGAATGGCAAGGACGAAGAGCCGCTGTTCACCTACCTCAAGTCGCAAAAGGGCGGCGCAATTGGCAGCAATATTAAATGGAATTTCACCAAGTTCCTTGTGGATCGAAGCGGCGCGGTCATCGACCGTTTTGCGCCCACCACCACACCTGAAAAGATGGACGAAGCGATCGCTAAAGTGCTATAATCAACCTGGAAGATACAAAAAGATGGAGGAATCGCAATGAAAATTGCTATCAGATATTATTCAAAAGGCGGAAACACGCAAAAGCTTGCAAACGCACTGTCAAGTGAGCTAGGCGTTCCCGCACTCACGGTGGATCAAGGCCTCAAGGAGGATGTGGACATCCTGTTTTTGGGCAGTGCGGTCTACGCATTTGACGCAGACCCGCAGGTGAAGGAATTCGTTAAGAATCTGGATGTGAAGGTCGGCAAAATCGTGAACTTCAGCACCACTGCGATGGTGAAGTCCACATATGAGCAGGTCAAAAAGCTCGCTGACCAGAAAAATATCCCCATGAGCGAGCAGGAGTTTTACTGCAAGGGCGCGTTTGGCATTTTCCATAAGGGCAAGCCCAACGATGAGGATCTCAAGCGGGTCAAAGCATTCGCCAGAAGCGTTGTCAAATAATCAGGCACGCGCTCATTAGCAAACAAAGGAATGGTTTGTAAACGATGAATGATCTATACGACGTGCTCAAAATCGAAAATCAGGTCTGCTTCCCGCTGTACGCCGCTGCTAAAGAGGTGGTCAAGCAATACCAGCCCTACCTTGACCCATTGGATTTGACCTATACGCAGTACATCACGATGATGGTCTTGTGGGAGCGCAAAGAAGTGACGATGAAGGATTTGGGCAGCATACTGTATCTGGATTCAGGCACGCTCACCCCGCTTCTCAAAAAGATGGAAGCGAAGGGCTTTGTGCAGCGCAAGCGTTCCAAGGCGGATGAGCGCACCCTCAACGTCGTGCTCACGGAGGCGGGTGAAGCGCTCAAGGAGCGCGCTGTTTCCATCCCCATGCAGATTGGCAAATGCGTGAACCTCACGCAGGAGGAAGGCATCCAGCTATACGGGCTTTTGCATAAGGTGCTGGCGGGGATGAGGAAGTAATGATAGGCAGGTTGATCATGTGTCAGCCTGCTTTTTTGTTGTTACATTTTCCCATTGATTTACGCCCCTTAAAGCCCTAGTCAATGATAATAATGTATGGTATATTGATTTATGGATCACCAAAAATAGGGCATGGGGGTAAATACTATGAAGAATATGAAGGCTTATATTGCGGAACTCATCGGGACTGCGATCTTGGTATTCATGGGCTGCGGAAGTGCAATGGTGCTTGGATGCGACGTGTCAGGCGGGCATTTGGCGGTTGCACTGGCGTTCGGTTTATCCATTGTAGCGACGGCATATGTGATTGGCGGCATTTCAGGATGCCATATCAATCCGGCGGTGTCATTTGCTATGTTCCTCTCCAAGAAACTCAGCGCGATGGATTTTGGCGGTTATGTGATCGCTCAGGTCGTTGGCGGGATTGTGGGTGCAGGCTTGCTGCGGATGCTCACAGGCTTTGGCGTAGCTGACGTGACGGGCGCGCTGGGCTCCAATGGCGTAGCCAATGCAGGCGGTATTGGCGGCGCATTGTTTGTGGAGATCATACTGACATTCATCTTTGTGCTGACCATTTTGGGCGTCACATCGGATGACTCCAAGGGCGCGCAGGCAGGGCTTGTGATCGGTCTGACGCTGGCATTCGTTCATATCGTGGGCATTCCGCTGACAGGCACATCCGTGAACCCAGCTCGCAGCATTGGTCCTGCTTTGTTTGCAGGCGGCAGCGCACTGGCGGAGGTATGGGTGTTCATCGCGGGTCCGCTGGTTGGCGCAGCGCTTGCGGCACTGCTCTTCTCCTATCTCAAATCAAAGAAGAATGCCTGATAAAATATAAGCATTCACTGAAAGCAGCAGGCTGACATTCATCAACCTGCTGCTTTTGATTGTCCCGAAAAACGGGATTTCTTGGACTTTTACATGTAATATTTGCATAAACCGTTGATTTTCAATGGTTTATTTGCGAAGTTCTCAAGAACATGCTACAATTAGTATATCAAATCATTCCATGACCGATGTGATGCGCTAAAAGCACAGCTGTATGATGACGCAAATCAGCAACGATGACGGAGATTGATCTCAATGTATAAGGCATCATTGAACCGAATGATGACCTTGGCGTTGCATAATACGTATCTACGACAAAGGTGAGAAATGCAGATGAAGATAAGGAGTATATGTGAAGATGGATTTAAAAAATCAGCTAGTAACGCATAAGGCATTTGGTGAAGGTAAAGTTGTGACGCATCGTGAGAATTATCTCACGATTTCTTTTAAAGTAGGAAAAAAGGAGTTTGTGTTTCCGGACGCTTTCAAGAGTTTTTTGAAAGTAAGTGATACACAGCTCGCTTCCCAGATCGATGTGATGATCAAGGAAGAGGACGAAAAAGCACGCGTTCAGCTGGAACTGCAGCGCAGACGCAAGTTTGAAGAGCTGGAAAACAGCATCATCGAAGCGAAGGCGAAGAAGGACCGTGCGAGGGTGAAGGTATTGCCGCGCGCGAATATTGCCTTCAAATGCAACTTATGCGATGGCGATAAATCCGATCAGCGCGTTGGGTTTGCAGGCGTATGCAGCGATGCTACGATCAAAACCAACATTGAGTCGGAAAAACGAGTCTGGTGCAGCGTGGAAGAAAACCCATGCGCACAGTATTTGGATGAAAAAATCACGCGCGAGGAGCTGGATGCCAAGCATCAGGCGGGCGAGTTTATTTGCTATGAAAGCAATATGCTCAATGACTGGTGCGCGTATGCAGGGATTGCCAGCCGCGGAATCAACAAGGGCAAGCCGATGAAGCTGGATCAAGCGCGTATGGACAGCCTTTGCGTGCTCACCACCCGCGAGCGCAAGACCAAGGAAGAGACCCGTTATATCTTCGCTGTATTTCTCGTTGGCGAGTACCACGAGGGCGATGGACAGGCGGAGGGCTTTGTGAAGGCGCAGGAAAACTACCGAATTGAGCTGACGCCGGATCAGGCGAAAGCCATGCCCTTCTGGAAATACCATGCCAATAAAAATGGCTCTGATAAAGCGGTTTGGAGCTCCGGCTTGCATCGCTACTTTGGAGATGAGCAGGCGGCGCAAATCCTGCGCGATATCGCAGCCATCATGAAGGGCACAGACAAAGAGCAGCAGGCGATTGAGCTTTACGAGCATTTCTGCAAGATCAACCGCGTGTCCCTGATCAAGCTCACCGAGCCCAAGGGCGCATTGATGCTCAGGGAGCAAAAATAAAGAGGCGTATGCTCGCATTATTGTGCATGAAATGCGAGGACAGCTTAGCCATCATTTGATACACTTTTGCTCAAGGCGCTGATGGAATGGACTGGATTACGCGACTTAACACAACGATTCACTATATCGAAGAACATCTGGCAGAGGATATCGACTACGCGGCGCTTGGCAAAATCGCCTGCTGCTCGTCGTATCACTACCAGCGGATGTTTGCATATATGGCGGGGGTGCCGCTGTCGGAGTACATTCGCCGCAGACGCATGACGCTGGCCGCCGCAGACCTGCAAAACGGCGATAAGATCATTGATGTGGCGCTGAAATACGGCTACGCTTCACCAACGGCATTTAATCGTGCGTTTCAGGTGGTGCATGGCGTTGCGCCGTCACTTGCCAAAAATAGTGGTGTCTCCCTCAAATCCTTCTCTCCTATCGGCTTCAAAATCACCATCAAAGGAGCAGAAGAAATGGAATATCGCATGGAGAAAAAGGATGCATTTCGCATCGTTGGCATTTCTCAGCCATTGTGTAAAGAGGTGGAGGAGAGCTTCAAGGTCGTTCCGCAAATGTGGTACAAGGCGGGAATGGATGGCACGATCGGCAAGTTTGCCCCTCTGATGAACGCCGAGCCAATGGGCATACTGGGCGTGAGTGCATGCGCGGACGATGATGAGTGGCGCTACTATATCGCCGTTTCCACAACCGTCCCCTGCGGCGAGTTTGAGGAATACACCGTCCCCGCGGCAACGTGGGCGATCTTTTACGGCGAGGGCACAAACCTATCCATTCAAGAATTGGAAAAGCGAATCGTGACCGAATGGTTGCCCTCCTCAGGCTACGAGTACACGAACGCCCCCGAAATCGAAGTCTACTTAAACCCAGATCCCCAGAACGCAAAGTTTGAGGTATGGGTACCTGTCGCTAAGAAGGCGTAAGCGGATCATATATAATGGATGATAATCCTCACTGAGAAAATGCTCTCGGTGGGGTTTTTATTTTGCAGCAATGCAAAGAACGCCTAGAGCGTTTGATATAGCGCCCCATTTGCCATGCCTAAAAACTAATGCTATACTAATAAAAAAACGGAGGTATTCTCATGCCGTCCATGAATCAAACCAAAGATGTGCAAAACCAATATGCTGATGATAAAAACCTAGCGATCAGAATCAAGTTCCATGAGATGTATAGCGTGGATAAGCGAGGGATTGTGGGCTGGATGTTTGAGCAATATCACTTCGCGCCAGGTGACCGCATGCTGGAGCTTGGCTGCGGGAACGGCAACCAGTGGAATGGACGAATCCAAGACCTTCCGAAGGGCTGCACGCTGCATTTGTCTGATTTTTCGGAGGGCATGGTGGGTACGGTCAAGGAAAAATACGCTGCGTTTGAAAATGTCAGCTATGAGCAGATCGATATCCAAAACATCCCCTATGAGGATGACAGCTTTGACGTGATCATTGCAAACCATATGCTCTACCATGTCCCAGACCTTGATGGGGCACTGGCTGAGGTGCGGCGGGTGCTGAAAACAGGGGGAAGGTTCTATGCATCCACGAATAGCGAAAACGGCTTATGGTCGTACCTATGTAATGCGCTGCATCATATTGATGAGAATGTGGAGTGCTTTGCGAAGACGTACTCGTTCACACTCCAAAACGGATATGGGATACTGAGGGGTCATTTCGAGGATGTCAAGCGGCTGGATTATGTGGATGCGCTTGATATCACAAACACGCAGGACTTGATTGACTGGATTTGCTCGACGATATCGCTGGCGCCATTTTCCCCAGAGCAGCTAGTGCAGATATACAATTATTTTGAAGCCATCAGGCTCAAGGAAGGGGTCATCCATATCCCCAAAGAAGCAGGAATGTTTGTTTCAACATGAAGCTCTTTTAATGCACTTCGCCCTTGTTTGCGGCACTCATGGTCAGGGCTGCGTGTAGGGAATCCATGCTACGCAAGGTTCCCAAACCACCGGGGCTTTGCCCTTCTATTGTCGCTGGTTTCGGATGATTGATCGGAGGGGCTTCGCCCATTTCTTTTCGTCCCCCGTCCCCCCTATAGCCTGCAAGCCGCAGGCTTTTTTGAATTGTTTTATTGCTAATCTATTAGGACAACCAAGATGCTTCTTGTTACCCTCCCTCCCCAGTTCGTGCAAAGCGCGAACAAATAAAGGGTCAAGGGGAGCTTCGCTCATTTAATTTGCCCTTGTGGGGTGCATCGTCCTAGCCCCGCATCGCCCCCGTCCCCCCTATAGCCTGCAAGCCGCAGGCTTTTTTGAATTGATTTATTGTTAATCTATTGGGACAACCAAGATGCTTCTGGTGTCGCCCTCCCCCCCTCCCCAGTTCGTGCAAAGCGCGAAGCCCTTGCGGGGTGCGGGGCAGAGCCCTGCTCGTTCTCCTTCGTCCCCCCTGTTCTCCCCGTCCCCTTCCCCGAAACCTGACATACCCATGTCACATTTTATCTGTTATACTGTGAGGAGAGGTGAGCGATATGCAGATCAATCGGCTTTTTGAGATTGTATATATACTGATGAACAAGAGCACGGTGACGGCGAAGGAGCTTGCGGAGCGGTTTGAGGTGTCGCAAAGGACGATCTACCGCGATGTGGACGCGCTTTCGCTGGCGGGAATTCCCGTGTACACGAGCAAGGGGCGGGGCGGCGGAATCAGCCTAGTGGAGGATTTCGTGCTGAATAAATCGATATTGAGCGATCAAGAGCAAAGCGAGATATTGTCAGCACTTGAGGGGCTTGCGGCGGTGAGGACGGAGGACACGGCGGAGGTGCTGGAGAAATTAAGCTCGTTTTTCAATAAACCGATGACAAGCTGGGTTGAGGTGGATTTTTCGGATTGGAGCTACCAAAACGGGCAGATTTTTACGGAGCTGAAAAGGGCGATTTTGGAGCGTCTGGTTGTGGAGATGACGTATTTCAGTACGTATGGGGAAAGGACAAAGAGAAGTATCGAACCGATGCAGCTGTGGTTTAAGTCAAAGACTTGGTATGTAAAGGCGTATTGTTTGAGTAAGCAGTGTGTGCGCACGTTTAAGCTGACGCGGATTGCGGAATTGCTGGTGACGGGGGAGCATTTTGCGCAGAGGGATTTGCTGAAATCCATTGCACAAAATGAACCGATTACGGAAAAAGAAGCGGACACGACGCTGACGCTCAGGATTGCACCTGGTCAGGCGTATCGCGTATATGACGATTTTGGGCAGACGGAAGTGGAACGCCTTGAGGACGGTAGCTTTTTGGTGGTGGTGAGATGGCCTGAGGGTGAGTGGGTATATGGGATGATGCTGTCGTATGGGACGAATATCGAGGTGCTAGCACCTGCGCATATCCGCGAGATCCTTTTGCAAAAAGCAAAGAAAATTGTAGAAATCTATTCGTAATATGACATACTGATGTCGACTTTCAGCTGCTATGATAAGAGCAAAGGAAAGGGGACGAGATCGTGATTCAAAGATTACCAACGCATTGCGGGGACGAGAGCTGTCCATCGTGTACGGTGGCGGGTGACTATATTTTTCTGGCGCACCACGCAGGCGGGCATGATGTGAAGGAGATCGGGCACCAGATGCGGGCGGCGTTTGAGGGCATGAAGCGCACGCTGAGCGGCGCAGGCGCGACGCTTGGGGACATGGTGCAGATTCAGCTGTTTCTGAGAAATTTGGAGGACTTTGGGGCGGCGCGTGATGTGTTTTATGAGTATTTTGAGGATGGTTTTCCTGCACGCATGATGTCAACGAGTAAATTTCTCAACGAAAACGCCCTTTGCCAAATGACGGGGATTGCGTACAAGCCACAAGACAAAAGAGAATGAAAATGGAAAACATGATCTTTTGCCAGAGCTGAGGGATGCCAATGGAAAAGCAAGAGGATTTTGCGAAGAATAGCGATGGAACGCAAAATAGTGACTAATGCCTGTGCTGCCATAAAGACGGTAAGTTCGCATCGGAACAACCAATGGAAGAAATGATCGAAAGCTGTATCCCGCATTGCAAGGGCGGCAATGATGACGTTTTTTCCGAGTCTCAAGCGTTGGGCAAAGTAAGAATCGGCGCAATAAAATAAGCGCCTTGACTTTTAAAAGGCGCTTATTTATAATCAAATACATAGGTTGTGACCAACTGTTTTTGCAAGGGGAGCCTGCGAAAACAGTTGTTTTCTATAGGAAAAAGATTGCATGGTACAATATTAGTTCAGCAGCGAAATCGATAGATTCAAATACCCCGCAAAGGTTACCCAGAGCAGATAGGGCACCATCAAATAAGCGGCTGTTTTTGATATGCGATAGAACTTTATCGTGGTGAAAATGATCAGCGCCCACAAAAGCAAAAGCCAGAAAAACGAGAATAGATACCATTTGAAGGAGAAAAAGAAGATCGACCAGAAGAAATTGACACCCAGCTGAACGGCATATACGATGAGCGCGCGGGTGCGCACAGCAAGCTTTTCATCTGCGGCATAGACCAGATAGGACGCGATGCCCATCATAATGAATAATATCGTCCACACGATGGGGAAGAGCCAGCCGGGCGGCGATAGCGGCGGCTTGTTGAGTTTCTCAAAGGTATCCATACCACCGCTAGTGATGAGTGCAGAGAGCCCGCCCACTGCCAGTGGAATCGCAATGGAAACAATAATCGCCTTCGTTTTTGATTTCAATCAAAACACCCCCAAACCAGTATATGAGCGAGAGCTGCGCGATATGCATTCGCATGGCGCAAAACCTCCTGATAAAAAATGACAAGGAAGTGACGAGTCCCATGATCCAAATCATCAAGGCGACAGCAGAGCAATTCGCGCTTGCGATGAGCAGCAGGCTGGACACCCTCAGGGCGGTCAACCATATGGAGCAGGAGGATGGATTCAGCGAGGAGCTGATGAGCCGCACTGCTAAGTACCTAAGGACTGGTGACCAGACCACCGTGCTTGCGATGGATGGGGATGTGATCGGCTGCGCAACGATTTGCTATATCGATGTCATGCCAACGCCCGGTCATCCCAGCGGCAAGCGCGCACATGTGATGAATGTGCATGTGCGGGAGGAGTACCAGCGGCAGGGCATTGCGAGGCGTATGATGGAGATGCTGATTGCGGAGGCGAAGGAGCGCGGCGTGACGGAGATCACGCTTGACGCAACGGACGAAGGCAGACCATTGTATGAAAAATGCGGATTTGCGGCAAGCGATGAATGCATGTTTTTGGATGTGAAATAAAGCCATATCATTTTGTGGGCAGTAGAGGTAAGCATTTCTACTGCCTTTTTGCTGCTTTGGGATAAATAGTCAGAGATGAATTTCAAATTCCCTATTGACAATTATATCGGCTGCCGTTATACTAACTATATCGGAGGACGATATAACGACCGCCGAAGCAAAAGAGAGGAGTTTGAGATTTTGGCAAATCAAGCATTAACAGAAGCTGTTTATTATATCCTGCTGTCGCTCACGCAGCAACTGCATGGCTATGGCATTATGCAAAATGTGGAGCAACTATCAGGTGGACGCGTAAAGCTTGCGGCGGGGACGCTGTACGGAGCGATCAATACGCTGGTGGAAAAAGGCTGGATCAAGGCATTGGCTGAGGATAAAGACAGCCGAAAAAAGGAATACGTCATCACAGATCAGGGCAAAGATGTGCTAGGCGCAGAGCTTGAGCGGCTAACAGAACTGATTGAAAACGGGAACCGCATTTTAGGAGGCGTAGATATATGATTAAAATTTGTTATAAATGGTTTTGGGCATGGGATTTTGAAAGGGAAGAAAAGTGGCTCAATGAGATGGCAGCTAAAGGGCTAAGCCTTCGCTCCGTTGGCTTTTGCAGGTATGAGTTTGAACCATGTGAGCCGGGCGAGTACCAGTTTCGTCTGGAACTTCTCGAGCATACGACTACGCATATCGAAAGTGAGCAGTATATCTCGTTCTTGGAGGACACAGGCGTAAAGCATGTGGGCACGTTTGGTCGCTGGATTTTCCTCAGGAAGAAAACAGATGGCGGCACATTCGATCTGTTCTCTGATTATCAATCGCGCATTACTCATCTCAACCGCATATTGCTGATGATCGGCATTGTTGCGGGCTTCAATCTATTCGCTGGAATTAACAACCTAGCATTTTATTTTGGGCTACAGGACAGAAATGCCATTGGCTTTGTCAATCTGCTATTGGCAGGTATGATCCTCTATGGTTTTGTGAAGACCTATGCCATCAAACATAGACTCCAAAAGGAACAGCAGCTGTTTGAATAAAGAGAACCCTCCATTTCGCTAAAAAAGAATGACTTTGACGGTTGTCTGTGATAAAATAATAACCACACCAGCGTCAAGAATGCGAAAATATGCCCGCTTCATTTTGGAGCAGGCATATTTCTGGATTGAAATGGAGGACAAAAGATGACGATGATCGATACATACTGCGGGCTTTCCTGCGCAGATTGTGGTTTCAAGGAATCCCATGGCTGCGGGGGGTGCATCGCTACGGAGGTCAAGCCCTTTCATGGCGGATCCGAGGTAGCGGAATGTGCCAAAAAGAAGGGCAAGCGGTTTTGCGGCGAATGCGAGAGCTTCCCATGCGAAATCCTGAACCGTTATTCATTTGATCCTGTGCATGGCGACGATGGCGCACGGATCGAAAACTGTAAGGCACAAAAAGCCGCGCTGGTGAAGCAAGCTCGCGAGGGGCTAAGCCCTGTGTCTATATGCGGTCATCACTGCGATTATTGCTTCCTTGGCCAGTGGTGCGGAGGTTGTAGAAGCGACTATAATGTCTGCTCGTTTGCGACGATCACCGAGGGCAGCATTTGCCCCAATGTGAAATGCGCGAAGGAAAAGAAGCTGGAAGGCTGCTATGAATGCAGCGAAGTGAAGGATTGCCAGATTGGCTACTACGGACGGGCGGACGAGTATGTCTGCAAAGCCACCGCCCTGTTCATAGGGAAATATGGCGAGGAAAGATATAGCAAAACGCTTTCGCGCGCCGTTGATGCGGGCGAGAGGTATGCCAAGGATTTTGACGCGACAGGCAGCGTGGAGAAAGCGCTGGAATTGCTGGAAAAATATTTAGATCGGTGAGGAAAACACATTGAAGCTTGTCATCATCACAGGCCCCCATGCAGTGGGCAAAATGACGGTTGGGCAGGAGCTTTGCAAAATCACGGGACTTCGTTTGTTTCACAATCACATGACGATCGATGTGGTGGCGGGGCTGTTTGATAATTTGCCAAAGGAGCGGGAAAGGCTGACCAATCTGTTTCGGCATGAGATTTTTGATGCCTACTCCAAAAGCGATGAATACGGCATGGTTTTTACCTATATGTGGGCATTTGATAGCCAAAATGACTGGGATTACATGGGCGAAGTGGAGGCGCTGTTCACCTCCCGAGGTGCGCAGGTGTATTTTGTGGAGCTTGCGGCAGATTATGATCTTCGCATAGAGCGCAATAAGACAGAAAACAGACTGCTTCATAAATCAACCAAGCGCGATCTGGATACCTCAGAGATGCTGTTTCGTAAATTGGAGGAAAAGTATCGGCTGAATTCGCTGGATGGTGAAGTGACCAAGGAGCACTATTTGAAAATTCATAATGATGAAATGGCACCTGAGGCCGCTGCGGCGATGATCAAAGAAGCCTTTGATTTATAAGCGCTTAACCTGCTAACGAGCGGCGCAACTCTGGGTTGCGCGTGCCTGCAAAAGAGCAAAGAGAAGTTGGTGTATTCAAGCGCGTTGATTCGGTATGATCGATGTATCAAATGCAGGAGGTATAAGCCATGAGCTTTGGACAAAATGTACAGTTCTTGCGCAAGATGCACCGAGGGATGACCCAAGAGGAATTAGCCGAGCAGATGAATGTGTCGAGGCAGACGGTATCCAAGTGGGAGCTGGATGCAGCGTTTCCCGAGATGGAGAAGGCGATTGCGCTGGCGAAGCTGTTTTCATGCTCGATTGACGAGCTGTTGCAGGGCGATTTGAACTCTGGCAATGAAGCGTATATTAACATCAGGCAGGAAGTGGTGGAGGGCTTCACGTATGCATGCTATGTGGTGATCAGCTGCGATCCCGAGGGCGATTCGCAGGAGCATATCACCAAGTGGGCAAAGCGGCATGGCATCGATGATCCCCAGATGATCGGCTGGGATTTCCCCTTCCTCTCGCAGGAACAGATCAACGTGTACCACATGCACGGCTATGCGGCGGCATGCATATTGCCCGAGGGCTTTGATACCAAATGTGAGGACATGCGCATCGTCTCCCAGCCCAGCCATGCCTATGCCGCGATCACGATCAAAGACCCCTTTGCCGCGCCCTTTGTGCTGATTCCAAATGCCTATAAAACCCTGATGCGCTACATGGACGTGAACGCGATGAAGCATAAGGAATCAAAGGAAATCGCGTCTTGCTTTGAGAAGGTTTATGAGACGGATGGCGTGACGTACATGGATGTATATATCGCGATGGAGGCGTAAATAGTTTATGATGAAGCAATCAAACGGCGAAGCCGCGAAGCAATTAAACGGCGAAGCCGCGAAGCAATCAAACGGCGAAGCTGCGAAGCAATCAAACGGCGAAGCCGCGAAGCAAACAAACGGCGAAGCCGCGAAGCAATCAAA
>LFRM01038376.1_pt1 | contig 32172 bp, 33 predicted proteins | sample 618341 | NCBI WGS metagenome assembly LFRM01 (sample SAMN03654438, study PRJNA283298) | anaerobic digester metagenome | isolation source: pool of bioreactors CSTR01a, CSTR02a, and CSTR03a thermophilic anaerobic... | place: Denmark: Kgs. Lyngby | collected 2014-05-21 | reverse complement strand
GATTTCACCGCCTTGCTTTTTACCTGTAAGATAGTCTCTGAAATCTTTGACCAGAGGGTATAGATAAATCTTTTTAGGTGATGTTACGTATTTCTTACTAGGCGCATGTCTCCCTCTACCTTTTGAATCCCCAACATAGATCCAGTTTGCTGCCGTATAGCATCCACCGCTATATTTAGCACCATCTACAAATGTCTCCAATAGCACAGGCTCATATTTAAATAATTTAAGCCAGTCCTTTCGGATTCTTCTTGCTGATTCACCCAGTGCATAACTGGCCAAATTCTTTATCTTTATCCATGGGAAAATCAAAAACCTCGAATTATTAACGATAAGGTGGAGCCGTTGTTTTCTCTCTTCTTTCTCCCATCCGATTAACTTATCTCTTTCCTCCAGCGCCCATGAAGAAGCAGAAAACAACAAACAACCCGCATACTGGGGGTTCTCACCGCTTATTGTTATGAAATACTTTATCCGATTACCAAAGGGACTTCCGTACTTCAATTCATGGTACCTTTCAACGTATTCATCCCATAGTGCCTCTTTATCTGTATCACTTACAAGCTCTAACGATACCGGGTAAAAGTTGTTTACAATTCCTGTTACATCCTCAGCTGCTTTAGTTTGTTCCGTTATTTCGATCTCTCGCTTTTTGTACCAGCTGGTTTTGTATCCCCCTTTTGGCTCTGATGGTTTCTGCTTACGTTGATTCCTAAGCTGAATTATTCCACCATCTGCAAGATCATACAATAATTGTTCAACAGTCTGTTCTTTCTCTGTTTTAACAAATGCATTCCAGTGCATTATTACACATATGGTTCTCACTAACTCTTGTAAATCTAACCGGGGATACATACCTACTATTTCCTTGATTTGCTCTATATCCTTCTCGCTGAGTTTTTGACCCTTTATCTGATATTCGCAAGCCTTGTTTTTATTTGTCATCATGGCTTTCTCCTCATTCTTATACTCGTACTTTTACCATGATAACATAGCTAATTTCAACTGTCCAGCCTCTTTGCGAAGAAATATTTATCTTATTCCTATCTAACCCTTGCCCCATCAACTTTTCATTATATGTGTGTCAGCACTGAAAAAGTTTCTTTGATGAGTTAAGGGATGCTTTTGCTTCCCCATATTGCAGGTCAGAACAGCCCTTTGAGGATAGTATTATATGCGTTAAATATAAAGAAAACTTACATAATGTAATTGTGTACAGGGCAGAAAGACTTATTTATTTGATAGAACAGTATTTAGCTGTTGAAAAGTTTCCGAAGGAAAACTCTTGGTACGGTATTAGCATGTATGAAGCGCTAAGAATTTTAATCCTTAATAAAGATTATAGATATTCCTCGATACAGGCTATTTATGATCATGCAATTGCATCCAGAAGGCGCTTAACTTATATGCAGGATTTGGATATTATGGAGGTTTTCTAACGATGATATCTCTCTATTTGATGATTGGAAAGTCAAAGTCTCATTCTAAGAAACCTTATATTAAAGCATCAATTATTAGAAAACCAAACATCCTTAGATAAAATTCTCATAAAAATAGAGCAGGTAAAAGAGCTGGACATTGAGTGCAACAAGTTGTTGCTCCATAGACTAACCCTAAGTAAAATCAGGGCAAAATCATGAATCAAAAAAATGGAAATAGCATTATTGCTACCGTACCAAATAACAAAGATGTAATACAGATAAATAAATCAAAAGATAATGGGATACTCTTAAAAGTAAGAGAATTTTAGCCATCCAGGGCATCACTGTCAATGTGCCGTTACCAACATTAAGGTTTTTTCTTTTTTCTTATTGATTTGAGCGATAAAATTATGATATAATAATGATAATGAAAACCAAAGGAGGGACCATTTATGATTCAAATCAGACCGGTTTCAGACTTAAGAAATAAGTTTCCGGAAATTGAAGAAATTGTTGTAAAAGAAGGAAAGCCAGTTTACCTAACCAAGAATGGTTACGGCTCTGTAGTCGTATTGAGTCTTGAAAAGTATGCAGAATTAACAGATGATATAGAATTTAAACTCGATGAAGCTGATAAGGAAGCGAATTCAACTGATATAAGATATTCACACGATGAAGTCTTTTCAAGAGTGAGGGCAAGAATCGATGCAGGAAAAAAGTTATAAGTTAAGATATATTCCAAAGTATGAAAAAGATCTCAATGTAATCGTAGATTATATAGTGTATAAGCTTCATAACCCGAATAGTGCAATTAAATTAATGGACAAGATTGAGAGTGCAATATTGGGGAGATTGAAGTATCCATTATCATTTGAACCGTTTCAATCAGTCAGAAAAAGGATGACTCCTTATTATCGGATTTACGTTGATAATTTTACTGTTTATTATGTAGTTATTGATGATGTGATGGAAGTCAGAAGGATACTGTATAAGGGTAGAGATGCAGAAAGTATAATTAAATAAAGAATCTAAAAATAAAGGTGCGACGTCCTGTCGCCCTCTGAGTTTGGGGGTGTGTGGCATCGTAGAAGCGGTAAGAACATCATTTGTTAGCAGTGAAAGATTACTAATCCATAGAGCCGGTTTCGTTCAACTAAATCGTATCTGAAATTGACATCATATGAGTTTGCAGCTATTAAATTGCCCCATCAGAAAATGTAGCATTTGGAAGCTGCTATCTTTTTAATTTCAGATACAATACTAGAAGTTCTCCAAAACCACACGCAAAGTATGCCGTGTCCTGCAGCGAGGTTGATTTTGAAGCTTCAAATAAAATAAGCAGTTTATTGAAGGTTATGTTAGTTTACGGTATAATACCAGCAGGAGGCGATTACATGGATGCTTTAAATATGTTTGATATAAGTGTAGCTATACCTTTCTTTCAACAATATAAAGTAAAGAAAGCTGCAGTATTCGGATCTTATGCGAGAGGCGACCATGATCTAAATAGTGACATAGATATTATAGTATCATTTGTAGGAAAATATGATCTTTTTGATATTATAGGATTGAGGCAAGACTTGGAAAATGTACTTAAACGACCGGTGGACTTGCTAACTTATGAGTCATTATGGGATGATAGCTTTACAAACAATGTCCTTGCGGAGGCGAAATTAATATATGAAAAGAATTGAAAATATATTTGAGCATATAAAAGAGGATTGTGTAGACATTCAGACATTTATACAAGGCCGTATCAAAAGATGAGTTTCTTAACAATACTACGTTGAAGAAAGCGGTTTGTACGTCTCTAATCAATATAGGAGAACTTGTCAAAGCACTTCCACAAGAATTTTGCGAAGTTAATCCCCAGTTACCTTGGAAGAGAATTGCAGGGATGCGAGACATAGTAGCTCATAAATACAAAACGATAGATATGGATGCTGTGTGGGAGGTAGTTAATGTAAGGATACCAGAAATACTTAGCTTTATCCATGATAAAGATTATTAAAGGGTATTACATCCTGTGGCACTATGAGGCTTGGGGCATTAGCATCGGAGAACAAAGCACTCAGAACAAGGGGCGTGCGTCACGAAGGGCGTATCATATAGCGGGTGGGAACCCCGCTGAGAAGGAATTAGCAAATCACTCATAACGAGTCTTGGACATTACCGGAGCTATAGCAAGTATTATTAGTATTTCCTGAAATTCCATTGTAGTAATTTGCGTTTCTGTTTATAATGTAATCAGGACAAAATATTGGAGTTGAGTAATATGGGAATTCCTTTGTTGACAATAGAACAAATAAAACAGGTAGCAGAAAAAGGCACATCGCTATCATTACTCGGCTTATCAGGAATGAAAATAAGATTTGAGGATGATTTAAAGGTTCCTGTTGATCTACTAACCACCGATGGAACGGAAAGTGAATTTCGTCAAGAAATTGCTGGAACGGAGGTATTGCTTTATGAGCAGTAGAGACATCATTATTGTAAAGAAAATACTCCAATACTGCTATCAAATTGAAGAAGCAATGGAGATGTTTCAAAGAGATTATAAAGCATTCGAAACCAATTCGATTTTTCAAAATGCATGCTGAATGTATATATTACAGATAGGAGAACTTAACAGTACTTTCTGACCAAAGCAAGCAAAAATATAGCGATATACCTTGGAAAGAATGGTGCGGAATTAGGGATATTTTGCTCATCAATATTCAAATCTTGATACTGAGTCGGCATGGTCCACACTGATAAGGGATGTACCTGCATTAAAGAAAAGGTGTATGCAAATACTTAACGAGAATTTGAAAGAATAGTAATAAGAACATATATGGCTATCATAGACATAGTGCCTGTTATGCGTGACCTTGAACTGGTGAATACACGCTTCATCTTTGAAAGCTAATTTCTGATAAAACAAAGTGATAAAATTATTGTGCTTATGATATAATAATAACGTGGAAATATGATGATTTGAGGAAGGTGATGATAATGAGTATACCAAAAGAAGAGGCAAAAAAGCTGATTGATAATATGCCAGACAAAGCAACATGGGATGATATAATGTACCAGTTTTACGTAAAGAAGAAAATTCTTAACGGGTTGGATGCTGCAGAGCGCGGTAATGTGCTTTCGCATGATGATGTTAAGAAAAGGGTGCACCCTTGGGATTTTTCTGAATAATCCTAAGGGTTTTTGCCCATATAATGGCTAGAACATAGGTGAGGGGTGAAATGAAATGGCGAGCAAACCGCCTTATACAATAACGGAGAAAGCCGCTGATTATTTGGCGAAAATCGTTGAAACCGTAACGAGACTCGAATATGGTACTGCGTTCAAACGTGATATTCACTTACACAGGGAAAACCGACTGATAACGATTCACTCATCCCTCGCAATCGAGGGAAATGATTTGACCCTCGGTGAAGTAACTGCAGTTATCGAAGGAAAAAGGGTTGCAGGGAAGCAGACGGAAATCAAGGAAGTCAAGAATGCTTATGAAGCTTATGATAAAATCATGACTTACAACCCATACTCTGTCAAGGATTTTCTTCACGCCCATAAGATGATGACGAATGGTTTGCTAGAAGAATCAGGAAAATTTCGAAGTGGAGATGTGGGTGTATTCAATGGAGGTGTTCCAGTCCACATTGGAGCGAGACCCCAATTCGTACCTGACCTTATTAATGACCTGTTTGATTGGGCGAAAGAATCAGAACTACATCCCGTTCTGAAAAGCGCAATTATGCATTATGAGATAGAAATCATTCATCCGTTTGCTGATGGCAACGGACGTATGGGAAGGCTTTGGCAAACATTGCTTCTTGCAAAATGGAATGCGATATTTGCCTGGATTCCTATGGAGTCTATTCTGTACCAGACCCGGCCACTATACTATAGTGCGATTGAAGAAGCTCGTAATGCAAACGACTCTGGTGCATTTATTGAATTTACACTTTTGGCTGTTTTAAACAGTATCATTGACCAAGAATTACACCAAGTCGAGCACCAAGTCGAGCACCGAGTTGAGCATCAAGTTGATTTGACTGGAATGCAAATACGTGTATTGGAAGTACTTGAGAATAGACCACTTTCACGTAAAGAGATTTTTGCTAATATAGGAATAAGCGGTGATTCGCGGGCTTTTAAGCGGCATATTGAGCCACTCTTGGTGAAAGGCTTCGTTGAAATGACAGTGCCCGACAAGCCAAACAGCAAGCTGCAAAGATACCGTCTGACGGACAGTGGTAAATTAGCAATTCGTCATACTTAATGTTCACTTTTCTTAAGTTTATCAAATTAATATTCATCCTTCTCGCCATTTGGCAGTTCAAAGGTATATACATATTTACAGCCCTATACTTAGTGTACACCCTGCTAACTTAATTGTGTACCACTAAACTAAAAAAATAGTTTTTTTAGTTTCTGTATTTTAAACACCTTATTAGAAACCTCAAAATTCCCAGATAAGATTTTAAAAAATAGATCAGGCAAGAGAACGTAAAAGAGCAAATTTAGGTTGTATTTATCCTAATATTAATATATACTATCTCTGAAGGAGTTGAGGTTATGAATATCAATGTTGAGAATCTTGTTTCTATCTCAGAAGCAAATCAGAACTTTTCAAAGGTCGCCCGCCTTGTTGATGAAAAGGGTACAGCCATTATATTGAAAAACAACGCTCCACGTTATGTTTTATTGGATTACAGTCTGTTTCGTCAAAATGCTACAGCCGATGATGTTGATGTGGATGTTGTAGCTTCGCGTATTTTGTCAAAGCACATAAAGGCATTTGAGGAATTGGCAAAATGATTGCTTTAAGTAAGGAGCAAATTATTCGCTTGCACAAAAAGCTACTCGATGCTACCGGAGGTTTGGACGGAATTAGAGACGAGTCGTTATTAAATTCAGCTCTATCTGTCGCATTCCAGACCTTTGACGATGTGGAGCTATACCCATCCACAGCAGCTAAAATTACACGGATTACATATGGTCTTGTTTGCAATCATCCATTTGTTGATGGTAACAAACGAATAGGTACTTATGCAATGATGGTATTGTTAGAGTTGAATCACATGGAAACTAATTTTACAGATGATGACATTATCAACATCGGTTTAGAACTGGCAAGTAGAAACATGAGCGATAAGCAGTTGCTTGACTTGATTCTAGAAAGTTTAGAATAGCAAAAGATACTGCCTATGGACAGTTTAACTGTCTGCTTTACACATTACCTATTCTACTTCTAACGTGATGTTAGTTCAATAAGACCCGCTTTATCTTAATTTACAACAAAAGTAGCTCTCAATCGAGATGAAATCAGCAGGTTGCTTAAGTCTGTTGACAACCTGAAATATAAAGCTATGTTTGAATTGATGTATTGTGGAGGGCTGAGAGTAAGTGAAGTTACAGAACTGAAGGCAACTGATATCAACAGTAAGGACACGACGATATTTATTGATGATGGCAAGGGTGGCAAAGACAGATAGATATACTGTGTTGTCACATAAAGCTCTTCAGACTTTGAAATCATATTATCAGCTACATGGATATCTTAAGAATTGTAAATAATTTGCGTTTCTGTTTACGGGAAACACACACATGTAGCAGTATAGAATTCAGAAAGTGCTCTTAATAGAGGTCTCGCCACATTTGATGGTACTACTAGAAGAACCCTGTAACATATGATATGATACTTATAAGAAAAATTTATCACAGTGGTGAGCATTTGTTTATGAAAAATAGAACCTATATAGCAATTGATTTAAAATCATTTTATGCTTCGGTAGAGTGTATGGAACGAGGGCTTGATCCATTGACAACAAATCTTGTTGTCGCTGATGCAAGTCGAACCGAAAAGACAATCTGTCTGGCTGTATCGCCTTCTTTTAAAGCATATGGCATTCCTGGCAGGCCAAGGTTATTTGAAGTTGTGCAGAAGGTCAAGGAAGTAAATGAAGCTTCACCAAGCCTCGCACTTAGTTTTATTATTGCCCCACCAAGAATGAAAAATTATATAGAGTATAGCACCTGGATTTATAATATCTATTCAAAATACATTGCGCCTGAGGATATCCACGTTTATTCCATAGACGAGGTGTTTATGGATGTCACTGACTATCTAGCTACCCAAAAGCTCTCAGCACATGAGTTTGCAATGAAGATAATTCTGGATGTACTGAAAACCACGGGCATTACCGCTACGGCAGGAATTGGCACGAATCTCTATCTTGCCAAGATCGCCATGGATATTGGAGCTAAGCAAATTCCAGCAGATGAAAACGGTGTTCGGATTGCTCAGCTGGACGAGATGAGCTACCGCCGTAAATTATGGTCCCATCGTCCTCTTACGGATTTCTGGCGTGTTGGTAAGGGATATGCAAAAAAGCTTGAAGCAAATGGTATTTACACCATGGGAGACATAGCAAGGTGCTCTATCGGTAAGCCTACTAATTTTCACAACGAGGATCTGTTGTACAAGCTCTTTGGCATTAATGCAGAGCTGTTGATTGACCATGCCTGGGGTTGGGAACCTTGTACGATTGCAGATATCAAGGCATACAAGCCCAGCGCAAAGAGTCTGGGATCCGGCCAGGTTCTGCACTGTCCTTACAGCTTTGAAAAAGCCAAGCTTATTGTAAAGGAAATGACTGAGCTTTTGGTGCTAGACTTAGTAGAACAGGAGCTTGTGACCAATCAGATGGTTTTGACTATCGGATATGATATAGAAAACCTGGTTGATTCGAAAAGACGTCAGTCTTACCACGGCGAAATTACTACTGATAGATACGGGCGCTCTATCCCGAAGCAAGCCCACGGCAGTATTAATCTCAATCAACGCACATCCTCCACAAAGCTGATTATGAAGGCTGTAATGGAGCTTTTTGATCGTATTGTCGATGAAAGACTACTGGTCAGAAGAGTAAATCTTACAGCAAATCATTTGATCCATGAGGCTAGCATTCAGAAGTCAGAATGTCATGAGCAGATTAATTTGTTCACTGACTATGAAGCACAGAAGCAAGAGGAAAGCGAGCTTGAGAAAGAAAAAAGAATACAAAAAGCAACTCTGACAATCAGAGAAAAGTATGGGAAGAGTGCCATTTTGAAAGGCATCAATCTAGAAGAAGGAGCTACTACAGTAGACCGAAATAGGCAGATTGGAGGGCACAAGGCTTGAAAAGTTCATATGATGATATCATCCATCTACCTCACCATGTTTCCAAAACCCATCCTCAGATGCCAGTCATTGATCGCGCAGCACAATTTGCCCCCTTCGCAGCTTTGACAGGCTATGATTCAGCCATCAAAGAAGCTTCGAGGCAAACTTGCGAGAGAGTAGAAATAGATGACTCTATGAAGGATGTTTTGAGCTATAAGCTGCAAATTTTATCGGACCGGATTAAAGAGCATGTAGAAGTATCCATTACCTATTTTCAACCTGATTCTAAGAAGGATGGTGGCTTCTATCATACAGCTACTGGTACGATAAATAAAATTGATATAGATGAACGAATTGTGGCTATGACTGATGGTGTAATGATACCTATAGATGAAATAATTAGCATTGATGGAACGATATTTGAGAATATGCTAGTATAAAACGGAAAAGTCATTTTAAAAATACCACGAAAAAATACCATTATCGATTTTAGAAATCCTATAGTTGACAGGTTGAATTCTACTACGGTATAATATACTAACTCAGGCTACGCAGTGGCTCATCTGCACTACCATATTTTAGGTGTCAGAACCTTTGAAAATAACTTTGGATGAGAAATCCTGTAGTTGACAGTTTGAAATCTACTGCGGTATAATATACTATATTATTGGCTTCTTTGAACCTCTCATGACTAAAGTCACGAGATTCTGTTGCAAGCAACAAGGCGTATCCAAGGCGCCTCTACACTGTAAGACTTTTAGTCTATCAGTTTACGTTAAGAACTGTTCTTTAAGATACCTTTGTTACAGAAGGGCTAACTGACATATATGGTTTTACGCAAGAGATGATTACCTTTTGCAATCTCATACCATATGTAATTCTCAAAGAACGTTAGTTCTATTGTACACCAAGGTAGGACGGATTTCAAGTACAAATTGCTTTCATCTCATGTCTAAAGACGCGAGTGTTCAGCAATGGTATATTAAATTTCCCACAGTTCAACAACCCATATACTTGGGTAACTGTACTAGCGGAGGGAGGGAAAGCAAGATGTCCGAAATCAAAATAGGGGAAAATGAATCTCTAGAAAGCGCTTTGAAACGGTTTAAACGAAAATGTTCTAAGTCAGGCGTATTGGCAGAGGTGCGCAAGCGTGAGCACTATGAAAAACCCAGTGTTAAAAGAAAGAAAAAGTCGGAGGCTGCTCGTAAGAGAAAGTTTTAAGCCTTCCTCAGCAAATGAAATAGAAAACAACCATGCATGGTGCCATATGCTATACAGCCAATTTTGTTAAAGCAAGGCACTACAGGCAATAACAATATGGGAAGTTTTATACAAGCTGCTTAACTTAATTTAACCTTTAATAAAAAACAAACAAAACCCGATAGTAATATCGGGTTTTTTGTTGTATAATGTAGTTAACATAATACATTTGGGGGTATCTATGAAGCAGAGGAGATTTTGGGTAATCTTAAGCTTATGCTTGCTATTGGCTATCGGTGTCAGTGGGGATACACTTGTCCACAAGGATAACGGCCAAAGGTCAGAGGTAGCCGTCATACTGGCTTCCGTTCCTATGCAAACTGACGAAAAAGCGTTAGAAGTTGAACCAGAGCGTATACCAATCAATAATTCCCAAGCAGGAACACCAGATAAGCCAGAGGAACAAGAAGATGTACAAAATGAAACAGAATTTCAAGAAGAACAAGCAGAACAAGATGCCCAAGATATACTAGAAGAACAGATACTCACCCTCCTTACATTCAACATACACAGTGCCAATGACCAAGAAGGTAATGTTGAGCTGGAACAGATTATTGAAGAAATTCGGGAAACTGAAGCACAACTTATAGGCTTACAAGAGGTAGAACATAAGATGCCTCGATCAAACTATCAGGACCAGACGAGGTTAATAGCAGAAGCACTGGGGTATCATTATTATTATGGCGGAAATATAAATATTTTAGGTGTTCAATATGGAAATGCACTATTAAGCAAATTTCCAATTGTTAATTCACAAAATCACAAGCTCCCCAAAAAAATGTTAGAGCCACGTGGTTTAATAGAAGCTGAGGTTGATGTAGATGGTATTGCATATTATGTATACGTAACTCATCTTGGATTGAATCCTGTAGAAAGAAGTTTGCAGATTCAATACATTAATGAACAGTTAGCGCAAAGAGAAGGAAATATTTTAATTTTAGGTGACTTCAACAATAATCCTGACAGCGAGGAAATGCAACTATTAGATTCTCTTATGGTAGACAGCGCTGCGGCACTTAATAAGAGCGAGCTATATACCTTTTCCAATTGGGGTGAAACAGCTGAGGAAAGAATTGATCGTATTTATGTATCGGACCAAATTGATCTGAAGAACCATGAGGTTAAGCCATCAGCAGTGTCAGATCATAGAGGAGCGATAACACAAATAGTGCATAAAATCCAAGCTGGGGAAGGAATTTATAATGCTTTGGCGAATAAAGATAATAAAGGGGCTTCATTGTCCGTGGATTGATGGTTTAAGTTCTATACACTAACAAAAGGTGGTGTAGGTGATACGTAAACGTTTTTATGTATATATTCTTCTATTTTTAGTAGCTTTTATAATAATGCCTGGCAAAATACACTCATCCAATGGTGATCAGGTTTATGTGGTTTCGCTTAAAAATGAAATCACACCTGCCATGTCTGCATATCTGGTAGAACAAATAGAATTGGCTAATTTAGCTCAGGCGAAGGGGTTAATTATTGATATATCTACGCTAGGTGGGCGAGTAGATTCTGCCCTTGAAATGCGAGATGCTATGATAGCTTCTGAAGTTCCAATTGTGGTTTTTGTAGGTGATCGTGCCACTTCTGCAGGTGCGCTAATTACCATTTCGGCAAATACTATTGTTATGGCCCCAGGTAGTCACATGGGAGCTGCTGAGCCTATTCCCTACAGTGAAAAAACAGTTGCGTATGTCAGTGGTGAATTTCGTTCCACTGCCGAAGCTCGTGGTAGAGATACCCTTATTGCAGCAGGTATGGCGGATAGGGATCTTGATGTTCCCGGCTTTCCAAGAGGTAAACTTGTTAATATAACAGCAGAGGAAGCTAACAATCTTGATTTTATTGATGGAATACAGCCTAATATAGCTGGGGTATTGGAATTTATGAACTGGCAGGAAGCTCAGTTGCTTGAGGTAGAACCCAGCGCACTGTATCAAATTGCCCAATTTCTCACACGTAGCGAGGTTGCTTCTATCCTTCTCATCATTGCATTTTTTGCCATGGTTGTCGAAATCTTCTTGGCTGGTTTTGGATTACCTGGAATCATAAGTGTTATTGCCTTTGCTTTGTATTTTGGCGGTGCATTTTTAGCTGGAAATACAGAATGGTGGTCGGTAATCCTGTTTGCTCTAGGCTTAATTTTACTAATTATAGAAATTTTTGTTCCGGGCTTTGGCATATTTGGGGTGTCTGGCATTATAATGATTCTGGTCGGTATAGTTTTTGCAGCACCCACTATGGGACAAGGAATTTTAACCTTAGGGATCGCAGTTTCTGCCACCGCTATACTCATTCCAATACTATATAAGCTGCTTGGTGGGCCAAAGCTGTTCCGTCGCTTGGTTCTACATGAATCAGAAACCATTGAAAGGGGCTATGTTAATCTGACCGATAGCACATTATCTGAATTACTGGGGAAATCAGGGGAGACCATAACTCCATTAAGACCTGCAGGCATTATTGTGGTGGAGGGTGAACGCCTAGATGCCATTTCAGAAGGCACTTATGTGCCAACAGGTGTTAAAATTCGGATTGTTAAAATTCAAGGAACGAAAATTGTTGTAACAAGTGAATCGTAAATAATCAGCCCCAGGGCTGTTATTATTAAAATAAGTTAAAGGAGTGAAAGCAAATGTTACAATCTATGCTACCGTTATTAGGAACTACAATTCCATCAGGAGTTTTCTTTGTACTGGGGATAATTATTGTTGTCATTATTATTCTAGCGGTAATACTTACCTTTGTACCATTGGGACTATGGATATCTGCCCTAGCTGCAGGTGTTAAAGTTGGAATTTTCAATCTAATCGGTATGCGTTTGCGTCGAGTTGTTCCCAACAGAATCGTTAATCCACTTATAAAGGCTACCAAAGCTGGTTTAACTGTAAGTGTTGACATGTTAGAAGCTCATCACTTAGCAGGCGGTAATGTTGATAGGGTTGTTAATGCCTTGATTGCTGCTCAGAGAGCTAATATTCCGTTGGAATTTGAAAGAGCAGCAGCAATAGACTTGGCAGGACGAGACGTACTACAGGCTGTACAGATGAGTGTTAATCCGAAAGTGTTGGAAACCCCTAAAGTATCTGCAATGGCTAAGGATGGAATTGAGGTAATAGCAAAAGCACGAGTAACCGTTCGAGCTAATATTGATCGTTTAGTTGGTGGTGCTGGGGAAGAAACTATCTTAGCCCGTGTAGGTGAGGGTATAGTAACTACAGTAGGTTCCTCTGCAAGTCATAAGCTTGTGTTGGAAAACCCGGACAGTATTTCTAAGACTGTCCTAAACAAAAGTTTACATTCAGGTACTGCCTTCGAAATTCTTTCCATTGACATTGCCGATGTGGATGTTGGCAGAAATATTGGTGCTCAGCTTCAAACGGACCAAGCAGAAGCTGACAAGCGTGTTTCTCAGGCCAGAGCAGAGGAAAGAAGAGCCATGGCGGTTGCTGCAGAACAAGAAAACAAGGCTTCTATTCAGGCAATGAGAGCCAAGGTTGTTGAAGCAGAGGCTGAAGTTCCTAAAGCTATGGCAGCTGCTTTAAGAGAAGGTAAACTTGGGGTTATGGACTACTACAATATGCGTAATGTAATGGCAGACACAGAAATGCGAGATTCAATCTCTAAAATGGGTGGTTCAGATACTTCAGGAACAGATGGTAAGTGAACTCGTTTTGCCTCTGGCAAAACATCGGGGATTCAGATGGAGACTCTACTCCACCTGAATTAATAAGAGTGAACGCGCCACTTATAGAAGTGGGCGTCTTAACGAAGGATAAAACAATTATGACATCATGCAAAGCATAAGAAAAAATAAATTTTAATCCAAAATAAGGAGGAATATCATACTATGAAAATTTTAGAACACTCTCAAGTTGGCAATATGAAGTTACGAAACAGAATGTACATGGCTCCAATGGGAACTTCAACAGATCCGGATGGTTCATTTTCAGAACGTTCCATTCGTTATTATGAAGAGCGAGCTAAAGGTGGCTTTGGTCTCATTATTACAGGTGCCAATCAGGTTACAACAAAATATGAAGCAAAAGCATGTAACATTCTAAGTACCCCTAAATCCTTCGAGCAGCTGAACTTTTTAGCTAGAAGAATCCATAACCAAGGAGCAAAGCTATGTATCCAATTAACTCCAGGTTTAGGTCGGATGCAGTTTACAACTGCCGATGTTAGACCATATGCAGCTAGTGAAGTAGATTCTTTCTGGTTCCCAGAATTAATTTGTAAGGAACTTTCAGGAGAAGATATCAAATATTTGGTACAGAAGATGGGCGAAGGCGCAGCAATTGCTAAGCGCGCTGAAGTAGATGCTGTTGAGCTTCATGGTTACGGCGGTTATCTGATGGATCAGTTCCAGTCAGAATTATGGAACAAGAGAACAGACGAGTACGGCGGTAGCTTGGAGAACAGAATGCGTTTTTCAGTAGAATGTATAAAAGCAATTCGTGAAGCTGTTGGACCAGATTACCCAATATTGTTTAAGTTTACTCCTTATCACGGCGTTCCAGGTGGCAGAGAAATGGATGAAGGTATAGCCATGGCGAAGATACTGGAAGAAGCCGGAGTTGATATCCTTCACGTCGATGTCGGTTGCTACGAAGCTTGGTATAAGGCCATAAATACTGTGTATCAACCACCACGTGTACAATTGGATGTTGCAGCTGAAATAAAGAAGCATGTAAGTGTTCCTGTTATGTCTCAAGGTAAAATGCAGAATCCTACAGATGCAGAAGCAGCTCTACAANNAATGAGACATATGATATCGTTCCCTGCATAGGCTGTAACGAATGTCTATATGCTGGATTTAGTGGAAAAATCATGCACTGTGCAGTAAATCCCCATGCCTTTGCTGAAGACTACTATCCCGTTAACCCCGGCGATCCTAACAAGCGAGTACTTGTAGTAGGTAGCGGTCCTGCTGGTATCATGGCAGCTATTACAGCAGCTGAGAGAGGTATGCAGGTTGAGCTTTGGGAGAAGAGAAATGAACTAGGTGGCTTACTTCTGGCAGCAGGTGGTCCACGATTTAAGAAGGATGTCATGGATTATGTAGAATACCTGGTTAATAAGCTCCATCGAAGTAATGTTAAGGTTTCTCTAATGAAGGAAGCTACTCCAGAGGAAGTTCTTGCTGGAAACTATGATAAGGTTATCGTCGCAACTGGTGCTAACCCGATTATGCCTCCAATTAAGGGTATAGATGAGTCTTTTGTTGTTGGAGCCAATGATATTCTTACCAACAAGAAAGGCTATGGAAAGAAAGTCGTTGTATTAGGCGGTGGCTTAGTTGGCTGTGAAACAGCTTGTCACTGTGCAGAAAAATCTGATGATGTTACTATTATAGAAATGCTACCTGAAGTATTGATGACAGTAAGTCATAGTAAAAACAATGACCAGGCTCTTCGTCAATTAATGGAAGATTGTAATGTGAAAAGCGTTACCGATGCGAAAGTAGTAGAGTTTAAGGATAATAAGGTTGTTTACGAGAAGGATGGAGTTCAGGAAACCATCGAAGCTGATACTGTAGCTATTGCAGCTGGTTATCGCTCTAATTCTTCACTGTTTGAAGCCATCAATGGCAAGGTAGATTGCGCAATTGTTGGTGACGCAGAAGTGCCGGATAACATTTTGAAGGCTGTACACCACGGATTTAATTCGGTACGTTGTATCTAAGTTATCCCCCTTTTTTTTAGATAGTGGCAGAGAAGCGATTATGTTTCTCTGCCACATTTAGTTTAAAATGTGTCGGACATCATGGGTTTGAGTAAAACGCACACTACTTGATTTTTTACTCTCTATGACGACTGTTTATTGGGATGTATTGTTTGACTCGTATATTGACATGGTATATTATAGGAAACTATTTGAATTGAAAAGAATGGTGGCGCATTATGAATTATTTGGCTCACATATATCTTGCAGACAGCTTAGATGAAAGCAGACTCCTTGGGAATTTTCTTGGAGACTTTGTAAAGAAGAATACTGAAAATAATTATAATGAAGCAATAAAGCAGGGTATCTATATGCATCGAAAGCTGGACAGCTTTACCGATTCCCATCCTGTATTTAATACTAGTCGAAGACGGGTTTCTGACCTAAACAGGCGTTTTGCAGGAGTTCTTGTGGACATGTTCTACGACCACTATTTAGCAAAAAACTGGCTTGATTATTCAACTACATCCCTGGAGGACTATGCAGAAAACTTTTATGACATCTTGGGGAGAAATAGGAGCATACTTCCAGAACGGTTAAAATATATGATGCCTTATTTGATTGAAGAGAACTGGCTGATAAGCTACCGGGAGGTATCTGGTATAGAAAGAGCGGTTAATGGTGTTGCCAGGAGGTTTGCGCAATCAAGGCATCCTATGAAAAATCCGATTCAGGAGCTAATGAACAATTATGAGGGGCTCCAAAATGATTTTAAAATCTTCTTCCCAGCGGCTATAGCATATGCAAATAGCATTAAGCCAGAGTAACTTAATCTTTAGTGTGTGTATTTTGTTACACGTGTATATCTTGCACATCTGTTGTTTAGCGTTGTATTTTGCTGCAGCTGATGTATATTGAATTATGTTAATTTGGTGACTATTTAGGAGTAGCATATATAAATACCTGTTATAGCGTCATTCTGAATGTAGTGAAGAATCTTTATTTGTTATAAGACTATAAGATCCTTCGTTTTACTCAGGATGACAGATTTTTTGTGGGGCACCTGAATAGTCACTTAATTTGTAGTATAAGCAATGTGTAACACGTATTTTTCTATTGACATATATACTATTGTGGCATATTATAATACATGAACACATGAGCAGCGATTCATGTGTTCATGTGAAAAAAGTTATTTGATACAATAGTGAGGTGAAACATGGTAAATAACACTGTTCCCATAGATAGATGTGATTGTGATGTCATCCATCAAGATGTTGTCAACCGAGTTAGAGAAAAAATGCCCGAAGTGGAAACCCTATATGACTTGGCCGAGTTATTCAAAGTATTTGGTGATTCTACAAGAATAAGAATACTATGGGCGTTGGAAGAATCTGAAATGTGTGTGTGTGACATTGCCAATCTACTGAATATGACTCAATCTGCCATATCTCATCAGCTCCGGGTGTTAAGGCAGGCAGCACTGGTAAAAAATAGACGAGATGGCAAAGTGGTTTATTATTCTCTGGATGATGAGCATGTTCAACAGATTATTGATCAGGGAATGACTCACATTCGTGAGAAATAACTAGCTAGCAGTACCACAGGAGATATCTTCCAGTGTTTTTTTTGTGAACATATATGAACAACTGCTCAATCGTTCATGCGTTATTGCTAAAATTACATCACTCAGGGATGATGTAAGAAAGTATGAGTTTAAAATATATTTATTAAATATCAGGGGGAAATTACAATGACAAAAAGATTTAGACTACAAGGTTTAGGATGCGCAAATTGTGCAAGCAAAATGGAGTCTGCTATAAATAAGCTGGAGGGAGTCAAGGAGGCAAGCGTTAACTTCATGACTACAAAGATGTTTATTGAAGGTGATGAGGATAAAATGCCTTCTATAGTTCAGGAAGCTGAGAAAATCATTAAAAAGTTTGAACCAGATGTAGTTATGAAAAAAGTCTGATATATAGAGAACTTGAACATGAGGTGAGGCAATTATGAAATCTAGACTTATAAGAATAATACTTTCTGCACTAATTTGGATTGTGGCAGCATTAATCGGTCCTAATCAAAAGTGGATATACCTTTTATTATTTCTAGTCAGCTATGCAATCATCGGTTGGGATGTAATTTGGAGAGCAATCCGTAATATATCCAGAGGTAATGTGTTTGATGAAAACTTTCTGATGAGTATTGCAACCATTGGGGCATTTATAATTGGGGAATACCCTGAAGGTGTAGCAGTTATGCTTTTTTACCAAATAGGGGAATTGTTTCAGGATTATGCTGTGGATAAATCCAGAAGATCTATTGCAGACCTGATGGATATCCGTCCAGAGTTTGCTAACGTAAAAGTAGGCGATGAGCTCGTATCAAAGGATCCTGATGAAGTTATGCCTGGGGATATCATTGTGATTAAGGCGGGAGAAAGGGTTCCTTTAGACGGTATAGTCCTTGAAGGTCAATCATTTCTAGACACATCTGCCCTGACAGGTGAATCTGTTCCCAGAGAGGTCCAAGCAGGAAGTGAGTTATTAAGCGGTTGTATTAATCTAAATGGTGTGTTAACTGTAGAAGTTACCAAGGAATATGGGGAATCTACTGTCAGCCGAATTTTAGATCTGGTTGAGAATGCTTCCAGTAAAAAGTCATCCTCAGAGCGCTTTATAACTAGATTTGCTCGATATTATACCCCGGCAGTGGTAATCATTGCTGTGTTTCTTGCACTTTTACCTCCTTTATTCATAGATGGAGCAAGCTACTCCGATTGGTTTTACCGATCCTTGGCATTCTTAGTAGTGTCATGTCCATGTGCTTTGGTTATATCCGTACCACTCAGTTTCTTTGGAGGCATTGGTGGGGCATCTTCCAGGGGAATTTTAGTCAAGGGCGGTAATTACCTAGAAATTTTAGCTCAGGCAAATCGTATTGTATTTGATAAGACAGGTACTCTAACCAAAGGTGTATTCCGTGTACAAGAAATTAAACCAGCTCAAGTTGGGGACGGTTCTCAAAAATTGACTATGACTAAGGAAGAGCTTCTGGAATTGGCAGCTTTGGCTGAACATTACTCCAATCACCCTATATCCTTGTCTTTGAGACAGGCTTATGGTAAGGAAATAGATCCCTCTAGAATCACTGATATGGAAGAAATCATTGGCCATGGAGTACGAGCAGTAGTAGATAATATGGAGATTTTAGCAGGAAACTATAAATTAATGGATCTAAACTCCATTTCATATCCTTCCAAGGAATGGATTGGTACCGTTGTTCACGTAGCTGTTAATAATAACTATGCAGGGTCTATTGAAATTGCAGATGAGATTAAGGAAGACTCCTTTAAGGCAATTAAGGAACTGAAGAAGGTTGGCATAGGGCAGACCATTATGCTGACAGGAGATAATGAAGCAACTGCCCGTAGGGTTTCGGGAGAATTAGGTTTAGACAAATACTATGCAGAATTGTTACCGGAGGGCAAGGTTCAAAAGCTAGAGGAACTATTAGCCCAATCCTCACCTAAAGCTAAGCTTGCTTTTGTAGGTGATGGAATCAATGACGCGCCGGTACTAGCCAGAGCAGACGTTGGAATTGCTATGGGTGGTCTAGGCTCAGATGCAGCCATAGAAGCAGCTGATGTGGTTATTATGACTGACGAACCTTCAAAAATAGTGACGGCTATTAGAATTGCAAAGAAAACATTAGGCATTGCTTGGCAAAATATTTATCTGGCTATTGCTGTGAAAGTAGCAGTGCTGATATTAAGTGCGTGGGGCAAAACAACATTGTGGGCTGCAATATTTGCAGATGTAGGGGTAACAGTAATTGCTGTTCTGAATTCCTTAAGAGCGTTAAAGGTGAATAAATTATAAAACAAGTAAAGATTTACAAGTAAAGAATTTAAAAAATAGCTCCAAAGGCTTTGTAAACGGCCTTGGAGCTATTATTATTTTGTTTGTCACTAGTTCATTGTAACATAAAACCTATTAAATCTTTTGGATGTTATATTAGTTACCATCTTGCATTAGTATTCCATCTCCATTGAAGATGGAGTTCTTAACAACAGCATAGTCCACAGTGCGTATGGCTTCCAGTTTGTTTCCTCCTGCATATGAAATAGAGGACTGTAAGTCTTGCTCTATTTCAACTAAAGTATCTTTTAGATAACCCTTATGCTCGACAAACATCCTCTTGCCTTCGATATTCTTCCTTTCGCCTTTTTGAAACTCTGAGGCAGAACCAAAGTACTCCTTATAAACCTTACCATCCTTCTCAAAGGTAATTCCGGGAGATTCCTCATGGCCAGCGAAGAGGGAACCTATCATTACCATAGATGCACCGAAGCGAACGGATTTGGCAATGTCGCCATGGGTTCGTATGCCCCCATCGGCAATAATGGGCTTGCTTGCTGCTTTGGAGCACCAGCGCAGGGCAGCTAACTGCCAACCCCCTGTACCAAATCCAGTCTTGGTTTTGGTAATGCAAACCTTACCTGGGCCAATTCCAACCTTCGTAGCATCAGCACCTGCATTTTCCAAGTCTCGAACTGCAGTTGGTGTGCCTACGTTACCTGCTATTAAAAAACTACCAGGAAGATGCTTTTTGATGCAACGAATCATATCCATAACCGCGTCAGAATGGCCATGGGCAACATCTATGGTAATGTACTCAGGGTTTAGCTGGTTTTGAACCAGCTCATCGACGAAGGCATATTCATCTTCCTTAATGCCCACACTTATGGAAGCAAACAACTTCTTTGAATGCATGTCTCGAATAAAATCCAAGCGTTTTTCAGGTTCGAACCGATGCATTATATAGAAATAACCATTTTCAGCAAGAAAAGTAGCGATTTTTTCGTCAATAATAGTTTGCATATTAGCTGGTACCACTGGTAGACGGAATTTTAATTTGCCAAACACCACTGAAGTATCGCATTCACTTCTGCTCTTTACTATGCATTTATTTGGAATTAACTGTATGTCTTCATAATCAAAAACTACATCCATTTGAGAACACCTCTCTATTAGATCTTAATGTGGACATGTAAAAGCCCAATTATATATATCAACCAAGTGACAAGAAGTCAATCATTTTTCTTAACACTAATTTGAGAAACTCACAACTTAGGCTGGATGAAAAATAAATCGTGAGCAAGAATATGGAAGAGGGCAGCGTTACAAGGGAGGAATCAAAATGAGAAATATAAAAGTCAAGCTCTTAGTTTTCTTATTGTTGATCTCATCCATATTTATTATTTACTATATAAGGGAAGTTCAACCAACTAGTCCTATTAAAGTGGATGATTTACAGTGTGATAGAGATCAACTTGAAGAGAAAAACAAACAAATGCTACTGAATATTAAAACCTTGGAGGCTTCCATAAAGGAATTGCAGCAAGAGATCCAACAAAGAGAAATTGCTTATCGAAATATAGTAGAGAACAATCTAGTTGATATTCTATTATTGGATTCTGATATTGTAGTAGATCTTCGTTATGCCACGGAAGACAATTTCATGAACTACCAGGCCTATCCAGTTAACAGCAGAGCTCAACTTAGAACAGAAACTGCAATTAAACTCATCCAAGCTAGTGAAATATATAAAGCAGATGGATATGCCCTTAAAATATGGGATGCCTATCGCCCTTTGTCTGTTCAGTGGATAATGTGGGAGCATGCCCCTTTGCCTGGGTATGTGGCAAATCCCGATAGAGGATCAAATCACAACAGAGGAGCGGCAGTAGATATAACATTGTTGGATGGAGAAGGCAATGAGCTGGAAATGCCATCAGGCTTTGATGATTTCACAGAGAAGGCAGCTCGGGATTATGGAAACCATACTTCAGAAGCTAAGAAGAATATGGATTATATGACCCAAGTTATGGTTAGCTGTGGTTTTAAAACTATCCGTACCGAGTGGTGGCACTTTGATGATGTAGATTCTAAAAGCTATCCTGTGTTGGATGTAGGTTTGGGGACGTTCTCACCTTGACATTTGACCAATTACTCCATATTATTAATTAGGTATCAAAAAAAAGTGGTTTTTACCTTATTTTGTTGTAATTTGAATAAGCCTAAAATGAGCCTACTAATAACTTTACCGAAACGGCAAACCGCTGGAAACGACGGGACGCAAAGCAATAGGGCCTAAATCAGAATTTGTGATAAGGCAGCCTGACTACCGAAGAGAGGTTTTTGATTAATGGAAATTGTTAGCATTTATGAGAGAATGGAGCCATCTAAAGCCGCTTCTATCTTAGAAAATATGGAAGACCGGAGTATGGCGGTAATGATCTTGAAAAACATGAATAGAGAAATAGCATCCTCTATTCTAGAAGAAATGCATTCAGATATTGTGGCAGAAATCATACATTATATTATATATTGAAACTAAAATAGGCTAAAGATGTTCTGACACCCTTAGCCTATTTTTATGTGTTATTTATGATCAATCTATTTTGTGAAATTATCGAAATATCCTTGCACATACACAACAGGTGTACCTTTATCACCGCTACCAGAGGTAAGGTCACAGAGAGAACCAATAAGGTCGGTTAGCTGTCTAGGGGTGGTACCTTGAGACGCCATACTACCTGTTAAGTCAGAGCCCTTGTTCTCAATATAGTTGGCTATGGCCTTTCTCTGCTCTTCACCTTTCAAGTGCCCAAATTCGTTATCTGCTAGATATTTTAGCTTAACTTCGTTAGGTGTTCCTTCCAAGCCCTTAGTAAAACCTGGGGAAACCACTGGGTCTGCAAGTTCCCATATTTTACCTACAGGATCTTTAAAAGCTCCATCACCATATACCATTACTTCTATTGTTTTACCAGTCTTCTCCTTGAAAATAGCCTGTAATCGCTCAACTAATGCCTGGCAGTCACGAGGAAACAGCTTTACTTCATTTTCAGTTGCCTTATTAGCCCCCAAGAGGCCATACTCTGCGTTATATCCACTACCGTTAAGAGGTATTGTCAAAATATCTTCCAGGCCATAAACCTTTTCTGCTCCATTTGCTTTTAAGATTCTCTGTGTTCTTTTTCGGGTGTGAATATCGCAACTAAGAACACTCTTAGTATAATCTAATATGGTAAGCGGATTATTGGAAAATATAATTTCGCATTCCTTTCCGGCATCTTCGATCAGCGATTGATAGTAGCCTATATAATCTACTCCTGTAAAGGGGTGCTTTTTATATCCAGAAAGCTGGCGGAACTGCTGCTTGTTTAGTACGTCAGACCAAGGATTAACTCCATTCACGTCTAACTCATCCATATCTACCAGATGGTTTCCTACCTCATCAGCGGGATAACTTAGCATCAGTACAATTTTTTTGGCAGCACCCATGGCAATACCACGAAGACAGGTTCCAAATCGATTTCGGCTCAAAATGGGAAAAATCAAGCCAATAGTGTCGTCGCCAAACTTGGACGAAATATCTGTTGCTATTGCATCGATATTAGCATAGTTTCCCTGAGCGCGGCCTACAACCGATTCTGTGATGGCTACAATATCTTTGTCCCGAATGGTAAAGCCTTCAGAATTTGAAGCTTTTAATATGCATTCAGGCACAAGTTCTTCCAAGTTATCTCCCTGATTAATTATTGGAGTGCGAATTCCTCTAACAACGGTTCCTACCATTCTTTCCATAATACCTTTTCTCCCCTTTGTATGAGCTTAAATACTTAACTATTATACATTTTTATTCATCTGAATGAGCCTCATCTATATTATAACCAGATAAAACCCCACTTGTAATATACATCTTTTAGTGGTATAAGTAAAATAACAAATTATAATAGTGGATATAAGGAGGGCTTATAATGGCTGTAAAATTGGATCTTTATAGAGTATTTTGTCAGGTTGCAGAAAGCAAAAGCTTTTCTAGGGCAGCTAAGGAGTTGTATATGACTCAGCCAGCTGTAAGTCAATCCATTTCTAATCTTGAAGATGCCTTAGGTTTGCGCCTGTTTGCAAGAACCCCGAGGGGTGTTCATCTTACCAACGACGGTCAGCTACTATATGAGCATGCTAGTGCAGCACTTAATTTAATACATTCTGGAGAAAAAAAACTGTTTGAGGCACGAGAACTTCTGGTTGGGGAATTAAAGCTTGGAGTAGGAGATACGGTTTCTCGTTATTATCTGTTACCTTACTTGGAAAAATTCCATAAGGAGCATCCGGAGATTAAACTGCGTATAATCAATCGTACGACCCCAGAGCTTTGTGACATGATAAAATCCGGTGACATAGATTTGGGAATTGTAAATTTGCCAGTAAAAGAACCAGACTTCATAATACAAGAGTGCTTGGAAGTGCATGACATATTCGTCTGTGGTAGCTCTGACTTTTTGTCAGATGTTATAATGCCCTTAAGTCCAGAGGAAATAGCTAGCTATCCCTTAATTCTTTTAGAAACCAAATCCAACTCACGTCAGTATGTTGAAAAGTGGTTTCAAGGTAAAGGCATTTCATTAATACCAGAAATAGAGCTTGGGTCTCATGAGCTATTATTGGAGTTTGCAAAAATTAATCTAGGGCTAGCCTGCGTCATACGGGAGTTTTCACTGGACTATTTGAAAGATGGTAGCTTGTTTGAGGTGCCCATGAAGGAAGCTATTTCCGCTAGAGCTGTGGGATATTGCTACTTGAAAAGTGTACCCCTCTCACCTGCTTCAGCTACTTTTGTAGAGACACTGGACAGCCCGCTCTCATGATAAAACACAATTGTAAATCTTTCTTTCTATATGAGAGTATGCTAGAATAACATAATAAATGGAAATGCATGGTGTTTATATAGGAGGCCAATATGTCATCATACAGAATTTTAATAGCTGAGTTTAAACACGAAACCAATACTTTCATTAAAGAAGCTACTGGTTTTGTAGACTATAAAAAGAGGCACTTAATATATGGAGATGAAATCATTCCTTTCTTTTCGGGTACCAAAACGGAGATGGGTGGATTTATTGATGCAACGCAAAAAGAAGGCATTAGCCTTATTCCCTCTATAGCAGCAGATGCCACACCTGGTGGCAGAGTAAATAGGGAAGTTTTCGATCATGTTAGAGACAATATAACAAGAACATATAAAGAAAATCAACCAATAGATGGGATCCTTCTGGTCCTCCACGGCGCTATGGTCCTAGAGGACTCTCCCGATGGAGAGGGTGAATTGCTGGAAAGCATCCATCAGCAAACAGGATGTGATTTGCCTATTATGATTACACTGGATTTACATGCAAATATTACTGAAAGAATGAGATCCAACACCAACGGGATGTTTCCTTATGATCATTATCCTCATATAGATATGTATGAGCGGGGAGTAGAAGCGGCAACTAACTTGTTTCAAATGCTGAGGGGAGAAATAAAACCGTTAATAAAGATAAAGAAACTGCCTGTTTTAAATCCTTGTATGGAAAGTGGAAAGCCCCCACATAAGCCTTTTTTAGACATGGCACTTAAATGGGAAGAAAACCCTCAAGTCATCAGCGTATCTATTGTCTCTGGGTTTCCGTATGCAGACATCCCAGATGCAACTATGACGGTCGTTGCTCAAACCAACAATCAAGCTGAACTGGCTTTGCAGATAACCGAGGAAATAGGGGAAGCAATTATAGATAGACGTACAGATTTTGTTAAAAACACTGTGCCTCTAGAACAAGGGATAAAAGATGCTATGAAAGCTCCCGAAGGTCCGGTAATTATAGCAGATGTTTCTGATAATACAGGTGCAGGTATGCCTGGAGATGGCACTCATGTGCTTAGAAAAATGATGGATATGAATGTGAAAAACGCTGCCCTTGCGCTGATTACAGATAACGAAACAGTTGATAAGGCCATTAAAGCTGGCATAGGGTCAGAAGTTAAGGTATCCTTAGGTGGAAAGGTTATGTCTGAGGTTTTAGGTAGCCCTATTGAAGCTACGGGAGTAGTAAAAACAATTACAGACGGTAGATTTATTAATAAAGGACCTATGGGTAATGGAATAAAAAATGATATTGGACCTACTGTAGTTATTGATTTTGATGGTATCGAGGTTATCATTTCAGGCAGTAGGATTCAGCCCTATGATCCGGAAATATTCCGCATAATGGGCATAGAGCCATTAGACAAAAAGATTATTGTGGTTAAATCCATCGCTCATTACAGGGCTGCTTATACGCCCTTGGCAAAGAAAATTATAGAAGTGGACGCACCTGGTCCATGTCCTCAGAATTTAAAGCTACTGAAATTGGAGAATATAAAGAGACCAGTATTCCCACTGGACGAAATATAGAAAATGCATGAGTGATTCTACCGCAAGAACTCATTATTGAATGTACTGGCACTCTTTATGTCATTCTGAACGCAGTGAAGAATCTGAGGTTTGTCATCTTCTACTTTCAAGATTCTTAGTCGCAAGCTCCTCAGAATGACAATCCAACGACTATTTGCAGTAGAATCATGAGTTAGTTTTACACGAAAAATTAAATGGAGGTTTATATATGGCAAAATTATTTACTGAAATTAAACTAAAGAACATGGTCTTGAAAAATCGAATAGTTATGGCGCCTATGTGTATGTATACTGCCGATACCGATGGGAACGCCAGCGACTGGCACTATACGCATTATTCAACAAGGGCTGTTGGAGGAACTGGGCTAATTATTTTGGAAGCAACTGCAGTTGAAAGACGGGGACGTATATCTGATTGGGATCTAGGTATCTGGAATGATGATCACATTGCAGGGCTTAAGAAGATAGTTGATGGTTGCCACGATAATGGTGCCAAGGTGGGAGTTCAGCTTGCTCATGCTGGCCGAAAGTCCCAAGCAACAGCAGATTCACCCATTGCTCCCTCTGCTATCCCCTATAATGATACATACAGAATTCCAACTGAGATGAGTAAAGAGGATATTCAAAAGGCAGTTACAGCATTTAAAGATGGTGCTGATAGGGCAAATGCCGCAGGATTTGATACTATAGAGCTACATGGTGCTCACGGGTATCTAATTAATGAGTTTTTATCTCCATTGACCAACCACCGAACTGATGAATATGGGGGAAGCGAAGAAAATCGGAACCGCTTTCTATCTGAGGTTTTAGAGGCAGTTACTTCTGTCTGGCCTAAGGAAAAGCCAATTATTCTACGAATATCTGCTGAGGAATATAGTGAGGACGGATATCATCCTATGGATTACGCCCGAGTCTTAAATAGTTTAGAAGGCTCAGGCATCGATTTGGTAAATGTAAGTACAGGGGCAGTAGTGGATTCAAAGCCTAAGGTTTATCCTGGCTATCAGGTTAGAAGTGCAGAGCTTATTAAAAAAGAAACTGGCTTGTCTGTAATAGCCGGAGGATTAATTGCTTCACCATCCATGGCAGAAGAGATACTCCAAAATGATAGAGCTGATCTCATCTTCTTAGGCAGAGAGCTCTTGAGAAATCCTTATTGGCCCTTACAGGCAGCCAGTGAATTACGGACTGAAATTGAGTGGCCGGAGCAGTACAGGCGGGCGAAATATTAGTGGTTCATCTCAGCGGAAGCAGTTCTCTGCAGTTGATTAACCATGCTCTTCATAGGTGGTAACAAAGCAATTACAATACAGATTATATATTCCGCAACTAAATAAGTTCCGTTGTAACCCAAAGAGTATAATACTACATGCTGGTCTCCAGCATATTCGGCAAAGAAAAGGATACCTGTTAAGAAATGCATCACGAATCTACCAAATACGGCAATGGAGCTACCTACTATGATGTTCTTACGATTTAGACCGGCTAGACCAAGCATTCCAAAGGCAATGGGATAGTCAAATAAAAATTGAGCCCAATGAACCATATAGGCATCCTGAATATATTGGAGAAAGCCATAAGCCATTCCGGCCATGATACCTGGTATGGGTCCGAAAATATAAGAAAAAAGCATAATGGGGAGCATACTACCTGGTGTAACGCTTCCGCCCTGAGGCATGCGGAACAAACGGATGTAGGATAGTACAAATGCAAGTGCGATGCTCATGCTGGCGTATACCAACATCTTTGTAGTAATGCGAACATCCTTGCTTTTTCTAAGAAATAGCAAGCCGCCGATACCGGTGATAGCCAATGCGGCTATGATGGCAATGGTACTTGGGGAGAGTTCAGTGAATTTGCTGAACACGTCAGATAAAAATAGAAACATAATGAATTCCTCCTGGTTTATTGGTAACATATACAAGTGGAGAAACCTTGTCTGGAAGGAAATAAAAAAACATGAAAAGAAGCTTTTCATGTTTGTAACTTAATCGTTGAGATAAAAGTTGCAAGCTTCCCTACGCAGGTATTGTCCTACAGGTTCAAAGGGTCGGATTTATAAAAATCCTCTCAGCCGAAGCTCCCCTAGCGATTATATATGTTTTGCCTATTATAGCACGGTGAACAGAGATTGACAAGTCAGGATTTTTAGCTTTACTGCGTCGTTTGTTGCTTGCTTTTGTGATTTCTGCATGTATAATTGATGTAGGGGCAGACGACCCTGTCTGCCTAAATCTGATTCAAGATGAGTGTAGTATTAGAGGTAGTCACACAGCTACCTTAAAATAATAAAATAGGCGGTGCAAGAATGGGAAATTATAAATGCAAAAAAACAGCAAACCCTATAGTGATAGACGGTAATCTTAACAAACCAGAATGGGAGCAAGCTCAAAAGGTATCTTTAGTAGAAACTGTTACAGGTGATGCTCCCAAACAAAAAACCTGGTCCAAGCTTCTGTGGGATGAAACTAATCTTTATGTGGCCTTTTATTGTGAAGATGACTACATAAACGCAAAAATGGCAAATTACAATGATCCAATTTTCGAAGAGGAAGTAGTGGAAATCTTTATTGACGACGATTCGGATCAAAAAACGTATATCGAAATAGAGTTAAGTCCCCTTAATACTCTTCTTCATTATTTTATCTATAACAACCTTGAAGGAGATATCGTTACATTCGCAAAGGTTAGAAAAACAATGGATTGTGCAATATATGACAATCTAGATGAGAATTACTGGACAGCTGAAATGGCAATTCCTCTACATGAATTTGCTACAGCAGCTAACAACCCACCTAAACCAGGTGACAAATGGAGAATGCTCCTATACCGCATCGATCGTCCTGAAGACGGTTCTGACGAATATTCTGCTTGGCGGCCAACTGGAGCAATACAGTTTCATAAGCCTGAAAAGTTTGGCACTTTAGAATTTGTATAATGGAGGTATTTACTTATGAGTAAAACAATACTTGAAACCCGTCTAATAAGTTCCCTGGAAAAGGTTTTCCTAGATGAAGAACTCTCCGCACTGGTGTGGGACAAAGGTTCCATGCTAAATAATGAAGTTTATTCTTTTCAGCTTGCATATCGGATTCATCCTGATGCATCTGAGGACGATTTAAAATGCAATTTTGAATTAAGAACAGATGAAAAACTGCTTGCTGATTTGTCGGCAAGACAGGTCATTTCAATAAATTCAGATTTACCTGTCCGTGAAAATTATGACGAATATCTACTACGGACAGAGCCAGGCCTATATCCTGATCTTTTAAAGCCAATAGTTGAATTTGTGGAGGCCACTAAAGAATGGCAAACTCTATGGATAACGGTTAATCCAGAAAGAAAAACATTGGAGCCCGGTGAATATGCTATACATCTTAACTTTTTAGATGAAGACGGAGAAGAACTGACTGCTGGAAGATTCAATTTAAGCATTTTAGACTGCGCTTTGCCTGAGCAGGAACTTATCCATACCATGTGGTTCCATACTGACTGTCTTGCAACCTATTACAAGGATGAAGTTTTCAGTGAAGACCATTGGATGCGAATTGAGCAGTTCATGAAAAATGCTACAGCACATGGTATTAATATGATATTAACGCCTATTTTTACACCACCTTTAGATACTGAGGTTGGTGGTGAGAGACCTACAGTTCAACTTGTGGATGTGGTGCAAGAAGGTGATAAGTATCAGTTTGGGTTTGATCGTTTGAAAAGATGGGTTTCTCTCAGCCTGAAATCTGGTTTTAAGTATTTTGAATTTGCCCACTTATTTACACAATGGGGTGCAAAGCATGCGCCAAAAATTTTGGCTATGGTTAACGGAGAAGAGAAGCGTATCTTTGGCTGGGATACCGATGCCACAGGATCTGAATATGAAAACTTTTTGGATCAATTTTTGCCCGCTCTTGTAGAATTTATTAATGAAAACGGACTTGAGAAAGTAAGTTACTTCCATGTCTCCGATGAACCTTCAGTAGAGGCTATTCCCTTTTATGAGAATGCTTCAAGAATTCTAAAGAAACACTTAAAGGGATTCCCCATTATGGATGCTCTATCCAGTTATTCCTTCTATGAAAAAGGATTAGTTGAAAAACCTATACCTGCCAATAATCATATAGAACCGTTCTTGGAAAACAATGTACCGGGTTTGTGGACCTATTATTGCGTTAGCCAGTGGGATAAGGTATCTAATCGTTTCTTCAACATGCCATCTGCCCGTAATAGGATTTTAGGAATTCAGCTGTATAAATTCCAGATTCAAGGATTTTTGCAATGGGGATACAATTTCTATTACAGCCAATATTCCAAACGGCCTATCGACCCATTTGTGGTTACAGACAGTGGAAAGGCCTTTCCCTCAGGAGATCCATTTGTGGTTTACCCTGGAGAAGATGGACCACTGGATTCTCTTAGATTTGAAGTATTCCATGATGCCCTGCAGGATCAGCGAGCGCTAAATCTCCTAGAAGAACAGATTGGAAGGGAAGAAGTAATTGCACTTCTAGAGGAAGGGCTAGAAGAGCCCATTACCTTCTCAGTTTATCCTAGAGGTGCAGAATGGTTATTAAACAAAAGAGAACACATTAATGCTATGCTGGCAAATTGTTAATGTTGATTGTATTCTAAATTCGATAAATATAAGTCAAATGGTATTTGAATAAAGCAATATTTAAGGCAAATGCTAAAATTCAAACAGTAATTTTTGTCAGCGAAATAAAGAAAATAAAACGGTTTCCCATTGACGAGGAAACCGTTTTTTGCGCTTACTTACACATAAATATCTTAAGCATTTTCTGTTATCTTAAGTAAATTTCATTATATACCCAAGCTTTTCAAATATTTGCGGCTGAGCTCAGCACACTCCATTGCAGTTTTGCCCATGGAAGGTTTGTCTTGCTCAACCACGAGCCATTCAGCGCCTGCTTCTTCAGAGGCAGTTAAAATGGCAGGGAAGTTTTGTACGCCGTATCCTACTGGGCGGAAACCAAAGGTTTCCTCCTCCTGTTTGGCTTCTTCTTCGGATTCAATACCGATAAGCTCGTACATTTGCTCCGGCTTTTCTCTGCCGCCCATGACAAAGTCTTTTAGGTGGACAACAGGTGCCCTTCCCGAATACTTTCTGACATAATTTGCAGGATCTTCCCCTGCTACATTTACCCAACAAGTGTCGATTTCAGTTTTAAGTAAGTCGGATGGAACTGTCTGGTATAGTACATCTAAAGCATACTCTCCATCTATCTTTTTAAATTCAAAATCATGATTGTGATAGAGAAGCTGAATGCCATGCTTTTTGGTAACCTCACCTAATAATTCGATATCTTTAATGGTTTGCGCAAAGCCTTCAGTGCCCGGTCTGCGGTCTTCATTTAGATAGGGAACTGCAATAAATTTGCACCCAATTTCCGCATATCCAGCAATCACCTTATCGGGATCAGAAAGCATTTCATCTAAAGGAACGTGTGCAGAAATGGGGTTTAGACCAATCTCCTCCACCATGCTCTTTACTTCCGCAGGTGTGTGGCCATATAAGCCTGCAAATTCAACTCCGTCATATCCCATTTCCTTAACCTTCTGTAAGGTTCCTTTCAGATCTTTTTCAGCAAAATCTCTCACCGAGTAAACCTGCAAAGCAACAGAAAAGGCCATAATAATTTACCTCCTGTTATAAAAATTATTGATAATGAAAAAACTGTCTCATAGTAATCATGCACAACTTTGGTAAAATTATATAACAAGGACTGTAAAAAAGCAAGTTCGGCAGAAATAAAGCCCAACAAAATCATGTAAGAAATGATGTCAAATTCCTTATGTATAAAGGGGTATTTGTGTAAGAGAAGATGATCTTGGGTATTTAACTTCTAAGGAGGAGGTTTACTATGAGTACGAAAAACAACAACAGTAAACAGAATCCTATTTATAGGCATAGATGATTCCAAGCTTCAAGATTTGAAACAATTGTAATTGGTGAAGACGCTATAATTGTGCAAGCCTATGAGAACTGATATACTATAACAGGGAAATTAAGTTTTAGGAGGTGCCCCTATTTATCCCAATCAAAAAGGTTTTTATATGCCTGCGGAATGGTCTGTTCATCAACGGACTTTTTTGTCATGGCCTATTCAAGCTTCCATGTGTTATCCAGAGGATTATAACAGAGTTTGCAAAGAGTATTACCAGAGATTAGTCAAGGCTATAGCTGAATTTGAGCCCGTAACCGTTATCATAAATCCAGAAAAAAGTGAAGGATTCGAAGCGATAATACAAGACGAAGAAACCAGTTATCCAATAGATTATCTAATTATTCCACATAACGACGCCTGGCTTAGAGATAATGGTCCTACCTTTGTAATAAATGATCAGG
>LFRM01100230.1_pt1 | contig 32264 bp, 23 predicted proteins | sample 618341 | NCBI WGS metagenome assembly LFRM01 (sample SAMN03654438, study PRJNA283298) | anaerobic digester metagenome | isolation source: pool of bioreactors CSTR01a, CSTR02a, and CSTR03a thermophilic anaerobic... | place: Denmark: Kgs. Lyngby | collected 2014-05-21 | reverse complement strand
CGGGTCATAGGTGGACATATACGCCTGGTAGCACAGGTATGCCACAATGAGAATTCCCGCTGCAGAGCAAAGAATATATTTCAGTTTTTTCTCCATATATATCTCACCTCTTAAAAGCTTTTACTTTTTCTGCGGCTGCCTCGGCAAGTGCATCAAAGCTGTCATATTCATCAACAAAGAGAAAATTCATTTTATCGTTCCGGCGGAACCATGTAAGCTGCCGCTTGGCGTAATGACGTGTGGATTTTTTTATCTCACAGACGGCGTGTTCAAGAGTGCATTCTCCGTTAAAATACGGTTGCAGCTCCTTTATGCCTATCGCCTGCGATGCCGTGGCAGCTTCCGGCAAAGCAAGAAAGGCTTTAGCCTCCTCGACAAGACCGTCCTCAAGCATTTTATCGACGCGCGCATCTATGCGCTCATACAGCTTGCCGCGGTCTTTAAAATCAAGTCCCAGATAAAGAGGGTCATACGGAGAGGGTTGCAAACGCGAACGGGCTGTCTGCTCGGAAATTGTAATGCCGGAGGAATAATATATTTCAAGGGCTCTTATTATCCTTCCCGTATCGTTCGGGTGAAGCCTTGCCGCGGTTTGACTGTCTGTTTTCTCAAGCTCCTTTAAAAGAGCCGTTGCACCCTCGTCTTCAAGCCTTTTTCTCAGATGCTCCCGCAGCCCGGGCTCGCAGGGCGTTTCTGTAAGCTGTATATTTTCAAGAAGATGCTCGATATAAAGTCCGGTGCCGCCGGCAAGCACGACATTTTTCCCTCTTTTGTGAATATCGGATATACACTCTCCGGCAAGAGCACAGTATTTTGCAACGCTGAAGGGCGTGCCGGGGTCAAGAAAATCCACAAGATGATGCTTTATGCCTTGCATTTCCTCAACAGTGGGCTTTGCCGTAGCTATGTCCATGCCCTTGTATACCTGCATGGAATCCGCAGAAACAACCTCTGCGTTGAAACGATGTGCAAGCTCAACCGCAAGCCTTGTTTTTCCGGATGCGGTAGGCCCGGTAACCGCTGTTACGGGTATTTTCTCCATTGTGCACTCCCCCGTCATACTATGCGCTTGAATTGCTTTTCAAGCTCATGACGCGAAAGCTCGGTAATAACCGGTCTTCCGTGAGGGCAAAAGCGTATTTCGTTGCTTGACAGCAGCTCTGCTACAAATCGGTCACGCTCATAATCCGAGGTATATTGCCCCGCCTTAACAGCGGCCTTACAGGCAACCGTGCTGTATATACGCTCAAGTGAATCTGTGGAAATATCACGCGAGCTGTTTAAAAGCTTGCCGGCAATCTCGGTGATTACCGCAGTTATGTCACATTCACCCAACGCCGCGGGACAAGCGGAAATCTTGACGCTTCCGTCGCCGAAATCCTTTATGTCGAAGCCTGCTGCGGACAACTCCGTAACAGAAGCAATAAGAGCCGAATACTCCTCCTTGCTCAGCGTAACTATGACAGGCTTCAAAAGCATCTGCTGGTGAGTGCTGCGCCCGTGAGCCTTCATCTTTTCAAAAAGCATGCGTTCATGTGCCGCATGCTTGTCGATTACAAGCAGCTTGTCCTCGCACTCCACAAGTATATAAGTACGAAAGACCTCCCCCACCACACGAAAATCCGGCACAACAGCCGTTTTTTCATCAACATTGCGTCTTACCTCGGGCAAGGGCTCGTCCGAAAGGAAATCAATTGTTTGCGGTTGCGGGACGCTCCCGCTGTCCGGTGTGGGATTCACAGATATTACATCTGTGAAAACAGGTATATCTGCGTGCTCACAAGCGGATTCCGAATCTGTTTTCGGTGAGTTTATAACAAGCGGGGCAGAGCCCGGAGTGCCTATATGGGTTATTTTTATGTGCTGAGTATTCAGTGAGGTTTGCTCGCCGAATACCGGCTGAGGACGCACCGGGGCAGTGTCAATGCTGACAGCAGGTCTTGCCGGCGCGGTATCTATGGCGTTTTTCACCGCATAGTGCACAGCATTGAATATGCGCCTTTCGTCGGCAAAACGAACCTCGGTTTTGGCAGGGTGAACATTTACATCTATGCTCTCATACGGAGCCGAGATGTTCAGGACACATGCCGGGAACTTGCCTATCATTATGGAGTTCTTATATGCCTCCTCAAGAGCGGCAACCGCCGTGCGGTTTGATATGAGCCTGTTGTTTATATAGAACAGCTGCATTCCGCGGCTGCCCCTTGAATGCAAGGGCGATGAGACATAGCCTTCAACCCCTATTCCGTCGAGCGAATATGACACCTTTACGAGCGATTCCGCAAACTCGCGTCCGTATACGGAATACACCGCCGAAAGCATATCGCCGTTGCCGGAGGTTGAAAGCGTCTGGCGCCCGTCGCGTATAAATTTAAACGCGATTCCGGGATATGCTATGGCAATTTTATCAATAACAGAGGCGGCAAAGTTGGCCTCCGATACATCCTTCTTTAAAAACTTCATTCTCGCGGGAGTATTATAAAACAGCTCTCTGATTACAATTGTAGTGCCGTCCGGACAGCCCGCATCCTCGGCAGGCGCACATACTCCCCCTGCCACGGAAAATGCCGTTCCTACATCTTCTTCGGCGGTTTTTGTGAGAATATCCACCTTTGACACTGCACAAACGGACGCAAGCGCCTCCCCTCTGAAGCCGAGGGTAGCTATAGCGTCCAGGTCTGTCCTGCTTTTTATTTTGCTTGTTGCATGACTTGTAACTGCGAGAGGTATATCATCGCGCTCTATTCCGCAGCCGTCATCGGATATGCGCATGAAGGTCTTGCCGCCGTTCTTTATTTCAACGGTTATATTTTTTGCGCCGGCGTCGATGGAATTTTCGACAAGCTCCTTTATTACCGAGGAAGGACGCTCGACGACCTCTCCGGCAGCTATAAGCTCTGCGATTTCTTTTGGTAAAAGATTGATTTTAGGCATTCGGCGTCACCTCCGTTCCGTTTCCTTGATATTCTTATTGTCCGTTTGCCTTTTTTGAAAGCTCATAGAGCACCGAAAGTGCCTCAATAGGTGTAAGCGTATTAACATCAAGCGCTTTTAAGGTGTCAACAATACTCTGCTGCGCGCCTGAGGCAAAGCTCATCTGAAGCTCATCCTCCGGCTCAACATCGTCCGAAGCGTCAATGCTTTTTACCGAAAGCCTGACTCCGTCCGCCTCGAGCTTTTTCAGCACAGCCTTCGCCTTGCTTACAACCGCGTCCGGAACGCCTGCAAGCTTTGCAACCTCAATACCGTAGCTTCCGTCGGCAGCGCCCTTGATTATACGGCGCAAAAACGTTATATCATCACCGCGTTTTTTTACCGCTATGCTGTAATTGCGTACGCCCTCGACCTCGCCCTCAAGCTCGGTAAGCTCATGATAATGTGTCGCAAACAGGGTCTTTGCACCTATCTTCTTTTTGTCCGCAGTATATTCCAGCACCGCCCTTGCTATGCTCATACCGTCAAACGTCGAGGTTCCTCTGCCTATTTCATCAAATATAACAAGACTTTTCCGCGTGGCGTTTTCAAGTATTGAGGCAACCTCCGTCATCTCCATCATGAAGGTTGACTGCCCGGCGGCAAGGTCATCCGACGCTCCGACACGTGTAAAGATTTTATCAACTATGCCGATTACGGCGCTTCTGGCGGGAACAAAGGAGCCTATCTGAGCCATCAGGGTTATAAGTGCGACCTGACGCATATATGTGGATTTACCCGCCATATTCGGTCCGGTGATTATCGCACAGCGGTCCTCCCGACAGTTGAGCAGCGTATCGTTTGGAACAAACGGCGCCCCGTCAAGCATAAGCTCGACAACCGGATGTCTTCCGTCCTTTATTACTATCTCGTCGCCGTTGTTGACCTGCGGACAGCAGTAATTGTTAAGATTTGCGGTGTAAGCAAAGGAAGCGAGAACATCAAGCCTTGCAACGGCTCTTGCCGTACGGCGTACTCGCTCTATCTCTGCCGCGACAGTACGGCGGACATCGCAGAAAAGCTCATATTCAAGCTTAACTATTCTCTCCTGCGCTCCGAGCACCTTTGATTCAAGCTCCTTAAGCTCGCTTGTTATGTATCTCTCGCAGTTTGAGAGCGTCTGCTTGCGTATATAGGTTTCCGGGACCTGGTCTTTAAAGGAGTTTGACACTTCAATGTAGTAGCCGAAAACCCTGTTGTAGCCTATTTTCAGCTTCTTTATTCCGGTCTTCTCCTGCTCGCTTTCTTCTATTCCGGCTATAAAGCCCTTGCCGTTGTCAACAATTTCATGCAGCTCGTCAAGCTCTGTATTGTATCCGCGCGCTATCATGCCGCCCTCACGGACGGAAAACGGCGGATTTTCGACTATTGAGCGCGTAACAAGCGAGTTTACATCCTCAAGCAGGTCTATATCATCGTGTATTTCGCAAAGCGCTTTTGATTTCACGCCGGAAAGTCTTGATTTTATTTCACCGAGGCGCTGTATGGTGAAGGAAAGAGCACGCAGCTCCTTGGCGTTTGCCGACTCATAAAGTATTCGGGTCATTATGCGCTCAAGATCATATATTTCACCGAGCAGACGCATTTCTTCGCCTGTAAGCACAGTGTCCGCGCACAGCTCCGCAACGGCATTCTGCCTGAAAAGTATCTGCGTACAGCTTACAAGAGGCTGCTCCGCCCAGCTGCGTATAAGGCGCTTGCCCATGGCGGTTTTTGTGTGGTCGATAACCCAGAGCAGGCTCCCGCGTTTTTCTCGGCGCACATTGGTTTCGGTGATTTCAAGATTTCTTCTCGCGGTGAGGTCAAGCGACATGTATCCGTTTTCATCGTAACGCTCCACCGAACCGATGTTTTCAATATCGGTCTTCTGCGTTTCCGCAAGATACAGCAGTGCAGCGCCGAACGCCGCAACAATTTCAGGCGAACGAAGGATGTCCTCCTGCTTGCAGTTCGCCGCTTTAAGGTGCCCAAGAACGATTTCACGGCACTTGTTCGGCTCAAAATATGTCTCGTCCAGCACCTCTGTGTTGACCTTCAGACGCTTTGAGACAAACGCCGAAAGTGAACGGTCGAGCGCCGCGGATTCATTAAAAAGCACCTCGCTCGGAGAAAAGCAGCCGAGAAGATTCAGAAGCTTTTCATTGTGCGAATCGGTAGTAAAGTCATCTATATGAACCTCTCCGGTTGAAATGTCGGCAAAGCAGACTGCGCCCGTGGCTTCGCCGAAATATACGGCGGCAAGATAATTGTTCCTGTCCTCAGGAAGCATATTGCTTTCAATGACCGTTCCCGGTGTGATAATTCTTATGACATCTCTTTCGACGATTCCCTTGGCAAGCGCGGGGTCCTCAAGCTGCTCACATATAGCGACCTTGTATCCTTTTGAGACAAGGCGGGCTATATAGCCGTCCGCACTGTGAAAAGGCACGCCGCACATGGGGGCGCGCTCCTCCTGACCGCAATCTCTACCCGTAAGCACCAGCTCGAGCTCCTTGGATGCGGTTTTTGCGTCATCGAAAAACATCTCATAAAAATCACCCAGACGGAAGAACAGCAGTGTGTCGGGATAATTTTGTTTTATCTGAAAGTATTGCTCCATCATCGGAGAGAGCTTTGCCATCTGTTTTTTCTCCTTCTTTCGGGTATCCGCATTAAAATATACGGATACCCGTCGGATTTACATTTTTCAGCAGCCTGAGCAGGACGAGCATTCGCCGCCGCAATTGTGTTCATGCTCCTTGGGAGGCTCGCAGGTTTCGGGGTCTTCGCCGTTGACGCACATGGAAAGTATGCCTACGATATAGTTCATAAGCTCGTCAACCTCGCCTCTTGCGACTTCATAAGCCTGCATGTTGGCGTTGAGCATTACCTGACCGTATATCTCGTTGAATTCCTTATCATACGCCTGAAGCTTCTGCTCGTTGGCATCCGATTTTGCAGCCTCCTGCTGATATGACATCTGAACCAGATTGATTTTACCTATAAGAGCGTTGAGCTCCTCATCGGCATCGTTTGCCTTTCTGGCTTCCTGGAACTTGAGGTAACGGTCGTCCTGCTGAAGCGCTGCTCCGAGCTGACGGACAAGTGCAATTACATCCATTGTTAAATTTCTCCTTTTGTTATTTTTTCCTGAAGGTCTGTGAGCTCTTTGAACCACTTGGCCTTTTCCGCATGCGAGACAGGGTCCGGTAGCGTTTCCGCTTTTGTACCCTTCCTCGGCGAGAAAATAAAAGTGAACATAGAAGCGAATTGCGCCTCTCTTACCAGAGAAAGCGTATCGCAAAACTCCTGATGGTTTTCGCCCGGGAAGCCGACAATTATATCGGTTGTAAGGTCAAGCCCGGGTATCGATTTCTTCGCATACTCAACAAGTCCGAGGTAGTGTTCCCTGGTATATCCGCGGTTCATCGCGGCAAGTATGCGGTTGTTCCCCGACTGCACAGGCAAATGCAGATGCCCGGAAAACTTTTTCATTGAAGCGAGTGTATCAATAAGCTCCGTTGTGCAATCCTTGGGATGAGAGGTCATGAAATCTATTTTGAAGTCGCCGTCTATGGCGTCAAGCTGTCTTAAAAGTCCGGAAAAGTTCATATCGAAGCCGGAATTTTTACCGTAGGAATTGACATTTTGCCCCAACAGTGTTATCTGCCCGAAGCCCTTTGCGGCAAGCTCACGCGCTTCCTCGATTATTATGTCCGGTTTACGGCTTCTTTCTCTGCCTCTTACATAGGGTACAACACAATAGGTGCAGAAGTTATTACAACCGTACATAATCGGCAGCCATGCGTTTTGAGTATCGTCGCGCACGGAGGGTATGCCCTCGGCTATAACTCCGGCGGAGTCCTCCACCGAAAAAACACGTTTTTTCTCACACAGCACTCCGCAAAGAAGCTCGGGAAGCCTGTGTATCGCATGTGTTCCGAATACAAGATTTACAAACGGATAGCTCTGCTTGATTTTTTCGGCAACATGCTTTTGCTGCATCATGCAACCGCACAGAGCAATAATCATGTTCGGTTTTTCTTTTTTCATGGGTTTAAGAAGACCGACATTTCCGAAAACCCTGTCCTGAGCATGCTCCCGTATCGCGCAGGTGTTATAAAGCACAAGGTCGGCGTTTTCGGGAGATTCCGCAAAGGTATACCCCATTTGACACAGCATACCTTTTATGCGTTCCGAATCCGCAACATTCCCCTGACAACCGTAGGTATGCACATAGGCCTTGGGATTTTCTCCGTACCTTGCCTCAAGCACGGCGCGAACCTTTTGAATATATTCACCCTGTACGGCAAGCTCCGCCGCCGAAACAAAGGTGGTTTTGTTTTGCTTTTCAAACTCCGCCAAGAGGGTTCCTCCTATTTTTTGAGAACGCTGTTAAGCCATTTCATGACATCTGAATACACCTTTATGCTGTCTTCCTCGTTGAGTATTTCGTGACGGTCACCCGGATAAAGAATAACCGTGGGCTCGTTTCCGGTTTTCTGAACGGAATCCGCCGCCTGAAGCACACCCTTGCCGTTAAGACCTATCGGGTCCTTCGCTCCGGATATAAACATTATCGGGAGATTTTCGGGAAGACATTCCGCCCATTCATGACGGCAGCTTTTCAGTGCAAGCTGCATCATATCGCGCATTCCGCCCAGAGAAAGCGGATTGCCGCAGAGCGGGTCGTTCGCGTATGCAAGACGGTTTTCCTCACTTAAAGAAAGCCAGTCGAGATTTGTTTGTGCATCCTCAACCATGAGGCTTGAAAAAAGATTAAGCGAATCGGCAAGCCTGACATTAACCGTATGCGCGCCGAATTTACGCACAAGTGACGCCACGGTATCCTCAAGAATATTCAATTCCGCCGGAACCTGTGCCGTTCCGCAGTATATCGCGCCCGCGAGGTCGTTGCCGAAGGTTGCGGTATACACTCTCGCACACAATGAGCCCATGCTGTGACCGAAAAGGAAATACGGAAGCTCCGGATAGCGTTTTCTCATGATGTTGTGGAGAATGTGCATATCATCGACAAGCCGCATGTCTCCGTCCTCCTCGGCAAAAAAGCCGAGTTCCTTCACGGAGTTAACGCTTTTCCCGTGTCCGAGATGGTCGTTTCCGCAGACAACAAAGCCGTTGGATGCGAGAAAACGAGCGAAATCGTCATATCTGCCGATATGCTCCGATACCCCGTGTGCAATCTGAAAAACAGCCCTCGGAGCCTGAGCGTCATCGTTCCATATAAGCGTACGGATGCTGTGAATACCGTCCGATGATTTAAAATAGGCTTCTTTTCTGACTATTGCCATAATATATCCCCTATCTATGAAAAGTCGTAGTGTCCGCTTGTATAAAGCTCAATATATGCCGCGTCTATGGCGTCGATTACGCCGTCGCCGTTGATATCCCCCGCCTTCACGTAATCAGAATCCGGCAAAATACTCGACTGCATACCCACGCTCTTTTTAAGTGTTTCGTTGAGGTCATCGGCATTTGTGAGCGCGTCACCGTTGACATCGCCGCGGACAATGATTTTCCATGTCTGATTTGCGTTTGAGGTGCCGGTGGGAAGAGTGATTGTTGCTCCGGTGCCTTTTCCAGAAGCTGTTGCTGTAGCATTATAATATGCACCCGAATAGCCCACAACAGCCGAGTATTCATTGGGAATAAACCTAAGCTCCAAAGAGGATTGATTTTTCTGCGCACCGACAGGAAGCGCCATGCCGAACCTGGTCGGTCGAACATAAGCAGTGCTTGAAAGCTCCGGATATGTAAAAATATAACCCGCTTTCAGCGTCCATTGACCGCTCGGAATGTGTTCTGTGGCAAAGGTTCTTCCTCCGAAATAGGTATTTACGGTGGTGCTTCCCACGAGAAGAAAATCGGTAAATATTCTGTTCATTGAAGAGCCTTGGTCATCCCATGTGACATCAACAGCGTACCACTTTAAGTCCTCCATCTGGACATAGCACCACATGTGTCCGCCCCGCTCCTCCTGACCGTTGTCATTTATGGTTACAGACTCTCCGGTTACGAGCACACACGGAATCGAGTATTTATCGCATATTATTTTAAATGCCTCCGCATACCCCTCACACACAGGAAGAAATGGTTCCAGCAATGCGCTTGTGGCCTCATGCGCTGTCGGATTCGTAAAGGAATAATCATACGCTGCATTTAACGAAATAAAATCGTGAATTGATTTCACTTTTTCATAACGTGTGTCACCGAGAGCCACAAACTTTTCAACCGCCTCCTCAAGCGCGGCCTTAGTTGCGGCAATATCCGTATATGCGCTGCTCAATTCAAGGGTTAGCGTTGCAACAGTGTAAATAACCTGACCGCCCGAACCGTAGTATCCGTTCGTTGCTCCGTAATTGCAGCCGCCTGAGTACCAAAACACCTCCGGATGATCCTTAAAAAGAGAATATACGCCTGCCTGCACATCAAGCTGTATCTGAGTCCATTCTTCGGGCTCGGGAAGCGTAATCTCAAATTCCGAAGTACCGAGCGGAGCGGATAAAATAGCATCCTGCACAGCCTTGGCATTTGTGTTTATATTGTCATAAAAGAAGCGGGAACCGACATTATATGTGTATTGTGCAGTGACACCGCTCTGCGAAGATTTCCCAGCATTTTCAACAAGTCTGCTGTTTTCAAGCACGCCGTATCTGTCCGGCGGCGAAACAACTCCCGCAGCCAAAGACGTGCTTGAAAGGAGAAGCGCCATCGCTATGACTAAACAGAGAATTCTAAAAATTTTTTTCATAAAGCCACCTCTCAAATAGGTAAGACAGTCAATCAAACATATACACTCTGGTCTCATATGGCTTGGTTTTAAAGCCGTTATATGACGTTGCGGGGTATTTGTAGTTGGTCATAACGAGCTTGCCCTTGCTCAAATCAAAGCCCTCCGGCGCCGTGAAGTCCACCTTTTTGTCGGTAAACGAGTTTATAACAAGCATGCGCTTGCCCTCGTAATTACGCTCATACACATAAAGCTCGCTGCTGTTCTTACAATGCTCCTTGTAGTCGCCGTAGATTACTATCGGGTTCTCCTTGCGGAATTTAAGCAACGCTCTGTAATAGTTGAGGATGCTGTCCTCATCCTTCTCCGCGGCCTCGACGTTTATCTCCGTGTAATTGGGATTTATGTGGAACCACGCCTTGTCGGCGGTTGTAAAGCCCGCATTCTTTTCGGCATTCCATTGCACGGGAGTTCTCGCATTGTCGCGTGAGGCGTACTTGGCTATTTCCATTATTTTTTCATGACTGAAGCCGAGCTTCTTGAACATTTTGTAGTTGTTCTTTGTGAAAACATCCTCGTACATGTCAAGCTCCGGAAGTCTTATATTTGTCATACCTATTTCCTGACCCTGATATATAAAAGGTGTGCAGCTCTGGCAGATATACATGGTGGCAAGCATCTTTCCGCTTTCAACTCTGTATTCCTCACTGCCGTACCGGCTGATAACACGGGGCTGGTCGTGATTTTCAATGTAAATCGCATTCCATGCCTTGCCGTAAAGCTCGGTCTGCCAGCTTGAAAAAGCTTTTTTGAGCTTTTTGAGGTTAAAGGGTATGCGTATCCAGGTCATCATGAAGCAATCGGCCTCCATGTGCTGGAAGTTGAACATCATGTTAAGCTCCTGATTTTTTCCTTCGGTTATGTATTTAAGTGCGATTTCGGGAGTCATCATGGGCGCCTCGCCGACAGTGAAGCAATCATATTTACTGAGAACGTCGTTTTTAAACTCGGAGAGATACTCATGGATATGAGGGCCGTTTTTATAGTGCTCCATGCCGCAGGCGGCGGGAATCGGGAAGCCGTTGGGAAGCCCTTCTTTTTTTGAAATAAAGGTTATGACATCCTCACGGAAGCCGTCAACACCGATGTCAAGCCAGAAGCGCATAATGTCCTTGATTTCCTCGCGCACCTTGGGGTTATCCATGTTGAGGTCGGGCTGTTCAATGGCGAACAGATGAAGATAATACTCCTTGAGGTGCTCGTTATACTCCCATGCCGGACCGGGGAATGTCGCCTTCCAGTTGTTGGGAGGGCGCTTGCCCTTACCCTTGCGCCATATGTAGTAATCGTGATATGGATTATCCTTCGATTTTTTGCTTTCAATAAACCAATTGTGCTGGTCTGATGTGTGATTTATAACAAGATCCATTATCACCTTGAGTCCGCGCGAATGCGCCTCTGCGACAAGGGTCTTGAAATCATCAAGTGTGCCGTAGTCCTCGGATATGGATTTATAGTCGGCGATGTCGTAGCCGTAATCCTTATTGGGCGATTTATATAGCGGAGAAAACCATATCGCGTCCACATTAAGGCTTTTTATATAATCAAGCTTGGAGATTATACCCTTGATGTCACCTATACCGTCCCCGTTTCCGTCGCAAAAGCTGCGCGGCCATATCTGGTACACTGCCATGTCCTTATACCAAGTATTGTTCATCAACATTACCCCACTTTCCATATATAGTATAATCCTACCACAAACGCGGTAGGATTTCAAGGATTATACTATATAATTTAACATATTATTTAAGGTTTTTTTACACCCGTTATCTTCCGGTTTCTTCAACCAGCTTTGAAAACGCCTTGACGATAATTTCACCGGCATCCGGTCCGGACGAAATTGCCTCCTCATAATGGAGCGGAGCTATTACGCTGCCGTAATCGTTGCCGGGAAGAATATATCCGACGGAGTCATTCGCAAGCCCTATAACAACAAGCTTCGAGCCGTCCTTCACCATGCTCTGCATGGGCGGAAGCTTCCAATCGGTGTGCCGGTACGCCTTATCCTTCATATATGCCCCGCCGTATGCAAGCTCGGGTGCAAGCTCCCCCGGGATAAGTGCTATTCTCAGATTTTCACCGAGCTGTGCATAGCCGACCTCTGTAACAAACTCGGCCTGCATATCGTTCCTTCCCGTACGCAGAACCCTGTTGTTGACAAAGCCGAGCCTTGCAGCAAGCATAAGAACCTCATTTTTACCGGGAATAAACACCTCATTGAGCTTTATGTTAAGCAGCGGCTTCACCTTTTGCTCGCGTCCGGCATCAGCAAGTCCGAGCACAAATTGAGCTATACCCCTGCCGTAGCCCTGCCAGCTTTCGCCTTCAAAGCCTTCGGGAGCTATACCGTCACGCCTCGTTGCAACAGCAAGCTGGGCGCCCTGAAAAAAGATTCCGTTTTTTCCGTGCTTATTGAATTCATCGACAATATAAAACGGATAGTCACTGCTCAGGCTCCTGTTTTTGGCTCCAAGGCATACCGGATGCGCCGCCATGAACACCGCATAGGTTTCCGCGCTTCCGTCATCCGGAACAAAGTGAAGTGACGTCAAATCCTTTTCAACGACCTCCGGCGGACGCTTGTCACGCATATATTCAAGGTCGTCCGTAACCGCCGAGTACAGCTTTCCCTTCTTCATTGAAGCAAAGGCATCGGTTATAGCCTTCGAGGCCTTCTCGTAGAGATTATTCATGAATTTCGGGTCTCTGCCGGAGGTTAAGTCCTCTTCCCTGCCCTCTTTAACAGCCTTAACGTTATTTTTAAGCCCGTTCGGAATAATATCACCCCACAGCCCCTGAGTATCAACGGCGCTGTGGCAATGTGTGGCTGAAATATTGATTGCCGCGATATTGTTCTGCTGTGCAAAATCGGCAAGCCTCGCCCTCACCCTGCGTATATCGGTATTGGAGATTCCCACACAGTCGATTGTCGCAAAGACAACCGCCCCCCTTCCCGTGCCGTCATCAAGACAGACGGCGCGCACAAACTGACCGTCGATAACGCCCTGCATAAGATTCGGCGGATAGTTCAGATAACCGGCAATGTAATAGTTATGTGTCTGATAGTCCTCCGGTGTTAAGTCCTCACAGGCATATCCGAGACTCCAAGAGGCTTGCTTGCCGGATTTTTCGAGAAACTCAGAATATCCGGAAAAGAAATTTTCCGGCACGTACTCCTCCTCAAGCTGCCATTTCCTTTCGGGAAGCACAGAGCATATGCCGCGCAGCAGAGCTCTGATGCCCTTGTCGGCACTGTCGTAGGAAAAGCGGTTGCGCTGTTCCGGAGTTGTTTTTTTGCTTATAACAGCCCCCGCTGCAATTGTGCTCAAGGCTCCGAGGGCAAATATCGTGCGTTTTTTCATGCTGATTCCTCCCGGTTCTTAATGAATATATTTTAGCACAACCTTACTGAAAAGAACAGCACAAGTTGACATTTATTTTTTCGTGTGATAAACTTTTTTTAAATCGGTATGTGCAAAGGGGGATTAAATTTATGCAAGCGCTTTCTCTTGTATCAACAGGTCTGCGAAAAACCTTTACCGCACTCGGTGCACGGAAATGTAAAACAAATCCGATAACTCCGATTGTACCGTCGGAATTCGATTACATATCCGAGCCGAAATCCGAGTACTTTATTGCGGGCTTCGGCAAAACACCGGTTTTACCCAAGGATCTTGACAAAAAGAAATATTATATAGCCGGATATAACTCAAACAACCCTGCGCTCGGAGTTCTCGACACTCCTTATGCACACGCGGTATGGCTTGATGACAATTCCGGACGCGGAGGCGTGGTGTTCGTATCCGTTGATGATGTCGGAATGCTCAGCGCGGACGTGAACGCAATCCGTGATTCGATGTCCGAGTTCGTAAAAGAGACAGGCTGCAGAAGCATAAACATATTGAGCACCCACTCTCACGCCGGAATAGACACCATGGGAATATGGGGGCCGCTTCCGATATCCGGCAGAGATAAGCACTACATGGAAATTGTTGCCGCCGGGATTCGCTCCGCAGTAAAGAAGGCGTATCTTGACCGCCGTGAGGGTTCGCTGTACCTCGGAGAAACAGAGGTTCCGGACATGCAGGAGGATATACGTCTGCCCGTCGTATACTCAAAAATCCTCACACGCCTGCGCTTTGTTCCGAATGACGGAACGCGTGAAATATATATGCTCAACTTTGCTTCGCATTCGGAATCCCTCTCCGGCTCAAACTCCTTTGTGAGTGCGGATTTTCCTTGCTATATGCGTGAAAAGATAATGAAGGAGACCGGTGCGGAAACCATATATTTTGTCGGTGCAATAGGCGGTATGATAAGCATGGAGCTTTTGCATCACGATAAAATAACTTCAACTAAAATGATAGGCAGGAAGCTCGCCGATTACGCGCTTTCAATAAAAGACGAGAAAAAGCTTTCCGCGAAGCTCAACCTTATACGTCAGGAGTTTTTCTTCCAAGCCGACAACAGCGTGCTTATGGCGGCGGCGAAGGCAAAAATACTCAATGTTGTCGAATACGGCGACAAATCGGCACCGCTGAACTTTGCACTGAAATCGGAGATGACCTACCTTGAGCTTGACTCATTGAAAATGCTGCTTCTCCCCTGTGAGCTTTTCCCGGAGCTTGCTTTCGGAGGCTATCTCAGCGAGGCGGAATCCGCTCAGGGCAAATCGTCGGACATGAACCCCACCCCGTTGTGTGAAATTGCGGAGGATGAGAAGCTTTTGATTTTCGGTCTTGCAAACGATGAGGTCGGATATGTAATTCCTCCGAACGATTTCATGCTTAACAGTGAAATTCCTTACCTCGATAAATGTATCGACAGACTCGGCAGACGTCACTATGAGGAAACCAATTCTCTCGGTCCGGACACCGCGCCGAAGATAGCTGAGGTTTTCAGCGGTATGATGAATACCGTTAAAAATATAAAAAATAAAAAGGGGTAATTTTATGAAGAAAAAGCACTTCAGAATCGCAGCACTCGTAATAGTGTTTGCAATGCTCGCTTCATTTGCGGCATGCGGCGGAAACAGCGAAGACACCACCACAACCACTGCGGCAGCAGATGCAGGAACAACCGCAGATGCCGTAAACGGCACAGAAAACACCACTGCCACAACTCTCGCCGGAAGCGACGATGACGACAGCACCACAGCCTCCGTACAGAACACAGATAACAATGAGACACCTACCGGCAATAACGATGCTCCTACCAACGCGCCCATACAGAACAATGCGCCTATAAACGGAGCCAAGGATGCTGTACTCAATTATTACAACACGACAGCCAATGCCGCGAAAAAGTACAGCGGAACTGTAAAAATCGCCAGAGCTCAGGGCACCACCTCAACACTTGACGAAATATCCATTGAAAGTCTTCGCGGCAAGGCGGAGGAAATGCTTCCGAACGACTACCCGCAAAACAAATCAGCCAGCTATACGGCAGGCAAATCAAGCGACGGCGACACCTTATCGCGTATGCTTCCTCCCGATAAGGCGGACTACACCAGCAAGCTTACGGCAAGCGGCGTAAAATCCGCAGTATGCACAGCACAGGGCGACGGCTGCAAGATTGTCATCACACTTGTAGAAGAAAAGGGCAACGACATAAACTTCAAGCCCCCGTATCACGGCTCTTGCATGGATACACTTTCCATAACCTCCGAGGACATCAAGCCCTTCACCCTCAAAAGCGCAGAAATCACTTATGTAGGTGCTACGATAACAGCCACAGTTGATGCTCAGGGCAGACTTACGTCACTGAAAATAAGTGAACCCGTAAGAATTCAGGGCAAGCTTTCCTTTGTAGGCATTCCGCTCATCAACGCAAAAATAACCGGCACCTGGAAGCAGGAGTTCACACTCACCTACTGATTGTCACATCACAGCAAAAAAGCACCCGATTCGTATGAACCGGGTGCTTCTTATTAGTTTACTCCGCCGCCTGTGCAGTCATTAAACGCTTGAATTCGGCACCGTCTATTTTTTCAAACTCCATAAGGTGCTTCGCAAGCAGCTGAAGCTTGTCGATATGCTCCTTGAGTATCTTCTCGCAACGGCCGTATGAGGTGGAAATTATCTTCTCAACCTCGTTGTCTATCTCCGCGGCAACACTCTCGGAATAATTGCGCATGTGATTGTAATCCTTACCGAGGAACACCTCATCGTTTGATGAGCCGAAAGCTATCGGACCGAGCGTTTCGCTCATGCCGTACTTCGTAACCATATCGCGCGCCATGCCCGTTGCCCTCTCTATGTCATTTGACGCACCTGTGCAGATATCGCCTATTGTGATGGATTCGGCAACTCTTCCGCCGAGGAGCACAACAATATCGTCAAGCATCCTTGAACGCGACATGTGCATCTGGTCGTTTTCGGGTCGTGAAAGCGTAAAGCCCGCAGCCATGCCTCTGGGAATAATAGAAACCTGCTGTACCGGATCCTGCCCTTCAAGGAAATAAGTTGCCACTGCGTGCCCCGCCTCATGGTAGGCGGTGATTTTTTTATCCTCATCGGAGCGCTTGTGGGATTTCTTTTCGGTTCCGACGATGACCTTTATGGTTGCTTCGTCTATTTCATCCATTGTAAGCGCTTTCTTGCCGCGTCTTGCCGCAAGCAGCGCCGCCTCGTTCAGAAGATTTTCAAGGTCTGCACCCGTAAAGCCAACGGTTGACTGCGCTATCTTTTTCAACTCAACATCAGGTGCAAGCGGTTTGCTTCTGGCGTGAACCTTGAGTATTTCCTCCCTGCCCTTGACATCCGGATATCCGACAGTAATCTGACGGTCGAAGCGTCCGGGTCTGAGAAGCGCCGGGTCAAGAATGTCGGGGCGGTTGGTGGCAGCTATGATGATTACTCCCTCATTTGCTCCGAAGCCGTCCATTTCAACGAGCAACTGGTTAAGAGTCTGCTCTCTTTCGTCGTGTCCTCCGCCCATTCCGGCGCCGCGATGACGACCGACAGCATCAATTTCATCAATAAATATTATAGCCGGAGCATTTTTCTTTGCCTGGTCAAAAAGGTCGCGCACTCTGGACGCGCCCACACCGACATACATCTCAACAAAATCAGAGCCGGATATCGAAAAGAAAGGCACACCCGCCTCACCTGCGACTGCTCTTGCAAGAAGAGTTTTACCCGTACCGGGAGGTCCTACAAGCAGAACGCCCTTGGGTATTCTCGCGCCAAGCTCATTAAACTGGGACGGATTTCTGAGGAATTCGACTATTTCCGAAAGCTCTTCCTTTTCCTCGTCGGCACCGGCAACATCCGCAAAGGTAGTCTTTCGCTTTTCATCCGCGCCCTGCTTTACACGCGCCTTTCCGAAGCTCATTGCACGGTTGTTCTCCGCGTTCATGGACTGATTCATCTTGCGAATCATAAGCACCATGATTACCGCCATGACAACAATAAGCAGCGCAGTGGGAATCAGACTCACCCACCACGAGGACGAGGAGCCGGGGTCATAATCGTATTTTATCGGCGTTTCGGCATTCGCCTCATTGTATGCAAGCACATCATCATGAATATCCTCAACAAACATCCCGACATTGGGTACGGTATATTTGCTGACCGTTCCGTCCTTGAGCGTGTAGTTGAGAACACCGCTGCTGAGATTGAGCTTGTATTGTGCAATTTGCTCTTTTTCGAAGAGTTCTATTATCTGGTAATACTCCATCTTATCGCGCTTTTCTGTTGTTGAATAAACAGATAAAAGCGCTATAAGGCATACCGGAATAAGTATATACGGGATTATAGCTCTCCATCGTCCGTCTTTAAATATGATATATCACTCCTGTCAATTGCTGTAGACTTCTTCTTTTAATATGCCCACGAAGGGAAGATTGCGGTATTTTTCGTCATAATCCAAGCCGTATCCGACCACAAATTCATCGGGAACCGCTCTGCCAATATAATCTGCCGACAGGTCAACCTGCCGCCTCTCCGGCTTGTCGAGAAGCGTGCAGATTTTAAGACTTTTTGGATTTCGCGCCATAAGAAGCTCCTTGAGATAGGAAAGAGTTTTTCCGCTGTCAAGTATATCCTCTACAATGAGCAGGTCGGCTCCTTCTATGTTTGTGTCGAGATCCTTTATTATCTTTACCACTCCGGAGGTTTTTACGCCTGAGCCGTAGCTTGAAACAGACATGAAATCTATTTTGCAGGGAATTTTTATCGAACGCATGAGATCTGCCATAAACACAACAGAGCCCTTGAGTATGCTTATCATTAACAGATTTTTCCCCTCATAGTCCTTTGTTATGCGCTCTCCGAGAGATGATACAAGTGTATTAAGCTCTTCCTCTGATATTAAAACTTCCTTGATATCGTTAAGCATTATTTTTGTCCTCCGCAATTATTTGTATACAGCTTTCACTTTTTGATGACGCGGCATATTTTTCCGAAACCCCGAAGCCTTTTATCCAAACTATCTCATCGCCGTCGGAAATCAAGGGAATACGGTTCCTCTGAGCAAGCGGTATATGCGCTTCGTTGTAAAGGTTTTTCAACTTCTTTGTAATATGCCTTTTTCCGCTCCTGAAGGAGTCCCCCTCTTTTCTGCACCTGAGAAGCGGAGTGACATTGATTTTATCACAATCAATCAAATTATCCAATACGTCATTGTTAATATTTTTAAAATTATTTATATCCTTTTTGTAAATCTTCCTGAAATGAAGCGTACCGTAGGGATACGCACAATCGGCAAAGTCGGATTTAATCGGAATTTCCCAATATTCCGCAGATGCTTCAGCATGGGCAAATTCAAGCACTCCTCCATGCACAAGCGCAAAACAATTGCCGTAAATTTCCGCCTTTCCGCCCTCGGAAAGCATAGAGCAAATAGTATTAATGTGCCTGTTTTCGGGGATTTTGCCGTCAAATGCCCTTGCGAATGCGACAACAACAGCACGTTTTTTCAGCGGCTCCGGAGCCGCGGCTATAAGCACTGAATTGTAACGGTTATCACCGCAGTAAGCCTCATCCGCAAGCTTTGCGGCGCACTGTGAAAGATAAGCCTCATCCTCGCTGAGATTTTCCGTGCAACGAAGAAATGCAGAGGAAAGCGACGGGTTTATTTCAAACATAACAGGCAGCAGCTCACACCGGATTTTGTTTCTGGTGTACTCACAGTCGGAGTTTGTGCTGTCGGTCACATATTCAAGGGCATTTTCCTTACAGTACTCCTCAATTTCCGTGCGCGAGGTAAAAATAAGCGGTCTTATAATATTCCCTCTCACCGGAGGGATTCCGCAAAGCCCCTTCAAGGAGGCTCCGCGGCAAAGGTTCATTATAAAGGTTTCCATCGAGTCGTTCAGGTTGTGCGCCGTGGCAATCCTTGCTTTTCCGCCGGAAAGCGTGTTGAAAAAATCATATCTTATCCGTCTTCCGCATTCCTCAAGACCCTCTCCGGTGCTCCTTGCCGTAGCCGGAACGTCAAAGCGCAGAACATCAAGATGTATATTCTCACGCCTGCACAGCTGTCTTACAAATTCTTCATCACGGTCGGCCTCATCACCGCGTATCATGTGATTTACATGTGCAGCACGTATTTCCGCACCGAGAGCCTCCCTGCAGGAGTTGAGATAATGCAGCAGCGTGACAGAATCAGCTCCGCCGGAAAGACCGACAATTACACGGTCACCGGCAGAAATCATGGAATATTTCCGGATTGTGTCAAGCGGTTCATTCCTCATCGAGGTACTTCTCCTTTGTAGAGAAAAGAGTAAATTCCGGACTCCAGGCAAGCTCTACGTTATCCGTCGGTCCGTGTCTGTTCTTCGCAACGCCCAGCTCCGCCTTGTTGAAATCGTACTCCGCCGCGTCCGAGCTGCCCTCCTTGCCGTATGCCTCTCTGTAAAGCATAAGCACTATATCGGCATCCTGCTCAATTGAACCGGATTCACGCAAATCCGAAAGCACAGGTTTACGTGTAGCCACGCCCTGACCGGTGCTCGTCTTCGTTTCGGGACCTCGCGCAAGCTGTGCACAGGTTATGACCGGAATCTGCAAATCCTTAGCCATAAGCTTGAGACTTCTGGTTATTTCGGAAACCTCCTGCACGCGGTTTTCGGTTTTCTTCGCGGACTGCATAAGCTGAAGATAGTCAACAATTACACAGTCAACATCCTTGAGTCTGCGGACGCGAGCCTTCATTTCGGGAACGGTTATATTTGAGGTGTCATCAAAATAAAGCTCACATTTCATAAGAAGCGCCGCCGCCTCACCGATACGAACCCAATCATCGTCGTTGAGGTCGCCGGAGCGCATTTTCTCACTTTTTACTCTCGCTTCGGTTGAAAGGACTCTCTGTGCAAGCTGCTCGTTTGACATTTCCAAAGAAAAGAAAAGAACCTTCTTTTTTGCAAGCAGTGCTACGTTGCGTGCTATGTTGAGCGCAAGGCTTGTTTTTCCCATTGCGGGACGTGCTCCGAGAATAATCAAATCCGAGCGGTTAAGCCCCGAAATTACTCTGTCAAGATCGGAAAGTCCGGTAGGTATTCCTTTATAAAGGTCCTTATCGGGCGAGGTAAGCTTGTTGAGCCTGTCATAAACGTCATTGAAAATTACGTCCCCTATTCTTTGAGGGCCTGACGAGACTCGTCCCTGACGAATGCTGTATATCTTCTGCTCCGCCGCATCAAGCAGTGCGTCGGCGCTTTCGTCGCCGCCTGTTGCCGATTCGATTATTTCGCGGGATACCCCTATGAGGGTCCGGACATAAAACTTCTCGCGTACTATTTTCGCATACGCCTCAACATTTGCCGTGGACGGCACGGACTGTGCAAGCTGGAACAGATAGTTTTTTCCGCCGGCATCGTCAAACACGTTGTCGCTTTTCAGCTGTTCGAGCACTATAAGCACATCGATTTTCGAGCCCACCGCATCAAGATTGACCATAGTTTTGAATATATCTTTATGCTGCGGCAGATAAAAATGCTCCGGCTTTAAAAGTGTAAGCACCTGAGGCATACACGCCGGGTCCATAAGCACGGCGCCGAGAACCGCCTGTTCGGCTTCCATGCTGAACGGCAGATTCAATGAATCAATATTTTCACTGATGATTTTTTGCTCCATAGCGTTATTCACCGACCATAACGAAAATTTTCGCCGTCACCTGTGCGTGCAGCTTGACCTGAGCCTCGTAAGTTCCGAAATTTTTTATATCCTCCGAGGATATCTTGCGCTTATCCACCGCCACTCCGAAGGATGCGCTTATACCCTCGGCTATTTCCTTTGATGTAACAGAGCCGAAAAGCTTTCCGTTCTGCCCCGCCTTTGCTGCGAGCTTGAGTGTTTTTCCGTCAAGCTTGGCTGCCGCCTCCTGCGCTGCGCGAAGCTCCTCTGCCGCCTTGTGTGCCGCGGCACTTTCGCGGTTTTTCAGCTCCGTAACAAGCTGGGCATTCATCTGTGCGGCAAGATTACGCGGAAAAAGAAAGTTTCTTGCGTATCCGTCCGAAACATTAACCTTTTCCCCCGCCTTACCGAGACCCTTTACATCCGCTTTTAGTAATACTTCCATTATATGTACCTCCGGTTCAGAAATAAATTTTTTCGTTTATTGCGTTTACAAGCATATCCTTTGCCCTCTCAGACGAGGTATCCTTCAGCTGCGCCGCCGCCATAGTCTGGTGTCCGCCGCCTCCGAGAGCCTCCATAATTATCTGCACATTCATTCCGCCGAGAGAACGCGCCGAAATGTTAGCGGTTGACCCTGACATAAATATAACAAACGAGGCCTTTACGCCTTCGATGTTAAGAAGCTCATCCGCCGCCTTGGCACATGCGATACGGCTGTTGCCGATGTCGCCGTCAAGCGAGGCTATTGCACAGTCCCTGTACTTTTCGGCAGATGAAACTATGCGGTTTTTGAGCATGTATTCCTCCATGCTTCCGGAAAACAGCTTTTTCACCGCCACGGTATCGGCATTTTTCGAGCGAAGATATGCCGCCGCCTCAAAGGTTTTGACTCCCGCACGAAGAACAAAATCCTTGGTGTCGAGCATAATTCCGGCAAGAAGGCCGTCCGCCGCCACCTGACTCAAATTCATTTTGACGGGCACATACTGAAGCAGCTCTGCAACCATCTCCGACGCAGACGACGCGTAAGGCTCGTGATGAAACAGCACAGCGTCACCTATAAAATCCGCCATTTTGCGGTGATGGTCTATAACTATTTTCGATTTAACCGATTCATAAAGCTGTCTGCTTTCAAGGAAATCCGGACGGTGAGTGTCCGTAACTATAAGAAGTGTGTCAGCGTTAACCGCTTCGGCTGCCTGAGCGGGTGAAATTATCAGGTCCTTCAAGCCGCTGCTGCGAACTCTTTCGATAAGAGGAGAAGCCAACGTAGTGCTCTCATCTATGACGATGTTTACAGGCTTTGAATACGCCTGACAAAGACAATACATTCCCAGCGACGCACCGAGTGAATCAAGATCCGAAAAGCGATGCCCCATAATAAGCACATTTCCGCTCCCCGATATAAGCTCGGAAATCGCAGAAGCAACTATTCTGCTTTTTACTTTTGTGCGTTTTTCAACGCCCTTTGATACTCCTCCGTAAAAATCGAAGCCGTCCTTGTTGTGAATTACCGCCTGGTCCCCGCCTCTGCCGAAGGCCATGTCGAGCGACTGACGCGCAAGGCTTTCAAGCTCCCGGAACTGTGCGCTTCTGCCCACGCCTATTGACATTGTGGCACCCACGGGTTTGTCGTTATAGGAATACTCTCTTATGCGGTCAAGTATGTAAAACCTGTCCGCAATCATGTCCTGAAGATGCCTTTCCTCGGTTATCATAAGGAATCTTCCGCCGGCGTATTTACGCATCAGCGCACCGTAATGCACACACCACTCCTCAATGAGTCTTTCCATCCCTCCGACAATTGAGGTGTATTCGCTGTCCGAGTTGTTCTGATAAATGTCGTCAATGTTGTCTATTGCCATCACGGCGACAACAGGACGGCTTTTTTCATACTCCTCGGCAGTGGCCTTGAGAGCCGTATCGTCGGCGAAATACAAAAGATAGAGAGGTGCGCCGTCACAGAAAATTCTGTTTATATATACGCTGTATGAGCGTCCTGCACAAGTGACTCCGGCAACTCCCGACATTGCAAGCTCATCAAGCTTTATTCCGGATGTAAACTGTTCTATCTGAAGATTTGAAAGCCTTGAATCACCTATGAGAGCGCGCTCAAACAGGTCGTTATACCACTCTATTCTGCCGTCCGCATTCGCAGCAAGAACCGGGAGCGGAAAACTGAACACAGCCTCCCGCTCGGAAAAATCCATTGACGATTCAACCGACTTTATTATCCGCTGAATATGCCCGTAGACATTCCGGTATCTCAGCAGGGCGAAAATAGTTATTCCCGCAAACACCGCGAAGGAAACAGCCGCAAGCGTGATATTGAAAAACAGAAGCGAAACAGATACGAAAAGCAGAGCGGCAAGAGCCGAAACCGCTACACAGTGATTGTGCAGCACTTCTTTGATTTTCATGCCGTCTGCCTCCTTTACACGTTATCAGCCATGCTTAATGTCGCTTGCTTACACCTCTATTATCAGCGGGAGAACCATGGGACTTCTCTTTGTTCTTTCATAGAGAAGTCTGGAAATATCGTCCTTGATTTTGTTCCTGACAGCGCCGACATCGGAGGTTCCCGAGAAGGAATCCATAACATCCGCGGCACATTCCTTGATTTCATTTATGAGCTTTTCTGCCTCACGGACATATACAAAGCCCCTTGAAACGACCTCAGGCCCGGAAATAAACTCGCCCGAAGCGGAGTCTATTACAGCCGTGACAATAACAAGTCCGTCCTGACCGAGATGCCTTCTGTCGCGCATTACAACGCTTCCGACATCGCCGACACCGTAGCCGTCAACAAACACCTTGCCTGCCGGCACAGTTCCAGAGACTGCTATTGATTCCGAGGTGATTGAAACCTCATAGCCGTTATCGGATATAACAATGTTTTTCGTGGGTATTCCCATACCCTCCGCAAGTGAGGCGTGACGGCGCAGATGCTTCTGCTCGCCGTGCACGGGTATGAAAAATTTCGGCTTGACAAGCCCCAGCATGAGTTTTAGCTCCTCCTGACAGGCATGACCGGAGACATGAACCTCATACATCTTTTCGTATATAACCTCAGCCCCGAGCTTTAACAGCTCATTTATAACCCTGTATACTGTTTTTTCGTTTCCGGGTATCGGCTTTGCGGATATAATAACATAATCGTTGGGAGTTATTTCAACCTTGCGGTGCTCGGAAAGAGCCATTCGGGAAAGCGCCGACATAGGCTCGCCCTGACTTCCGGTGGTTATTATGACCAGCTTGTCATCGGTGTATTTTTTTATCATGTCAATTCCGATGAGTACGCCGTCGGGAATATTGAGATAGCCGAGCTGAGAGCCGACCTCCACAACATGCTCAAGGCTTCTGCCCGAAAGCACAACCTTGCGTCCCGTTTTTTCGGCGATGTTGATTATCTGCTGCACTCTATGAATATTCGAGGCAAAGGTGGCAATTATAAGGCGTTTGTTTCCCGCCTTCTGGAAAAGGCTTTCAAACGACTCACCGACCTTGCTTTCACTCTGTGAAAATCCCGGATTCTCGGCATTTGTGGAATCCGACAGCATACAAAGCACACCCTCGTTGCCGAGAGCCGCGAATCTTGCAAGGTCAATCATTCCGCCGTCTATCGGAGTGGTGTCGATTTTAAAATCTCCGGTTTGTATGATAAGGCCGGCGGGGCTTCTTATGGCAAAGGCGACAGAATCGGGTATGGAGTGGTTAACTCTTATCAGCTCCACATCAAATGCGCCGAATTTCACATGGTCCCCGGGCTTTACCACATTCATTTTCACACTGCCGTCATCAAGCTTATGCTCTGCAAGCTTTCCTTCTATGAGTCCGGCGGTGAGTCTTGTGGCGTATACGGGAATTTTCAGAGCCTTCAGAAGATATGCGAGTCCGCCGATATGGTCCTCGTGTCCGTGAGTTATTATTATTCCCTTGATTTTGTCCTTGTTTCTTTCAACATAGGTGAAATCGGGGATAACAAAGTCCACGCCGAACATCTCCGTGTCCGGGAAGGCAAGTCCGCAATCGACAATGAACATATCACCGTTATATTCGTACAGCGTCATGTTTTTGCCGACCTCGTTGAGTCCTCCTAAAAATGCTATTTTTACCGGGGTCGACGGAGCTTTTTGCGGAAGCTTTATCTTTTCATAGCGTGAGTGATGGGAACGCCCCTCGGAAGCCGGCTTCTTTTCACGAACGACGGCTTTCTCAAGTGTTTCTTTTTTGTTGTTTTGCATTATTTTCTCCTTAAAATATTTATGTATACCGTGCCGCTTATCCGCGCGCAACGGTATTATTGTTATATTTGTTACCGGTATATCCGATGGCATACGCCAGAAGTAAAATGATTTACATAATAACCCAGAATAATAAATATATACTTTAATATATTACTCCTTATTGTCTGCAATGTCAAGAGCGGCAAGCCGTATTTGTCGTTCGGTGAGTGCACACAGCTCCTGAGCTGTTTCCGAATCCACAGCCTCTGCGATTATACGCAGAGCACGCCCGTTTTTCAGCGGCGTTACAAGTATTTTGCCGTTTCCGTTATTGAACAGCACGCCCTCCTCGCTGTGAGACACATCCGAGTTTTCCTTCTTCAAAGCATCTGATATGCGCGCCGGAGAGACATCGATATCGACATATTTTCTCGCAATATAGAACCCCGGAAGCTCATCCTGAAGCTCATGAAGGGATTTTCCTGTATCCTTCATTATCGACATCAGCTTCACACACATAAAAAGCGCATCACGGCTCCATATCTGCCTGGCACCGAGCTTTCTCGCCTCGTTTTCCGCGGTGTCCGCAGGCGTTCCGGCGTACCTTATCGCACGCTTGCCGTAGCCGGTTGCCAAGGAGCTTATCATCTGAGGAGCATCGCACGGAAGCGCAACATCCCGTCCGTTCTTCAATTCATAATCGCAGCATATTGCAAGCAGCTTTTCAAAGGGAATATGCTCGCCTGTAGCTGTATACTCCGCGCTCAATCTTGTTCCCTTTGAATTTATACGAAAGAGCAGCTGCGGAGAGTCCTTTGCGCCGAGCAGCGCCAGTGCACTGCTCACTATATCCTTTATTTCCTCCACGGGGCTCTCAATTCTTGCGGACATTCCGTAAAGCTCTCCGGTTGCCTGATTACACAATTCACGTTTATATATCATATAAACGCTTCGCATATCGGATATATCACGGCAGTCATCGCCGGTGCAACGGTTGAATTCTCCCCTTTTCAGCCTGCTGTCTATCTCCCTTTCGGCGCTTCTGGGAAGGCTCAGCCCTCCGTTTGTGCAAAGGCGTACAGATGCCCCGCCCTGTGTTCCGGAAATAAATATGCCTGTTTCAAGCCCGCAAAAGGATGTAAAAAATGAATTCTGCGCCTCAAAGCACTCGCCGAAATCCCATACATGGCTTCCGGAATACATAAGTCCCGCCGTAATTGCAAGCTTCATGACCTTTGAGGTTTTCTCTCCGTCCGTTGAAATCCCGACACGCTTACCGAATTCGCAACTGCCTATTGCCGCGCCGAGGCAGACGCATTTTTCGGGAGTGAGCTCCACCCCGTATTCACCTGTAATTTCGCTCTCACTTATTGATGCGCTTACGCCCTCACCGAATTTTATATTCTCGGTGACGCTTGAGAGGGAATCTATCTTTTTATCCGGCCACACAAGGACATTCTGGCGCAAAACCGCATCCGTACCGAGAACCGAGCCCTGACCCAGAACTCCGCCCTCGTATATCTGTCCCCCTCTTTTTACCGAGGCTGAGCAGCACAATATTGCCTCGTTCAGCTTTGCGGACGCAGAGACAAACGAATTTTGCAGCATCACGCTTCTTCTTACCGTTGCGCCGCGTCCGACAAGACTTCCGTCATCCACAACGCTGTCCGGACCGATAACCGCTCCGCTCTCAATCTGAACATTCCTGCCTATATACACTGGCGGAACAAGCGTATAGCTTCCGGACGGAAGCTTTGCGCCTGTAAACACTCCCTGTGCCACGGGCTTGAGCGAGCACCTTACCCTGCCGTTCAATATGTCCGATTGGCATTTTCTATAAGACGCGAGATCCCCTATATCGCACCAATACCCCTCCGCTCTGTATGCGACCAGCTTTCCGCCTTTTTCAAGCATGTGCGGAAAGATGTCCTTTGCAAAGTCGGATGCCTTTTCGTCAGGTATAAGGCTTAAAACAGAAGGCTTGAAGATATAAATACCTGTATTTGCACAATCGGTTGTAACCTGCGCCCATGCAGGCTTTTCGATAAAGCCCGTCACCGTGCCGTCATCATTTGCCGAAACGAGGCCGTATTCTCTCGGGTCATCCGCACGGGCACAGACAATTGTTGCATCTGCATTCGTGCTTTTATGAAACTGCACCGCTTTCTTTAAATCATAGTCACACAAGGCATCTCCGCTGATAACCAGGAAATCCTCATTTGCATCTTTCAGGGCATTTTTAACCCCTCCTGCCGTTCCCATAGGTTCGTTTTCAACAACAAATTCAAGCTTCATGCCCTCTCTCGGTGCAGAATCGAAATACGATATCACAGCATCGGGAAGATATTTTAATGTTATTACCGCCTCGTTTATTCCTGCACCGCAAAGCAGGTCGAGAATATACTCGAGCACCGGTCTTCCGCACAGACGCGCCATCGGCTTAGGAAGAGTACAGGTCAGAGGACGCAGCCTCGTTCCTTCTCCGCCCGCCATTATTACCGCTTTCATTAAAAACGCCTCCAAAAGAATTTTTCGATACCTTATTATTGCCTTGAGGCGGCGTTTATAACCGTATTTTTTGTTTTTCTATTGTAAAATCGGTGTTTTGATGTTAAGATAACAGATAAATTCCGCAATGCCGGACGCAAATATGCTTTTTATTTTGCAAAAACTCCTTATTATTTGGTGATTATTATGAACAATGAACTCCCGCTTGTGCAAATCTTTACAGACGGTGCCTGCTCCGGAAACCCGGGGCCGGGCGGCTGGGGTACTGTCCTGCGCTTTCGCTCAACAGAAAAAGAGCTGTCCGGCGGTGAAAAAGCGACCACCAACAACCGCATGGAGCTTACCGCGGTAATCGAAGGACTCAAAGCGCTGAACAAGCCCTGCCGTGTTACTGTTACAACCGATTCAAAATACGTGTGTGATGCCGTAACAAAGCGCTGGGTCTATTCATGGCGGTCAAACGGATGGAAAAAAGCAGATAAAAAGCCTGCGCTGAATACGGATTTATGGGAAATGCTGCTTCCTCTGCTCGAAAAGCACGAGGTATCCTTTGAGTGGATAAAGGGTCACAACGGCCACCCGGAAAACGAGCGTTGCGACGCCCTTGCCGTGGCACAATCACAAAAACACGCCTGAATAAACGGAGGATTTTTTTATGTCCCGAAAAAAAGACGAATACATACTTACCCGAATTGCATGCAGTGCGGCATCATTTATTCAGTCCGCGGTAATCATGCTCGTTCCCCTGCTTTTTATTTCCATCAGAGAAACCGTGGGACTTGATTACGGGGCCTTTGCCTCACTTCTGAGCATAAACTTTTTCGTGCAGCTCGCAAGCGACCTTGTGTTCAGCAAAGTTGCCGATAAATACGGCTTCAGGCCATTCACTATGCTCTCGAATATTCTCATAAGCATAGGATTTATCGGTTTTGCGCTGTCTCCGGAAATATTTGAAAATCCGTACACCGGATTCTTGATTTTCACAGTCATTTTCTCAATAGGCGGCGGACTTATAGAGGTGCTTACAAGCCCGCTTACGGACAATCTTCCCGCGTCCTCAAAAAGCGGCAGCATGGCACTGCTTCACTCAATGTACGCATGGGGACAGATGTTTATAATACTCACAACCGCGGTATTCATTCAATTTGCAGGAACATCAAAATGGCAGTACGTTATGCTGGCGTGGGCTGTACCTCCGCTGATAAACTTCTTCCTTTTCGCGTTTTCAAAGATGCCGAATATTCCTCCGGAATCCAAAAGCCAAGGCATGCGCGAGGTGATGCTCACTCCGATTTTTATTCTTTGTTTCCTTATAATGTTTTTCGGTGCCGGCACGGAAAACACCATGGTGCAGTGGAGCTCGGCATTCCTTGAGCGTGTTATGACGCTGCCTAAGCTGCTGGGAGACTCTCTCGGAGTTTGCATGTTTGCGCTGATGTTAGGCCTCGGAAGGCTGTTCCACGGCGTGCTCGGAGATAAAATAAATCTTAAAAAATTCATGTTCTTCTGCTCTGTGCTCGGCATATTCTGTTACGCAGCCGTAGCATTTTCATCAATACCGGCGGTAAGCCTTGTTGCCTGTGCGCTGACCGGTCTTGCTTCATCAATGCTGTGGCCCGGCACTCTTGTTGCGGCATCCGAAAGCTATCCCAAGGCGGGAGCGTGGCTTTTTGCCATACTTGCCCTCGGCGGAGACTTCGGGGCAGCCGTATGCCCGAAAATCACCGGATATTTTTCAGACAACGCCCCCAACATCGGGCTCCTTGCGGATATCGGCGAAAAATACGCTCTCAACGCAGAGGAGCTGGGCTTGCGCTCAGGAATGGCGGTTGCGGCGCTGTATCCGCTGATAACGGCAATACTGATGTTTTTCTTCATACGGGCAACAAGAAAAAAGAAATCAAAATAAAAATTAAACGGCTGCAAAACGCAGCCGTTTTTTATGTTTAATACATTATTATTGACGACATATCCAGCTTTCCGCGGAACTCCTTGAAGACTATTTTCACACGTTTGACATCCATCGGACGTAATTTACAAATGTGCTTATAGCCTACAACTCCGGATTTATCGTACCTTTTGAACTTTCCGTTGCCCTCATCCACAAAAAGCTCGAATTCCTCAACATGCTGACCGTTTTTTATGTTTTCCATGAGAACCACCTTGTCAAACATATCCTTTTCGGGCAGCTCGATAATTATTTCGGGATGCTTATCATTATCCGCGGGACGCCATGTCTTGTCGTCACCGGTGCTGCGGAGATTCTCAACCGAGTATTCGGGGCTGTACTCGCTGCTTGCGGAATACTTTGCATCGTACGAAACCTCATATGAGAACATCTTTTCAAGGTCATAGCCGAAGGAACGGAGTATTTGTGTGTCTATATCGGGGAATTTTCCGTCCTTATCGGGAGAAATACCCAGCATAAGAGCGGCGTTGGCACCCACGGATTCATAGTAAAGCTTCAGCAGCTTATCCTTGGTTTTTACGCTGTAATCATCACTCTTATGATAATACCAGCTCTCGCGTATGGACACGCTGACCTCCGCCGGATACCAGATAAACTCCGTATCGTTCTTTATAAATTTGCGTCCTCCGAGGTCAAGCTCCATTTTATCCTTAGCCTTTTTGTTTTCGGGCTTTTCGGCATTTTTTATTGCCTCATCTATACACAAGCGCTTAGGAACAACGCTCCATTCGTTTTTACGGCAGACGCCCCACTCATTTCCGTACCAGCGAACATCCGGACCGCAAAGGCTTATTACGGCATTGGGCTGAAGCTTGCGGATTACATCATAATAGCCGTACCAGTCATACTTTTGAATTTTGCCGTCTTTTGAAGGCTCATTTGAACCGTCAAGACGCACACAGAAAATGTCACCGTAGTTTGTCAGGAGCTCAGCAAGCAGCTTTTTGAAATGCTCGTTATACTCGTCTCCGCTGCCGAAAAGAGGTTCATGGCGGTCAAGAGGAGAAACGGAGATGCCGAACTTCAGGCCGTATCTGCGGCATTGCTCGGAAAGCAGCTTGACAATATCGCGCTCGTCTGTATCCCAGTTATCCGCATTCATGACCGAATAATCGGTGCATGCGGTATTCCAAAGGCAAAAGCCGTCATGCGGCTTGCAGTTAAGAATAACGCCCTTCATGCCCGCGCTTTTGCAAAGCTGCACCCACTCCTCTGCCGAAAACGCCTCGGGAATAAAATTTTCCGCCTTTGTTTTTCCGTCGGACCATTCACGGTTGAGAAAATTACACATGCCGAAATGTATCAAGCCGTAAAACTCGGTTTTTTGCCACTCCAGCTGGCGTGACGAGGGAAGTGTATTTGCGGCGATTTCGTAAGCCTTGCTCATCGGGACACCATCCTTAAATTTTTTAGTCGTTATTAGTAGCAACTATATCCACGCCGGTGTTGAGAATGTTTTTTATAACCACATCACCGATAGCTACAGGCGCTTTAACCGTAACCTTGTTAATCTCCTTCATGCAGTCGAACATAAGCTCCTTGGGGACGGGAGCCGCGGATTTTACCGGAACCACGGGAAGCACTCCGCCGTCGACCTTGACAGTGGAGGTCAAAGACCTTTTCGGAGCAGTCATCTCGGTTCTTGCGTAGTTGTCTCCCCTTTTGCAGGTGTTTCCCTTTACGGAAACCACTTCGCCGTTCTCAATTGTAACCTCTATCGGGCAGCCGAGAGGACACGAAACGCAAACTATATTCTTTACCATCGTTATTCCTCCACTCTTACGATTATCTCGCTGTTTTCATTCATTTCTTTAAGCTGGTCGGCTGTTATGATGATGTTTTCCATCTCTCCGGGGGCAAGCTTAACCTTTTTCTTGCTGTATATGATGTTACCGTCACACTCTGCAACAACCTTTGCCCCTTTATAGACTGCGCCGACGCGGAAATAAAGCTTTATTTCGGAATCCTGCTTTATGTTAATGCGCTGAGGAACTATATAGCGTACGCCGTTGATGCCCTTGGTATTGATGTATACGGCATCTGATTTTGTACCGAGAATATAATCCGCGGCACCGTCACCGGCAATCTGGCTTTCCTCGGTAACATAGTCAACCAGGTCATGCACCTGAAGAACATTTCCGCAGGCAAAGATACCCTTGTGAGGAGTTTCGCGGTTCTGGTCAACAACAGGGCCGTTTGTAACACGGTCAAGCGAAAGCCCGACTCCGCGTGAAAGCTCGTTTTCGGGAATAAGTCCGACAGAAAGCAAAAGCGTGTCACACTCAACATATTCCTCCGTTCCCGGAATCGGGCGGAGTTTATCGTCAACCTTTGCTATGGTAACGCCTTCAAGGCGCTCCTTGCCGTGAGTTGAAACAACAGTGCAGCTGAGCTTGAGCGGAATTCCGAAGTCGTCAAGGCACTGAACGATGTTTCTTGTAAGTCCGCCCGAGTACGGCATAAGCTCACATACCATCTTTACCTTTGCGCCTTCAAGAGTCATTCTGCGCGCCATTATAAGACCTATATCGCCCGAGCCGAGAATAACAACGGTTTTTCCGGGCATATAGCCGTCAAGATTAACATATTTCTGTGCCGTACCGGCGGTCATGATGCCGGAGCAACGGGTTCCCGCTATGCTCAAAGCACCTCTCGGACGCTCACGACAGCCCATTGCAAGCACAACGGCAACCGCCTGAATTTCAATGACGCCGTCA
>LFRM01201397.1_pt1 | contig 32287 bp, 29 predicted proteins | sample 618341 | NCBI WGS metagenome assembly LFRM01 (sample SAMN03654438, study PRJNA283298) | anaerobic digester metagenome | isolation source: pool of bioreactors CSTR01a, CSTR02a, and CSTR03a thermophilic anaerobic... | place: Denmark: Kgs. Lyngby | collected 2014-05-21 | reverse complement strand
AAGATTGTGAGGATATACCGCTTTTAGCGACCATTTGGTCACCAATTATACTTCTTAAAATCATCATTATTGATGAGAAGGTATAGTAAATTGACATTGTAGTTGGTGTACTGATCGCGATGAATATCATCATAAACACCATCATGTTCATCATTCCAGCGCCTGCTGCAGGTTGTGATTGTACTTCATCATATTTTTTATAACTACGATCTTTTTCCAAGCGTTTTTTAGCCAAGTACTGTGGAAGTTTCATTGCAATAAACTGAGTTCCAATCATTACTAAAATAATAACTATATATAGCCAACCATTTGGACCCGTTTTAAACCCATCGAAAGGTTTAACATTTAAACTTGAACCCATGACGCGGTTTGCATCATCAAATAATGAATTAGCACGATATACCGCTTGCAACATCGCGATTAATAGTGGAAACGGAATTAAAGATCCTAATAATGTCATACTCATTTTAATATTATTGTCTTTGTACAATTGTTGAGTTTCTTGTGCTTTTTGCATATTTGACTGCTGATCTTCGCGACCTTCATATTTCTTATTAATTTTATTTACTTGTGGTTGAAGTAATTGCATCTTCGCACTATTTGTTTGTGAATACAACATCAAAGGTAAGGTAACTAAGTTAACTAATAGTGTTGCGATCCCAATTCCTGCAATTATTCCCCAGTTTAATTTTTCAATTACAAAGTTTATTACATATGTTATTGGTAAAACAAATATTGCTTGAAACTTACTGATTTCCCACACTTGGGCAAAACTAGTCGATAAATCATAAAAGTGGCTGGCATTATCCTTATCTGGCATTGCACATCCCGTTAAAATAACCAATCCCAAAACTATGAATAGAATTCTTTTTTGGGTTTTACTTAATTTTTGCATTTGCATATCTCCTTTGTTCTATATAATCAAATAATTCATTTAATTCTTGTTTGTTTGATGCATAATCAGATTTAAAATATTTTGACCTTACAATAACTACACTATCAAATGAATATGATTTTTGATATATATCCTGTATCATCATTCTAAGTTGACGTTTTACTTTATTTCTTAATACAGCATTCCCAAGTTTTTTTCCGACAGAAACTCCAACTCTTGCGTAGCTTTCTTGTTTAGGAACATGGTAAATAACGAATTTCGAATTTAATTCTGAATTTCTTTTCTTAATTATTCCTTGAAATTCATCAGCTCTTTTTATTCTTCTCTCTTTTTTCATATAAGTATTTTAAAAAAAGTCACCATTAGGTGACAGTTTTTATGCTGATAATACCTTTCTGCCTTTTTTTCTACGGCGCGCAAGTACTTTACGCCCTGCTGGCGTACTCATTCTTGCTCTGAAGCCGTGAACGTTTTTTCTTTTTCTTTTACTTGGCTGATAAGTTCTCTTCATATAAAGCTACCTCCAATTCTGTTTGTCTTTATACTTTCTACTACCCATTACAAATATACGTAAAGGTAATTGCCTATTGATTATACATAAATATGACTTATAAGTCAATAATATAATCCTTTATTAAAATATATTTTAAGACTCTCTAAGTTATCCCCAACAATGTGATAAATAGTTCATTGCCAAGTCTTTTACGGCACTTCTTTATTTTTGTCACTCTATTATTTATAGGTTGCTCTAGTTAAAACCATAATTAATAATTTCCTCAACAATTACATCGATTTCTTGTAGGTATTTGGCCTTATATCTTATTAATTTTAGTTTTATTTAATTGTAAGACTATTACTCTTATAAATAGCTTATCAACAATTTAATTTTATACTTATCAACAGTGTGTGGATATTGGGGATAGCCTAAAAACACCCTTAAAACGGCGTTTATTGATTGAAAGTTGTTAACGTTGTTAGTTATTCACAATGTAGTTGTCCACGTTATCCACATAGAGTTAACCCCAGTGGATAAAGAATTAAATGTAATATATTGAAACCTTTTTACTCTTCTATCATCATTTTGAAGATTTAACTATATTTTCTCATTAATAATTTGGATTTTTTTAATAAAACCTAACTGTTTATTATAATGGGCACAAATATTGAATTTTGACTTGAAAAGTTATCCACAATAAATCTTATGGATAACTGGGGATAACTTTAAAGAGGCTATCAATAAAGACATTAAGTATTATAAACATGTGGATAACTTTTTCTATTGATTTTTTACCTTTAATTAAAAATCGAATTATTGTAGAATAGAGTTAATTATGAGGTGTTTATATGAAACAGGCTAATGGTCACTTAAATAAGATTTGGAGAGACATCCTTATTGAAATTGAAAAAAGTGTTGACTCAATTGTCTACAACACTTATTTTAAGGAGTCTACAATATACAAAATAACTGATAATAATAAAGTTTTAGTAAAAGTCGACAACAATCTTCAAAAAATGGTTTTTATGGAAATGATTGAACTAATTGCCGAGAAAACATCGATAGTATTGGAAGAACAATATAAGGTTGAGGTTTATAATAAAGATGAACTCGATACATTAATAGGTAATCAGCAAGAAACTAATAAATTTATGACACTTCCCTTAGAAATTGATCTGAGTGACAATATTCAAAGTCAATATAATTTTGATAATTTTGTTGTTGGAGATAGTAATAAGGAAAGTCACTCTGCAGCACTAGCTAGTGCTTTAAGTCCTGGCCATTTTTATAATCCTTTGTTTATTTTTGGCAATTCTGGTCTTGGTAAGACGCATTTACTTCATTCAATTGGTAATTATGCAAAAAAACACAAAAATGACTTAAAAATAATGTATATAACGAGTAATGATTTCATCACAAGAGTTGTTGATAGTTTTAAAAAAAATAGAATTGAAGAATTTAAGCAAGACATGTATAAATTAGATATTTTATTAGTGGATGACATCCAGTTTTTAGCTGGAAAGGAAAAGTCACATGAAATATTTTTCTATATTTTTAATGAACTAGTAAATAATAAAAAACAAATTGTTTTGACGAGTGATAAACATCCTACCGAAATAAAAGGCTTAGAAGAAAGATTAATTAGTCGTTTTTATTCTGGATTATCAGTAGGTCTTGATTCGCCTGAATTTGAAGTAGCGAAAGCTATCTTAGATAAAAAGTTAGAACTTCAAATGATAAATCCTGACAATATTGATGATGAAGTACTTTCATATTTAGCAACACATTTTTCCAAGGATGTTAGAAAATTAGAGGGAGCTTTAAATCGGCTAATATTTTATTCTATAAATTTTGCCGATAATGATCGAATTACTATGGAAGTTGCAACAAAAGCCTTTCATAATCAAACTAGTAGAGAAAGAGACACCTTGAGTGTTGAATCAATCAAAGATAGTGTCGCTACATACTATGGTTTAACAGTTAGACAAATTGATTCCAAAAATAGAACCAGAATTATTGTAAATGCTAGACATATTTCAATGTATCTAATTAGAAAACACTTAGATATATCGTTTGCAAAAATTGGAGATGAAATTGGAGGTAGAGATCACTCAACTGTTGTTAGTGCTTATGATAAAATACAAAAACTTTTAAAAAAGGAAGTAAGCTATCAAATCGCTATAAATGAAATAGAAAGAAAAATGCTGAATCAATAGTTATACACACTAATTAACTTTATATTAACAGTAAATAATGGTAATATAGACTATATATACGGGATATAATGGAGTTATCCACGTTATCCACAGCCCTTATTACTATTAGCATTTAAAGAAGTATATAAAAGGAGGAAATACAATGCATTTTAAAATTTCAAAAAAAGTATTTTATGAATCATTGCATAAGGTTTCAAGAGCTATTTCTGCTAGTTCACCAATTCCTGCATTATCTGGAATTAAATTAACTGTATTCAATAATGAAATTGAATTAATAGCTAGTGACTCTGATATGTCTATAATTAAAAGAATTAAATCTAATGAAGAAAATAATTTACAAATATTTAATGAAGGATCAATTGTTATTGAAGCTAGGTATATTTTAGATATAGTTAGAAAAATTGATTCAAATGAAATAGAAGTACAAATTATTAATGATTCACTAACAAAATTCGGTGGAAGAAACACAGAATTTAAAATTAATGGAGTTAAGTCGTCAGATTATCCACTTATAGATTTTAGTAAGCCAAGTGATGAAATTAAAATAAATTCTAGTGAATTACAACAATTAATCGTTCAAACTGGATTTTGTGCAAGTGATAGAGAAAACAGACCAATCCTAACAGGTGTAAATATAAGCTGTGATAATTCAAAATTAACATTTGCTGCAACTGATAGTAATCGTTTAGCTAGAAAATATCTTGAAATAGATTGTGAAGAAGGAATTAACTTTACTATTCCAGCAAATTCATTAACTAAAATTGCAAGAATTATTGATAAAAATTCAGATATAAAAATTGCTGTTTCGGATAAAAAAGTTCAATTTTATTTTGAAGATATGATAATTCAAAATAGATTAATTGATGGTATTTTTCCAGATACCGCCCGATTTATACCAAATGAATATCAAACAATTATAACAATCGATAGTAGAGATTTATTAAATGCTATTGATCGAGCTTCATTTATAAAAAGTGCAGATGGAGTATCAATTGTTAATTTTCAAATTTCAGAAAATGAATTTATAGTCTCTAGTCAATCACAAGAAGTAGGATCATCTGTAGAAGAAATTGCAAACTATGATTTTAGTGGTAATCCAATTAAAATATCCTTTAGTGGTAAATTTTTATATGATGCTATTAGAGCTTTAGAAGGTCCAGAACTCATAATTTCATTTGAAGGTGAAATGAAACCATTTATTGTGCGACAAACAGACAATCAGTCTAGTACGCATTTAATTTTACCAGTAAGAACAAACTACTAAACTAATACAATCGTATTAGTTTTTTTTATTTTGCTTAAAATGGATTTAAAAGGTGTTTTATGCTATAATGAGTAAGGATAAAGAGATTATAAGGAGTGAGTTAATGAAGATAAATACAGAGTATATAACCTTAGGTCAATTACTGAAATTTGCAGGGATTGCGATGTCTGGTGGGGATATAAAATACTTACTCAATGAAACAGATATTTTAGTAAACGATGAAGTTGAAAGAAGAAGAGGACGTAAATTGTATCCTAAAGATGTTGTAATTGTAAATGAACGAAAAATTACAATTGAATATGATAAATAATATACAATTAAATAATTTTAGGAGCTATAAAGATTTACAAGTAGAACTTTCTAAAAATATTAATGTTTTTATTGGAGAAAATGGTCAAGGAAAAACTAACCTACTTGAAGCTATTTATTTTATTTCAAATATTAGATCACACCGTACTAGAAGTGATAAGGATTTAATCCATGTAGAAGATGACTTCGCAAGAATAATAGTAAACACAGAAAAAAATAATAAAAAAGAAAAAATTATGTGTGTAATTCATGCAGAAGGAAAGTACTTTTCTATTAATAATAATGTCGTAGCTAAAACAAGTGATATATTAGGTCGAATTAACACAATTTTATTTTATCCTAATGAGACCAAAATATTTAGTGATACACCATCTTCAAGGCGTACTTTTTTTGATGTAGAAATAGGTAAAACATCAAAAAATTACACTAGAATATTTCAAGAATTCAACAATTTATTAAAAGATCGGAATAGGCTATTAAAAGAAGAAAAAATTGATAAGATTTTACTTGATGTTATAACTAAGAAGATGATTGAAAGTCAACTTTTTATAATAAATGAGAGAAAATTTATTACTGAATTTATTAATAATAAAATTAAAAACAACCTAAAGAAATTAAGTAGTGATGAATTTGAAATTGATATGACTTATATATCTTCAGTAAAAGATTTAAATTTTGATGAAATGCTTTCAAAGTATAATTCTAATATCGATAGAGATAGTTTTGCGAGAACAACAACAGAAGGTATCCATCGTGATGACTATGAATTCAAAACAAATGGAGTTGAAATATCTAAATATTTATCTCAAGGACAAACAAGATTGGTTTTACTAGCTATCAAGTTTGTCTTAATTGATTATATAATTCTTAAAACAAAAGAAAATCCAATTTTACTCTTAGATGATGTATTGAGTGAACTCGATTTGAATCATCAAAAAAAGCTTATAAAAAGTATTCCAAATTATGTTCAGACAATTATTACTACTACTGAGTATAATCTTGTATTTAAAAATGCAGATATTAGAAAATATCAAATCAAAGAAAGTAAAATATTAATTAAGGAGGACTTTGATGTCAAACAATAGAGGAAACAGTCTTTATGAAGCAACCGATATACAAGTATTGGAAGGTCTAGAAGCGGTTAGAAAAAGACCGGGGATGTATATTGGAAGTACATCAGAAACAGGATTACACCATTTAGCATGGGAAATTATTGATAATTCAATTGATGAGGCCCTAGCAGGATATGCAGATGAAATTTCAATCACAATTAATAAAGATCAATCAATGACGGTTACCGATAATGGACGAGGAATGCCGATTGATCTTCACGAAAAAACAAAAGTTTCCGCAGTAGAAACTATTTTTACTGTACTACATGCCGGTGGTAAATTTGGCGGCGGCGTTTATAAAGTATCTGGAGGACTTCACGGTGTAGGAGCGGCAGTTGTTAATGCACTATCCGAATTTTTAGAGGTAAGAGTCTACCGCGATGAAAAAGTTTACTTTGTTAGGTTTGAAGATGGCGGAAAAACAGTAAATCCGCTCGTAGAAATTGATAAATGCGAAAACGGAAAAAAAGGAACAGAAGTTACTTTTAAAGCCGATAGCACAGTCTTTACAGAAACTAGTCACTTTAATTATAAAACCATTCACAATCGTCTAAAGCAAATGGCATTTTTGAATAAAGGGATTAAGATAGTTTTAAATGACTCTTCAAGAGATAATATTAAAGAAGTAGTTTTTTATAATGAAGGTGGCATTAAGGACTATGTTAGTTATTTAAATGTAAGTAAGGTCCCAATTCATGAATCAATAGTTTACATAGAAGGTGAAGAAGATGACATTGTTGTCGAAGTAGCGCTTCAATATAATGATACATACCAAACAACACTTTACTCATTTACAAATAACATAAACACAGGTGAAGGTGGAACCCATGAAGAAGGGTTTAGAATGGCACTTAACCGAACAATAAATGGTTATGCAAGAGAAAAGAATATATTGAAAAAGGACGAAGAGAACCTCACAGGCGATGATATTCGTGAGGGACTTACAGCTGTTATTTCTATAAAACACCCTAACCCACAGTATGAAGGTCAAACAAAGACAAAATTAGGTAACTCTGAAGTTAGAGGAATAGTATCAAGAATTTTATCAGAACAATTAAGTAGATTTTTATATGAAAACCCAGAAGAAGCAAAAATAATATTGGATAAAGCACAAGTAGCCTATAAAGCCAGACTAGCAGCAAGCAAGGCAAGAGAAATAACAAGAAGAAAAGGTGCTTTAGAAATATCTGCTCTTCCAGGTAAATTAGCTGACTGCTCTAGTAAAGATGCAAGTGAAAGCGAAATTTATATCGTGGAAGGGGACTCAGCTGGAGGTAGCGCTAAACAAGGACGCGACTCTAAATTTCAAGCTATTTTACCTTTACGAGGAAAAATATTAAATGTAGAAAAAGCTAATCTAGCAAGAATTTTTGATAATAATGAAATTAAAGCGATGCTTACTGCTTTTGGTACTGGTATTGGTGAAGAAATGGATTTAAGTAAATTAAGATATCACAAAATAATTATCATGACTGATGCGGACGTTGATGGAGCTCATATCAGAACATTATTATTAACTTTTTTCTTTAGATTTTTAAAACCAGTTATTGATGGAGGTTATGTTTACATAGCACAGCCGCCATTATACAAAGTCTCACAAGGAAGAAAAGAAGTATATGCTTACAGTGAAGAAGAATTAGAAGTGGTTCGTGAAGAATTAGGCGGGCGAGTAAAACTACAAAGATATAAAGGTTTGGGTGAAATGAATCCAGAACAACTATGGGATACTACAATGTCACCAGATGGAAGAACATTAATTCAGGTCACAATAGATGATGCCATTCAAGCGGATCAAGTATTTGATATGTTAATGGGAGATGACGTTGAGCCAAGAAGAGATTATATAATGGAAAACTCTAAATTCGTAGAGAATTTAGATATTTAGGAGGAAATTATGAATCAAAAAAACGAACCAATAAATCATGGTAGAATTAAAAAGAGAGATATTTCCAAGGAAATGAAAAAATCGTTTTTAGATTACTCGATGTCTGTAATTGTCTCAAGAGCGCTACCAGACGTTAGAGATGGTCTAAAACCTGTACATAGAAGAATACTTTATACAATGAATGACTTAGGTATGTATAGTGATCGTCCTTATAAAAAATCAGCAAGAATTGTTGGGGATGTTATGGGTAAGTATCACCCTCATGGAGACTCCGCAATTTATGAGTCAATGGTTAGAATGTCACAAGATTTTTCATTTAGGTATGAGCTAGTTGATGGACATGGAAACTTTGGATCGATTGATGGTGATGGAGCAGCTGCTATGCGTTATACAGAGGCTCGGATGTCTAAAATATCAATGGAGATGCTTAGAGATTTAAATAAGAATACAGTTAACTTTAGAGATAACTATGATGGAGAAGAAACAGAGCCATCTGTTTTACCGTCAAGATTTCCTAATCTAATTGTCAATGGTACGACAGGAATTGCTGTAGGTATGGCCACAAACATTCCACCACATAATTTGGGTGAAACCATAGATGCTACAATCGCGATAATGGAAAACCCTGAAATAACGATTTTAGAATTGATGGAAAACTATATTTATGGTCCAGACTTTCCAACAGGTGGGTATATTTTAGGACGATCAGGAATAAAAAAAGCTTTTGAGACAGGACGGGGCTCGGTTGTTATGCGAGCAAAAATTCATTCAGAAGAATTATCGCCAAATAGAACAAGACTTGTCGTTACAGAAATACCGTACCAAGTAAACAAGTCACGATTGGTAGAAAGAATTGCACAATTAGTAAGAGATAAAGCAATTGAGGGTATTTCAGACTTAAGAGATGAATCAAACCGTAATGGCATTAGAGTTGTAATTGAACTTAGAAGAGATGTCCAAGAAGAGGTTATTTTAAATCAACTTTACAGAATGACGGCTTTACAGTCAACTTTTGGAGTCAATATGCTAGCGCTAGTAAATAATGAGCCTAGAGTTTTAAATATAAAACAAGCCCTAGAATATTATATAAAGCATCAAATTGAAGTTGTTGAGCGAATGACCAAGTTTGATTTAGAAAGAGCACAAGCAAGAGCTCATATTTTAGAGGGGCTTATTATAGCCTTGGATAATATTGATGAAATTATTTCGATAATTCGATCATCAGATGATGACGCCCAAGCTCAAGAAAGAATGATAAAGAGATTTAGTCTTAGTGAAACTCAAACAAAAGCAATTTTAGAAATGCAGTTACGCAGATTAACAGGTTTATCAAGAGATAGAATAGAGTTAGAACATAAAGACTTACTTATTGAAATTGCAGACTTAAAAGATATTTTAGAAAATAAAGAACGTGTTGAAACTATTATAAAGGATGATTTAAGAGAAATTAAAGAAAAGTTTGGAGATGCAAGAAGAAGTGAAATTTCCGAAGCGGAGATTGATATGGAAGATGAAGATTTAATTCCAGTACAAAGTATTTTTGTTACACTTACTTCAAACGGCTATATCAAGCGCGTGAGCGATGATACTTACCGACTTCAACACCGTGGTGGCAGAGGAATTAAAGGTATGGGTATGCACGATGATGATGCGGTAGATTCCATAATCAAAATGTCGACACATGATGATTTAATGATTTTTACTAATAAAGGCAAGGTATATAGAATAAAAGGTTATCGAGTACCAGCTTCAAGTAGAACATCAAAAGGTATTCCTATTGTTAATTTAATTGACTTAGATGATAGTGAAAAAGTAAACACAATTCTTGCTGCCAGAGAAGAAGAAATGAAATATTTGGTTTTTGTTACAAAATCTGGTTTAGTGAAAAGAGTAGAAATGAGCGAGTTTAACTCTATCAGACAAACAGGAAAAATAGCCATTTCACTTAAAGATGATGATGAGTTAGTCGCAGTAAGACACACAACAGGCGAAAATCAAATCATAATAGGTGGTTCAAATGGAAAAGCAGTCAGATTTGACGAAAACGACGCAAGACCAATGGGTAGAAATGCTTTTGGAGTTATTGGGTTTAATACAGATGGCTCCGAAGTAGTTGGGATGGCAACCGATACAACAGGTAAATACATTCTTTCTATTACAGAGAACGGTTATGGTAAAAAAACACCACTAGAAGACTACCGTCTGACAAAAAGAGGCGGAAAGGGTGTTAGATCAATTCAATTAACCGAAAGAAATGGATCACTAGTTGCTTTAAGGGCAGTTGATGGAAATGAAGAAATGATGATAATTTCAGATGATGGAATTATCATTAGAATTTCGGTAGCAGATGTGGGAACTTACAGCCGTAATACACAAGGAGTTAAATTGATTAACTTAAATGATGGCGGCAAAGTTTCAGCTGTAGCAATCATAAGAGAAGACGAAGAAGACTTTGAAGATGTTCAAAATTCTAAGGAAGCGGACAATATTCAAATTGACCAAAATAGTTAGGTGTTGTACAATTTATACTAATAGCAATAAGACAGCAAAGTAGTTAAAAGTTGATGTTCAGAGAAATGACAATTGGTGAAAGTTATTCATCAACCTAATGAAATCTCCTGTCTTGCATGGCACAGTCCCGGTAGTTACGTTATAACTTTGAGATTGTTTCACGTGAAACAATGAAAAAGGGTGGCAACGCGAGATATCGTCCCTGACGGTATCTTTTTTTATTACATAAGGAGAGATTAAAATGTTAGACATTAAAATTATTAGAGAAACGCCAGAAGTAGTTAAAGAAAATCTACGCAAAAAATTTCAAGAGGAAAGGTTACCACTTGTCGATGAAGTTATTGAATTAGACATCGAACTTAGGAAAATTCAAACAAAAGGCGATATACTACGTTCAAATAGAAATACTTTTAGCAAAGAAATAGGAAAACTTATGCAAACGGGTTTAAAAGAAGAAGCAGAAGCTAAAAAAGCACAGGTAAAAGAGTTGGGTTTAGAATTAATTAATTTAGAGGCAGATCTTGAGGTAAAACAAGCAAGATATAAAACAATTATGATGACCTTACCAAATATTATTGATGATAGTGTACCAATTGGTAGAGATGATAGCGAAAATGTTGTAATTGAAGTTCATGGGAAACCAAGAGAGTTGGATTTCGAAATCCCATACCACGCTGACATAATGGAAAAATTGGGCGGCTTAGACCTCGAAAGCGCAAGGAAGACAAGTGGGTCAGGTTTTTACTACTTAATGGGAGACGTAGCTAGAGTACACACAGCAGTTTTGTCCTTTGCGAGAGAGTTTATGATAGCGAAGGGATTCACTTATTGTATTCCACCATATCTTATTCGTGAAGAGGTTGTAAGTGGAGTTATGAGTTTTGAAGAAATGAATAATATGATGTACAAAATTGAGGGGGAAGACTTATATCTGATTGGTACAAGTGAACATTCCACTATCGGTAAATTCATGGATACTATAATTGATAGAAACACCCTTCCTCAAACAATCACTAGCTTTTCTCCGTGTTTTAGAAAAGAAGTAGGTGCCCATGGAATCGAAGAAAGAGGCGTTTATCGTGTACATCAGTTTGAAAAACAAGAGATGGTAGTCGTATGTGACCCTAAAGATAGTAAAGAATGGTTCGACAAACTTTACAAGTACTCTGTCGAATTATTTTTACAATTAGATATACCTGTAAGAGTGATAGAGTGCTGTAGTGGAGATTTGGCAGACTTAAAAGTTAAAAGTGTTGATGTTGAAGCATACAGCCCAAGACAGGATAAATACTTTGAAGTTTGTAGTGCTTCTAACCTAGGAGATGCTCAATCAAGAAGACTTAAAATTAGAGTAGATGGTGAAGAAGAAAACTACTACCCGCACACTTTAAATAATACGGTAGTGGCACCTCCAAGAATGTTAATTGCGTTTTTTGAAAATAATGTTAACGAGGATGGCTCAGTTAATATACCAAAAGCACTAAGACCATATATGGGTGGTCAAGAAATAATAAAACCTAAGTAATGTTACACGTGAAACATTTTAAGGCCTTTTTGAATAAAGGTTGAAATGTTACATAAATTTGATTTTTACTAAGCATAATTGTATAATAACTATGGCACAACAAGTATGTTGTAATCAGGTCAGGTCCGGAAGGAAGCAGCCTTACTCAACCAATATTTGTGTGTGCCTTTTTATATGGGAAAATATGACTTTTGGTGTGATACAATGTATAAGCACAGACAATAACAAGGGAGGGATTGCATGAATAATAACGAAGAAAAATATATGCAAAAAGCCTTAGAACAAGCCAAAATGGCTTATAAACTAAATGAAATCCCAGTTGGATGTGTCATAGTTTATAAAGATACAGTTATCGCGCAAGCACATAATTTAAAAGAGACGAATCAAACAGCGACTGATCATGCAGAGATAATCGCGATTAATGCAGCTTCCAAACATTTAAATAGCTGGAGATTAAGTGAATGTGACCTGTATGTGACATTAGAACCATGTGCAATGTGTGCAAGTGCAATTGTCCAATCCAGAATAAGAAAAGTTGTAATAGGGACGTTAGACAATAAAGATGGAGCAGTTATTAGTTCAAAACATATATTTGAAAATAATCATAACCATCAATTGATTGTAAAGACTAAAGTTTTAGAACAAAAGTGCAAAAAAATCATTGAAGATTTTTTAAAAAACAAAAGATGACAAAAGGTTTTAAAGAAGTTATTTGTTATAATTATAAAGGTATAGGTGAACTATGAACGGATTGCTACTATTAAATAAAGAAGTTGATATGACATCTCACGACTTGGTTAATATAGTTAGAAGACAACTTGATATGAAAAGAGTAGGGCACACAGGAACTCTAGATCCAAATGCAACCGGTTTAATGGTAATGGCATTTGGAAAGGCAACCAAGTTGGTTAATTATCTACAAACTGACGATAAAGAGTATGTTTTAGAGATGAAATTAGGTGTTTTGACAGACACTTTAGATATTTGGGGAAAAATTACTAAAGAAGAAGATTACATAAAGCCAACAAAGGCTGATTTTAAACAAGTTTTAGAATCGTTTAAAGGTAAACAAATGCAAAGACCACCCATGTATTCAGCTATTAAAATTCAAGGTAAAAAACTTTATGAACTTGCTAGAGCAAATCAAGTAATAGAAATACCAAAGCGTGAAATAGAAATTTATGAAATAGAACTTTTGGACTATGATCATACAATTAAAATAAGGGTTGCTTGTTCCTCTGGAACATACATTAGAACTCTTTGTTTAGATATCGCGAATAAATTAGACACGGTTGGGACGATGACATCTTTAGTAAGAACTAAAATAGGAGAATTTACTTTAGAAGAGGCAAACACAATATCAGAGTTAAGAAATAAGCAATATAAAATTGTGGATCCAAGACGGGCTCTAAGCAAATACCCAATATATAAATATGAAAACTTATCGGATATAATTAACGGTAGAAAAATAGAAATATATACAAAGGATGACTTAGTCTTAATAGAAGTAGAAAATAAAATCATGGCTTTTTATGAAAGAGTAGAAGAAAATATATTTAAATCAAAAAGAGGGTTATGGTAAATATGAAAATAGTACATTTTGAATTAAACAGTAGATTGACTATAGAGTTTAAACCATTAGTAGCTGCAATTGGCTTTTTTGATGGTTTACATAGAGGACACCAAGAATTGGTCAAAGAAACACTAAAACAAGCGCAATTAAAACAATTAGTGCCTGCATTAATAACCTTTTCGCCATCACCACAATCAGTTCTACTAAAACAACCAGAGAAATTATTAACAACAGTGGAAGAAAAGGCAGCTATTGCTAAAAAGTTAGGAATAGAAGTTTTGATTGTATTAAGGTTTACTCCAGAGTTATCACAACTAGAGCCAAATTTATTTTATGAAAAAGTTATAAAAACTTTGAATGTCAAACACCTTGTCTGTGGTGAAGATTTTCGATTTGGTTATAAAGGAAGCGGCAATGTAGATACGTTAAGAGCCATTGAAGAAATTGGTTTAAGTGTAATTCAAGACTTTAAGTATATAAACGAAAGAATTAGCTCTACAATAATTAAAAAACAAGTAGAAGCAGGTAGCATGAATGTTGCAAACAACCTGTTAGGCTATTCATACGAATTAAATGGATTTGTAATGCATGGTAGAAAAAAAGGCCGGACGATTGGCTTTCCAACCCTGAATTTATTAATTGAAGATAGTAAGATAGTCCCTAAAGATGGTGTTTACATTGGGATTTCAATTATAATGGGTAAAAAATATGTGTCTACGATAAACATTGGACACAACCCGACAATTAATACAGTAAAACATAAATCAATAGAATCCTTTGTTCATAATTATAGCGAAGACACCTATGGACAAAAAGTGACTTTCTACATATTAGAAAGAATTAGAGATGAAGAAAAGTTTTCAAGTGTAACAGAGCTCATAGAGCAAATGGATAATGACATTAAAGTAACCGAAGAATATTTTACAAAAGAGCAAAGGAGGGCCTTTGACATTGAAATTATTTAAATTAGTAGATGAAGCAGCTAGCTTGCTGAAACAAAACAGAAAACAATATGAACAAGCCGAAAGAAGTATTGTTGATTTTTTAGTAAATTTAGTTGAAAACAATGAAAATTACATAGGTAATACATCGAGGGTAAAGACAGAAGACAGTTTAAAAAGCAAAATAGTAAGAAAAAAATATTACTTGGACTATCAAAGTTCCGAAGATATCTTAAATAACCTTTCTGATATTGTTGGAGTTACCCTAGAATGCCGATTTAAGGATGATGAGGTTAAACTTCTTAATTTAATAAAAGAAGAGTTTAAAGAAGGAGAAGGAGACTTCTTTCAAGCTAAAAAAGATCCTTCAATGTATTTAAATTTGAGAATGGAACAACCTCAAAAACAAAAAAATGGTTTTGATGACTACAGAATTGATGGATATCGCTATCAAAATGGAAAAAAGATCAATTTTGAATTACAAATCAAATCACTAATAAACACCTTTTGGTCGGGTATAGAGCATGAGGTTATTTATAAAAATAACAACTACTTGTTATTTGACAGCTTTTTGAAAGAAATACTACACTCGATAAAATCAAATTTAGAGACAATTGATTATCAACTTACAAAAGTCTATGATCAAATGACACAGATTGATTCTCAAGCAGTCGGAATGGATGACAAGAGTTTTAAATCCTTTTTAGGAAAATCTATAAATGATTTGTTTTCAGTAAAATTAAAAGAAACAATTGATATTGAGGCAAACATAAAGAAAATAAGTGCCCTATTAAGCCAATATATTTATATAGAAAATTTTGTTAGGTCGGATCAACCTCAAATAGTAATGATGTCCTACTTTGAGAAGCTAAATTTGCTTTCACATTCAGAAATGGATTTCACCGTACCTATAAAAATTAAAGAAGAAATAAGTAATGGGAATCCTTTTCTGGAAAAGTTTGGGGAATACTGTTTAAGTGTAATGAATGTAGACTTTGACTGGCATGTCCTATTTTCAATGCTTTTTATGTTAGAGAATGATGACGTTGTTATTACTTTCAATAAATTTAATAATTTTATAAAAGAAATTCTTTTTAGCCCAAACTGGTTTAAAAAACAAATGGAAAAGTGTGAGGCCAATATTGATTGCCAAGGGATAGGGGATGAACTGTACGAAATAGTGGCTGATTGCTTGATAAGTCAAAAAACTATAAGAATTATTTATGAGGAAAACCTTTATGATGTAATGGTTATCATTAGAGAAATAATAGAAAAGATTGTTTTATCATCAGAAAACAGGCAAGAAGATTTTGATTTAGCAAAGAATAGACACTATGCTTTATTAAAGAAAAAGATTAACGAAGTGTTTAATAAAGATGACTAGTTGTTTGTTATAATGTAATAAGGAGGCGAAAACATGTCATATACAGCTTTATATAGAAAATATAGGCCATCAACATTTGATGATATTGCGGGTCAACAGCATATTGTCCAAACATTAACCAATGCTTTAGCTCAAAATAGACTAGCTCATGCTTATTTGTTCACTGGTCCTAGTGGAAACGGGAAGACGAGTGTGGCAAAACTGTTTGCAAAAGCAATAAACTGTGAGTCAAAAGACCAAATTATTTGTGATAAATGCTCGAATTGCCTCGATACAAAAAATAACATTCATCCCGATGTAGTTGAGATTGATGCGGCTAGTAATAATGGGGTAGATGAAATAAGAAGTTTAATAGAAAAAGTTAAATATTCTCCTTTAAAAGGCAAATATAAAATTTATATTATTGATGAGGTACACATGTTGTCTTTAGGGGCCTTCAATGCACTTTTAAAAACGCTTGAAGAACCACCAGCACATGTTGTGTTTATTTTAGCAACTACAGAACCGCATAAAGTTATCCCAACGATTATTTCAAGATGTCAACGATATGATTTTACAAGAGTTAAAGAATCTGATATTTTTGATAATATTGTAAAAGTTCTGAATGGTGAAAACATCGACTATGATAAAAAAGCGATTCAGCTAATTAGTAATTTAGCTGATGGTGGAGTAAGAAACAGTCTTAGTATTCTTGAACAAAGTGTTGCATACTCACCTGAGCTAGTAACAGTAGAAGACGTAAGAAGAATATATGGAATTGTGACAAAGGAAGAAAAACTTGAACTACTAGATAATATTTTTAAACTTAAAATGAAGGAAACTCTAGCTCTATTAGACAAAATAAGCAACCAAGGAAACGATCTTGAAAGATTTAATATTGAGTTAGTGAACACGTTAAAGGAAACAGTTATTTATAGTTATTCAAAGTCCACCGAATTGCTACAAAATCTATCAAAAGAAGAAGTAGAATCAATCCTTAATGTTGTGAACTCTTCACAATTATTGCAGATGATTGATATTTTAATGGATATTGATGCAGCAAAAAAGAATATATCAGACTTAGTTTCCTACATGGAATTAGGCTTTATTAAAATGATAAGTATTGTTGAAAATAAAACTAAATTTTCTGAAGAAATCTCGCCACAAAAAGATGTCACTATAGCTAAACCAACTAAAAACACTAATTACAAAAAAGAAGTAGTAGATAAAATTAATATTGAGGAAGAATTTAAAAAACATTTGACACCGACTTCTGAAGAAACAAAGGTAAAAAAGCTAGATTTAGATTCAAATGATTCAGATATGGATAAAAACGACGATAAAGAAGATATAGATGTTATTGGCGTTCATAAAACAGAACCACAACGAGACATAGTTTTGAATGATGAAACACTACTTTCACTTTTAACTTTTGCAGATAAAGAAAAAAGAATCAGTATCCAAACAGACTGGGAAAATATTGTCAATTACTGTAATGATGTAGAAGTAGCGAAATATGCTTATAAACTATGTAAAAGCAGCATTCTAGCAATAGGAGATAATTATGTAGTCGCGGTTGTTGAGCATAATCACTTAGCAACTGATTTAAATGATGATTCTAATCAAATAGGCTTAACTAAATTTTTAAAGGAAAAATTAAATGAAGAGTTAAGGGTGTTTGCGATAACAACTGAAAAATCACAAGAAATCATAGAAAAATTTAAAACAAGAGCAGCTAACAATACATTACCAGATAAAATCGAAGTTGAGATAGTGGAAGAGACAAAGGAATTAATAGTTGATAGTCTTATAAGTAAAGCTGAATCCGTATTTGGCAAAGACGGATTTACTATTGAGGAGTGACATAATGGTATACCCAAAATCATTACAAGAGTTAATTGAAAACTTACAAGTGTTGCCTAGCGTTGGTCAAAAAACAGCGGAAAGGTTTGCATTGCGTATTATAGACCTAGATTCTGATGTAGTCTCAGAGTTATCCAATTCAATTATTAATGCAAAAAACAACACTAAGTATTGTCAGATTTGTGGAAATCTCTCCGAAACCAATTTTTGTTCTATTTGCGAAGATGAAAAGCGAGATAGTTCTCTAATATGTGTCGTTGAAAGTGTGTCTGATGTAATTGCAATGGAAAAGACTGAAAACTATCACGGCCTGTATCATGTTTTAAATGGTCTAATATCACCATCAAAAGGAATTTTACCAGACGATTTAAATATAAAAGACTTAGAAAAAAGGCTCGCAGATCCTAAACTAGCAGAAATTATCATAGCTACAAACTTAACTATTGAAGGCGACACGACATCACTTTATTTATCTAAATTAATAAATCAAGTCGGTGAAGGAAAAATCGCGGTATCAAGAATAGCTCATGGACTTCCTGTAGGTGGTCACTTAGGCTATGCAGATGATTTAACCATCATAAAAGCGATGGAAGGTAGAAATAAAATTTAACAACAAAAGTGAATGAGGTGTGGTAATGAAATTTACAATAGTAAATAGACTAGATGAAAAATCAATTGAAACTGGCAAATATGTTGAAAAAGCTTTATTAGAAGCTGGTAAAGTGAGAGACAATAAAAACCCTGAGATAGTAATCGTTATTGGTGGCGACGGGACCTTTTTAGTAGCCGCACATAAATACATCGAGATAATATCTGATGTTTTGATGGTAGGAATACACACCGGGACGCTTGGATTTTTTGCAGACTTTAAGGTTGATGAAATTGACATGTTAATACATTCTATATTAAATAAAAAACCAAAGGTAAGTACAAAAAGACTTTTAAAAACAAAAGTAGTTAATAATGATGATAAAAACCAAATATACTACTCACTGAATGAAATAAGAATTGAAAATGTGATTAAAACACAAATATTGAAAGTATGGATTAATCATGTTTTTCTAGAAACATTTAGAGGGACAGGTATCTGTGTTTCAACTCAACCAGGATCAACAGGATATAATCGGTCTCTAAAAGGAGCTGTTATATCTGACCAGTTGGAATTACTTCAAATGACTGAAATTACAGGGATTCATCACAAACTATTTCAATCATTACAAGTTCCATTAATTTTAGCTGATGATGCAGAGATAGATTTTGCTAGCCCCTCATTTAAAGAAGCCATCCTTTGTTATGACCACTTAAGTGTTAATATTAGCGATGCAAAACATATCTTTTGTTCCCTCTCAAAAAGTAAAAAGATAAATTTTGCTAGATATAAAGACGGTTTAAAGTATACACACCGAATCAAATCTTTATTTTAAGCAAATTAAAAGCTAGTTACGAATCGTTAGTAACTAGCTTTTTAAATACTTTGTTAAACTAATGAACCTTTTTTATTTATGTTGTCACTAGACATTCTGAATATTACGGATAATGGAATCATATATGACCACAAAGAGGAACCACCATATGAAATAAAGGGTAGAGTAATACCTGTGATTGGTAATAATCCACTAATCATTCCCATATTTTCAACCTGTTGAAACAAAATCATACCGAGCAAGCCAATAACCATCATCTTATCTCGCATACTGTCATTATTTAAAGCTATTATTAGTAATTTAATATCGAAGATGAAAAACAATACAATTACAAGACTGGTACCTATAAAACCAAAATTTTGACCTATAACAGCAAAGATAAAGTCGTTTTGCGGTTCAGCAAACCAAACGATACCTTGACCTAAAGGGTGTCCAAACCAACCGGCAGACCCAATTGCCAACAAGCCTTCATATAATTGGTTACCATAAGACCTAATATACTTTTCTGTTTCAAGCCAACCATAGAATCTTGAAAGTCTTAATGAAGAGCCAAAAAGTTCAATTAAAAACTGTTGGTTTGTATAAAACAAAATAATAAAGCCACCAAAGAGTCCTATGCCTAATGTAGCTCCAACATAGATCCAAATTCGTTTAATGCCGCTTACCGCAACCATTATCATAATACTAATTATTATAACTAAAGGTATTCCTGTATCAGGTTGTAGCACAATCAGAATTAACGGCGGCAGAGCTATCTTTAAAATATTTATAAATAAAGTAATATCAGATTTGAAAGAGACCTCAGTTTTTTGACTGTTATGTTTACTTATAATGTTAGCAGTCATTAAAAGTAAGACAACTTTCATAAACTCACTTGGCTGAAAATTTCCGATTCCCGGAAAGACAAACCAGGCTCTTGTGTTATTGGTGATTTCAACAAAAGGTACTGAAATAAAACTAAAACTATCTAAGTACAAAAGTCCAAGAGCTATCATTAAGCCTGCATAAACGTAAATTAAAATATCATAGAGATTTTCAATTCCAAAATAAATAAGCAGTGCCATTAGGGAGAATCCAGTTACATACCAAATTATTTGCTTTACAACTAGGCCAGTTACTCTACTTACAATTGGTGTTGCTAAGTGAATTGAAGTGATACTAATAATTAAAAACAAGGCAAATATTCCAACTAAAAACCAATCGATATTAAACTTATTTTTCTCAAACTTAGGGGACAACTTCATAGTTTCAACTCCATAGGGTAATGTTCGATATTAGCATCAAGGTAAATATCACCGATTACTTCAAAACCAAGTTTTTCATAAAATCCTAAAGCCTGAACCTGGGCTCCAATATGAATCGTCGACGCTTCTTTATTCCTGATATAATTGATTGTTTCTTCCATTAGAAATTTAGCATACCCTTTTTTCCTGTGTCTTATTAAAACGGCAACTCTACCTATAGTGGCTTTATCTGCTTCATAATAGACCCTAGCTGTTGCTACGTGTTCATTATCGACTTCTAATAAAAAATGGTCAGCTTCAAAGTCTAAACAATCTAATTCTTCATCTACGCTAACGTTTTGTTCATCCATAAAAACTAGCTTTCTTATATATATTACAGTGAAAATTTCCACTTGATTTTTTGCAATTATAAATTTCAAAATAACCCTCCTTTATTGAACGTGTTATGTATTAATGGTATCATATTTGAGAGGTGTATGTATGGGAAAATTCAAAATAAAATTTGAGACAATTAGATTTCCACTTATAATCCTTTTAATAACGGTTTTTTTAAGAGGGCTAAGTAACACCATATTGAGTCAGGCAGTTGTTAATCTTATACCTAGTAATTTTACCTGGGTATTATTCCTAAGTCAGATTGCAAAACAATTCAGTGGTTTAGTCATTCAATATTTACCATTTTTAACCATTATTAAAATACTAAGCAAAAAACATAATAGTGAGAGAGTAGTATTAATGTTTATTGTATCCTACTTTTTGTTTTTGACAATAACAATGATCATCGGAAGAACAAATATGCCTATGATTGTTTATGATGATCTTTTTGGTTTGAATGTTAGATTGTCTTCTGACACATTTAATAATGCTAGCATTTTGAGACTTCCATACCGCTTAGGATTTTTGGGAGCAATTATAGTAGGATATGTCGCAGATTTATCTTATAGATTAACAAGAACAAGAACCAAGTATGGCTTTATCCCATACATTGATAAGGATGTTCTTAGTTTACTAACAACTCTATTTTTTACTTTAATAGCAGGGGTAGCTACCGCTTTTATTTGGCCGTACTTTATTGAGTTCATCTTTAAGGTGTTTACCTGGATAAGTAATGATATAACAAATCCTATAAGTACCTTTGTATATGGGTTTATTGATAGAATATTTTCAATTTTAGATTTGTCTAATATTAATCGACAAACATTTTGGTATACATCACAAGGCGGGTCATGGATGAATGACCTTGGTGAAAACTATGTTGGAGATATTTCAATATGGACACAACAATTAAAGACAGGCATTACAAATACAGGCTTTGGTCGTTTTATTACGCCTTATTATATAATAAACCTATTTGCCTTGCCGGGCTTTATATTGGGTATATACAGTACTTTTACTAGCAAAAAGCAACGACGCTCATATTTAAGCTTAGCAATAATAGTAATTATGTTTGCTTTCATTTCAGACATATCACTACCTATAGAAATTTTTCTAATAGTGATGGCACCAATGCTGTATTTCTTCCATTTGTTTATAGTAAGTAGTTTGTTTGCTTTATTGCAAGGTTTAAATCTATTTCTTGGTTTTGCCTTTGAGGGAACAGTAATTAGCGCATCGCTTGGTGGAGGCATTGACTTGCTGTCCTATTTCCAAATAGCAAGTTTGAGGGGCACCATTATTTCACTTATAATAATCGGCTTAATTACAGCGGTAATATATTATCTGGCAACAATATTCTATTACAGATATTTATCGTTAGGTTTAATAAATAAATTTGAAATCGAAACATTAGTGGAGGAAGTTTTAGAGGTTGTAGGGGGACTAGAAAATATTGAGATAATTGACTCAAGTCCATTTAGGATTGATGTTGAATTATCCCGTCCACAGTTGTTTAATTATGAACGTTTAGAAAGTTCAAATATTTCCCGGGTAATAGAAACAAAAACTTCATATGCCCTCTATTATGGAACAGCAAGTACAACTATTAGAAAAGAAATATTGCTACGTAAGAAAATGTTGCTTCCATAGGTATTAAATCTTTTAAAGACTATATTGTAGTGGTGATAATATGTTTGAAATAGATAACATTGTAAAATACTACAAAAAGACAAAAGGTGTTGAAAATTTAAGTTTTAATCTAAAGAGTGGTAAAGCTCTTGGAATAATAGGCATAAATGGTAGTGGTAAAACCACTACCTTTCGTGTTTTACTAGGGCTTCTAAAAGCAGACAGTGGGACAATTTTGTTTAAATCCAAGCCACTGTCACAACATCCAATCTCTCTTTTTGGCTATCTACCTGAAGAGCGAAGCCTATATAAGGATTTGCGGGTGTTTGATCAAGTAATCTTTTTAGGACGTTTAAAAAAAATGAGTGATGAGTTAATCATAGAGCGCTTGGATAAGTATTTAAAAATATTGAAAATCGCAGATTACAAATATACAAAAATAAATAAATTGTCAAAGGGCAATCAACAGAAAGTTCAAATCCTTTGTGCTCTAATTCATGAGCCTAGTATATTAATATTGGATGAGCCACTCTCTGGTCTAGATGTTATAAATGTTGAAATTTTAAAAAAACTTATAAATGATTTAAAATCTCAAGGCAAGTATATCCTACTTTCAAGCCATCAATTTGAGCATATAGAGGAATTTTGTGATGATATAATAATCTTGAAAAAAGGCGATGTTCAATATGAAGGTAGTGTGATGGATTTGATTAATTCATCTCAATACCATTATTTAAATGTAGATAAAGAAGTAGGTTTAAATTACATTGATGACGAACATGTTGTAGAATTTAAAGTGAAAGGAAAACTAATACAACTTAAAATAGATGATCGCAGTCAAAGAGATAAATTATTCAAAAGAATAATCGCAAATGAAAATGTCAATAATATTTCTATTGAACAAGCCAGTATCGAAATTATTGTTAAAGAACGGGAATTAATATGAAGCACTTAATAAATTTTTCACTAAGCAGAAGATTCAGAAACAAAGTTACAGTTATTTTACACTTATTAATTGTTACCTTACTTTTCTGTTTTGTATTTAGTGATAAAATCATAGAGAAACTTTTTATAAATAGCCAAGATTTAACAAATATATACTATGATAGCAGCGTGAGTGAATATATAAATTATTTTAACGAAGATAATGAATTATTTAGATTTAAAGCTGGATACAAAGATAAGGAAATTAACTTAAAGAATGTAGATGGCTGGATTATTGAAAGTGAGTTTGCTCTTGATCCGATGACATCATCACATATCCATGTTTTAATTGAAGATGCAATAATAAATAAATGGTTAAATGAAATGAGCTTTGAGTCATCAAACATGGTTTTGGATAATATATATCCCGATATAAAAGAAGTGACTTTATCTAAAGTAGGTGTATCGGTTGATAAGCAAAACATCTCAATGTTTTTGATTACCGGAATATACTTTGCAATGTTATCCTTTAGTACAATGATCGCCAACGAAGTTGTTTACGAAAAGACTTCTCGGGTTTTAGAATTAGTTTTAACTTCTGTGGATACTTCAACTCACTACTTATCAAAAATGATTATTGGTTGGCTAACTATCCTGATTCAGATTTTAATGGTAGGTTTTGAAGTTGGTTTAGCGATATTGATTAGAAATTACTATGACCAGGGTTTAGGATTAATTAAGATGTTGCAAAAATATGGGCTAATCCAAGTCAAGGCAAACACATTTAAAGAGTTTCTAACTGCTTTAGATATTAACACTAATTTACTGTCGGTTTTATTAATATCATTGCTTTATTTGATGATAGGAATGGTTATTATCCAAACAATAATGGTGTGTATATCTAGTTTTATAAATTCAGTAGAGGAATCTAGTGGAATCCAGGCGCCAGTATATATCATATTACTAATAGTTTACTATACGGCCTTGGCACTGAATTCGCCATCTAAATTAAATGAAGGATTGGGATATTACTTTTCCTTGACCCCAGTCTTCTCTATGCTGTTTATGCCAATGCGGCTTTTATTATTGGATGTGTCTTTCTATGAAGTTGGATTAGGCATAATTGTAAGTTTGATTACCTTGTCCCTAACAACTTATTATGGAGCCTATATATATAATATTGGTATCTTAGGTGGATTAAATATGAAAAAGAAAAAAATTGGTGATAAAAAGTAGCTCATGTTTAATTGAGCTACTTTTTAATTTTATCTAATTGGTTTGATCGTTTAATTTCTTTTAGCTTTTCGTTGTTTGTTGCTAATGCAGTTTCATAATTACTATTTTTTTCAGCCTTATAAAATACAATATCTTTGATAGGATTTGGTAAATATTGAATTCTATGCCAAAGATCTGGTCGATCATAAGGATATTTTTTATCCTCAGCTAAATTTACGGGTGTGTATTTGATATAGTCTGGTGTTTGATGTGGATTATACTTCACATAGGTCATTGCCTCATTTATTGCCTCAGTTGCTGTCCTAGACTTAGGTGATAAGGCTAAATCAATAACGGCAACACTATAAGGCATTTTAGCTTCAGGCAATCCAACTCGTTCTGCAGCTTCAATGGCATCTAATGTTCTTGCGACTGCTGCTGGATTTCCAAACCCTACATCTTCATAGGCGATTACGGTCAGTCTTCTAGATATAGATTCTAAGTCACCCGCAAGTAATAGTTGTGCCAAATAATATAAGGCAGCATCCACATCACTACCTCGAATTGACTTTTGAAGCCCGCTCAAAGCATCGTAGTGTCCATCGCCACTTTCATCAATGTTCATAACAGGTTGTTTGGATAATTCTAAAACATCCTCGTTAGTAATATTATTGCCGGTTAAAAGACACAACTCTAAAAGGTTGATTGCGGTTCGCAAATCACCCCCAGCATGTTTAGCAATTGTTTCAACAGCTCTTTCTTCGATATTGATATGATTAAATTCTGCTCTATTCATAATATTACTTATTGAAAACACAATATCTTTTTCGGTTAAAGGCTTGACCTCAAACAAATGTGTCCTTGATCTAATGGCGGGATTAATTGAAAAGTATGGGTTGGCTGTAGTTGTTCCAATGATAGTAATTGTTCCATCTTCTAAATGTGGAAGAAGTAAGTCTTGTTTGTCTTTATTTAAACGGTGTATTTCTTCAATAATAACAACAAGCCCGTTTGTCAGTTTTCCTTCTTCAAAGATAGCGACAAGGTCTTTTTTACTGCCAACGACAGCATTGAAAATTCTGAAAGGTATTTTTAATTCATTAGCAATTACCATTGCTAATGTCGTTTTACCAGTTCCAGGACTTCCAAAAAGAATCATAGAAAAAAGCGAATCATTTTTAATCATATTACGAATAATTTTATCTTCACCAACTAAGTGTTGCTGTCCGATAATTTCATCTAATATTTTTGGCCTTAACTTGTGTGCTAATGGTGTTTTCATAATATCCCTCTTTACTATTCTACCATTGTTTGCTAAATTTAAGTATATAAGGGGTGCTAGTATGCGTGTTTTAATTCAAAAAGTAAGCCAAGCAAGTGTTATAATAGAAGGACAGCAATATAATAAGATTAATGAGGGTCTTGTTTTATTTGTAGGTTTTAATTTAAATGATAATAAAGAGATTATAGATAAAATGGTTTCAAAAATTGTTAATTTGAGAATACTAGAAGATGAACAAGGTAAAACAAATGAATCAATTATGTCAAGAAGTTTAGAAATACTTAGCATATCACAGTTTACACTTTATGCTGAAACCAAAAAGGGTCGAAGGCCAAGTTTTTCAAGGAGTGCCAATAGTAATGTTGCAAGTAATCTTTATGATTACTTTAATCAACAATTAAATAAAGAAATAACAGTCAAAACGGGTCTATTTCAAGCGGATATGGACATTAAATTAGTTAACAATGGCCCGTTTACAATTATGTTAGATAGTGAGGATTACGGATGGGAAAAATAATAGAAGGCGACAAAATTGCCTTAAAACTTTTTAAAGAAATAAAAGATGAAGTAAGCAAGCTTAATCGGGCACCAGTACTTGGCGTGGTTTTAGTCGGTAATAATTTCGCTAGTGCCAGTTATGTAAAAGGCAAAATCAAAGCGGGCAAAAAAGTAGGCATAGAAGTAAAAGTTTTTGACTACCCACAAACAGCCACCGAAAGTGAAATATTAGAAAAAATACAAAACCTAAACAATGATGAAGAAGTAGATGGAATAATAGTACAGCTTCCTCTGCCAGTTCATTTAAATGAAAGTATAGTAGTTAATTCAGTTAGAAGTAGTAAAGATGTTGATGGATTTACATTTTATAATGCAGGAAGGCTATTTAGAGGCAAGCCCTTATTTAAACCTTGTACGCCTAAAGGGATATTACATATGCTAAGAGAATCTAACATTGAAGTAGCGAATAAGCATGTAGTTGTAGTAGGCCGAAGTAATTTAGTCGGATTACCATTATCGAGATTATTTGTAGAGGCTGATGCAACAGTAAGTATTTGTCATAGTAAAACCAAAAACCTTGAAGCAATAACAAGTCAGGCAGATATACTATGTGTAGCAATAGGACAAAAAGAATTTATTAAATCTAAGCATGTCAAAAAAGGGGCAGTAGTAATTGATGTTGGTATTAATCGTGACGATAATAATAAGTTAGTTGGAGATGTCGATTTTAATGATGTGTTTGAAAAGGTTAGTTATATAACACCAGTTCCAAAAGGGGTTGGACCACTTACAATTTCGATGTTACTGATGAACACACTTTCAGCTTATAAAGGAGATTTTTATGAATAATTATGCCTTAAATGATATCGTAGAAATGAAAAAGCAACACCCTTGTAAAAAATCTATGCATTGGCAGATTGTTAGGATGGGTGTAGACATAAAAATAAAATGCTTAGGATGTGGAGCAGTTGTCATGTTAGAACGTCCATACTTTGAAAAAAGACTTAAAAAAATAGTTGAAAAAGCTGAAGAAGAATCTCTTTAATGTGCTATAATGTAGAACGGTATAAGAAACTGGAGATGATATTATGGCTTTAACAGCTGGAATAGTTGGCTTACCAAACGTTGGTAAATCGACCTTATTTAATGCAATTACAAAATCAAAAGTAGAAGCGGCAAATTACCCTTTTGCAACAATCGACCCAAACGTCGGAGTTGTCGAAGTGCCTGATCATAGATTGGCAGAAATAACAAAAAGAATTCAACCTAAAAAAGAAGTTCCAACAACATTTGAATTTACAGATATTGCGGGACTTGTAGAGGGAGCTAGTAAGGGCGAAGGCTTAGGCAATCGCTTTTTATCTCATATTCGTGAAGTTGAAGCTATCTGTCATGTCGTTAGATGTTTTGATGATGACAGTGTAACGCATGTTTCAAATAGCGTAGATCCAATAAGGGACATTGAAATTATAAACCTCGAACTAATCTTTGCTGACTTGCAAACAATTGAAAATAGAATTGGCAGATTAAAAAGCAAAGTTAAAAGTAAAGACCAAGAAGCTATATTTGAAAATAATTTGCTTGAAAAGCTAAAGAAAACTTTGGAAGCAAACAACTTAGTAAGAAGTTTAGACCTAAGTGTTGATGAAGCCAAAATATGTAAACATTTTCATCTTTTAACTAGTAAACCAGTATTATATATTGCTAACATGAGTGAAGAGGGAGTTTTTAACCCAGAAGATAATGAATATTTTCAGTTAGTTAAAGCACATGCGGCTAAGGAAAATAGTGAAGTTATTCCTATTTGTGCCAAAACAGAAGAGGATTTATCTGAATTAAGCGACGAAGAAAAATCACTGTTTTTTGAAGAGTTAAATATTAGTGAAAGTGGTTTGGACAGAGTAATTAAAGCCACTTATAGTCTTTTAGATTTACAGACTTACTTTACGGCAGGTCCAACTGAAGTACGTGCTTGGACATTTAAAAAAGGCACCAAAGCACCTCAAGCAGCGGGTATCATTCATTCAGATTTTGAAAGAGGATTTATTAGAGCAGAAGTATATAGTTATGACGATTTAATAAAGTATGGTTCAGAAGCTGGAGCAAAAAGCGCTGGTAGATTAAGATCTGAGGGAAAAGAATACACGGTTGAAGATGGAGACATAATTTTATTTAGATTTAATGTTTAATTGTGATAAACTATAAGGGAAAGAAGGTGTAATTATATGAAATTAATTTTAGCAATTGTATCAAATGATGACAGCCAAAATGTAACAACCCTATTAACTAAAGAGAATTACTCAGTAACTCGTCTAGCAACTACAGGTGGATTTCTAAAAGCCGGTAATACAACTATTATTGTGGGTACTGAAGATGAGAGAGTTGATCATGTAATAGAATTGATCGGTCAAGAGAGTAAAAAAAGGACAGAAGTAGTTCCATCATCAGCTTCATATGACTTAGGAAGATTCGCATCTTTTCCAGTAGAGGTAGAAGTAGGCGGAGCCACAATTTTTGTCTTGGATATTGAACAATTTTTAAAATTATAAACGGGTTGGTTTAATATCAATCCTTTTTTAACTAAAAGAGGTGAGTTATGCGAATTGGTCAATCAACGGATATACATCAATTAGCGATAAATCGAAAATTAATTCTTGGTGGTGTAGAAATAGACCATCCTTTTGGATTGGTTGGGCATTCAGATGCGGATGTATTATTACATGTAATAGCTGAAAGCATTATCGGTGCCTTAGCTTTAGGCGATATCGGCCAGCATTTTCCAGACACTGACCCTAAATACAAGGGTATATCCTCAATAAAATTATTGGAGCACGTTTATAATTTAATGAAAAGTAATGGATATCAAATTGGTAACATTGATAGTTTAGTCATAATAGAAAAACCTATACTATCTCCTTATATATTAGAAATGAAATATAATATTGCTAAAGCTCTTAAATGTAGTCCCGATATAATTAATGTTAAAGCAACAAGAGGCGAAAAGCTAGGATATATTGGCCGTGAAGAGGGCGTTATGGCGCAGGCGGTAGTTTTATTAAAGAGGAGTATTAAATGAAAAAAGTAAGAGTTAGATACGCACCAAGTCCGACAGGACATTTACATATTGGCAATGCAAGAACGGCTTTGTTTAATTATTTATTTGCAAAACACCACAAAGGTGATTTTATCTTAAGAATTGAAGATACAGACATTGAAAGAAATGTTGAAGGTGGAGAAGAATCTCAACTCCAATATTTAGAATGGTTGGGTATTTCACCCGATGAGTCAGCCCAAAAACCAAACCCTAAATATGCACCTTATCGTCAAATGGAAAGATTAGACATCTATAGAAAATATATTGATGAACTAATTGAATATGGATATGCATATAAATGTTACTGCACATCAGAAGAATTAGATGCAGATTACCAAAGTCAAAAAGAGCGCGGAATAGCAAGCACAAGATATAATCGCAGATGTTTGAATTTAAGTAGTGAAGAAATAGCCTTAAATGATCAACAAAACAAACCTTATATGGTAAGAATTAAAGTTCCAGAAAAAGAAACTTATAGTTTCGACGATATGATCAGAGGCAATGTATCTTTCGAATCAAGTGATATTGGGGACTGGGTTGCCTTAAAGACTAATGGTATTCCAACATATAACTTTGCAGTTGTAATCGATGACCACTTAATGGATATATCCCATGTATTTAGAGGGGAAGAACATCTAAGTAATACTCCACGGCAAATTATGGTTTACAATATGTTAGATTGGGAAGTCCCAACCTTTGCACATATGACCTTAATTGTTAATTCTGAAGGTAAAAAGCTATCAAAGCGTGATAACTCAATTATGCAATTTATGAGTCAATACCAAGAAGCTGGCTACTTACCAGAAGCGATGTTAAATTTTATGTCTCTTTTAGGTTGGTCACCAGAAGTTGAAGAAGAAATATTTAGCAAAGATGAATTGATCGAAATTTTCGATTCAAATCGTTTATCTAAATCTCCATCAATGTTTGATCGAGACAAATTAAACTGGATGAGCAACAAGTATATCCAAAAACTAGATAGTAATAATTACCACGACTTAGTCAAGCCGTTTTTAGATAAATCATATGATTTATCGGGCCATGACGATGATTGGGTAAATACTTTAGTAGATTTATATCAAAAACAATTACAATATGGAGCAGAAATTGTTGAACTTGTTAAACCATTCTTTTCAGAATTCACGATGAATGAAGAAGCGATGGAAGCATTTAATGAAGAATCGACAGCGGTTGTCAGGGAAGCTTTGTTAATTGAAGTTAATACAATTGAAGAATGGACAACAGATAATATCAAAACTGCAGTAAACAATGTTCGAGATAAAACCGGAATAAAGGGGCGCCCTTTATTTATGGGAGCAAGGGTTTTAACTACTGGTTTGAGTCATGGGCCAGATTTAATGAATTCAATCTACCTTATTGGAAAAACTGAAATAATTAAAAGACTGAATGAATAGATTTAATGTATTAAATTAATAATATAAAAATGCGCTTTATCAGATATCTGAGAAAGCGCATTTTATATTTGTTTGATTGATTTTATATAGAATCTTCATTTAAATATACGGAGATTATTTGTGAATTAAACTATAATAATGTAAAGTGGTAGAGATTTTGCTCTATTAAAATATTCTATTTTCTAAACAAACGTTTTGTTTGATAAGTTGGATTTGTAGTTAAGTTAATAAATAATAATTTTAGAACACTTTTATCGGTAGAAGATAAGATAACCGAAGAATGCATTTCACTATCAGCTAATTCTGACAAGTGATCAAGAGCAAGTTTAGCCCATTTATTTTCTGTGGCTGCAACCGAAAGCATTATTAAGACTTCGTCAATATGTAAAAGCGGATTATTATTACCAAGACTATTTACTTTTAATTGTTGAACCGGCTTAATAACCTTACTTGAAATAAGATGGATATCATCATCAATCTTGGCTATTGTTTTTAAAGCATTTAACAGACAAGCACTAGCAGCTCCAAGTAGAGAAGATGTTTTTCCAGTCACAATTGTTCCATCTGGCAATTCCATGGCGACAGCAGGGTGCTGTGTCTTTTCGGCTAAGTCATTAGCATACTTAACTACCTTTCGGTCTTTGACACTAACTTCACACTGGTTCATTAGCATTTCAAGTTTGTTGACGGTTTCAATGGTTTCTTTATCTTTACGATGGTTTACAACTGCAACTAAGTATCTTCGAATGACTTCATTTTTAGCAGCCTCTCGGACTACTTGATCATCAATAATACAACTTCCAATAACATTAACACCCATATCAGTTGGAGAATTATATGGGGAAACATCATAAATAGATTTGAAAACAGTATTTAAAACAGGAAAGACGTCAGCATCACGATTGTATGATGTTGAAACGACGTTGTAAGCAGAAAAATGAAAGGGATCTATGATGTTAACATCGTTTAAATCTGCAGTCGCAGATTCATAGGCAAGATTAACGGGATGGTTAAGCGGCAAATTCCAAACCGGAAATGTCTCAAACTTTGCAAAACCAGACTTTAAGTCATTTTTTGAATCTTGATATAGTTGAGAAAGACAAACGGCCATTTTACCACTACCTGAGCCTGGGGCTGTTATCATAACCAAAGGCCTTGAAGTTTCGATATATTCATTTCTTCCAAAACCTTCATCACTTAAGATAAAAGGTACATTTGATGGATAGCCCTCAAT